>JACCDV010984982.1_pt1 | contig 85092 bp, 75 predicted proteins | sample 7446131 | NCBI WGS metagenome assembly JACCDV01 (sample SAMN15323448, study PRJNA562643) | freshwater metagenome | isolation source: river surface water | place: USA:Blue River Watershed | collected 2017-08-17
CTTGTCGGTAAGACAATGGGAGTGTGCAGAATGTGGTATTCTACACGATCGCGATCAAAATGCCGCGATTAACACTCTCCTTGTCGGGCTCGGAACGAGCCTCGAGAGGTGTGCGTAAAGCCCCGTCCGGAATCCCCTGACTTTAGTCATGGGGAGGTTCAAATGATCTTTTGAAGAGGTTTAGCCATACCAATAATCATGCCCCAATAAATTGATATCACAATAAGAGAGTAAACATCTCCTATTGGGAATTGAATAAGTCCACCGTAGGAGGCTATCAAATAAGAAATCCCGCCTCCTATTCCCGCAATCGGAATAGAGGAAAGTCTATGCTCAGATGTAAATTTGAGGGAATGGTTCATTGTTGTGGAAAAACCGATATAGAGCATTAAAATCCAAACAGGAACACCTAATATATTCCAAACTAAACTGTGTTGAGGATAATGAATGACTTTAAAATATAGAAACAATTCATCCGCTACAAATCCTATTATGATAAATATGACGAGATAGGCTAGATCAAAAGTTTTAGTTTTTGAAAAAATAAAATGAATTGCTACTAAAATACTAGAAACTAGAATAGCGAGTTTTTCATAATGAAAAGTTGCCCCAAGTACACAGGCATACCAGATAATATAAAAAGAGACCGCATTGTAAAAGTTAAAACTTTTAAAAAAAGCGATTATTTTTGATGGCTTTTTAAAATCCATATTGTTTTCTCTAAAAATTTAGCATATTCAATCATGAGATCTTGGGTAACAAAATCGTTTTCGGTAGAATTAATGAGCTCGTGCACTTCTTTAAGTAGTTGTTCATAAGTTCTGATTAATTCAAATAACATTTCGGAAGCTGGGCTCAAACATTCTACTTCAGCTAAAGATTTCAACTCTATGATTTCCTTAAGGCTTTTAGGTGCAACTTCTCCTTTTTGCCGAACTCTTTCAGCTATAGTGTCGATGAATTCAGCAAGTTCTTTGTATTGCTCTTCCAACATTTTGTGTAAAAAATAAAATCTTTCATCCTTCATATTCCAATGGATGTGAAAGCTTTTCATGTAAAGAACAAATGTATCGGCTAAGATAACTTTTAATTTAAAATTTACTTGAGACATACAACCCTAATAATTAATGGCTATAATGTTTGTTTAAACTAATAACTTTTTTAAAACTACACAAAAAATTAGGTCTTCAGTAAATGAGCATTATTTATTTCTATTTTAATCAAGATACAATTAAAATTTCGAAATTATACGCTTTATGATACCTGTAGATCGGATTACATCATCTGGACTATTTAATCTTGAAAAAGAAAATCTAATCGACTCTTTAGCTTTTTTTTTCGCAATCCCCATTCCTATTAAAACTCTTGAAGGCTCTAGTGCTCCTGATGCACAGGCAGAGCCCATTGAACACATAACACCCTCTTGGTCTAAACAAATCAAAAGTGTTTCTCCATCGATGTTAGGGAAGTGAACATTAATGGTGTTTGAAACAGTAGGGCCAATAGTATTTAAGGAAAAGTTAATCCCTAATTGTTTCAAATGATCAATAAATAATACTTTCAGAGTTTGAAGATGAGAAAATATTTTTTCATCTTCTTTTTTTAATTTTTGAATTGCGAGCTTTAGACCTAAGATCGCAAATAAATTCTCAGTTCCGGCTCTTCGATTTGACTCTTGATGGCCACCGAAAAAAAGTTTTTTAAAAGGTGTTTGATTTTTTAAGTAATAAAAACCTGATCCTTTGGGGGCATGAATTTTATGGGATGAAAATCCGATTGCTGTAATTCCAGGATAAATTGAAATTGGTTCTTTCCCGATATGAGCAACCCCGTCTATAATCAGCGTTATGTTGGTTTTTTGACAAAAATGTGATAACGATTGAAGTGATAAAAGTGCTCCTGTTTCACTATTAACACTAGATGTGATCAGACAAATATTTTGACCTTTAACGTGCTTTTGTAAGAGTTCTATGGTTAATGACTCATAACCTTCTGTTGGAAGAAATTCAACAGGATATCCCTCTTGTTTCAACTGTAAACAGGTTTCATAAACACAGGCATGTTCAAGTTTTGTTGAAAGAATAGCATCAAATTTTTGCGCTTTCACGATTCCTAAAATCAAGCTATTCATACTTTCTGTTCCACCTGAAGTAAAAGTTATTTCACTAGGAGAAACATTTAAATATGAAGCGATTTCTAAACGTGCATTTTGTAATATTTTTTTTGCTTTTTGACCATTAGTATGAACGGATGAGGCATTCATCGGATCAGATTGAAGAAATTCTATTAATTCAGGGATGAACTCAGGATCAATAGCGGTAGTTGCGTTATTGTCTAAATAAATTGTCATAAAAATGGTTTTGATAAGCTTTTTTTGCTGACTATTATACTAAAATGAAACATTTAGACGAAGTTATCAAATCGATATTTTAAATCTGAACCAATATTACTGTAATATTATCTGTACTACCTTGTCTTTTCGCTGTTTCAATTAAAATCGCTGCCTTTTTTTCCAAAGAAATTTCTAATTTTAAAATTAATTTTATATATTCAGGCTTTACAAAATCAGACAGGCCATCAGAACAAATCAAAAATAGGTCTTTTTCTTTGTATTCAAAAGATCCAATTTCAGGATTGATCCCCTTTGAACTTCCTATCACTTGAGTTAAAATTTTCCTTGCTTTAGGGTTTTTAGCTTTGGGGGGGATGATCATAGAGTGATCGTTGGTCACAAGATTTAGCGTAGAATCTCTTAAAAAATAGATGCGGCTATCGCCTATATGAGAATATAAGACCTGATTTTGTAAAAAAAGGATCGAGCAAAGAGTTGTGCCCATCCCAGTTAAAGATTCGTTAGTTTTACTTAATCTATAAATCCAATCGTTGGCGTTTTCAAAAAGGCGTTTAATTTTAGTAGCGAGATCTTTTTCAAACTGTGTATTGGATTGAGCGATAATTTCTTTAACAGAATTACAAAGGTAGGCAATAGCTTCTTTAGCAGCAATTTCTCCTGCTTTATGTCCACCCATTCCATCAGCTAATGCAAAAAAACCATATTCGATAAGGTAATCAAAAACATCTTCATTATTAATCCGTTTTACCCCAACGTCAGTCATACCAAAACAGCTTTTAATAATAGAATTTTTTTTCATCATTTTTACAGCGTAAGCCTCCCATTTTGGCAGAGGGTAAATTTAAAAAAGCACTCAATTTTAGAATAAAAGCATCGTACAAATAGCGCCTAAAATGGACTTTGATAAACTCCACAATCGTAAATTGTTAAATCTCGATTATCGACAATCAAATATAAAAAAGAATGATTAACAATCATAGAAACATTTGATTTCAGCAATCCTGGTTTTTTGTGTTTTTGAATATTTTCACTGTTGATCCCACCCTCTGAAAATGAAATTTTCGAAATCAAAATGGCTTGATCGAGAGATAAAGCATGGTTAGCATCAATTCCTCTAAAATCAGCAAGTTTCATGAATGGCTGTGATAATCCCATTTTTAAAAGGGCTTCTTTGTAAAATACAGGGGTATCTAAACGGATTTTAGGCAGTTTAATATCGACTACAGTTTTTTTCATTTTCGATACAATTTTTTTGAGATAGATCGGTTTTTCAATTAAATCGATTAGCTTTCCCATTTGTTCTTGCTTAGGTAGCAAAATTAAGCAAGCCAAGTGATTTTCTAAGGGGAGTTCAATGGCTTGCAATGATTCGTCTTCAAAATAATCCGTATCGATGACTTGTTCCATCATATCGACGATTCCTTGAACTTTGATATTAGACGAGTATTGAAAAGAATCAATAGATGTTACAATAGGATCAAACGGTTGCTGCCAGTTAAAACAATAGTCAACATAGGTAATTGGGGAAATTTTACCTTTTGTTTCTTTTTGTTTTAATTCAGGAAATTTGTAAAAAGTCTTCTTAAATTTATTAAAAAGCCATTCTTGAATTTTGATACCTTCTGATTTGTTTTGTTCTTCATAAATCAGATCATATCCACAAAGCTTGGAATTAGAATTTAAAAAATTTTGATCTATTGAAATCCCTGAAGATATATATAAGGCTTGCTTTTGAACATAATCACCTTTGAATAGCGCGATGGCTAAACTATGCATTGTGTCATAGTGAAATTCTTGAATCTCGTCTGGTTGCAAATGATTTTTGAGTATGTTTTTTAGTTCATAATAAGTAATTTTATAACTGCCAAAAGAAAGTCCTTTTAACATGGTTTCTATTGCATAAGGGCAAAGATGAGTGTTCTTATCATTTTGGTAAGCTGAATGTAAAAGGGAAAGAGAGAATTGTTGGTGTGAGGTGTGCATAGGTTTATGAATGGTCACATATTCAGAAGAATAGCCTAAGATGACTTGCAAAAGCATGTAGCACATCATTTTTTTTTTCATTTCTAAACCCCAATTAGTTAGCTGCTAGAAAGATTCTTGCGATACCATCAAGATTAAAGAGCATGTGAACAATTATAGGACTTATCAAACAACTTGTTTTTTCGTAAATAAACCCTAAATAGATAGAAAGTATAAAAATACAGCTGAGTAAAGCTATATTTCCCACCCCTTGATCACTGGAGAAATGAACAAATGCAAATAGGATACTTGTGATTAAAATTGCATTTTTTAGGCTAGTTAATGAGGTAAGGTATCTTTGAATACATCCTCTGAATATAAATTCTTCTAAAGTTGGAGCGAAAATCACAATATTTAAAAACCCAAGAAATTTTACTCCAAAAGCAGCTTTATGTTCTCTTAGATAGGTAATAATCAATTGTTCATTTCCACTTTGTCCAAATATCCAATAGGTGAAAAGTTGAAGTAAAATTCCAACAGCAGTGACCGAAGAAATCGCTAGGATAAAAGTATAAACCCCAAGTTTTAAATCAGTTGCGATTCTTTCTTTTTTGAAACCAATTAATTCTAGAACAGCTTTTGGATTTTGGGAATAGCCAATCAAGACAACTAAAAAAATAGTCAAGATGCTCGAAAGGGAGAATCCCAGCATCTTAATAGTTGCTGGGTTTAGAAATCGATTTAAAAAGAGAGTAGGGTTGGTTAATATTTCTAAAATGAGTGTAGATAAAATTTTTGTAACGGTCAGAAAAAGAAGAATAATTAAGATCAAAATTTTAAAATCGAAAAAATAATGACGCTCATTTTTTTGAATCTTAAAAAAATCACAATTGATAGCTACTCCATGCAGTATTCCACAAAAAATTGTAATTGAAACAAAAAGGATCAAAGCAATACTGATCGATTCCATGACAGCTTTACCTGCTTTTTGCTAATAATACGTAGTCGTGAATTCTCTTTGCGATTTTTTGCGCTGTTTGTTTGTGACCTAATCCAAGGGGCGTCACTTTATACTGTGTAGTGTTCAAATGATTTTTTTTGTAATTAATAGTAGAAAGTTGCCATGGGATAAATGTTTGCGATTCTACGATTTCGCTCAAAACTAATTCAGATTTCGATTTTCTTAGATCAAATACTTTGATTCTTGCTTTTATTGTTAATAAATGCGTTTGAGAATTAGCTTGAATAGTTTTGTGCCCTGTAGGGGATATTTTATGTTCGATGATTTCAACTGAAGCTAAAAACTCTTCCGCTCCAAGTTTAGTTGAGCATAATTTGGGACACCGATGAAGTTGTTTTGCAAGTTCATGAGGATCGATATTTTCATCGAGTTCTTCGATCGGCTGAAGGTAGATTGAGCCGAAATTTTTTAGATGATGATTTACAAGCTCGGTAAATTCCGAAGAAAGATCCCAAGGGATGGAATTGCTACTGTGATCGACGACATTCAACGTTAAAAGTTTTGGCTTGATTCGACCATCTTGATATACAAGTGTTTGATGAGCTTTTTCAGTTTGTTCGCAAGAAGTAAAGCCTAAAGCGATGAATCCGAATAAAATGGCTTTTTTTAACATGGGGATTTGTCCAAAATTAAGAGTTTTCCTTCTTTCTTGAAGATAACAAGCGACAAGATTCCTGACTAGATTTAATGGAGATATTAAGCTTTAAAATTAGTCTGTAATGTGGACTGCTATTAAACAGGTTTGTTCTGTAATGGGAAATTCAAGCTCCATTGGGCTGTTTGAAATCTCTTTTTTGGCTAGATAATCATATGTATTCCATATGAGCCTCCATTTCGAAACTCCTTTGATTTGAGGTAAACGGATAATAAAAGAGTTTGGAGCCGCATTATAAGCAAAATAGAAATGCGTCTTATTTTGTTTATCATAGAATGTCATAGCTAAAAAATTGCCATATGTATGGCTATCTGGTTTTGATCCATATGAATCTAAAAATTCGACATTCCATATAAAATCATAATTAGATTGATTGAAGAAAAGTACAGATTCTCTGAATTTGATCAAATATTTAAGTCCCGTTAAGATGAGCTCATCAATGTCAGTCCAATCGAAATAGTCTAATTTGTTATCTTGACACCACGTATTATTATTTCCTTTTTTACTTCTTCCTACTTCATCACCCATATAGATCATAGGTGTTCCAAACGATGTTAAAAGCATCGTAAAAAAATTCAAGGCGTGTTTTCTTCTTTGAAAACGAATCGTTGGATCGTCCGTTGGGCCTTCTATTCCGAAATTGCACGAAATGTTGTGATTATTTCCATCGTGATTTTCTTCCCCATTTGACTCATTATGTTTTCGTGTGTAGCTCAAAAGATCAATTAAGCTGTACCCATCATGGCAAGTAATGAAATTAACACTCGAAGCTGGAGATTTATATTTACTATAGAATCTAGGACAGGCTTTAAGCGATTCCATTAGATCTTGAATATAAACAGATCCGTTATTTAAAAATTGCCTGATTACGTCCCTATACCAACCATTCCATTCCAAAAATGGTTTTGGGAAATTTCCAACGTGGTAAAGGCCAGCAGCATCCCAAGGTTCGCTAATTAAAATTTTAGAGTTCAATACAGGGTCATTTTGAATCAAAGAGATAATAGGGGGTTGTGATATGGGTGTACCTGTGGAATCTCTCATAAATATCGAGGCTAGATCAAATCGAAAACCATCAATATGAAATTCCTCAGAAAAATATTTTAAACTATCGATAATCAACTGGGAGGTAACTGGGTGATTGGTATTTACGGTGTTTCCACATCCTGTAAAATTAGTGTGTTGCCCATTTTCAGTGATATAATATGTATCTTTGGCTAGGTAGCTGTAACATTTTAAATCGGTTAGATGATGCAGTTCACCCGTGTGATTATAAACGACGTCTAAAATCACTTTTAATCCATTTTTATGGCAAGCTTTGATAAATTGTTTGAATTCAAAGCAAGTTTCTTTGTGATCATTGACACTCCCATACCGTTTCATAACTGTAAAGAAATTTAATGTGGAATATCCCCAAAAGTTAAATAGCTTTTCCTTATTGATTGGATTAGAAAAACTTATTTCACATTCATTGAATTCCATGATGGGTAAAATTTCAATTGCTGTTATGCCTAGAGATTTTAGATAGGGTAGTTTTTCTATAGCCCCTAAAAAACTTCCTGGGTGAGATACTCCACTTGAAAGATCTTGGGTAAACCCTCGAATATGCATTTCATAAATAATCAAATTTTGATTGTTATCGAATTTGATATCTGTATTTTCCCAATCGAATGGCAGTTGTTCAAAATGGTAACTGAGAATTTCTTTCTGAGCTTTTTCGAAGTTACCAAAAGGAAAATGAGTGGTCAGCCCCTTAGCATAAGGATCGGCTATTAAAATTTTTCGATTAGGATCTTTTTTATCTTGAACTTCATAAGCGTATTCAAAGGATTCGGGAAGATTTCCGATTTGGACATAAAAACGGGTTTCATCCTTTTTTAAAGGAATCTTCACTGTTTCTCCAGCTAAAAAAATACAAACATTTGCTTCTTCGTAGTCATGAATGATGATGCAAAAACTGTGGCTTGACCCAGTTTTGTGTACACCCAATCTATAGATATGCTCAGCTGTCGTCGGATAAAATGGTTCCATACATCGTCCTTTTTTTTGCACTCTAACGATTTAGAATAAAAATTCAAGTCTCCTTTGGATGGCAATTTATGTTTTTTTGACCTAAAGATCATTCGAAATAAAATTTTAAAATGCATCTATTCGGTTGCGTTTCTGATGTTTTCATGCTAGTCTGATTACATAAAATGTAGTATAGTTTAATCATATTTAGACTAAAACAGACTTAACCCCCATGAGGAGGCATTAAATGTCTTTAGAGAACGCTAAGGCGAATCTTGAAGAATTTGCTAAAGAATTAAATCTTGAAGGATTAGTTTTTGATGAAAATCACACTTGTATTTTAGGGATCGATAACACGTTTTCCCTTCACCTGACTTATGAACCCAATTCAGATAGGCTCTATCTTTATTCGCCTATTTTGGATGGATTACCTAAAGATGATAAAATTAAGCTTAAGCTTTATGAAGTTTTACTCGAAGGTTCTATGCTGGGGGGTAAGATGGCAGGAGGCGGAGTTGGCGTCGCTGTAAAAGAAGAATTAATTTTAATGCACTGTGTTCTAGAAATGGGTATTGGTGCAGATGCGGCTGCTTTAAGACGTTTTGCTTCTGTCTTCGTAGAGTGCGTTGAGCAGTGGAGAGACAAAGTCAAAAGACTGCTTGAAGGCAGAGACGACGGAACTATGCCAACTCCAGGTGCAAAGGCCCAAGCTCATCAGCAACAGCAAAGACCTGCTCAAAAGCCAGGCGATGGATTTATGAAAATCTAATTCTAAAGATAAAAAAGCGCTATTTCGATAGCGCTTTTTTATAACCACTAATCTTAATTGACAATTTTTCTTTGTATTTCGTTTAAATACCCACAAAGTTCTTTATCTTGTTCTTCAATATTTTTCTGAACATTTTTGATTGAAGACATCACTGTTGAATGATCTCTCGAAAAAATTGATCCGATTCTCATAAACGGCAGTTTTAACTCTTTTCGCAATAAAAACATCGCAATTTGTCTTGGCACAACGCTTTCTCTGCTTTGAGATTTTCCAGTCATATCTTCGATTTTAATGCCGAAGTTTTCAGAAACAAGTTGCAAAAGTTTTTCTTCAGTGAGCTTTTCTTTGGATTCCTCTTCTAAAAATTTAGATAAAAAACTTTTGGCTTCTTCAAGATCGAGAAGTTGTTTGGTGTCAACTTTATGAAGATGGGATTTGATGGTTAATATTTCTATAGCTTTTGTCAATGCTTTTGCATTGCTGAATTTTTTGATTAGATAATCAATTACCTCTTGTTTTAGAGGGAATCTAAAAAACTGAGTTCTTTTTTGGATGATTTGTTGAAGCTCTTTAGGGGTGGAAATTCTTTCCAGCGGAAGCGTTAATCCCCACTCGAATCTAGAAATGAGTCTTTCTTCGATATTTTCTAAAAATCTAGGAGCCAAATTAGAGCTTAAGATTACCTGTTTTCCTTCTGTATGTAATGTATTAAAGGTGTGAAAAAGCTCTTCTTGTGTAGCATTTTTTCTACTTAAGATTTGAATATCATCAATCATTAATACATCTACATGGCGATAAGCCGCTCGAAATTCTTGCATTTTCCCAAGCCGAATAGCCGAAACTACATGTTGGGTAAATGTCTCTGCTTTGACAAAAAATACTTTTAGCCCTCTATTCATCAACATTTGAGCTAAAGCCATCATTAAATGAGTTTTCCCAGAGCCAGATGATCCGTGTAAAAAAAGGGGGTTATAAGTAGCGAGTTCTAATCCAGGTTTTTCAATTTTGTAATCATCGGGATTAAATCCTGCAAGTTTACAAAGAATTTGATAGGGAACAAGGTTCTGGTTGCCGGATACAAACTGTTCAAATGAAAATAAAAGCTCTAGACGGTCGGGAATAAAGTGAAGGGCTTCTTCTTTTGTTTCTTGGACAGCAGAAGGTTGGGGAGGTGAATTTTTCTCATCAACTTTGATGTGAACTTTTATAGGTCTGTTGTTGTTATTTATGAGATACTTCTTAGCTTTTGGTTTGACATGTTCTTCAAACCAGAGCATTTGGAAAGAATCTTTGGCTTCTAAATACAGATTTCCAGCGTCAAATTTTACTATTTTAATTGGTAAAACCCATTTAAGGACTGTGTCTTTGCCGTACTCTTTTTCTAGAACTGTTATAAAGTCCTGCCAAGCTTGCATTTAAAACCTAACTAATTAAGCAAAATAGATTTATGAAAAATTATAATTTATTACCCTAAAATTGGCTAGGCGCCAAGATAGAATTTCAAATGATTTAAATCAATTAGATTATTCAATTTTAGTTAATTAACAACTAAAAGATCTATTTTCGTGTGCACAGTTATTTGCAATCTGATAGGATGGCTTTGAAAAAAAAATATTCTAAGTCACTTTTAAAAATTAGGTAATGCGATCACAATTATGGATAAGAAAAGCATTGTTTTCATTTTCACAATGGTCATTTCATTTTTTTTGATTAACCAATGGTATAGTTCCAAATACCAGCAAGAGTTAATCAAAAAGATGGAAAATGAAGCCTCTTTTGGCTCCCAAAAGTCCGATCAAGAGCTCAAATCTCAATTAGAAGCTAAGGAAATCCCTTTAATCAGTTATTTTTCTCAAAGCAATCAAAATGAAAGTTTGGGATTTGGGGTTTTTGTTAATAAAGCTTTTGTTACATTAAAAACTAAAGACGTTCAAAAAGAAATTTCGATTAAAAAAGGGAATAATTTTATTCCCCTGACCCTTCTTTTTAGAAGCGATGACGGTTTTTGTTGTTATGCAGAAAATTTAGATATCTCTTTAGATACTCCTTTTTTGCCTCAATTTAAACAAATACCTGTTCTTCTCTCAACTTTTGAACCTACCCAAAAAAAGTATTTGGTTGGTCAATATGAAAATCAAACAATTAGTTTGAATGCTCCGCTAGCTCAAGATGCCATTGTTTTTACTGCTTTGGGTAAAACAATATTGCCGATTGGTGTTTATAGAGCTAAATCTAATTCGCTTGAGCTTTTATCAGGTGAACCAAAAATTAGAGAATTCCTCTCTTTTAAGTTTACGGGCTTAACAGATAATCCAGCTCAAGAGCAATTTTATGTTATAGAAAATGATTATCAACAGATCGTCTTTTCCAATTTTGGAGGTGCGATCGCTGAAATTAATCTTCCTTTCAAAAATGAGGATAATAAAAGTGTTGTTTTACCTGTACAGTATGATCGTATATTAGAGAAAAAATATCCTTATGAGTCCAGTTTTCCTGTTGTCAAAGCGTATACTTTAAATCATGCCAGTCAGATGATTCCCTATGAAAATAAAATAGGAGGTTATTATCCACTTTTGAGAAGAGATTTAGTGGAAAGAAGCGGCAAGAAAGGATTCGATCTTCAATCCCGATTTTATGCCTGCAATTTGATTGTGAATGGAAAATCGCTCAGCAATCAACCCTATCGATTAAAGCGATTCGAAAAAGATTTAATCGAGTTTGAATATCAAGATGGTTTAAGAAAAATCACTAAAACTTTTAGGCTCCCTAAAGATGCTAAAGTGCCTTACTCGATTCTTCTAACAGTTAAAGTCGATGGAGATGCATCTGGAATCTATTTAGGAACTGGAGTTCCCGAGATCGAACTGATCGGCGGATCGCCGATGCCTCAGCTTCAATATGCAGAGTCAAGAAAAAATAATACGATTGTAGAAAAGGTAAAGCTACCTAAAGCTACTTATGTCGATTTAGAAAATAAGGTTTCTTATATTGCAAATACCAATGGATATTTCGGTATCATGTTGGCCTCTTTGCAAGAGATGGCGCAAGGTTATGTAGCATCTTTTATCCCTGGTGATCTGGCTCCAACAAGGCTTTCTGTCATCGATGCGAATCGAGAGTTGTATCCAGTCTCTAAGTACCCAGGCTACGAATTGTTGATTCCTCTTAATCCTGATAAAGCGGTATTAAATTATGCTCTTTATGCTGGACCGATCGAAGAAAACATTTTAGCGCAAGCTGACGCTGGAATAGGCGTTTTGTATAAAAATCCCGGATTTAAAGAAAGTCAAACTTATTACGGCTTTTTTTCGTTTATTTCTGAGCCTTTTGCAAAATTCATGTTTATTCTCATGAAGATGTTTTATGCTGTGACCGGCTCTTGGGGGATTTCGATTCTTCTATTAACAGTTGCTTTAAGAGTGATTTTATACCCCTTGAATAACTTGTCTGTTAAAAGTCAAGCAAGAATGCAAGAGCTAACACCTAAGCTTACAGCTATTCAAGAAAAATACAAAAAAGATCCGCAAAGACTTAAAGATGAAATGCTCAAACTTTATAGAGACCATAAGATCAATCCTATTTCAGGTTTTTTACCTCAATTTGTTCAACTTCCATTTATAATAGGGATGATTGATCTTCTAAAATCGACATTTCAATTAAGAGGAGCTGAATTTATTCCTGGATGGATTAACAACTTATCAGCACCAGATACGTTGTTGACTTGGAATTACTCTTTACCTTTCATTGGAGATTCGTTACACCTTTTGCCGATTTTAATCGGTATTGCGATGCTTGCGCAATCTAAGATCGGAATGAGTAAAATCAAACAGCAAGAGTTGAATGAACAGCAAAAACAGCAACAGACAATGATGCGTGTTTTTAGTTTTTTACTCCCTGTTTTATTTTATAATTTTGCATCGGGAGTCAACTTATATTGGTTGTTTTCGACGTTATTAGCAATCGGGCAACAGCTCTTAACAAAAAGAATTGAATTAGGAAAAAAGGGAAGCTAAAAGCTTCCCTTTTTTATGAATTTTTTGATTTCGAGGGATTTTCTAGTTGGTTCAAAAAGTTTTCAAAAGGTTCGGTTCCTTTCAAATTTTCTAACCATGAATCTTGTAATAATTCCGCAATTTCGGGTAACGCTCCGAGTTCTTTTGCTTTATTCAAAAAACGCATCGCTTTTTCAGGTTGTTCTAATATTGCATAGAGCCCGCCTAAATGATAGTAAGAATGGATATTGCCAAGTTTTGCAGCTTGGTACAGCTTGAATTCTGACTCCTTTAGAAGGTATTCTTTTTTCGATTCATCATCTAAACTGTCAGCATAATTCGTGAGCATTAAAGCCATATCGACAAGTAAACTGTCATTTTCAGAATCGTTTTTCGATGCGATTTGAAAATGAAACATCGATTTGAGATAGTGATCTTTTTCCATTTCAAGTTCAGCTAAATGAGAGTAGATGACCGCTAATCGATGGTGGACATCTTTAAACTGGGGATCTACTATTAATACGTGATTTAAGATTTCTATCGCTTTTAAATAATAGCTCGCTTCTTCAGTTTTATCACCTAACAAGTCTAAAGCAGTTGCGTATTCATATAACCATTCTGGCTTGATATAAATGACATTGGGCTGTCTTTGAAAAGCTTGTTCGAAATAATAAAGGGCTAAATGTAAAGAAGATTTTTGATGGTTGAGTTCTTCAGCTTTGATACAACTTTGAGCAAATGCGAAATAATACTCAGCAGATTGTTTGTAAAAGAGCGCTTTTTGAAAGAAAAAAAATGATTTTTCCATCATTTTTTTGTCTTCAGTCAAATAAGCGGTTAAAGAAAAAGTTTCAGCGAGTAAAAACCACAGACGGTGATTTTTTCTATCTACTTTTAAGCCTTCTTGAAATTTTTCAATCGCTTGAAAATTGAAGTCGATATCATCAAAATAGGTTCCAAATGCATTTAAAATAAGACCTGATACGGTATACGCATCAGAAGGGGCTTCTTCTTTTTCTAAAATTTTATCAATTTTTGATTCGGCTAGGTGTAAATCCTCAATAGAATCTTCAATTAATGCCTTGAAAGTTAAAGCTTCGGCCCAAATTGTTTGATGGAAGGTTTCATTTTTTTGTAGTTGATGGGCACGTTGACATTTTTCGATCGCAGAGGCTAATCGTTTAATATCTTTTAGCTTTTTACCAGATTCTAAAAGTAAATGAGCCCACTCGATCCAAAAGTCGTAATCAAGAGGTTGAATCGATACCGCAGAAGAAAAACATTCGCTTGATTTGATGAAATGATCATCATCTAAATTGATGAAATAAAGATGCTTTAAGCTTATTCCAAGATGAAACCAAGCTTCAGAATTTTTTGGAGTAAGCGCTAATGCTTTCTTATAAAATTCGACCGATTTCATATAGAGTTGTAGACTGTTGATTAAGTCCCCATATTCAAATGTGATGTGCCCATAAAGAATCCAAAAATCTGATGGGTGGGGAGCTTTTAATCCACTTGCTTTCTCCATAAAATTACAAGCAGTTAGGTATTCGCTTGTATCTTGTTCTTTTCTGCCGATTTCTAGCAATATAGCGCTTGTGTCGGTAAGGACTTCGGCTAGAAAGTCAATAGTCATTAAATCTTGATGAGAAAGTAGAGTTTGATAAACTTTTTTTGCCTCTTTAAAAAAATGAAATTCATCGAATTCTTTTCCTAAGAAAAAAAGGTTAGAACCTAATGCTTGCGCTGCATGTAAATGATCGGGGCATTTTTTCAAAGCTTGTCTAAATTTTTTACAGGACAATAAAATCAGATCGCGATCAAATTTTGTTTGACCAAATTCACTTAAAGCAAGTCCGATTCGATACAATAAATCTGCCGAATCTGGTTGCAGCTTTTCAGCCAAATCACAAAATTTTAAACCAAGAAAGTCTCCTTTAAGGAGAAGAGATTCACCTTGGGATAAAAATCGCTCATAAGCTTTGGGCATGTATTCATCAGAAGAAGATGAATTCTTGATGGAAAATGTGCTTTGATCCATATTTAAAGGGGTTTTTTTAATTCCTGTAATGGTTGTAATTATAAAAAAGGGGGGAGTTTTCTACAATGAATACAGGCTTAAAATAATTTTTTAAAAAGTTATTTTTCTAACTCGCTAAGGATCAATTTACATGCATTATCAAAGAAAAATTAAATTAGAAGAAACAGATGCAACAGGGGTTATCTTTTTTGCTAAACTGCCCTCAATTGCCTTAGAACTATTAGAAATATTTTTAAATCAGATCGGGTATTCAATCCCTCAAATGATGGAGATGGAGACCCTATTTCCAATAGTGCATGTAAAAGCAAACTATCTTTTACCTATGCGCTGTTCAGATCTTTTGGATTGTCATCTTTATTTGAAAAAGGTGGGTGAATCTTCAGTTACCTTTTATATTGATTTTTTTTTAAATGATCAACTCAGCGGGAACGTGGAATTGGTTAATGTCTGGATAGACAAGTGTTCGTTTAAATCAAAACCTCTTTCAGCAGAATTTAAGAGCGCTTTAAAGAGTGAGCTAAAGTTTTTAAATCTTTCATCGAAAATTTCAGTTGAGTAGAAGAAGGCAGTTTAAAAAAAAAGTCAATTTGGAAGAAAGAACCGAAAGTTTCTTTGATTTGGCAATTGATTTTTTTATTTGTAAAATCATTAAAGGGGTCTATAAAACAGATAAGTTTTTCCCCGTATTCTTGATCTTCTATCCCTAAAACATAGGCTTGAAAAACAAGTTGTGTATCTAAAATAAAGGATTCTAGTTGTTCTGGGGAGATATTTTCACCCCCTTTAATGATTAAACGATCCTTTCTTCCGATAAAAATAAGATCTTGGGACGGTGTGAGTTTTCCAAGATCTCTTGTTGGAAAAAAACCATCTATTAACTTTGGTAAAACAGGGTTGATTCCGTAGCCTAAAAATAATGAATTTCCCCTTATCAAAATTTCTCCATCTTTTGAAATTTTGATTTCACGTCCCTTTAATGGTTTACCAAGATTATAATCGCCTGCTGTGATTTGAGAGGCCATTTCAGTCATCCCATAGGTAAGTGAAAGCTCTAGATTGATTTTTTTACATTCCTCTATCAAAAAATTAGGAATAGGCGCCCCTCCAATTAAAATTTTTTTTGCTTTTTGGAGGGAGTTGATATGAGAATTTTGCCGAATAAATCGATACAGTTGTGTTGGCACAAAAGAGCAATAGTGAAAAGGGGAGTTAATGTCGAGTGTGATAGATCCCATCGATAATGCCATTCTAAAAAAAATCATTAATCCTCCAACATGGTTTAAAGGCATCGAAGAGAGCCAAATGTTAGCCTCATTTATTCCGTAAAATATGATTGTGCTCAAAGCGCTTTGCATGAGATTTTTAAAAGAATGGGCGATGATTTTAGGAGTATTGGTAGAACCTGATGATAAAAAATAAAAAATAGGATTTGAATCATCTATAGATGAGGTGCCAGAGGGTGACAAATCATAGGAAATGTGGCGCGGATCGATTATAATACAATCATTTCTTTTAGGGGCTTTAGGGTGGATGAACAGGATTGGAATATTTAAACGGTAAAGCGCTACTATAGAAGCGTAAGTTTCGAAGCAATTTTCAGCTATCAATCCTACGCTATTTCCTTTTAATTTCTCATAAACTGTCTCAAAGCCGTTTGCAGCTTTATTTAACATTTCATAAGTAAATCGCCTGTTTCCTTCATTTAAAAATAAAAGATGGGGCGCTTTCATAGCTATTTCAAAAACTGGGCAAGTAATCATAATAACGCAGCGTATCTAAACCGTGTGTTTCGTTGAGAAGTTCAAAATGATGAATGAGATGTTTCAAGGTTTCTATTCCTATTGGCATCTCAAAACTAGAGCTGATGATGATTCTTTTGTTTTTTTGTTTCAAATTTTTGATTATGGATTCAAATGAGGGGTGTAACAACGGTTTAATAACGTAAATACAATTCAATCCCAAATCCATATCACAATTTCTCAATGTCTCATCTATTGCAATTTTAGAATGTAAATGAATTGGGATTTTCTTAAAATCATCGATAGGTTCTTCAAGATAGTCAATATTGCAATAAGGAATGTCTAATAGTGGATCAAATTGATTGAGTTTTTGATTGAAGTCAAGACGCAGTTTAAGATAAGGGAATAAATTTGCAACTGTTTCAATCCATTTTAAATCTTGAAAATCCCATTTTTTTAATTTGATTTTAATGGTTGAAAATCCCGAATCAACCATTTTTTTTATCGAATCTAAATCATTAGAAAAAAGAAGACCTGCGGATTGGATGGGATGTTGGGCTTCTTTCTTAAAAAGTTGGTGGAGACAAAATCTTACAGATGGATATAAGTCTAGATGGAGGAGTTTTTGATCGATTTGAGATCTTTTGGAAAGAACGGATAAAAATTGAACTAACCCTTCATTGAAAGTTTCTTTTGAATAGTTATCAAGGGTATAAAAGCAGCATAATTTTTTTTCAATTTTAAAAAAGGCAACTGGTTTAGGTCTGCCAAACAACCATGCTGTTTTTATCTCATATGAGTAATCCATAAAATTGTCATAACTAAAAAAAATTGAACGATAAAAAATTGAGCTGCTTTAGGTAAAAATTGTTTGAAATCTTCATCCTTTTGACATATTCGAAACGCCCTTAAAAAAATTACCACCGAAATCAAGATGATTGATTTTACGATTAGAGATAAATCATCGGATTGTCCGATTAAGCAGCTTGAAATGACTATATTTAGACAAAAAAAGTAAATTAAGAATTTCCCAAAAGAGATTCCAAATCGCACCACAGAAGTGGTTTTTTTGGTTTCTCGATCCTCTTTTTCATCTCTTAGGTGATTGATGACAAGGAGGATTGTGGATAGAGATCCAGTAATGATCCCTATCAGAATATCTTGATAGGAAAATTGACCTGTCAATCCGTAACCTGTAATAGTTGTAGAAATTGGTCCAAAAAAAGAAAATGCAAAAAGATCGGATAGACCTAATTTAGCCAAGCTATAATTTCCTTTTGTGTAATAGATAGAAAGAAAATAGCTCAAGCAGGAAAAAAATATACCGATAGATTTTAAATGAAAACAGATCGGGATCACTGCTAGAAAATAGATTAAGCTTAAAAACAAAATTCCTAGCTTCATCTCTTTTTTTGTTAAATCACCTCGTTGAAAAGGGCGTTTGGGACCGATTCTTAAAACTGTATCTTGTCCTTGGATATAATCATAAAAATCATTGAAAAAGTTCGTAATAATTTGAATTAAAATAGATCCAACTAAAATCATTAGAAAAAGGTTGAATCGAATTTTCATTTGTTCGAAATGTAAAATTCCAACCAAAGTAATTGGGGCAAAAGAGGCGATTAACGTCCTAGGTCTTGCTGTTTCAGCGTAAGATTGAATAAGCGTCATGATCTTTTGGGGAATTTTTTGAAATTGGGTTTTTGTTTATTCAGATAAGCTTGATGTCCTTCTTCTGCTTCTTCACTCATGTAGTATAAAAGGGTTGCATTTCCAGCGAGCTCTTGAACTCCTGACATGCCGTCTGTTGCGGCATTAAATCCTGATTTAAGACACCGTAAAGCAAGCGGGGAATGCTCAAGAATCCTTTCACACCAAGCTAAGGTAACCTCTTCGATTTGATCTAAAGCAGCAACATAATTGATCAGATTCATCTCAAGCGCTTCTTGCGCGTTATATTGTTTACATAAAAACCAGATTTCTTTTGCTTTTTTCATTCCGACTGTTTCGGCAAGGTAAGAGGCTCCAAATCCTGCATCAAACGAGCCGACTTTCGGTCCAGTTTGTCCAAATATAGCATTATCTGCAGCGATAGTTAAATCGCAAACGACATGTAAAACATGACCGCCGCCGATTGCGTACCCTTTGACCATGGCAATTACAGGTTTAGGACAACTGCGGATCATCTTTTGAAGATCCAATACATTTAATCGCTCATGACCTTGAACATCTTGATAACCGCTTTTTCCTCTTATCTTTTGATCTCCTCCGGAACAAAATGCTTTATCTCCTGCCCCAGTTAAGATAATGACCCCAATATTCAAATCATGACGGGCGTCATAAAATGCATCGATCATCTCATCGATTGTTTTTGGAGTAAAGGCGTTATGCACGTGAGGTCGATTGATTGTGATTTTCGCAATTCCGTCTGATTTTTCATACAGGATATCTTCATATTGTTTTGCTTTAGCCCATTTGCGCATTTGTTTTTCCCTAATACATATCATAAAAAAACCGTTTGATGATTTTATAAGTTTCTTTTGGGTTTTCTAAAAAAACCGGGTGGCTGGAATATTTAATCCCCATCACTTGATAACCGATTTTTTTGATATTTTCATAGTAGTTTTTATAGGGGAGATCATTTTCCCCGTATAAAAATAAAAGTTGTTTTTGGTACGGCATCAAAAGTGTTTCCATGTCAAGTTGATGTAAAATGGAGAGTTGATTTAAGCATTTTTGATGAAAATGTTTATTGATGGCGACTCTTTTTTCTAAGTGATGATCAAAATCAAAAGATGAAAATAGTGGTTGCGCATACCATCTTTTAAAAAAAGTGGCTGAGTCTAAATAGGCATAAGATAGTTCCCAGCTGATCTGTGAAACAAGTTTGCTTACGAGTTCTTCTGGATGAAGAGTCAATTTTGAACCGATACAAATACATTTTTGGAAAAAAATAGGATCTAAATATTTTAAATAAAATGCAATTCTTCCACCAAGTGAGTAGCCAACGATGTGATAGCTGGCAGCGGGAAGAGATTTTAGATAAGTGTAAATTCTTTTTGCAACTTTTTCTAAAGTAAGCCGGTAAGAATCGAATTCTTCTAAATTGAGCACGATAGTTTGATCATCCAAATAATAAGAAAAGTCTAAATGAGATCCAAAGAGCCCATGAATCAAAACCGTTTTTTCCACGATCCCTCAACTAAAAAAATAAGACTTAATTCCTCCTAATTGCGTTTGAATTTGATGGTCGACCAACTTTAGAAAGTTTTCATTTTCTAAATTATCGATCATTACTTCGAGAATCATCGAAGATTTCTGATCGATGAATTGGTTGAGCCCAAAACTAAAGGCGTCCAATGATTCTATCTGAAGATACGGCATTGAGAACATATGGGCGATTTGACTAAATTGATAATGATGCTTGCCGATGAAAAACTTATCTAAAATTTCTTTGGGTTGATGATTTGTCACTTTAGTAAAAATACCACCGCCATAATTATTGCAGATGACGAATAAAATTTTTTGATGCTTTTCTAAAAGCGCAAAAGAGTTTAAATCATGCAAAGTGGCTAAATCGCCAATTAAGCAAACAAGCGGCGATTCTAAACCTTTTTGTATGCCGATAGCTGTTGCGATGTTCCCATCGATTCCTGAAAGGCCACGGTTAAAAAATAGAGTGGTTCTTTGGGTTTCTGAATGAAAAAAATCATTCATATATCGAATTGGCATGCTGTTCGATATGAAATAGCTTAAATCTTGTGTAGCTAGGTTGGAAAGGAGAAGCGGTAAAATTGGTTCACTCAGCACTTCAGTTCGATCAAAAACGTCGTTGATCGATTGAGAAATTTTTTTCGAGGCAAAACTCCACTTTTGAAAATAAGAAGAATAAGGCTTTTTTTGCAGTGTACGGCAGGCTAAATCGCTAAAATCGGAAAAATCGCCGATGACCCGGTGATGAACTCGATGTGTCGGATCCGATTTAAAGGGGTAATTAGAAATTTGAATGACACATTCCACTGAATCAGATTGTATGATTTCTACGATCTCTTTAGAGATAAATTTCTCCCCGATTAATATTAAAATTTTAGGGGAATCGATTTGAAATTTTTTGGCGTTTTTTAGAGTGTATGTTGGATAATGGATAATCGATTCTACGCTGCTAAAGCGCAAATTTGAATGAATTTCTGTGAAGATGGGGTAGTTAGTCTCTTTGGACAAATTGACTATGGGATGAACTTCTAATTGATCTTGATGATTGCCGACGATAATGATCCCCTCGTCATACATGTCGATTTGTTCAAAGATGATAGAAAGGTCTTCAAAGTCAAGTTTGATTTTAGGTGTGATGTACTGAGTTGCAAAAGGGATATGAAAATTTTGAGTTGAAACAGAATCAAAAAATGGCTCTCTAAAAGGGCAGTTTAGGTGAACAGGACCACGCAGTGGATAAAGACTCCTATGTACCAGATGGGAGATAGTCGATTGAATAAAATGGTTGGAATAATGAGGTTCTGGCGAAGGGAATTCAAAGAAAAAGCGAGTGTAATTTTTGAAAATATCAATTTGATTGCAGGTTTGGTTCGCTTGGGATTCCCTGAGTTCAACTGGACGATCTGCTGTTAAAAGAATCAAAGGGAGGTTGTCGTGAGATGCTTCCATGACAGCTGGGAGTAAATTCCCTAAAGCAGTTCCAGAGGTGACGATAATTGCCACGGGTTCTTTTAGCGATTTTGCTAAACCCAAAGCTAAAAATCCTAAGCCGCGTTCATCAAAATGGGTGTGTGTTTTAGCTAAAGGGTGATGTGCAGCAGCTAATACCAGAGGAGTTGATCTATTGCCATATGCGATGCAAAAGTGTCTTACTCCTTGTTTGATCAATTCTTTGACGATAGTTTCAGCCCATTCTAAATTCACTTGCCCATCCAAATTTTCACTGTTTTTAGCTTAAGATTCAATTCTTCCCATTCTTTTAATGGATCTGATTCTTCGACGATACCAACGCCGCAAAATGCGTGCAATAAATTTTGCTCAATAAATAAAGAGCGGATTCCAACATAAAACTCCCCTTGTTCTTCGGTGCTATACCCCAAAGCGCAAGCATATAGGTTTCTAGGTGTTTCTTCCACAGTTTCTAAAAAATGAATCGCTGATTTTCTAGGTAGGCCAATAATAGCTGCTGTAGGGTGTAAAATTTGAATGATTTTATCATCATCAATCTGTTTTATCTTCGCTTCAATTTCTGCATAAAGATGAGTTAAATGATAAAAAGTCTTAGGTTTTGTGATCCCAACTTTTATATTTTCGCAAAACTCTTCTAGTAAACTTAAAATGTGTTCTTTTACAAATTGAAATTCTTTCATCATTTTTTGATCCTGTAAAAGAAATCTGTGATCGAGATGAGAAGAGATGGTTGCTGCTAAAGCGATTGTTTTGATCGTGTTATCGGTCCTTTGAAAAAGAAGTTCAGGAGTGGCCCCCATAAAAGCCGAAGATTCATCTTGCTGAATGAAAAAATGATTGAGTTTAAACGTGCAGCTTCGATAAGTGTTAAAAAAGCGTTCTATAGAAATAGGAGATCTGAATCGAAATTTAGATGTTCTTTTCAAAATCGCTTTTTGTATCAATCCTTGTTTGATGGCATTTTTCGTGATATTAACTCTTTGGATCCATTCTTTTTTTGTTAAGTCGTGAAATGAATGATAAGGCTCAGAATCAAATGAAGGTAAATTTAAAATCGGATTGATAGAGGGACTAATTTCAAACCACTTTGGTGTATAAAGACCCTTTTCAAAAAAATGATCGTAAATTTTCCCTGTCGGAATGAAACCGACTAATGTCTTGGTGGTTTCTTTTGATTTTCCGATTGCAAAAATTTCATGCCTATCAGTTTTTAAATAGAATTTAGGGAAAATTTTTGATCTTAAAAAATCTTCAATCATCGGATAGCTATAAAATGGTTTACGATACCAAAGCACAGGCTTTCACTAAAAACTGATTGAAAACCTGTCTCGAACAATAATTTAGTAACTTTGTCGTTTTCATCAAATTCTTTAATACTTTGTTTAAGATAGGCATAGGCAAATTGATGTTTGGAAAATATTTTTCCAATTAGAGGAAGTATGGCTTTTAAGTAAAAAAAATAAAAAGGTTTAATCATTCCTTCTGGTTTACCAAATTCGATAATATGAACCTGGCCTGAATTTTTCGTTACGCGGTAAAGTTCTTTTATTCCATTTCTCATGTTATGAAGGTTTCTTAATCCAAAAGTCATCGTTGAAAAATCAAAAGTTTCATTTTCAAAAGGAAGTTGATCAGCAGATGCTACGATCCAATCTACTTTTTTGTGATAGGGTTTTTTATCCGATTTTTTTTTTGCTATATCGAGCATTTTAGTCGCTGGATCAACTGCGTAAGCTTTTTGAATATTAGGCATTTTATCTAATATTGAAAATAGCTGGTCTCCTGTTCCCGATGCTAGATCGAGGTAGTAAATCGGCCTGTCTTTTTCTAGCCATTTAAGAGGGGATTTTCTCCAATGATGGTGTAGTCCTAATGACAAGATGGTGTTAAGCGTATCATATGTTTTCGATATTTTATTAAACATGTCATATGCGCTTTTTTTCTGCTCTTCTAGATTCATTCGAAGACCTCTTTTTCATTTTAAAATTAGTACTTGTTTAGCAAACTTATCCTTTTTTGAAGAATTAAAATTTTTTTTTAACTACAATTTATCTTAACGCAAAATTTAAAAAAGGTGGAAAAATGAGCTATTTTTCTTGGGTTCCAAATTTTTCGAGTCTTGTAGATTTTCCTGCTTTAGCTAAATCAAAGATGATGATCACTTTTAGTCAATCAATAGGAGTCGTTGCAGTTTTGGCAGGGGTTGTAGGAGTTGTTGCCGCCCCCATTTTTGCTGAAATTCGGTACCTTTTCGCTGGGGTGATTATGTTGTGTTTGGGAGGGATTTCATGGTTTTATTGTCACCAATTTCAATCTGTTAATTTAGATCTTCAAAATCGAATTACTTTAGAAGAAGCGGCAAAAAAAGTTGAAAATGAGGGGGGTGAGATTTTAGAAACTGTTGGACAATTAAATCAGCAACTTACTTCAATGAAAAGTTTGAATGATGATTTAGGGTCGAAAGTAGAAAAATTAAAAGAGGAAAATAGTAAATTAATTCAGTATATAAAAGATTTAGAAAATGGAAACTCCACTCTTAAAAATTTGCATCAACAATTGATTGATATAGAAGGTAAGCTAAATCAAAAAGAAAGAGAATTGACATTAAAAGTTGAAGAACAAAAACAACAAGCAGTCAAAAGTTTGGAAGAATCAAAATCAAAACTCGATGCAATGAAAGAAATGTTAGAAAAAATCAATAAAATTTACGGAGCGTTAATCTAATGACTACAGCAGTTCAAATGCCTTCACAAATTGGTAATGAGACTCAATTAACTTGGTTACAACAAATTTTAAGAAATCCATTTGTTCGAAGAAGTAATGTTACGTGTCAGTCGCTTGGAACAGTCATGAGTTTAACGGCTGCTGTAGCTGGATATTATTTCGGATCAGGATTAGGGGTCTCTTTAGGTACTTTAGGGACTTTATCTTTTTTTTATAACTGCTTTGCTTTGAGTTATACAACAGACTATGGAACCCTTATTGAGGAATCTAAACAAGTTGAAAGTCTTCAAAAAGCCAAAGCTGAATTAGAGAGGCAAGTTGCACAATTAGATGGGATTGAAAGTGCTTTGAGCGACGAGGGGGATGAGTTAGAAGGGCATATTAGTACTTTAAAACAACAAATCGCTCTTTTAACAGATCAAATTCAAAAATTGGAAGCTCAAATTACGGCGACTGAAAATCCAGCAGTTAATCTTCGTGAAGAGGGTGAGCGATTCGAATTGGGTTCGCTTAATAGGACTATTGAGTCTATTGATCCTGCAGTCAGTGCAGCTTATGATAAAGTGGTCGACGCTTTTCAGAAGGCAAATGATCTAGAGTTAAGGGTGATAGAAAGAGAAAGAAGATTAGCTGATGAATCTTATAGAATTCAAAAGGCTGTCAGGGCTTTCAAAGAAGAAAGCCCTAAGGATTATGGAGCGCTTGTTGCGCGTTTTCCAGGTATGGTGGTTTAACCTTTACGCTTACGCTCAACTTCATTTAGGATTCTTTTGCGGATCCGAATGCTTTTGGGCGTTACTTCTACGAGTTCATCATCTTGAATAAAATCGATAGCTTGCTCGAGAGATAAAATTCTGGGCGGTATAATCAGTAAATTTTCATCAGATCCAGAAGCTCTTACGTTCGTAAGGTGCTTTTCTTTTGTGATGTTGACAAGCATGTCATTATCTCGGCTATTTTCACCTACAATCATTCCTTCATAAACTTCTTGACCTGGTTCCACAAAAAGTGTGCCTCTTTCTTGTAAAGTAAACATGGCGTAGGTAGTTGACTTTCCACCGCACATCGATACTAATGCTCCTTTTTTTCTTCCAGGCATAGGACCTTTCCAAACATCATAACACTTAAAAGTAGAAGTCAAAATCCCTTCTCCTTTAGTCACAGTCATAAACTCGTTTCTATAGCCCATTAATCCACGAGTCGGTATGAGGAACTCGATAGTGGAGATTCCGTGTTCATTTGTGCTCAAAGCTTGCATTTCACCTTTTCTTCTTGAAAGTTCTTCGATGACAGCGCCAGATGAATCCTGTCTGACTTCGATGTGGCAACTTTCATAAGGTTCCTGTTTTTCACCATTGATCTCTTTTAAGATAACTTGAGGCTTAGAAATGGTGAATTCATACCCTTCTCTTCTTAAAGTTTCCACGATAATAGCGATATGCAGTTCCCCGCGTCCTGATAATTTTATCGCATCTTCTCTACCTTCAACTTCTTCAATTTTGATAGATACGTTAGCTCTTTTTTCTTTTTGAAGGCGGTCGCGTAATTTATTCATTGTGACGTGTTTGCCATCTTTACCGACCAAAGGACCATTATTAACCATGATTTCTACAGATAGAGTCGGCTCCCCTAAGGTGATTGGAGGGAGTTGAACAATATGCTTAGGCGAACAAATGGTGTCGCCGATCATTACTTCAGGAGCTCCCGAAATGCTGACGATGTCACCAACTCCAGCCTCTTCAACTTCTACTTTTTTTAATCCTAGAAAACCTTCAATTTTAATCGCTTTGTGATTAGTCGGATGACCTTCTTTATTGATCAATACGAAAGAGTCATTTTTTCGAATGATTCCCTCTAAAATGCGCCCGGTTGCTTGTCTGCCGATAAAATCGTCATAAGACAAAGAAGCGACCTGCATTAAAAGAGGTTGATCTAAACTTCCTGATGGAGCAGGTACAGCTTCGATGATGAGTTCAAAAAGTGGACGCATATCAACACGTGGGTCGTTGGGTTTTAAAAAGGCAAAACCACCTAAACCGGAAGCGTAGCAGAATCTAAAATCTAATTGTTCGTCGTTTGCCCCTAATTCGACAAAAAGATCAAAAGTTTTATTGAGGGCTTCATCTGGATTAGCGTGCGGTCTGTCGATTTTGTTTAAAACAACAATAGGTTTTAAACCCATTTTTAGAGCTAATGAAAGCACAAAACGAGTTTGAGGCATTGGGCCTTCTTGTGCATCGATTAAAAGTAAAACACAATTCACCATTCCTAAAACGCGTTCTACTTCGCCAGAAAAATCAGCGTGGCCCGGAGTGTCTATCAAATTAATTTTATAGTCTTCAAAATAAAGCGACGTGTGTTTGGCGAAAATGGTGATCCCTCGCTCTTTTTCGAGATCATAGCTATCCATCATGCGAGTTTCTGTAGCTTCGTTGTCTCTAAAAATATTACTTTGCTTTAGCAAAGCGTCCATCATGGTTGTTTTTCCATGATCGATGTGTGCGATAATTGCGACATTTCGGATTTTTTCTGGTTTATACATATCTAGAATTGGTGTGTGATTAATTTGGGTTTATTCTACCCTTAAATTGAATAAAACTTTAGTGAATTTTGTTTCCTTTTAAAAAGTTGCAAAATTTTGATGATTTCATCTTGCCAAGAAGCGGTTCCTTCAATATGATCCGCAATTTAATCCATATATGGAAACTATATGAAATCGATACCAAGAATTCCTAAGGATTACGATGGTCAATCTCCTACAGGGCGCAAATTAGAGACCCTCCTAACTCAGGTTTTAGAGGATATCGGTAAAACTCAAAAACAGGGGATTCATGTAATTGAGCCCGTTTGGAAGGAAATCGTTGGGACAAAAATTAGCGAATTAACAAGAGTTGCAGATTTTCAAAAAGGAACCCTCTTTATTAAGGTGAAAAATGCGACCTTATTAAGCATTTTATCATCGCAGGAAAAGCCTCGATTGATGCAAAATCTTAGGGAAAAACTCCCCAATATCCACTTCGTAAATTTAGTGTTTCAATTCGGGTAAACATCTACTAGAAAACAAAGAAAGAGAAAAGGTATGACTACCATGACGAAAGAAAGAGAGTACGACGCCAGTTCGATAACGGTGCTTGAGGGTTTACAGGCAGTTCGTGAGCGTCCTGGAATGTACATCGGGGATACTCACTCAAACGGTCTTCACCAGTTGATTTACGAAGTTGTAGATAACTGTATCGATGAAGCAATGGCCGGTTATTGTAATAAAATATCTGTGATCTTTCGTCAAGATGGATCTGTTACTGTTGAAGATAATGGCCGCGGTATCCCTGTGGGAATTCATGAAAAAGAATCAAAAAAACAAGGTCGTGAAGTCTCCGCTTTAGAAGTTGTAATGACGATCCTACACTCGGGTGGTAAATTTGATAAAAACACCTATAAAGTTTCAGGTGGTTTACATGGCGTTGGTGTTTCTTGTGTGAATGCTTTAGCTTCTTTGCTTCATGTTGAAGTGTATTCAAACCACAAAGCTCATATGATGGAATTTTCGAGAGGAAAGGTGTCTTCGCCACTAAAAGTGGTCGGGGAGACTGATAAAAGGGGTACTCAGATTACTTTTTACCCTGATGAAACCATTTTCACAGTAACTAAATTTGATTATGATGTGATCTTTAAAAGATTAAGGGAGTTGGCATTTTTAAATCGAGGAATCGAGATCTTTATAAAGGATGAAAGAGATGAATCGAAAGAAGATGTCACTTTTAAATTTGATGGAGGAATCGTCTCATTTGTTTCTTATCTCAATGAAAATAAGATTCCGATGTTTCAGCCTCCGATTTACATCCATGGATCAAAAGAGACGCCTTCAGGGGTAGTTGAATTTGAAGTTGCGCTACAGTGGAATGATACTTATACAGAAACCATCTATTCATATGTAAACAATATCCATACCCGCTCTGGCGGAACCCATTTGACAGGATTTTCAACAGCGCTGACACGATGTATTAATACTTATATCAAGGCGCATGGCGGTCTCAAAAACGATAAAATTTCTCTTACTGGTGATGATATTAAAGAAGGACTTACGGCAGTTGTTTCTGCGAAAGTTCCAAATCCACAATTTGAAGGTCAGACTAAGCAGAAGTTAGGTAATAATGAGGTAGCTTCAGTTGTTCAAGCGATAGTTGGAGAAGAATTCACAACTTATTTAGAAGAGCATCCTGCCATATCGAAGATCATTATTGAAAAAGCATCGATTGCTGCACAAGCTAGAGAAGCTGCTCGAAAAGCAAGAGAGTTAACTTTAAGGAAATCCGCCTTAGACAGCGGGCGTCTTCCGGGAAAATTGACCGATTGTTCTGAACGCGACCCTAAGCTTTGTGAAATTTATATCGTCGAGGGGGATTCTGCGGGTGGATCTGCTAAAGGTGGTCGGGATAGACGCTTCCAAGCTATTTTGCCTGTGCGAGGTAAAATCTTAAACGTCGAAAAAGCGAGATTGGATAAAGTTTTACAAAATGAAGAAGTTGGGGCCATGATTTCTGCCTTTGGATGCGGAATCGGCCAAGATGGGTTTAACTTGGAGAAATTGCGATATCATAAGATCATCATTATGACTGACGCTGATGTCGACGGTTCCCATATTCGTACATTATTGCTCACGTTTTTTTACCGCCATATGCCTGCCCTGATTGAGAATAATTTCATCTACATCGCTCAGCCTCCGCTATACCGCGTCACAAGAAAAAAAATGGGACAGTATATCCATTCAGAAAAAGAGATGGATGAATACCTTTTGAGTTTAGGAACAAGCGATATTCAATTAAGGCTTGCTTCCCATTCTGAATCTTTAAAAAAGGATGAAGTGACAAATGTGATAAAAGCGATTTTAGATCTTGAGCAGTTTATATTGAATTTGGAGAAGAAAGGGATTTCCTTCAAAGATTTTGTCTCTTTACAAAATGCTCAAGGCTTTTATCCAAAATATCTGGTCCATCTAGAAGATCAATTTCATACCCTTTATTCAATTGATGAGTTTAAAGAATTAAAAGAAAGAGATCTTGAACTTCAGCGTCAAAAGCATGAAGAAATGATGCAGTCGATTCCTGAAGCGGAAAGAAATGAGGCGTTAATGGCGTTTCATCCTGTTTCTTTGAACTATACTGAGCTTTACGATGAAAAGAAATTAGATGATCTCAGAGAGAGGATGGCCTCCTTCAATTTATCGTTTAATCAATACCATTTTATCGAAACAAAAGTTGTCGACCTGATCGATGAAGATGGGAATGAGACCCCTTTATACAGCCTTAAAGAGATGATGGATATGTTGCGGACTAACGGCCGTAAAGGAATTGAAATTCAACGCTACAAAGGTCTTGGAGAGATGAACGCCGACCAATTGTGGGAAACGACTATGGACCCTAAAAAGAGAACATTGATCCAAGTTACAGTCCCGGATGCCGTCGCTGCAGATCAAATGTTTACAAGGCTGATGGGTGAAGAGGTGAAGCCAAGAAGGGCTTTCATCGAAAGGTATGCATTATCAGTTCAGAATCTAGATATTTAATTTACGGAAGGAGCGATTAACCATGTCATATACCGAAGGTGAACTCGTATTACCAAGAAACGTTGAAGAGGAATTGAAGGAAAGCTACCTTCGTTATTCAATGTCGGTCATCATTTCAAGAGCACTTCCAGATGTTCGTGATGGTTTAAAACCTTCACAACGCCGTATTCTTTTTGCGATGAGATTACTCAATTTATCTCCAGGTGCAAAACATCGTAAATGTGCAAAGATTTGCGGAGATACTTCCGGGGATTTTCACCCTCATGGTGAAACTGTCATTTATCCAACTCTTGTTCGAATGGCGCAAGATTGGGCAATGCGTTATCCGTTGATCAATGGGCAAGGAAACTTCTGATCTGTTGATGGAGATCCTCCAGCAGCGATGCGTTATACAGAAGCGAGATTAACTCATGCTTCGATGGCCCTCATGGAAGATTTAGAAAAAGAGACTGTCGATCTCGTTGCTAACTATGATGAAACAAAAAAAGAGCCTGTTGTCTTCCCAGCGAAATTTCCGGCATTGCTTTGTAATGGATCTTCGGGAATCGCAGTTGGGATGGCTACAAATATTCCTCCGCACAATTTACTTGAGTTGTGTGCTGCTGTTAAACTTCTTTTAGAAGATTCTAACACTTCAATTGATGATATCATGAAAGTGATGCCTGCGCCTGATTTTCCAACAGGTGGTGTCATCTGTGGTTATCGAGGGGTTAAAGAAGCATTTCACAGCGGTAAAGGGAAGATCACCTTAAGAGGGTTGCTTCATGTTGAAGATGTTGAAGCAAATGATCGGCAGCGGATTGTTATCGATGAACTTCCTTACAACGTCAACAAAGCGATGTTGATTAAAAAGATTGCAGATTTGATTAACGATAAATCGATTACCGGTGTTGCCGATATTCGGGATGAATCGGATAAAGATGGTCTTCGAATTGTGTTAGATCTCAAACGGGGAGAGATTCCTGATGTGATCATCAATCAGCTTTATAAGTTTACCGATCTTCAGGTCACTTTCGGCAGCATCATGCTGGCTTTAGATAACGGTTTGCCAAGAACAATGAACGTCAAACAGATGATCAATGCTTGGATTACGCATCGGATCGAAGTGATTAGAAGACGCACACGGTATGAGTTAAATAAAGCTGAAGCAAGAGCTCATATTTTAGAAGGCTATCTAAAAGCATTAGATCATCTCGATGAGATTGTTAAATTAATTCGTTCTAGTCAAGATCGTGCGCATGCAAAACGGGAACTGATTGCAATTTACACTTTTTCTGATCGTCAAGCTGATGCTGTTTTAGATTTAAGACTTTATCAGTTGACAGGTCTTGAAAGAGATAAAGTTGAGAATGAATACAAAGAGCTGCTCGCTAAAATCGATCATTTCAGGGCCATTTTAGCATCAGAGGGGCTTGTCAAAGGAATCATTAAAGAAGAGATCGATGAGGTCGCTAAACGGGATGGTTCTCCGAGAAAAACTAAAATCATAGCGGCTGAAGGTGAATTCGCTATGGAAGATTTGATTCAAAATGAACCTGTTGTCATCACGATTTCTGCTGATGACTATATCAAGAGAATGCCGATCAATACCTTCAGAGAGCAAAAAAGAGGCGGTCAAGGCGTAATTGGATTTGATATCAAAAAAGAAACAGACGCGATAAAAGATGTTTATACTGCTTCAACTCATGACACTCTATTAATCTTTACTAATTTAGGGCGTTGTCATTGGCTAAAAGTTTGGGAAGTTCCTGAAGGAAGTCGAAGATCAAAAGGAAAAGCTTTGGTTAACCTTTTAGATGGTTTGATGCAAGGAGAAAATATTGCTGCTGTGCTTAATGTTTCAAGTTTCGAGCAAGAGGCGTTTATTCTTTTTGCTACACGTTCGGGTGTAATTAAAAAAACTGAGCTATCAGCGTATTCTGCTCCGAGGAAGAAAGGGGTTTATGCAATCACAATAGACGAAGGTGATGAAGTGATAGCGGCACGATTGATTTCACATAATCATCAGGTGATGTTATTCACCAAATCAGGCATGGCTGTGCGGTTTGATCATACTCAAGTAAGGCCGTTGGGGCGAGTTGCTCGTGGAGTTAAAGGGGTTACTTTGCGCGACGAAAAAGATGCTGTAGTATCTTGCGAAGTAGTAAATGAAAATGACACTGTACTTGTCGTTTGTGAAAATGGATTTGGTAAACGTTCGAAAGTTTGCGATTTCCGGCAAACAAACCGCGGTGGAGTAGGAGTGAGATCGATTATTGTAAGCGAAAGAAATGGAGATGTCGTAGCGGCTTTAGCAGTGACAGATAGTGAGGGAGTATTGATGATGTCTTCTAGTGGACAAACGATACGCACTTCCATGAAAGACGTGCGAGTAATGGGTCGATCAACACAAGGCGTTAAATTAGTCAATCTTTCAAATGGAGATTTACTTGTAGCTGTTCAAAAAATTGAAGCGGGCGAAGAGTAATGTTTTTCACGTTTGAAGGTGGTGAAGGGGCTGGTAAATCCAGCCTTATAGCTTCTTTACAAATAGCTTTAGTTGCTAAAGGGTTTTCGGTTTTAGTAACGCGTGAGCCGGGGGGATCTTCGTTAGGTCAGAAAATTAGATCTCTTTTGTTAGAACGGCAAGAGATTAAGATGACTAAAAAAGCAGAGCTTTTTCTTTTTTTAGCTGATCGGACTCAACATATGGAAGAATTGATTATTCCTTTTTTAAAAAAAGGGGGAATAGTTTTGTGTGATCGCTTCATTGACTCTTCTTTTGCTTATCAAAGTGAAGCTTTTCCTATTCAAGAATTAATTAGTTTGAATGAATATGCTATCAATAAGATTTATCCTGATCGAACATTTTATTTAGATCTTGATCCTATGATCGGCATGGAGCGCATTCAGCTTGAAAGAAAAACTGAATTTGATCGTATTGAAAGCAAAGGGATAGAATTTCATCATCAAGTAAGAGAAGAATTTTTGAAACTCACTCAAATTTTTAAAGATAGAATCGTTAAAATAGATGCTGCACAATCAAAAGAAACGGTGTATCATCAAGTGCTAAGCATGATTTTAGGGATCATTCATGAACAATCTTCTAAAAAATATTCATCCAAATACTGCTAAGCTATTAGGCAATCTTAAAAATAATAAAGATTTTCCAACGGTGATGGTCTTTCATGGACCAAAATCAGAGAATAAAGAACTTTTTGCTTTGCATCTAATTGAGCAGGCTATCAATAGAGATAAAGATCCCATCATTAAGCAACGGATTATGAATAAGGTCCATCCTGATGTGCAAGTTTTTAGCTGTAAGGATCAAGAGCAATATCCTCTCTTAAGTGTAAAAGGATGGGTTGAAGAGGCGGGATTTCCTCCATTCGAACTATCAAAAAAGTGGATGATCATTGATGATGCGGAAAAATTAACAGCGATACATTGCAATACACTTTTAAAAACTTTGGAAGAGCCTGATTGTAATGTACATTTTATACTGATAGTAGAATCTTTATCCTCTCTTGTCGATACAGTCAATTCAAGGGCGATAAAAATTCCATTTTTTCCTTTGTCAAGTGTAGATTTAGAAAAGATACAACCAGATTTGAAAATAAGCTCTAAATTGCTTAAAGGGTCTTTAGAACTTATTCCTTTTGTTGAACAACTTAACGAAATTGAATTTTTCAAAAACCTCGATCAAGTGCTACATGCATATAAAATTTTAAATCCTCATGCGGCATGGCTTATTTTAGAAGAAATAGAAAAAAGTTTAAGCCATGAAACATTTATAAAAAAATCATTAGAAATTTATGAATTAGCCTTTTCTTATATACTTCAATATTTAAGAAACTGGTCCGAATCTCAGCCTCAGGTGTTAAGGAAAATCCCTAAATTATTTGATTTAAATGATTTATTGATAGCCTCAATTAAAAGGCATACGAAATTAAGGTATTGCCTTGAACAGCTCATCTTAACTCTTTTTCAAAAATAATGTAATTATTACACTATTATTAATAATAATAAATTATCTAATATTTAATATATTATAATATATTAAAAAATGGTATTTGTTGGGTGTAAGAAAGAGCATTAATTATGAGGGGTAATTTATGAAAATTTCGTTTAAATCGCTTAACGGCCAAAAAGCTTCTATCGAGATAGATCCTGCTAGAACTACAGTCGGAAAAGTTAAAGAGGAATTAGCTAAAGCAACTCATCATACGGTTCAAAAGTTAATGATGAATCAAAAAACGATTTCCGCTGAAGATAGCGCAATTTTTGGAAAGGCGGTAAAAGAGATTACAGGTCATGATTTGGATTCTAAAATAGTCTTGCAAATGCTTTTAGCTAAATCTTAAAATTTAATTTAAGAACCCCCATCCTCAAACGGGGTTCTTTCTGATATTAAATTTTTTTTGATAGAAGAGATTGTTAATATTAGGTTTTTCAATATTCTTTTTCATGCTAAACTTGCCTAACCTTTTTTTGGACTACCTGAGAGTCTCTTTTAAGTGATTATACTTTTCAAAAAGATGACTAAGGCGCTTTCATCAATATTTTGAGGAACAATGGAATTTCTTCCCCGTGCTAAATTTCGAGAACTTGTCTTTTTATTCTTGTATAGCCTCGATTACTCTGATCAAGAAATCGACAATTTAATCGATATTCTTTATGATCAAGTGAAAGTTTCAAAAAGACATATCAAGGATGCTGCAAAGGTTGTGGGACAGGTATTGCAACATAAAATTGAAATTGATCGAATAATAGCAAATATTTCCAGTGAATATGCGATTGATCGTATTTTAAAAGTTGAAATTAATTTATTGAGATTAGCGATTTTCGAAATGATGTCTCAAGAAGTACCTGCTGCAATAGCTATATCGGAAGCTGTTCGATTAGCGCGTAAATTCAGTACTCATGAATCAGGTAAATTTGTGAATGCGATATTAGATCAATTCGCAAAAGGTCAATTGGTTTCATAGGGAAATGGAAATATACCAAAATCGGTGTTTAAAGGAATATTCAACATTTAAAATCGGTGGTCCTGCTCGGTACCTCATTGAAATCAAGTCTATTCAAGATGCAGTTGAAGCATTAAAATTTGCAGATTCACATTCTTTAAAATGGATGAATGTGGGAAAAGGTTCTAATTGTCTTTTTCCTGATCATGGCTTTGACGGTTTAGTCATCGTACATTCTAACCAAACATTTTCTCAGCAAGGTTCAATATTTACAGTTGGGTCAGGTTTTAGTTTTGCTTATTTAGGAATTAAAACAGCGCAAATGGGGTTTTCAGGTCTTGAATTTGCCTCCGGTATCCCGGCTTCTGTAGGGGGTGCAATTTATATGAACGCTGGTGCATCTTCATCTGAAACAAAAGACTTTTTAAAAAGCGTGACATTTGTCGATAACAAAGGAAAAATTCAAATTTTTGAAAAAAAAGAACTTTACTTTTCTTACCGCAAAAGTTGTTTTCATGAAATGTTTGGGATGATAGTAGAAGCGCAATTTGAATTGATAAAAAATCCTATGGCTGGACAAATTCAAAAAGAGCTATTAAAGGCTCGAATTAAGTCTCAGCCCTATCAAGATCCTTCTATTGGATGTTTTTTTAAAAATCCCGATCAAACGATCCGAGCTGGCCGATTAATTGATCAATGTGGATTAAAAGGTTTAAAAGTTGGCGGAGCAGAGGTTTCTTCATTACACGCTAACTTTATAGTAAATAAAAACCAAGCTTGTGCTTCGGATGTCATTCAACTTAAGAAATTGATTCAAGAAGAAGTTTATAAAAAAACAGAAATTAAACTTGAAGAAGAGGTCATGATCATTTTATGACTTTACCTTTCAAATATGATTTGCACATCCATACGACTTTTTCTGATGGTAGTTTAAAACCTGAAGAAGTTCTCCATTTAGCCAATCAACTGCAGTTAAGAGGGCTTTCGATAACCGATCATGACACCGTTGAAGCGTATTCAGAGTCTTTGTTTTATTTGGCTAAAGATCTCAACCTTGAATTAATTACTGGAGTTGAATTTTCTTGTTCTGAAAAAAACGTCACAGTCCATATTTTAGGGTATGGATTTGATTATCGACATCCCTTGATTCGAGAGCTGTGTTTAAGACATGTTAAAATTCGTGAAGCTAGAAACAGAGCAATTATTGAGAAACTTGCAAAAAAAGGATTTAAAATTTCACTCTCTGATTTAGAGGCACAAAGAAAAGAAAAAAACCAAGTGTTAGGTCGACCGCATATCGCTCAAATTTTGCTTGCTTTAGGGCATGTGAGGAATAGTGCAGAGGCTTTTGAGCGGTACTTAGCCGATGGAAAGTCGTGTTATGTTGAACCCAATAATCCTTCGATAGAAGAAACCATTCAGATCATTCAAAAAGCGAATGGGAAAGCGATATTAGCCCATCCTTATCTCTTTAAAAAAAGAAAGATTTTAAAAGAGATTTTAAAAAAGCCTTTTGATGGAATCGAGTGTTATTACGCTAAAATGAGGCGTGATCTTGTCGATCAATATATTAAAATTGCACAAGAAAAAAATTGGCTTATCACTGGTGGTTCTGATTTTCATGGAGGATCCAAACCATTTTTAGGTTTAGGTTCTTCTTTTATTCAAGAAGAAGATTTTATAAAGCTTAAAACTCTTTAGCTTCAAATATGGTGTGGATTTCATCGATGGGGGGTAATCTGAATTCTGTATGATAAAGAGTGATTAAATCGCAAAATCCTATGACAATTTGAATTGCCTTTTGAATGGATTCTACATCTCGGTGGTTTAAGTTTAAGACACTTTTAAAATCTATTCCATTAGATTCCATATGATTGATTAAATCATGAGATACAATCAGTGGAAGAGATAAAAAACTTTCATGAGCTTTTTGAAATTCATGATAGTATAAATTTTGGCCTAGTTCAAAGAGTGCAAAAGCGATTACTTCAGCATCAGGTATTTCAGTAATTGGGGAGCTGATAAGATTTTGGTTAGTACCTTTAGATGAAAATCGTTCCATCAAAATTTCTGCAAATCTTACGAGTTTGCGATTGTCTTGTGATAGAGCGTATTTTTTTTTCAAATGTTCGATAGTTTTTTTCAATTCAGAGATTTTATTCAGTTGACTAGATCCAGATTCTATAGAAAGTTTTTCTGCTTTTTCAGCTAGTTCTACCACTTCGCTATCGACAATTAGCGTGTCGCAACGTCCAAAAAGAACAGTGATCCGATTTTTTTGTTCTTCAAGGTAAGATTGTGCGAATAGGTCAGATTGAGACAAAAGGGTGTTGATTTTTGATAAAAGAGCTTCAAGACGGTGGCAAAGGGTCTTTGCTTTGTTCGTATTTACATAACTCACTTTATCGAGTGTTGTTGTTAGTTCATTGAGTTCTTTACTAATCTCATCACGAGATAATCGGGAAATAGCCATAAAATCCTCTCAATTTAGGGTCAATTTATTAATTTTATCATTAAATGAACAGCCTAATCTTCTATCTTAATTATATCATAAATGTCGTTAAGAGGGGGAAATGATTGAATTTATATCGTATGACCCTTTAAAATCCTTGTATTTAAAATTTAATTACAACTTATTTATGATAAATATTTTTTTAAAACAGAGCTCAACTGCTTATCATTCATTGATAAATTACATTCATCGTCCTTGGACGCACGAGCTTACGGTTGTTTTTTTTAAATATTTAAAGATTTACGGGAATCGTTTTACCAACTTTTGGTGCTGTAAAAATTTATCCAAAAGTTTAAATCAACACATAGAGATTTTAGGGAGCAATCTGAATGTTGATCTTCGAATGATGGCTTTACGTGAGATCATTTTAATGGCGGAATATTTTCACTTAAAGGAAGGGGAGGCGGCATTAGTCTTAGCTTATTTCAAAACGTTGCCTGAAGAGGAAAAAGAAGCTTTAAATCAGTTTGATGATGAGATTCAGGTTGAGGGCTTAAACGAAGATGGTTTTGCGGAATTGAATGAATTTGAAAAAAGAATTTTAATTTATTTATCTCAACCTAAAGTTGAAAATTCGAAACTGCTTTTAGATCAACTGCATAAGAGATTATTGAAGATTTCGCTAATTTACAAAGCTAAAAAATTGACGATTAACGAGTTAAACAATAGAGAATCGGAGGTTGAGGATGTTTTAGATCGTATAAAAATGGATTTGGCTCTTCATCATGAGGTGCTATTTCTTGCTTATCGAGTCAAAAAATTTTATCAATCCCTAATGGAAGCCAGAATTTTCAAGCCTTCTCTTCTGAATAAGATTAGATCTATAATTATTGTGTAATTAAACCTTGACTTTCTTTAAGAAATCTTTAAAATATATAGCAAAAAAACTTAAGAGGTTTAATTATGGATGTAAAAATCGACAAACAATCTAGTCCAGCTCTAATAACATCTGCTTCAATTCAAGCAGATGCAGAAAAGTCCAGTGGATTCGCTCCTAACTGGTTAAAAAATGTTTTTGAGTGGATTGGATCATATTGGCAAACTTGGGTAGTTAAACCTCTATCTGGAAGAATTTCCAGCCTATATTCTTCTTTACCTAGTTGGGAAAGTGTAAAAAATATTTTTAATCGAACAAAAACAGAAAGCTTAGTCGTTGAGATGGAGATGATTGATCTTCATCATGATCAAACGATTATTAATACCGCACATCAGAAGCAAACCGCAGAACCTCAACAAACAGGTTCTCTTGACCAACAATCAGATAGCGCAGATGAAAGTAAAGGTGAAGGTGAATCAGGCGGAACATATGTTTGGTATAACTCTAGTGATACGACAACAAACTCTACAGCCCATAATTTATCGGAGGAATCAGCCTCTTTAAAAACATCGACTAATGATGAGTCGACACCAGCAAGTGATCAAAAGCAGGATGAATCAGTACCTCTAACTGATTCTGTACAACATATTATCACGCATGGTTTTGATGAGTCATCATCAACAGCTGATGCTAGAGTCGAAGTTTCGGGTGAATCTTTGTATCCTAAACTTGATTCTGACGCGCAACCAGCAGAGACAGATACTTCTGCTACTGACGCGCAAAATTCAGATGAAACTCCTGTTTAAAATTCGACAATTCCTAGAGTAATTACGTGGGCTTTTCCACGTATAGTCATAAAAGGCTACATCTTTAAAAGGGTGTAGCCTTTCTTTTTTTTTAATATTCGATATCTAGGCCTTTACGATAAAAAATTTGTAAAACCTTTGTCTAACTCATGAGACTAAAACAATAAAATGTAGGTTAGAGTTAGTCGTGGGAGCTTTCAAAATAACACTTGACTTTCTTTGCTAAATCTTTATAGTTTGCACCTAAAAATTTAAGAGGTTTCATTATGAATATATCACCCCTAAGTATAATTACTAGTTTAGACTCTTCGACTTCAGACTATTCTGGCCTTCAAAGATATCCTGAATTAGCTGAATTAATAAAAAAAATGAACTCATTACAAATAGTAGTGGGATGGGAGGATAAATGGGAATTTCAGACGACAACAACAATAATTTGGGAACCCAAACCCGCAATTTGGGAATCCAAACACGCCCCGGCAAATTTAATATTGCAAACAATAAAATTTGAGCGTGGAGAGTTGATCCCCCTTTCGGGAGTTCCTCTCCCTTTCTTTGTAGTGTAACATCTTTTCTGTAAAATTAAAAAATTCAAAACTGAAAGCTTGAATGGAAAAGTTTGAGATCACATCCTCTTAGTCTACAAACAAAAAAAGCAATAGATATGATCTCAAACAAAACGATTCGCGAAGAAATTGATGAAATTCTAGAGGGTTTTGCTCAAAATGTATCAACCAACTTAAGTATTAACTGCAATCGAGAACTCATAGAGCAACTACGTAGACTTTTCCGCGTATAGTCATAAAAGGCTACATCTTTAAAAGGGTGTAGCCTTTAAATAAGAGTTATTTCTCTTTCTTTTTAGAAGTTTTGGGCTCTTCTATCTCCATTTTTCCACCATGATCTACCCAGATTGGGGAACTCCAAGCAATGTGCCCATCTTTTTGAGTCACTCGTAAGTAATAGTATACAAACGGATCTTGATCTTTTAGCTGAAATGTGACTTTTTCAATACTTTCAGTGTCATCAAAAGCTAAATCATAAGAATAAGATTGCGGTTCTATTGTTTTTAACACTTTACCGTTTCTAATGATCTCAATTTTTTCTAATTCTGAAGTTCCTGCTATAAAACCGCTAATATGGCGATTGAAGATTAAACCTGGCTTTGCTTTCGTATTTAACTCTGATCCCATAGGAGCTTGAGCGATGTTAAAAGTTACGATCATTTTCTCTCCAGTAGTGGCATAGCAAGAGCGTTGATAAAGGGCATTCATCAAGCTGTCGCGATTATGCAAAGGAGCTAAAATACAAGTTAATCCAGCTGAGTATTGAATCTGATCTGACCCATATAACTTATTGAAAGCACCTCGATCGTCATTACCCCCAGCAACGAATCCAAAACGCATATTTTGATTTAAAGCATGGCGAATAGAACCTTCTTCAGCCTCAACGATCCCTTTTTTTGAAGGGGATTTAATCGGTCTTGGATTGCCTTCTTTTTCTAAACATTCTGAAGAACCCCATGCATTGTAGATTTCTACAACTCGCTCAAATTCCGGTGTGTAATTCTCAAAGTTATTTTGGAATCCTTTCGCCATACTAAAAGAGGGGATTGATAAAAAATCTTTAGGTGAATGGCTTTTGTAGATCTTTTTTAAAGAATTAGATTTTGTATCTTTCTTTCTTAAGATCGCTTTGCTGTCTTTAAAGTATACAAATTGCCTTAAACCTTCTGATGGGACACTTCCAAGCCACTGAAATCCAAGAGCAGCTATAAAACGGTCTTCTTCGTTGAAATCATGGACAAAATTGGAAATAGTTTTCCACTGATCATTGGAAGTTTCTTGTTCTGATTCATAAGATGATGTAGCAAAAAACTGCATCGATTTATCATCGCGAAAATTTCTTAAAGTCGATTCGATATTTGTCGTGCTATCATATTTATCTGATTCACCATGCAAAACCCCCCAAAATGCTTGAAAAAGTGTCTCTTGAAAACATTTGATCGGGGGAGAGAAAAAGATATCTTTGTTCAAAGAATTTTTGAGTTTGAATTTGTAAACGCCAGGTTCATTGAAATAAAGATTAGGTAAAGTTAAAAACCCAGTTTCAGGTACAAATAATTTCCAAGTCAAATTTTCTCTGAGTTGATCATGAGAAAGTTCGATGAGCGTGGTTTTTTCAGCATGCCCAGTCAAATTTCCATACATATCTTCAAAACGGACGATGACATCAAAGCGTTGATTCTTTTGAACAACAGATGGAACAATCATTTTGATTGAGTGCAGTTTGTTTCCTTTGACATCAATATAAAAATATTCAGGATCTTTATAGTCTCCTTTTCCTTTTGTATCGATATATAGGGCAAAAGGCCGTCTTCGTTGAATAAATTGTTGGCAACGGATTCCTTGACTTTGAACTGACTCCCCATTCATTGAACCTAGGTGGATGATGATTTGTTCCCCGGTATCCACGTCTATTGGTAAAATAAAATCAAACAAAGCTGGCTTTTCTTTTTCGATAATAGCTTGCGCCGGTACAGTTTTACCACTTGGTAATTCTAAATAGATTAACTGAGGAGATTTTTTAGGATTAGTTTGAGGAATTTCCCAGTCGCAAGGTCTTCCAAGTGTATCGAGATCAAAACGCAGCTTAGTCTTGGCTGGCAATGGTACTCCTGTAATGTGAATAAATTTAAAATGCCCAATATCTCCAGCATAGATGGATTTAGGCTCGCAGTAACTTACCGATCGTGGCATCTTGACAACTCCCTCTTTTTACCACTACCATCATGCCTGAAAATTGGATTGTTTTTCAAGTAGACTAATTTGCAGGAAATGTTGGTACAATTCTAATTTTTTCAATCGATTTATCATCGCCACTTAAAATTTCAATATAAAAGCGATCGTAATGAACTTTCCAACCTTTTTTAGGAATGGACCCAGCGATGTTGACGATGAAACCTCCGACGGTGTCGTAAGTTGGAGCTTGAGGAATTACAATCCCGGTTTGATTCTCAAGATCGATTAAGCTAGTTTTTGCATCCAGTGTGAAGCCCCCATTTTGGTCAGGTTGAAATAGTTTAGCTTGTTCGACATCGAATTCATCTTCGATTTCTCCTACAAGCTCTTCTAAGATATCTTCTATCGTTACGATTCCTTCAGTACCTCCATATTCATCGACAACAATAGCCAAATGGATTTGAGAAGATTTGAATTCTTGAAGAAGATTGGAAATCTTTTTAGTTTCAGGGGTAAAAAGTACAGGTTTGACTAAAGGTTTAATCGATTTGTCTTTAGGAAAATGAGCGGGGTCGGTCGAACTTTTTGTTAAATAGTCTAAAATATCTTTTGAAAGGATAACGCCAATAATATTGTCCACATTTTCATCATAGACGGGAATGCGGCTATACCCCTCTTGAATAAACTCTTTAGCACATTCAGCAATCGTTTTTTTAGTTGAAATCCGATAAACATCCACTCGAGGAACCATAATTTCTCGTGCGATACGATCTCTAAAAGAAGCTACAGCTAAAAGAAGTTTTTTTTCTTGAATTGAAATTGTCTGGTTAAAATCTAAAGCGTGAATGAATTCTTGAAGCTTTGTTTTAAATTTTAACGATTGCAAGGTTTGTGATTTGATCTCTTGTTTATTAGTGAAAAGTTGCTGAATCAAGACAACGGGGTAGATGATCGGAAAGAATACAAGCATCATCATTCCGGCTAGAAGCCCAATAAATTTCAAAGAGTAAAGAGGGAAGAGTATCGCTAAAAGGCGCATGCCGAGCTCCAATAAGACGACAACTGCTAAAACTGAAAGAGAAACAACCCATAAATTAAAAAAAGTTGGAGTTAAACCTAATATTAAAAAGAAATCAAATGCAGCAAAAAGTGTGAAAAACAAGCGATAGACTTGAATATTGATCCCGACGAAATCAATAAATTGCTCCCAGTGCAAAGTTGGTGCGGCTTTGCGCATCCAAATCAAAAAGCGATAATAAGAAGGAAATTTTTGAAATTCTTGCTCTGTTTCAATCATGCCCAATCTAGTAATGGCTGTTTTGAAATTGACTAAAAGAGAAGACCCTATAAAAAGCAAAAGAATCCAAACTTCAAAAATACCCATGAAAAGTTCCTTTTAAAAGATTATTCGAAAACTAACACAAAAAAAGAGATTTAATCTAGGGAACCATTTTTAGAAGAGCATTTTTTTCTTTTAAGATGCCCATACACGCTTTTTCTTGACTTCGCATGACTCTTTTTGCGCTTGGATTGATGTCATCATATCCGATGAGATGTAAAAAACAATGTACGCAGTATAGAGAGGTTTCTTCATAGGGGTCGAGATTTTTTTTTTGAGCGTATAAAATTGCTGTTTTGGGGCAAATAAAACAGCTGCCTAAAACACAATAATCAATTCCTTCTTCATAAGGATCATCGATTGGGCATGTGATGCAATCGGTAGAACTTGGATCTTGGAATAAAAGCTGATGTTGAAGTTTCATTTTTTTATCAGTAATAAAATGAACTTCCAATTCATTAACTTTAATTTTTTTAAAATCAATTAATGTTTTAAATAGGAACTTAACTTGTTTTGAAGAGATTTTTAAATCTTTTTGACAATTTGAAATTGATATTTTTATCATAAAAAAGGGGGCTAAGAAAGCCCCCAAGAATCTTATTTTGCGTTAGTTTTTGGGAGACCTGTGACTTTTTTATTCACTCCGTCGACCCATTTACCTTGAGCTCTTAATACATTAATTCTTTCATAACGTTTTAAGACATTTCTTTTAACTGCGCCTTTAGCAGATCCTGAATAACTTTGATGCTTTGACATAATCGATAAAACCTTTAATTAAGCGATTTTAGGGATGAAGATACCAGCTGCGTTAGAAGCAGTGTTAACGTGTTGTTTAAAACCGTTTGGTAAATTGTCTTTTTTTGTTCCTGTCTTTTTCGATGCGTATTTTCGCTTGTGCGGATTTCTCATACGTCTTTCAGACTGTTTGCTCATTCTTGTCATTGGAGAGTGCTCCTCAAATTCCTTAAAATTGCAGTTATTATATGCGTTGATTTCTTTAAGCTTCAAGTATTTTTTGTTTAAATAGCGATTATTGGAATATTTGCTTTCTGATAGGCGGTTAATTTTTTTTTGAATACTGCTATTTTGTCTTGTGTGGATCGATCTTCTATTTCTAATACCGTTGAAAGTTTTAGCTCGATTAAATCAAGGGGGTCTTGTGTCAAGTTTAAAGCGACTTTCGATTGATTCAAATTATTTTTTTCAGTTGTGATCACTATGCACTCATCAATCAGGGTGTGAGAAATAAAATGGGGAGTAAACCCATCTTTGGGTTCAGACCAGAGCAAATGATCGACAAACTCCGCAGTTTTCATATCAGATGTAAAAATGATGATCTTTTGGTACCGATTGAAATGGTCTTGTGCCACTTTCAATAAAAATTTAATTTTTTCTGTGGGTGTCTTTGAAGACGTGTAAAAGATTTTTTGAGTCATGGTTTAATGGAAGGTTTAGGTTCGTAGCTGCCGCATGAAAATAAAATTTTAAAAGCGTCTTCACTTGAAATTTCTATTGGAGTAACCGACTCCGCAGGTATAAAGAGCAAAAATCCTGAAATAGGGTGAGGAGCAGTCGGTACAAAGACTGCTTTTTCATGTTTTGGGTTTTTTGAAAGCATTTCTTTAGTAGCGCTACCCGTTAAAAAAGCGATTGACTTGCTATTTTCATCCGGAAAGTTGATTGTAACAACATTGGAAAAAGGGTTTTTATTTTGATTTAAAAATGATTCAAGCGTTTGCTCTGTGATTTGATAAACAGTTTTGATTATTGGGATTTTTCTTAAAAATTGTTGGATAGATGAAATGACATATTTAAAGAAAAATTTTTGCGCTATAAATCCCAATAACAAACAGATCAGCAAAATGCTAGCCAAGATCCCAATTCTCGCAATAAATAACCAAGTAGGATGATTTTCTGAAATCATCCCAAAATCTAATAAAACCGACTTTGCAATAAAAAGAAAAGGCTTAGTCAAAAGTTCAAAAAAGAAGTCAATAATCCAAATGGTAATTGCGATTGGTAATAATATGGCAATCCCTGTAAAAAACGACTTCTTCAACATGGTTTAACCTTCATCTTGGGGGATAATGACACCGCAAGATACCACATATTTGATCGCTTCTTCAGGCTTCATTTTGAGGTTGATCACTTGTGATTCGCGATACATCAGTAAATAACCGGTTGTAGGGTTAGGCGTTGTAGGGATCAAAACAGAAACTAATGTTTCATCAGCTAATTTAGAACACTCTCTTGGAGATTCTCTTGCGATGAGTCCGATTGCATATGTTTTTTCATTTGGGAAAGGAACCATAACCACTTGTTTAAAGGAGTTTTTATCTGAGGAAAAAAGGGTTTTGATGATTTCTTGAGAAGTTTTGTAAACTTTGTTGACAACTGGAATTCTATGTAAAATCTTATCAGATAAGCTGAGTAAACTTTTGAAAAAAAACCATCTTGCTATCATCCCTAAAAAAATTGTAGTAATTAAAAGGCCAACTAAGATGATAAATTGACTGCCGTATTTGATTGTTTGTTCAGGGCTTAAGATTAAAAAGCCAGTATTTACAATATTAAACTCACATAAAAAACGGGAGACTAAACCCATAAAAGGTTGAGTTAAGAAATTCACGATAAATGCAACGATTGCAATAGTCATTGCAAGTGGCAATAAAATAACAAGGCCAGTAATGAAATATTTTTTCATTTTATTTGCTCTTAGATTAAAATTTATTTTTCTTCTTTTTATTCACAAGTTCAAACTTGCAAGCTCTTTCAACTAAATCAATCGTTTTGATTTTAATTTGAATCGGCAAACCAGAAGAAAGAGTTTGTCCTGTTTTTACACAAGTTAATACGTTTCTTTTTTGATCATAATCATAAAAGTCGTCGAGCTCTGATACGTGAATATACCCTTCAAAAAGGATCATTTCCAGTTCAAAGAAAAACCCAAAAGGTTTTATTTTTGAAATACTAGCTGAGAAAGTTTGATTGGGATCATCTTTTAAAATCTTTCTAAGGTAACGCATCTTTTTTAAGCTGACTACGCTCATTTCTGCTTTAAAGCTCTTTCTTTCAGTATCGGAACAATGTTTTGAAAGCGATTTTAAATCAAGATCTTGATGAGACTCAAAAAGTTGTCGATGCACGACTAAATCAGTATATCTGCGGATAGGGGATGTGAAATGGCAATAGTGATCTAGAGATAATCCATAATGGCCTACATTTTGATCGCTATAAAAAGCCAGTTTCATGCTGCGGATAAAACTTGTTGCGAGTTGATAAGCGTAAGGAGAACTTTTTGTTTGAACAAAGAGTTGTTGAACTTGTTCAATAGTCGGATTATGAGGAACTTGAAATCCAAACATTCTGGCGAGATCATAAAAATCGTTTAAATTTTCTTGTTCTGGTTTTTCATGAACTCGAAAGACCGCAGCTTTGTTTTGCTGAACTAAGTGATAAGCGACTATTTCATTCGCTTTTAACATAAATTCTTCCACCATTTGGTGGGTTACGTCATATTCAACCCGTTCGAATCCTTCTGGCTCACCTTGTTTATTTATTATCATGTCGATAGAAGGAAGAGATAGGTCGACAGAGCCTCTTTTAGTTCTCAAAGCCTTAAGAACTGCGCATAGTTCTACCATCAATTTTAAAGCTGGCAAATGCTTGCTTTTTTTTGCTCCGTCGAGAACTTCCTTAGCTTCCAAGTATGTAAATCGTTTGTCGCTTTTAATGACACTTCTATATATTTCATATTTTTGCACTTGGCCATCTAATCCGATAAACATTTCAACAGTTACTGCCAATCTTTTGACATTTTCTTTTAAAGAACAAAGCTCATTAGAAAGTTCTTCCGGAAGCATAGGGATACAAGTACCAGGAAAATAAGTGGAGTTGCCTCTTTTATACGCTTCATCATCGAGCGGAGTGTCTTTAATGACATAATGAGATACATCAGCGATATGTACGTAAAGATGATAAAGAGATGGGTTTAGCTTTTCAATTGAAAGGGCATCATCATAATCTTTGGCAGTTGTAGGATCGATTGTCACAGTTTCCAATTCAGTGAGATCTACTCGGCCATCAATTGCTTTTTTAGTTAATTTGGTCCCGTATTCTTTTGCTTGATTGATGCACGCTTTTGGAAATTCGTGGCAAAGATGATATTCCAAAATAGCAGCTTTGACATCTAAAGAAGCCTCTTCAATGTCACCTAAAATTTCTTTCAAAACACCTTCAATTGGCTCTTTTTCATTTCCCCATTTTTCAATCGTTAAGGTAACCCTTGTTCCTATCGGTAACTTCATCACTTTTGGAGTGTGCAAAATCACCTCTTTTTGCGCTCCATAAAGCGGGGAAAATACTTTATATTCTTTTTGCCCAAGTTTTTGTTTGATGGTGCCGGAAACTTCTTTATTAGCCCTTTCGACAACTTGTCTAACTTGTCCTTCAGGCCCTTTGGGAGAATCTGTAGCTGTGATAACGCATAAAACTAAATCTCCTTCTAAAGCTCCGCTGACATAAGGCTTAGGGATGAAAATATCTAAAGGATAGGTGTCTAAATCTTTTGATGTCACAAATCCAAACCCTCGAGGATGCATGGAGATGACACCTGTGGTTTCTTTTAAGGTAGGTTTTGATTTCGCTATTTTTTCAATTAGATTATTTGTAAAAGTAATTTTCCCTTCGATTTCCAATTTTTTTAAAACTTGGTGAATGATTTCAACATGTTGTGGAGCGATCTTCAATTTGCTGATGATTTGATCTAATGTTGCGGAAACAAAGTTTTTCCCTGAAATATATTCATATATATTATGTTCAAGATTGTCCTGTAGGGTAGATTTTTTGGGTTTTGCAGATTTACTCATTAAGTGTACAACTTTTTTTAGATTAACAATTAGAGTTCTAACTTGACTGTTTAAAAGAAACGGATCATTTTTTTCAAGCTAGGGGCGTGGGTTAACTATTTTTTGAAGATAGAAAACTCTTTAAGGTGTTTTCCAAAAGCATCGCAATTGTCATAGGACCGATACCGCCTGGAACTGGAGTGATCGCTTGAACATGATCTTTTACATGATCGAAATCGACATCTCCGGTCAGAATCATTTTTTCATCTTTAAAAATGCGATTGATCCCGACATCGATGACAATACAATCTTTTTTTAACATCTCTTTTTTCACAAAATGGGGTTGACCAATAGCTGCAATCAAGATATCAGCTTTTTTTGTCAATTCCGATAAATTTCGAGTGCCGCTATGGCACAAAGTGACTGTTGCATTACAAAACTCCCGTTTTTGACTCATGAGATTGGCTATCGGCCTTCCGACGATAAGGCTTCTGCCTAGAATCACAACATGTTTTCCCTCGGCTGAAAGATGATATTCTTTTAAAATATTTAAAATTCCAAGGGGAGTACAGGGGATAAAACCGCTTTCATCCTGAATGAGCATTTTACCCAAATTTAGAGGATGAAAACCATCGACATCTTTTTTCGGATCGATAGCGTGTACTATCTGATCTGTGTTGAGATGGGAAGGTAGGGGTTGCTGAACTAAAATGCCATCGATATCGGAATTGAGATTGAGCTCTTGAATCACTGATAAAAGTTTTTCTTTTGAGATCGTTTCATCGAATCGGATGAGAAAAGATTCTATTCCTACTTCTTCACAACCCTTAACTTTCATTTTGACATATGCGTTTGAAGCAGGGTTTTCTCCGATCAAAATAAAGGCAAGGCCAGGCTTTCTATAAAAACCTTTTGAGAGAGTATTCTTGATGTTTAATCTATGTTTTTCAGCAACTTTTTTGCCGTCAAGTATCATGATATCCGTGATTTGAATTGTGTTTAATAATTTATTTTAGCTGAAGTTGTTTGAAAAGAGAAGAGTAAATATGAGGATTGCTGGCTAATACGGAGGATGCTTCAAAAGCTTTCAATGGAGAACCGTCCATTTTAGAAATTTTACCTCCCGATTCTTCCACAATAAGGAGTCCAGCAGCGAAATCCCATGGTTTTAATGAAATTTCCCAAAAACCATCGAATCTTCCTGCGGCGATATAACATAAGTCGATGGCTGCAGAGCCCATTCTTCTAATTGGTACTCCGATCTTCAAAATTTCTATAAAATGTTCAATGCAGTGGTTAGGGTTGAAGATGAGATCGTAGGGAAATCCAGTGGCTAGAATTGAGTCTTTTAAATAGGGGGTCGAGCTGATTTTCAATAGTTTTCCGTTTGCATAAGCCCCTTTTCCTTTTTGAGCCGTAAAAAGTTCATCTTGCATGACGTGGTAGACAACGCCTACCACAATTTCCTTTTTAATCGCTAAAGCAATACTGATTGAAAAAACGGGAATTTGGTGAGCAAAATTAACAGTTCCATCTAGAGGGTCGATAATCCAGCAGGGGTGATCAGTAGAAAATTTGTCTCTAGGGGATTCTTCTGCTAAAATTTCATGATCTGGATAAAAAATTTTGATTTTATCTTTTAAAAATGCTTCAACTTTTTGATCATATTCTGTCACTAAATCATGCCTTCCATCTTTAGATGAAATTAAGAATTCGGAGCCGAAACCTTTCTTTAAAATAGATCCTGCTTCTAAAGCAATTTGTGCAGCAAATGTAGCGAAATTTTGTAAATCATTGAGCATGTTTTAGTTCCTTTTGTTTTTCTTGCCACTTTAAATAGCCCCTCTTGATTTGCAAAATCATAAAATTGATCAAATAAAGCCAGCTAAAAATCAATGTGCTTAGAAAAAAGTCACTCATTAATTTGAACGTTAAATCTTGGAAAAGATGGCTGAATTTGAACGGAATGTCTGAAAAAAAGATTTGATATAGTGAAAATTCACCTAAAGAAAATAAGCATCCAAAAAGAGCAGCAAATAGCCCTGAAGCTAAAACACGATCATCGATAAAAGAACGTTTGAAAGGTAAAAGGGTCAAATAGTTTAAACATAAGATTAAGCTAAAACTCCCGAGCTTTAAAGAGGATCCAATCATTGAAAAATAGAGTCCTAAAATAAAATGGAATAAAAGAGCTTTTATGGGGCTTGATTTTTTACAGATCAAGACCTGAAATGAGTTCCAAGGGGTGAAAGCGATGGGAAGTGGGTGTTGTAGGAGAAATAAAGAAAGTATGACTGTAAAAACTAGGTGATGCCAAAAATTAAAGCGGTTCATCAAAAAGCGCCTTTGGATACAAATATTTCTGGTATTGTTTTAGCTAGAATCAATAAATCTAGTCGAAGGTTATTTTTCTTTACATATTCTAAATCGAGTTCAATCCGTTTTTCTAGAGGCAGTTGATTGCGCCCTGAAATTTGCCATAACCCTGTAAGACCCGGTTTTAAACTGAGTATCGTTTCAATTTCTTTTCCGTAAAGAGAGTAAAGCTCATTTTTATACATTTCTTTTGGGCCGAATACGGCGTAAGGGCGGGGACCTACTAAGCTCATTTCCCCTTTGATAACATTGATGAGCTGAGGAAGTTCATCGAGCGATGTCTTTCTTAAAAATTTCCCGATTGAGGTGACTCTAGGATCATTTTTGAGTTTTTGATAGCGATCCCACTCTTTTTTTAATGTATTAGAAGCGTTTAAGAGGTTTTCGAGTCTTTTATCCGCATCTTGATACATAGTTCTAAATTTATAACAATAAAAGAGTTGGAAGTTTTTTTTCACCCTCAAAGAGCGATAAATCAGAGGTCCTTTTGAACTTATTTTGATTAAAAGAGCGATCAATACCCACAAAGGAGAAAAAATTATAAGGATGGCAATAGCACCCATTATATCGACTAAACGTTTCATCTTGGAATTCTCTTTTCTTAAAATCTTGAAGGTCTTATGAGGAAAATTAGGCTGTTGATTCGGTAAAAGGACCTTTATGAAGTTAAAAACCAGGATATTTTCACTTGTTGGTGGACTGTTTTTGGTCTCTTTTTTGCTTTCGACTGCCTTAGAAATTTTTTTTAGCAGACGTGCAGCTATAAAAACCAATACTATTTTAGAATCTTATCTAGAAGATTATGAGATTCGAAAGCAAAAGCAGGTCAAAAATTTCTTGAAAGAAGAAATTAACGATTTATTAGCGACAATACAGGGTACTCTTGGCCACATCAAACAAGAAGAATTTTGGGATTACTTTTTTTCCCCTTTTGATGTGAGCATCAAGTATAATCAATGGCTAACAGCTGCACTATTTTTAGAAGCAAATAAATATTTAGATCTTATTCAAGTGGAAATCAACGATAAAATTACAGCTAAACTGACATTAGACAGGCCGCCTCCTTATCAAGTAACTACTTTAGATCTTATCGATGAAGTGAAGATCTGCGTCGTTGATCCTCAATTGTCAGGCTCAAAATTGAAAGGCCCCTATATTGCGGTTCCTTATACTTTTGATGCGCGAGTTTTACCGAAATCAGTTGACCCAAATGTTTTATCGAAAACTCAAAATTATGAGAATCTGAATTATTTAATTTTCAAGCCTGAGCAAGTGCTCAAGTTCAATCAGCTTGAGTTTGATCAGAAAACTCAAGCATTTATGAATATGGGTTTAGACCAGATAATGAACACTCAATATCCGATGACAGGATATGAAATTATCGAGATGAAAAAAGCGTTGCCCTTATTCAAAGATTCGTTGATAAAAGCTCAATCCTATTTAAAGGCCAATCCTGGGTTTTATCATTATATTACATCGAACGCTGAAAGTTGGATGCAAGATCAATTTCAAAATGTTTACGATGTAAAAAAAGGTGTAAATATCGAATTTAATGAGTTTGATATCACACGGATACGCTACTCGCAAATTGCTATGATTTGGGCTTATGCCACTTTGATTGCGACAGGTATTAGCGATTATACGATTGATGAAGACGCCCCATATGGGTTAGCTAACATCGCTTTAGCTTCCAAAAATGGCTATGGGATTATGGCTGATGATATTTTTTCTATAGATCCGATCGAGGTGTTATCTCCTTCATTATTTCAGGGTAGGTATAATCGAATTTTCCTAGGCGATACAGAGACAATTTCCATCGATACACCGACAGGGAAACGGGAGACAATACTGAGTGTTGGAGTCGACCTTTCCGAGGTTTTAAAATCTTTAGCGCTTGTAACCGATAGAAAATTGATAGTCGTCGTTGGGCAAAAAATTATAGCTGCTTGTGATGAAGTAGGTGCCCCGATAGCTGTAAACCCTCAAGACTTTCCTCTTAACGTCATTTTAAATTCTCCTACAGGAACGTATCAAGATAGTCTTGGAAAAGATTATATTTTTCTAACCACGCAAATTTTCCCCGATCAAAATGTGTATTTCATTCTTTATCGTTTGAAATCGATCGAGTTTGGCTTTATCGATACGGTGTCATTCGGATTGAATCAACTGATCCGCCATTTGACGATTCAAAATGCCATTATTGCTATATTGACGCTGATGATTGCGGCGTATAGCATCTCCAAGCTTTCTTTTTATATTACAAGTCCTATCACTAGACTTGCTAAAAATACCAAAGATGTTCAGGAAGGGCATTTAGAAAAGGTTGATCTGCCTCCTGTTGATGGCGACAATGAAGATGAAATTGAAGAATTGTATCATTCTTTTTCTGACATGGTTCAAGGTTTAAAGGAAAAAGAACGAGTCAAAGGGATTTTGAATAAGGTAGTTTCTCCTAAGATCGCCAATAAGATATTAGAGGGGAATGTAACGCTTGGTGGAGAAGAAAAAATTGTTACGGTGTTATTTGCCGATATTAGACAATTTACAGAATTAACTGAAAAAATGAGGCCAAAAGAATTAATTCAGATTTTAAATTCCTACATGACGGAGTTGTCTGATGTTGTCGATCGACATAATGGCGTTATCGATAAATATGTTGGCGATGAAGTGATGGCATTATTTGGGGCTCCGATTTCTGAGAAGGATAGCGCCGGTTCAGCTGTTTTGTGTGCTTTAGAGATGATGAAAGAAGTTGAACTTTGGAATAATAACCGCATCCAATTAGGGCTTGCTCCAATCGAAATCGGCATCGGCATTCATACTGGTAATGTAGTAGCTGGAAATGTTGGGGCTGAAAACCGGTTGAACTATACAGTCTTAGGCGCAAGTGTCAACTTAGCAGCTCGTTTATGCTCGATTGCAGAAGCGAAGCAAATTTTGATTTCTAAAGACACATTAGATGCTTTAGGCATAAGAGAAATGATAGAAGTAAAAGAAATCGATCCGATTCATTTGAAAGGGTTTTCTCAAGCAGTTCAAATTTACCAAGTATCGTCTAAAATTTAAACTACCCCTATCCCTTCGTAATAAAACCCGAGATTTTGTAAATGTTGCTTTTGATATTGGTTTCTTCCGTCAAATACAGCTTTTGTCCTCATTTTTGATTGAACAATTTCGAAGTCGAGCTGTCGAAATTGTTTCCATTCTGTAACTAAAACTAAGGCATCAGAGCCTATTAAAGCTTCATATTCATTCTTTTCGTAGGATAAATGGGAAGATTCTTTGAATATTTTTTTAAAATGATCCATTGCGATTGGATCATAAAGTTTAAGATAACACCCTTTTTTTAATAGCTCTTTGACTATCGTAATTGATGAGGCTTCTCTGATATCATCTGTGTCAGGTTTAAAAGATAATCCCAAAAGTGTAATCACTTTTCCGGTTAAATCGGGAAAATAACGGTTAAGTTTATGGACTACTTGAAATTTTTGGTGTTCATTTACTTTTTGAATGGCATCGATCATAAAAGTATCTACATTTTCGTGCCGCATCATCGCTTGTAAGGCTTTGATATCTTTTGGAAAACAGGAGCCGCCAAATCCACATCCTGCATAAAGAAATTGGTATCCAATTCGATCATCTGATCCTATTCCAATTCTAATATCATGAATATTTGCGCCTACTTTTTCACAGAAATTAGCAAATTCATTCATCAAAGAAATTCTAGAAGCTAACATGACGTTGGCAGCGTATTTGGTCATCTCTGCAGAGTTGATGCCCATTGTGATCATTCGATCGTGGTTAAGAGTAAAAGGCGCATACACTTTTTTTAATAATTCTAAGCTTTTTAATTCTTCAGAGCCTAAAATAACCCGGTCTGGTTTCATAAAATCCATGACCGCACACCCTTCTTTTAAAAATTCAGGATTGAAAGCAACATCACATCTAAACTCAGCTTTTTTGTTTTTTAGTCCCACATCGAGATGAGTTTTGACTTTTTTAGTTGTTCCTACAGGGACTGTTGATTTGAGGACAATTAAAGTCTCTTTTTGCAAGACATCAATCAGAGTATCGACAGCTGAGAAAACGTGAGAGAGATCGGCATCTCCTGTAGTTGTAGAAAGGGTTGGGACGGCTATAAAGCAGACTGATGAATCTTGAACGGCTTCTTTAGGATTTAATGTAAATCGAAGTCTTTCAGCTTTAAAATTGCGTATGACCATCTCTTCTAAAAGGGGTTCATAAATTGGGATGATTCCCCGTTTTAAATTTTCAATTTTTTTTTCATCTATATCTAAACATGTAACGAAATGGCCCATTTCAGCAAAACATGTGGCGCTGACTAAGCCCACGTATCCAGTCCCAATCATTGTGATTTTCATCGTTCGATCCTATGGAGTGTTTTATGTTTTAGATGATAGGTTTGATCAAAGGAGGAAATAAAACTTTGATCATGTGTGACCATAATAAGGGTTTTTTTATGTTCTTTAACCATAGATAAAAGCAGAGAAAAAATCATTTGTTTAGCATCTTCATCTAGATTACCAGTTGGCTCATCAGCTAAAATGCAATCTGGCGATAATAGTAAAGCCCTTGCGATTGCAACGCGTTGCTTTTCCCCTCCTGACATGGTATTGATATCTTGATGAAAGTGGTTTTTTAAGCCGACTTCTTCAAGAAGAGATTTTGCTCTCTGTTCAACTGAAGCGGTCCCAAAAGCCCTTTTTTGAACGATCATTCCGGGCATCATGACATTAGTTAAAGCAGATTCTGATTTTAGGAGTTGAAAATTTTGAAATACAAATCCAAAAGTGTATCTTCGATGAAACAGAAAATTTTTTTCTGAAACATCTTCTCCGCGTATCTTATAAACACCTTTTGTCGGGGATTCAAGACACCCGATAATTTGTAAAAGAGTGGTTTTTCCACATCCTGATGGGCCGAATATGCCGATGCACGATGCATCATTAATCTGGATTGAAATTGATTCTAAAAGTGGGGAGTCAGAATATGATTTTACAAGATTTTGTAATTCAATGAATGGATTATCCATTTTTTAAGATCTCAACAGGTTCAATTTTTGATGCTTTTTTAGCAGGTATTAATCCTGCTATCATCGCTAAAAATGGGGTAATCAAAAGGGTAAGACCGATAATTTCGAAAGAAATTAAAGAAGATCCCGGTTCGAAATTTAAAGCTTTAATAACAGGGTGGCCTTTGAGGAACATGAAATGTTTGACAATCGGCTCTAAATAATAAAGAGCTGTAACAGCTATACAAGTCCCGATGATAAAGCCAGCAAGTCCTATCAAAAAACCTAAAGAGCCAAATATGGTTTGAATTTGTTTTTTACTTGCTCCTAACGCCATTAAAAGTCCAATTTCTTGACGTTTTTCTTGAACGATTAAAACAAGCGCCGCGATGATATTAAGGCAAGCAATGACTAAAATGACAAAGCCAATCAATAAAAATAAAACTTGATCTGATTCAAATTGACGCATGATTTCTTTGGCGAATTCAAATTCATAGTAAGGAACGACATCAAAATAATCCATGATGGGTTCTATTTTGAGTTCTTGAGCAATTTTTTTAGTTTGTGAAATCTCGTTGAGATAGACAAAAAAACCCCCTTTTAATAGCGGATCTAAAGAAGGGGCTTGATCTGGGGTGACGATTTGTTCAATCAGCTCTTGTCTAAAAAATGCAACCCTAGTGCCGACGCTCATCATACCGGGGTCGTAAAATCCGCAAACATAGCCAGACAATGTTGGAGCATTTCCTGTTAAGGAGAATGTGTTAGCTAGATCGATTTCGATGCGATCTCCAGCTTTTGTCCCAGCATCTTTAAAGTTTTTAGGCAGCAGGATCGGTTCTAAATTTCTAAAAGGGGAGGGCATCTTCAAAACCCCGTTTTCAATTTGATAATAAAGAGGGGTTATTTTAGACAGTTTTCTTAATCCTTCAATATCATCTTGATCATAGGGCTGAAGAATTTTTATGAAATTTTTAGAGTGTGTTGGGGCATTGGTTAAATAACTTGCTTGAGTTAATGTAGATTCGAAAATGCGTCCATCATTTTGTTTTGAAAGGTGAATTTTTAAAATGCCAGCTGCAACTTCATAAATATCGTACTTGAGATTTTTTTTATTCAGAATTTGAATTAAATCGTAAATCAAATCTTGATCTGATGAATCTTTTTTGTAATTTGCTTTTTCAAACAGGGATTTAGATTGATAAAAGGTTTCCTCTGAATCTCCATCTTGAGTAAAGTAATCGGATGTGTAATATTTTTGGTTGGGAATAAGCCTGATAGGGGATTGAAGGGTTGTAAGTTTGTTTACCCAATTTTTTTCAACACCTTTCAGGACTGATAAAAAAATAATTAAGAGAGAGACTGTTAAAGAAATTGTAAATATCGAAATAGAAGAAATAAAAGAGTTAGAGACTCGTTTCTTGGAAGGTATTAGGTAGCGCTTGATAATTTGGAATTCAAACACCACATGCCACCTAATAATGTAAAATTACTTAGCTTCTTTGAACGTAACGTGACGCTTTAAGCTTTTATCATATTTTTTACGTTCTAAACGCTCAGTAGAATTTTTCTTGTTTTTTACAGTCCAATACACTTCGCTGCTTTCTGTGCTTTTGAGTTTGATGATCTCTCTTGCGCCTTTCTTTGCCATAATAGTTAACCTTTTGTCGGAGAACTTAAGTTTATATTTGATAATACTAAAAAATTCTAAAGGATCGACAAGATAATTGCAACGGGAAGCTTGAAAAAGCAGCAGCTTTGCTCTCTAAAATTTTAATTGGTATCTTTTTAAGAATTGCGATGTTTAGAATTTAAAAAAATGCAAAATTGAGGTTTAAGAAAGTCTATCCTTTAACTCTTTCATTTTAAACAGCTTAAATAACTTTAAGCGTTTAAAATTCAATAAATTTTTAGCCATTAAGTAAATGGGTGATATTGTATGATTGACATGGTGTATTCATCAGATAATTTAAGGATGTTCTATATGGCAATCAATCTTTCAAATCGGCTAAGTGGTAGTTTACCTCTAAATGAAGCAAATATTGCCGCTCCTAACTTCAATGATCCAGTCAGTGAGGTTGCCAATCGAAGTATATCATTTTTGGGCACGAGCTCTTCAATTAGATCTTTTACTATTTCTAGACCGCTAACGAGTTTACAAGAGGCTATAGCCTCAGGTGATATAGAAACTGTTAAAAAGTTATTAGAAGCTAAAGAGATCACTGTAGAACATTTAAAATTAGGTCTTGAAAAGGCAGCTTCACAAAGACACGAAGCAATCGTTAAAATTCTTTTATTGAAAATGATAGAAATTGATCAAGAACATTACACTGATGCTATTTGTTTTGCCATTGCATATGGGTTTGAAAATATCGCTCAATTGTTTTTGGAAAGTGAGCCATCATCAACGGATGAATTTTATGAGCAAGGTTTAATCGATGCTTTTAATTGTGCTGCTTGTAGCAATTATTTGGGTGTCGTTCGATTGTTATTAGAAAAAAAGTCAACATTATTTTATCCAGAAATTTTAAGTCAGATTTTCAAAGAGGTGGCTGCTAATAATTGTTTAAGTGCTGTTCGATATTTTTTAGAAAGTGAATTAATATCCATCATTGATCGAGAGGACTTAAATTTTGAAAGAGGAAGGCTGTCCATTAAGGTAAGCGCTTTAAGATCGGCTACTTTATCCGCACTTGATAACGGGTTTGTTAAAATTTTGCGATTGCTTTTATCAAGAAAAATTTCAATTAGCCAACAATATTTAGAAAGTTGCGCTGAATCTGTAGCTGATAGCGGTAATCTAAAATTGTTTAAAGGTTTTAAATGTCTTTTATCAGAAGGAAGAACAATCAGTTCAGAGTGTTTACGAAAAGCTATTAAAAGCGCTGCCAATAACAATCATGTAAAAGTTCTTAGATTTTTTTGGTCAATTGCACAAGAAATAGAAGAAAGTGATTTACAATTTGTTATTACGAGCGCAAGTATAAATGGTTTTACTAACATCTTGGAATTTATTTTGTCAAAAGGAATAGAGATCAGCGAAGCTAATCTAAGTCTAGTTTTTACTAATGCAGCTTATTATGGTCATATGAAAATTTTTAAATTATTTTTGTCAAAAGGAACAATCCTGAGTTCAGATAATTTAGGTAATTGTATTGTAAGTGCAGTACAACGTGGTCAAATAAAAGTCATTCGATTTCTTTTATCAGAAAGAAGAACAGTCAGCTCAGAATACTTATGTGATGCTTTAAATGCTGTATCTCAGAATGGCCGTTCAGAGAAAATGCTTAATTTACTTTGGTCATTCAATACCGCACGCAGTGAGGAAGAGTTACGGAATATTTTTAATTATGCGATTGATAAAGCTTATTTAAATGTTATTAAATTTCTTTTTTCGAAGAAAATAGCGATTAGACGAGATGATTTACTTTGTGCTCTTATAATTTCGGCTCAACATCATCATATAGCAGTTCTTCGGACTCTTTTATCATTTGAAAGAATAGCCACATTAGAAAATTTATCTTTGATCATCGAAGAAGTCATTAACAATTGTGATTCAGAAATTGTTCAATGCCGCAGTCGAGTAGTGAGAGAATTATTAGAAATTATTAGACTAGACCCTTCTCAAAAAAGGGCAGCTATATACGGGCTTGGACAGCAAATTATCGATGCCGCATCAAGTAAAGAAATTTCGATATATCCGATCACGATGAGAAATCACCCGGAGTATTACTTATTTCAGGCGAAATGGGGTTTTACTGCAGTCAAATATCTTTATGAAGATAGAACAGAGCAGCAAGGTGTTGATTTAGGGGGACTTACTAAAAACTTCATCCACGATCTTTTAGATAATTTATTTTTGAGAGAGATTTTAAAAAGAGATGATCAACTGTTTCCGATTGCTGATCAATCTAAGAAGTTACAATACTGTTATTTAGGTCAATTAATTTCTTTTCTTTATAAAACTAATCAAGATCGAAGTGATCCAATTTATATAGGAGAAATATTCAATCCAAAAACTTTTTTATTACTTAGTGTTTTGTGTCGACCGAGAAGCCCTGATCAAACAGAAGATCAAAGAAAAATGGAAGATGTAATAGCAATTGCAAAAGAAGTTCGATCTGAAGATAAACAAATATTAGTTGAGTTCTTAACTAAAGAAAGCCCATCTAAAGAAGATATAACGAAGATAACGGAATATTTTAAAACCCTATCCCTCATAGACGAGGATAAAGAAGCGACTCTAAAAGATTTAAAAACAGTGTGTCTTGAAAATTTCTATCAGTATTACGATGCATTAGAGGAAATAATTCGTGGATTATCCCAAGAATTTAAAGCTGAACTCATTCAAAACCCTCATGAGATGATAGAAATAGTTCTGGGGAAAGGACCAACACTTGAACGAATATTAGCTAAAATTAACAATTCTGCTGATTTTAGGGTTCAACAAAAAATTTCATGGATTAAAAATAAAATTGCAAGCGAGATAGTAAAACCGGATTCAACTTGGGTAAAAAGATTTTTAAAATGTATAACTGGTCAACCTGTTATACCTGCAAAAGAGATTGTAATTCGTGGGATATCATACGGGAACTTCTGTAGAGCGCATACTTGTAATAATACCTTAGATGTTCCGTTTGGTCTAGATACACCGCATATTCGCAATGAAACATTTTCGGATGAAGAAAGATTTATTGCCAATCTTGAATTAACCATGGCTCATACTAGCTTTGAAATTAGTTAATCCGCTTTTTGATTGATTTCCGTTGAAAAGGGGGGTCTTGGCAGTGGAGATATCAAAGATAAATCTTCATGACCTTTTCTGAGGTATTTTTGATAGCCGAGGCCTGCGATCATCGCTCCATTATCTAAGGTAAGCTGGGGTTTTGGAAAATAGATGGAAAGGGTAGGGGGAGCCAGCTTAGTCAATTCCTGTCTTAAATAGCAGTTATTGCTAACACCTCCCCCTAAAAAAATTTGTTTGAGCTGGTAAAGCTCAGCTGCCTTTAATACTTTAGAAATCAGATCAGAAAAAGCGGTTTTTTGAAAGCTAGCCGCTAAATGTTTTTTTTCAGATTCCTCTAGTTTTTTTTGGGCATTTTTTTGGGATGTCCCTTTCACTGCATATAAAACTTGTGTCTTTAATCCGCTATAAGAAAAATCTAGCGGAGAGTTTTTGATTTGTCCTGGCTTAAACTGGAAATAGTTAGGGTTTCCATCTTTAGCTAATTTTTCAATTTGAGGACCCGCTGGGTAAGGAAGGTCGATTAATGAGCCTACTTTATCAAAAGCTTCTCCAATTGCATCATCTTGAGTGCAGCCTAAAATGTAAAAATCTGTGTAGCTGATCATCTTGATAAGATGCGTATGTCCTCCGGAAATGATCACACCTAGTGCTGGAAACGATATTTTATCCTCAATTCCCATCATGGCAGAATAAAGGTGAGCTTCGACGTGATTTACCGTCACAATCGGAATTTGAGCACTAAAACTTAGGCTTTTTGCAAATTCAACACCTGTGATTAAAGAGCCCATTAAACCTGGACCAGAAGCCACCGCAATTAAGTCGATTTCATTGAGTGATAGTTGAGCTTCATTTAAAGCGCGATGAAGTGTCGGGATTAATTTATCTACATGGGTTCTAGAGGCAATTTCAGGAAAAACACCTCCGAATTGGGCGTGGATAGTTTGCGATTCAATCACATTGGATAAAATTATTTGACCGTCAAGGACCACAGCGATTGCAGTCTCATCACAGGTTGTCTCAATCCCTAAAACTCGCATGAGGTTTCATCATTTTGGTTTAAATATTTTTGCATTCCATCAGCTGCGATAGTGGCTGTAGTCCAAGCATTTTGAAAATTAAAGCCACCTGTAATTCCATCGATGTCTAACACTTCTCCTGCAAAAAAGACCCTTGGATATTGTTTATGTTCCATGGTTTTTAAATTGATATGTTTTAATTCCACACCACCTGCTGTGACAAATTCTTCTTTATAGGTGCTTTTACCGTTCATTTCCAAGGGCATCTCATGACAAAATCTCGCAAGCTTTTCAAGCTTTTGATCTGCAATCTTTCCCCATTTTTCTAAAGGATTGATCTCATTTTGTTCTAAAATAGCGATAAAAGCATTTTTGGTGAGGGAAAAAGGAGGTAAACTTGAAAGTTGTTTGTAAGGCTCGATTCTTTTTTGATTTAAAAGGTACTTAGCCTTTTCAATAAATGAAGTATTTGAGTCTACATTTAAAGATAAGGTTACTTGATAGGCTTTATCTTTCAAAAACCTTGCAGCAAAAGCTGAAAGCTTTAATGTACAAGGGCCGCTAAGGCCAAAATGCGTCACAAGAATAGGCCCTATTTGACTATAATCTGATCCTAAAATTTTTAATTCTCCGCTCTTAAAAACCGTTCCAGAAAGTTGATTTAAAAAAGAGTTAGGGAGATGAAAAGTAAATAATGATGGCACTAGATCGACGGTTGGAATGTTCAAATTTTTTAATATTTCGAAATTTTTTGGATGAGATCCAGTTGCTAATAAAATAGCATCTGCTTGAATAGAGTCTCGATTAGTTTGTACTTGCAAAGTGTCATTTTTATTTTTTTGCAAATCAAGCATTTCAGTTTCAAATAGGATTTGGATCCCGTACTGTTTGATTTCCTTTAAAAAGCAATCAATAATCGTTTGTGAGGAGTCTGAAGTAGGGAATATTCTACCATCTTCTTCTGTTTTTAATTTTACCTCTTTAGCCTCAAGCCAATTGACCATATCTTGGGGTTGAAAAAAATGAAACGGCCCTAAAAGTTCTTTGGATCCCCTTGGGTAGTTTTTGATCAATTCTTTTGGGTTGAATTGATGATGTGTGACGTTGCATCTCCCACCGCCAGATATTTTTACTTTAGCAAGTAGTTTTAAAGTTTTTTCTAAAATAATCACTTCAACGTTCGGGTTGAGTTCTTTTAATCGAATCGCTCCAAATACTCCAGCGGCTCCTCCGCCTACAACAACAACTCTTTTTTTCAACATGTCATCGCTGCTTTTTCAATTCTTCTTTTAATGATTTGCAATCGTTCATCTGCAGGAAAATCGCTATCGACATAAGCTTCTTGATAACCAAAATCGTCTAATAATCTTAAGAGAGCGTATAGATTTTTTTGGCAATTTAAAGGGGAATCGATCGATCCGAGATCGATTACTCTTTTAGCTAGAGGATAAGTTCTTTCTTTGAAACCGATGATAACTCCCTCGATTGATTTTAGGTCTTGATAAGGAAGTAATTTCAAGTTGGCTTTGGGAGAATAATGTTTAAAGTGTTGACCTGGGCAAATCGGCTTCTCTTTTTTCGTAAGCTGTGAAGGCTTATATCCTAAAATCTTTTCAAGATCGCCAGCTAAAAGAGCGCCTTCTCTGGCGATTTTCCAAAATCCCTGTTCTTGAGCGATGATGGTTGATTCGATCCCAAGGCAATCAGGTTCTCCTTTAAGGATGGGAAAACTAAGTCCGAAATCTTTTTCTACATGTTCTCTTTTAGTTGAAGAAGGATACCCAGAGAGATTTGCAGAAGGAGCAACTAAAGGCCCGGTTTTTTCAATCAGTTGAAGTGTTTCTGATTTTTGAGGCATTCTGATTGCAACTGTGTTTAAACCAGCGGTAATTAAATTAGACAAAGTGGCTGTTTTTTTTAATTTCATAATGATTGTCAGAGGGCCTGGCCAAAATGTCTGTATTAAGTTTAACCCTGTTTCATCGAGTAGCTCAATTTGATCTTTGATCTGCTCTAAGTTGGAGATATGAATGATGAGAGGATTGGATAAAGGGCGATTTTTTAATTTAAAAATTGCTTGAATTGCTTTTTCAGAATAAATGGACGCCGCCAAACCGAATACAGTTTCGGTTGGGATGGCTATAACTTCTTGGTTTTGGAGCTTTTTAAAGGCTTCTTCAATTGATAGTTCCATTTTAATCCAAATTAATTTTAAGCAGTAAGTATAACAAAAAATTGAGATTTTTTAATACTTTTTAAAGTAATCTGGGAAAGCTTCTTGAAGAATTTGGTGAAAAATTAAGTTGACAGTTCCCAAGGCTTTAGCCTTGGGAACTGTCAACTATTGAATAAGCTTTAGTAGAGGTTACAAAGCTGCTCTGGATACCCATGTGCTTTGCACGTCTCCAACATTTCTTTGTCCATTTTTTCAATTTCAGGACAGAACTTTAGACGTAAAGCAAACAATTCTTTTCGATATGCGTCAGAGTTTACATCTTTTATACGTACGAGCCCTTTGTCAACTTTATATTTAGCATTTAAATTTTCAATTTCTTGTTGAAATTCTCTACTATAGAGCGGCTCCATTGCTTTTTGATATTTTTTCATATTTTTTTCAAATGCTTCTTGCAGCTTTAGATACTTTTCAGTTCCTGGCAGCCATTCTTCAAGTAATTCCATAGAAGGTGCATCCCCTTCAATTTTATTACATAAGTCGACTGTATTTTTTCTAACTATTTCCATCAATGGAGCAGTTGCAGGCGACATAGAAGTCATTTGTTCATCAATAGTTTCAATTTCTGACATCAAAGCTTCAGTAGGTCGAATGTTTTTTTCACCCTTTATGATTAAGGTATCTCCTTCAACTCTTAACTTTATGATTGATCCTTCACTAATACCTAGCAAAGCTAAAATTGAGCGGTCTAAAATTAAAGCATTACTATTTCCATATTTTACCAGTTTCTTAAGCATGATATTCTCCTTGTATTTTTCATTTCATAGATTTAACTTTGTGCGAACAATGTACTATATCCGTATATATTTTCGAAAGAAAAAAATTAAATTAATTTTTAGTTACTATCGTTGAACGAAATTGCGGCGCAATTTTTTTGATTTTAGTCGTGGGAGCTGTCAATTTTTAGAGAGAAAGTTATGACCTTTCGGCTACTTTTTTGTTGTTTAAAAGCGCATTCTAATTTAAACATATACTTAACTTTTTAAGGTCCGTAGGAAGGCAATTTGAAATTAGGGTTAATATTTGGTGGCAAATCTGTAGAGCATGATGTATCGCTGCGCTCCGCAGAAAAAGTGGCAATAGCTTTAAAACAGCTAAAGATCGATGTGATCTATATCTATATCGATAAAAATGGTTGTTTTTTTGAATTAGATGAAGATTTATCTAATAAAAAGCCAATCATTCTGAATCTTTCTACCTTGGAGCCTTTTCAGTCGATTGATATATTTTTTCCTCTTGTTCATGGGACATTTGGAGAAGACGGGTGCTTACAAGGTTTTTTTGAATTACTAGGGAAACCCTATCTGGGATCAGGTGTGCTCGCTTCGGCGATTTGCATGGACAAAGAGATGACTAAAAAGATTTTAGCCTTAAAAGGATTTCGTATCGGTCCTTATAAGGCCCTGAAAATAGGAGATTCAATTGATATAGATTTGATTGAAAAAGAGATCCAGTATCCTTGTTTTGTGAAACCTGCTTCTTTAGGTTCATCGGTTGGGATTTCAAAAGTTTATAATTCCAAAGAACTTTCAGAAAAAATTGCATATGCTTTTCAATACGATCGAAAAATTTTAATAGAAAAAGCAATCATCGGGAAAGAAATAGAATGTGCTTTAGTCGGATCTAAAAAACCGCAATGTGCTTTCCCAATTCGATTAATTGTAAATCATGATTTTTATAGTTATGAAGCTAAATATATCGATCCTCAAGGTGCTATGATCGAAGCCCCTTTTCAAGGAGATTTAGATCTCATTACGATGATTCAAAATAGTGCAATCGAAATTTATAAAGAATTAGGTTGTGAATCATTTGCGAGAATAGATTTTTTTCTTACTTCTGAAAATGAACTTTATTTTAATGAAGTCAATACGATTCCTGGATTTACTGAGATTAGCGCTTTTCCACTAGCTTGGAAAACATCAGGTATTGATCTTCCAGATCTTTTAGATATTTTGATTACAGAAGCATTTTTAAGATATGATTCGAAAAAAAATTCATCGCAATTTAATCAGGTGGAATGTGGACGATAGTTTCGATAAATTTCTTCACGGTTATCAAGTTTTTAGAGAAAAATATGTTCATGCCGATGCTTCTATTATGGGAGGATTGCATGATCAAGGCCAAAAACCGAAATTGATGGTTGTCGCTTGTTCTGATTCTCGTGTCGATCCTGCTTTGCTTTTACAGTGCGATCCAGGTGATCTATTTGTCGTAAGGAACGTTGCCAATATAGTCCCTCCCTATGAAAAAGATGATCTTCATCATGGTACAAGCGCGGCTTTAGAGTTTGGCGTTTGTGTTTTAAAGGTCAAGCATCTCATTTTATTGGGACATAGCCAATGCGGTGGGGTAATTTCTCTTTTAAAGGGAGATGATATGAGCAAAAATGACTTTATATCGAATTGGGTATCTTTAATCAAAGTAGAAGATTATCAAAAATATCATCCAGATGATTATGCTAAAATAGCTCTTTTGAAATCGCATCAAGATTGTCTCACTTTTCCATGGATTAAGGAAAAAGTGGAAAGAAAAGAACTTTTAATTCACTTGTGGTTTTTTGATATTAAATCAGGGGTCATTCAGGCTTTTTGTACCGATGAGAAGGTGTTCAAACCATTAGATCAATAAGAAAAGCTCTGCAACAAAAAACGATCAATTTGTCAAAAATCCTTTTTTAAAAAGTTCCAATAAGCTTTCTAAAATAAACAGCGTCATAAACAGCAGCACTGTTTTTGAGCGTTCCATCTTTTTAGGAAAAAAGAGAGTCAAAAGACCCGTTAAAATGAATCCAATTTTAAAACCTTGGTAAAGGCTTAAGGTAATAGGCATCGTAACAGCTGTAAGAAGAGGCGCGATTCTTTTTATTTCAGGGAATTCAAAAATGTCTTTTAGCTGTCTTGCCATTAAAAACCCTATTGAAATGATAACAGGGGCGCTTGCAAATAGAGGGATAGAAGAAGCAAGAGGATAGAAAAAAAGGCAAAAAATGAAGAGAATACTGACGACGATTGCGGTAAAACCGCTTTTGGATCCTGAGTGAATACCGGCTAATGATTCCAAATGGATGGCAAGGGAGCTGGTTCCTAAAAAACTGCCGATTGTGGAGCCAATAGCATCTGGATAAAGAACTTTTTGCATATCAAAGTGCCTAGCTTCAGCTGGCAACGCCTTTTTTAAAGTTAAAAGACCTGCACTAGAGTCGAATAATGTGACTAAAAAAATAGATAAAAACCCTTTAAAAAGATCGTACGAAAAATAGGATGGAGGACTAAGAAGAAGAAATGTAGGTTTGATGGAAGGTGGTAAGGCTACGAATCCTTTGACAGTTGCATACCCTAAAATGATAGCTATTCCCCAATTGATTAAAATTGAAAGAATAAATGCCGCTTCAATTTGTGCTTTGTGAAGAGCATAGATCAGCAAAACGCCAAACAATGTCATAAAACCGATAGAAGGGTCGATGCTATTGAGCGTGATAAAACCATGTGAGCCTATTTTTATTAGTTCTATTTGTTTGAAACCTATGGTGATTAAAAAAAGGCCGATTCCACCTGTAATTCCCGCTACAAGCTCTTCTGGGATTTCTTTTAATATTTTTTTACGGATATCGAAAATATTCAAAGCTAAAATGATTACTCCAGATAAAAACACAATAAAAAGAGCTTGTTCAACAGGCATTTTATTTTTTAAAACGAGTGTAAAAGTAAAATAACCACTCACTCCTAAGGCTGGTGCAATAGCTAGGGGTGCTTTCCCAAGTATTCCCATCAACGCTGTTGTGAAAGCGGTGATCAAGATTGTAACGCTCATTATCGAACCAAATGGCAATCCTGCATTTGCTAAAATAGATGGATGAACGATGATGATATAGACCATTGCAGAAAAAGTGCTAAGCGCCCCTATCATCTCTTTTTTGTAGTTAGTTTTTAAAGCGGCGAATTCAAAAAATTTTCTCATGGAACTTTCTTTTTAAAATATTGAAAAATTGAGCGTTTCATCAAAGCATTTGTCATTAATAAAACTGAAATGAAAATAGGAACGTATAACCAATTCGGATGATGTAAACCTAAAAATGAGGGGATTAAAATGATTAGCCCGAGGTAAAAATGGACTAGGTTTTCAATCGTGAATTTTTTTTTTATTCCATATTCAACTTTTAGGCCCTCTTTTTCCCAATCATCGATAAATGTGACAAAATAGTAAATGTTTTGAAATCCTTTACTCTCTAAAAATTTAGCTGCTTCTTTTGCTCTTCCGCCGCTTCGACAGTGGATGACAATCGCATCGTGGCCTTCAATTGCAAATAGGCTGTTTGGTAAGTCATTCAAAGGAATGTGTAATGAATCTTGAATTCTCTTATCTTCAAACTCATGTTGTTCCCTAACATCGACTAAAAGTGTTTTGGGATGAGATTGTTTTAACTTTATAAAATCTTGCGCTGTTATTGATTGCATATATTCACCTATATGAATGCTTATTTAATCGAAAGAAAAATTATCGCGCAAGACTCAAGAAGTTTTTTAAATTTTATTATCCTATTTTAAAAAACTGCCATGTTTTTGTAGAATTTTCTCAACAATTTTTTTTTGGTTTCAATGGCTAAATTAACGATCGATACCTTACCTAAAACAGCTGTTCAGTATTTGCAAGAAATGCCCCAAACATTGGATGGGGTTACAGCTCAACTTCCTCAATCAATTCGTTCATTAAGGATTGAAAAATCGATTGTCGATTCCGAACTTGAAAAATTAGTAGGTCGATTTTTCTCGCATCAAAGTTTTGCTCTTTTTCCTGAACCAGAAGAAATTTCATGTTCTAACACGTTTAGTCAAGCCATGCTCCCGTCGATTTCGCTTGAGGAAGTTTTACGAAAATTGAGAGATCTTAAAATGGAAACAATGCATGAACAAGAAGAGCTTGAAATTTTAGAGGCCTCTTTTTCAAAAGTATATGAATTAGAAAATCTTTATCAAAAAATTTTAGCTGAACTAAAAAAATTTCAAAAGGGTTAAAATTGTTCTGGAAGAGCTTTATGTAGCTCTTGATCGGTATAAGATCGAAACTGTGTTCCATGTTTGATAATCATCGGTCTTACGAAAATGGTAATATGTCTTTTTTCATTTGTTTTTTCAGTGCTGCCGAATAAATTGCCGATCAGCGGGATCGCTCCTAGACATGGAATAGAAGATTTTTGGTTGACTTGTTTATTTCTAACCATACCAGTGAGGATTAAAAAATTTTGATTTGGGACGTGCGCCTTTGTCGCCATTTGAGTTTTTGTAGTCTGTATCCCTTGAATAGCAGCATTTGATCCAATAAGGTGAGGGGTGGCTTCAGTGATTTCTTCTGAGATGTCTAATGTGATAATATCTTCTTCTCCGATCAAAGGGGTAATGCTTAAGCTGACTCCAATATCCCGATATTCAATATTTGAAGTTGTAGATTGATTTGCCCCATTGATTTCTGTTTTTGATCCGGCAAATGGGATGGTATCCCCAACGAAAATTTTTGAATTTTGATTGTCTTGGGTGATGATTTTTTGATTTAAGACGATTTGTGCATCTTGATCTTGTTCTAAAGCTGAGACTAAGGCGCCTAAACTTAAAAATGAGAGGCCTTTGTGCATGATCACATCACCGATGATTCCAAGATTAAGTCCTTTTTCAAGGTTGCTGAGTTTCGGAGTTGATTCTTTAGAGGAAACACTCCAATTAACACCGAATTCCAGGCCATTTTTGATAGTTGTCTCGACCACTAAAACTTCTATAAACACTTGTTTTTGAGGAACATCAACCGATTGTATCAATTGTTGAATTTCATCTAAGTGGTCAGGTGAAGAAGAGATTAAAAGAGAATTAGTAGATTTTACCCACTGAATAGATTGAATATCTTGAAGCAGTTTTGGATCTAAGCTAGGCTTACTTAGACATAAATCTTTTAGCGCTTGCAAAATTTCGCTGCCTTGGTGGTATTGAAGTTTGTGTGTTTTGAATTTAGATTTTGAGCGTGTAGAACCAGCAGATGATTCTTGAAGTGTGATATTATTAGGGTGGATAGGATCAATTAGGTATGTTCCATTTCTTTCGATTACAGAACATTGATTTTGTTGTAGGAGGAGTATTAAAGCTTCAACCAGCTCTTTATTAGTCAGTTGTTTTCCAGATACTAAATTAACCTCAAATTGCAATTTCGTTTCGTCAAAGACAAAATTTACTTTAGCAACTTTACTCACAAATCGGACAAGTTCTCCAATTTTTACTTGGTTGAAATTTAGCAAATGTTGATCTTCATCCCCAAACAAGTTAATGGCAAATAAGAAAAAAAACAAAATAAATTTAAACATATTTCTTTAAAAATTAGATCAAATTGAAATTCAATACAAAGAGGATACAAGAACTTATTATTTCAAGAAATTAAATATTGAATATGTTTGATTTAACAACTCAAACAGTATGGGAAATGAACATGCCTTAATAATTTCTTAATTAAAAACTAAAGCAGGTTCAACTGTTGGGAGCATTTCAGTAAGATTAAATTCATCTCTTTCTAATGTAGCATTCCACTTTTGGATCGATTGAGTGATTTGAGTGACGAGGCTATGTTCTTCTTCTTTTTGATCAGTTTTCAAGATATAGCCGACTAAATACAACTCTAAAGCTTGCATTTTTAAAATTGCCATATGCGTTGAGTTGATCGTTTGTTTGTCGATTTGCGACAAGATAAAATCCCTGAATGTATTATTTGATGAAGCGACTAGAACAACTAAATATTGTTCAAAGTATTGAATTTCAAAAAAAACATCTTTAAATGTGTAAGTTTTATCAAAAGCTTTTAAAACTAAATTAAAATGTTTTTTTAAAACTATAGATGGGAGAATGCTCGGCATGTAACTTGGGGAAAGTGAGTAAAAGTAATTTTCCACTAAAAAATCATTTTGGATATTAGATTGTTGTAGAAGTTCTCTTAGCTGAGAGAGGGCCTCATTTTGTTTTAATATGATGCCCCCATTGTAATCTCGAATTTCACCGAATGTCTCTTCAAGAGATCGAATCAGCATCCGCCTAGCTTCAAAAAGATCGAGCGAAAAGTCTTTTCTTAAAAAGAGTTTTTTATCGAGGTAAACGTCGCATATAGCTGCTTCTTTTGGGTACTTTTTTCTTAAGTTGCCTACAATTTTAATGTCGATATTTTCTATTTTGATGTTTGAATTTAGATGATTTAAAATCGACCTTGTTGGTGATGCTGTTGGTTTAACTAGTCGCAAGAGGATCACATTAAACCAAATTTTAGATTCGGTTTGTTTTTGAAATGAAATGTATACTTGAGGGATATCAGTAATGTATTTCAACTCATTTGACAAAATCAAGATCGTTTTAAGAACTTCTTCTTCGTTCTTGGGCATGAATACCGGGCTATAAACACTTTCAATACGCGTTTTTATTTCTTGAGAAAATTTCTTTTTAATATTTCCTATTTCATTTAAATCAAAGGGCTTGTGATCTTTTTTCTCTACTTCGATATAAAATGAGCGTAAATTTTTATCAGGCCGATTTTCAATAAAAGAATTTTTTACTTTTATGATGTTAGCTTGACAAGCTTGTAGAGCTTTGAATAAATGTTTTTCTTGGAAAATCTCATTTTCTCTTAGAAGATTCATCGAAACAATAACAGCTAATATCGATTGGTTTGTTGAGAAGTTTTTGAGTTGTGTTTGAAATAGTTTAAAGCTGAGGTGTCTTTGGCTAGGGTATTTTGCAACTACATGTAACATGTTTTTTCTAAAGAGGTATTCATAGCTGATCATGCGGGTGAGATGTTTATGATCTCTGCATGCTATAAATTCATCAGAGAGCATAGAAATTCGATCTTGTAATTCGTTAAAAAGATCACGATCGAAAATCTGAGGTCTTAGGTTGACAAGAGAATTTAAAGATTCTTTGAATTGCTCAACTTTTTCTTCAGAGATGATTTTCAATATAAAGCGGTGGGTATGATCATAAGCGCTGTGATCGATTTCTTTTTGGCTTTTTCCTAAAAGTGTGGCGATATTTTCTTCGATGATCATTTTTTTTTCATCTAGAGTTAACGTTTTGAGCATGACGACATTTCTTGCATGCATGACGGTTAAAATATTCATTTTTAACTGTTTGGTGAATAGCTCTAAGTTGGATAAAATAAGATTTAATTCTTGTATTTGATCCACTCGAATTAATTGTTGGTGAAAGAAAAAAGTCGCTTTGGGATCTTTTTCTAGAGAAAAAGCCAATGAATTTACGTGCACTAGCGGCAGTTGTTTTCCCGGTAATAGCCAGCGAGAAGAGTGATCACATATAAATCGTCCAAGACCGTGAGTGTTAGTTGCTGGGGCAAGGCAGGTCAGTGAAATAATACCTGAAGTTTTTGAAGATTCCCAGTCGATAAGGGGAAGATTATTGATCAACTCTTTAATTAAAATCTCATCGCTCTCGTTTTCAGCTAATTTAATTTTTTTTGAGATTAATTTTTGTAAACTGTCTTCAATTCCTTGAGCATAGAATTCGAAACCTTTAGAAAAACCTTCAGGGAAGTCAAAGCTTGGTTTGATTTTAAGGGGTCTTCGCATATGGATTTCAAAAAAAAAATATATTAAAAATTAAGTTAGCGTTAAGAAGAGTATTTGTAAATTTAAAAAAAAGATCAAGATTTAGAACTGGAAAATTCTAATTTTTCAAAATTGAAGCCTCCTGAAGCGTTTACTTGGACTCCTTTAATGGATGGATGGATACAAAATCCGGTGCTACATTCAAAAAGAGGGATGATGCAACTGTCTTCTAACAAAAGTTTTTCAGCTTCTTGAAAAAGGTAGATCCTCTTTTTATCACAAAGGGTGAAATTTGCTTCATCTAGTTTTTGTTTAAAGATAGGCAAGTCGATTTTGGGGTAATTTTTAGGATCTTCGCTGTCATAAAATCTTTCTAAAATGCTTAAAGGATCTCGATATTGGGCGAATATTGTATTTAAAGCTAAGTCGAACTCTTGAGATTGAAGTTTTTGAATATAAATTTTTGGCTCAAGTCCTACAAGTTTTAGATGGATGTTCCATTCCGCTAAAAATTCTTGTTGTATGAATTGAGCGATTTTACGGTAACTTCCGATCTGGGGATAAATGAACGTGAGATTTTTAATAGATGATTTAGTTTCTTTAAAACCTTTCAAATCAGGAGCTAAATGTTCAGAAATGATTTTATTCGGCAATAAAAACTGGGTTTCTTTTCCTTCAATGAGCACTAAATCCTTTGTAATTGCCTTGCGATTGATCTGTTTTTGGATAGAGTTCCTGAGATCTAAGTTAGAGAGCTCTCGATTTTTTTTATTTAAAATCAAACAGCAAATTCCCAAGTTGGGCTGAGATTGGAACTGATATTGGTGTTGATGATATTCTATTGCTTCTTTGGGAAGAGGTGTGAAGGGACTTCCGATGAGATGAATAAGGCCCTTTTCAAATAGGTGGAATGTTGTCATTTCATCTTTTACGAATGAAATATTGAGTTCTAGATGATTTTGGATCATTTTATTGTAGTGGTATGGATTTGGGACCAGATGCAACCGGTGTTGAAGTTGAAAAAAACTAACGCAGAATGGACCAGAATAACTTGATTCATCCACATAGGGGCTAAAGGTAGTAAAAGTTAAAATTTCCAGAAAAGGTTTTAACGGGTGCTCCAACTGAATAAAGAGCGTTTTTTCATCTAGGGCTTTGATCCCGACCTCATTTGAGGGGATTAACCCTTTTTTGACCTTTTTTGCATTCTTTATAGCAAAAAAAAGATGAATATTTGGGCAGTTAAAATGGGGTTCAAGAGCTTCTTTCCAAGATCTTTCAAAATCAAAAGCGGTGATTTTTTTACCTGTCGAGTAAAAGCATTCTTTGAGTTTAAAGGTATATTCTGTGCCTGAAGCATCAATTAAGTAATTTTCGGCTAATGCTAGCTCCGGGCGGTCAGAGTAGGGGGTCATTTTCATCAAGCTTTCGTGTAGAAGAAAGTGGATGCTAGTGGATGCTAGATCAGCTACCTTTCTCGGGTCTTTTTGGTGAAAATCTTGGGACATGTTTAGATTGAGTACATCTTTTTTTGAAGCATTTAAAGATGTCGTACCAAAACAATTTAAGAGGATAAAAAGGGAAAAAATGAATAGTTTCATTTTGAAGATTTTAGCCCATTCTGAATTTTAAGACAAGGAATGGATTTAACTTTAAAAGATTTATTTAAATTAAAATATTAAATATAAACATATAGATTAATTTAATATTTAAAAATAATAAACTAAGTTATAATTAACTTTATCTTAAAGTGGGGAGATTATGTCATTTTTTGCAGATATATTAGACACTGTACAATCTGGGTGTTACAATAAAGTAAATGAATTAGCTTACAATCATCAAGAAAATATAGCTCGATTCTCTGCAATTTATGTCGCTCCAATAGATATTCTTTGTGAAACATTGAAAAGGCCGCTAATGACAATTGAACTTTTAGCATATGCTATTATAAATGCATTAGGAAAATTATTGATCATTTTAAATGTAATCTCAAATGATAATCGATATGATTTTAAATCAAGTATTAGCTGTTTTGAGGGTTCGCTTATAAATTTCGTATCAACACCGGTTGCAATCGTTATAGCGCCGATAAAACTTACTTATCAACTTTTTGCGATAGCAATCGATCCAAAAAATGTATCCCCGTTTTGTTCATGCTACTGCATAGAGGATTGATGTTGACAGCTCCCACGACTAAAGCCGTGGGATTCCTAATTCATTGAGAACAGCTTTGCAACAAATTATTGTTGCAAAGCTGTTCTCTCCAAAGGCTAACCCCGCCAGCCCGACGGTTAAGATATTTTTAGCTGCATTGATCTCCCTATCGTGTGTTTTCTTACAAGAAGAACACTCCCAGATCCTATCGTTCAACTTTAATCCGTTATTGATATGTCCGCAACAACTGCACCTTTTAGAAGAAGGAAACCAACGATCGATCTCTAAAAGCTCTCTTCCGTACCATTCGGCTTTGTATTTGAGCTTAAGGGAGCATTATTTTCTAAAAGGCACCTTTGGTCTTTTTTTTGATGGTTTTTCCATTTTAATTTTCCCTTTAAATTTTAATCGTTAAATTTATTTTTGACTTTTTTAAAGATTGTGTTAGGTTTTGTCGCGATAAAAAAGTGAGTAAAGCCTATGACATCTAATTTAACTACACCTTCAAGCTTATTATTTCATTATATCGATCCTTCTATGCTTGTTCATAGAGTAATCCGTCCTTCTATTCTTTTAGGGCTGGTTGCTATTGAGGGGTTAGCCTCTATTGAGAGGGTTTCTTTGAGCTCTTTATCTGCTGTGAGTCGGGTTTTTTCAAACATCCGGCAACTTTCAGCATTCGGTCAGTATTGCGAGCATTTGAAAAGCGAGTCTTATGAGATTCATGCTAAAATTTTGACGGTTTTTAGAGCCTCTTTTCCTCTACATCGACCCTTTATTTTAAAACCAGGGTATAGTTTTGATAAACTTTATGACGCTTTTAAACGAATTTCAGGCCAAAAGAATTTTCACGAAGAGGCCAAAAAACTTCTCACCATCTATTTTTCTCAGTCATTGGAAGAAGACTCTCTGGATTTAATTCGATTAAATCCAGAAGGTGTTACAAAATTGGAACTTCTTGTCCGACAAGCCAATGATTTAGAACATACGCCACTTAAAACACATTTTCTTTCCGCATGCATAGATTATTCCGATGAATCGATCGATTTTTTGAAAGGAATGCTTTTTCAGCTTTTTCGATTTGAAATTAAGCAAATTGTTCCCCATTCGCTTTCTTTACAACTCAATCGCTTGTTGGGATCAAAATTTGATGGCCTCAAGAATAGATATTATTGGATGGAACGTATTTTGGATCTACATCCTGAACTTGCACGCGCAACATTTAAAGATGAATTTCAAGGTTTTGTAAAAAAAATTTGCGATGGAGATCCTTCAAAATGTCTTATTGCCGTAAATGATCCGAATTCTTTTTTTCATCCAAACGATATTAAATCGTGGATTTCAGATAAAAGGATCTCTAATTGGAATTTAAGAACAATATTCTCCTACTACATCCTTGATCCGTCCAAGTATGACTTGTTGATTTCATCTTTTGATAAGATCGATTTCGATTCAACTGATCGATTATTTGATTTACTCGTTTTAGCTAAAATTATAACAAAAGTATCCTACGAAGGAAATGATTATTCAGTATCAGGGGATTCAGTTCTTGCTTATTTTTTACGAACTCATCAAATCGATTATATTTTCACCTTACTCAATCAGATTTTAATGTTAGCCAAAGCTCAAGTAGGGGAGAAACAAAAAGATTTTTTTGATGCTTTTCATCAGACGTTATCATTGAAGTTTTACTATAATGGTTTAACAAACCAACTAACTTGCGGTGGAAATGGTTGTGAGGGGGTTTTAATCACCGTTATGGAATATCTTTTAATGAAAGAGGGAACGCGATTTTTTCTATTTTTACAATCCGCATGTTCTAAGTTTAAATTGAAGCCGGAAATCTGGAGACGTTATATTGATGCTATTTTAGGCTCTAGCTTTTACAATTTTTTCGTTATAAATATTAATGATCCTGACAGCTATATGTTTTCTAAACGTAGAGATATAGCAGCGGAAACTTTCCGAACGAGATTACACCCACTTTTTTTAATAGCGCTAGCTCCTGAAGAAAAAATTGATTGGCGATTTCTAGAAGATTTTATTTTTTCTTATTGCCGAAAGCCCCTAGCTCTTGAATGGGGCTGTTTCAACCCTTTTACGGGATTTACTAATTTATTTGCCGATCAACCCATTTATAAGTGGCTGCACGATTCAGTAGTATTTGGATTCGATATGGATATTCTTGGCTTCAAAGATTTAGATGAGCTGCTTAAAATGAAAAAGCACATCATTGATAAAATCATAGAAAATCGTTCTGAAGAATTATTCTTGGCTTGGGAGCAATTTTTGAAGCATAGCACTATAATCGCTTGTGAATTTCGGATAGGGGCTCATCGCGTAAGTAATGAATTATTCATGGTGCCGGCTATTTTACATGCTTTTAAAAATCATCCTTTTGGCAAACAATTGGAGTCGATGGCAGCTAATCATTTTCTTATTAATTCTCAAATGACGCCTAGTAATCTATATGAAGAATGCGTTAAATCTTTTTTCACAAAAAATATGGAATTAGAATTTGGTAATTTTGATGCTTATTTCGATTCAGCGGATTCAAGTTTCCATATTATAGAAACTTGCGTAGAAATTTTTAGAGTTCGAAAAGATTTGAGTCGATCTTTAAAAGAAATGGAATTAGAAAAAAAATGTAGAAATACTTTAAAGGGTTTATTTCCTGATTTATCCTATGAAAAACAATCTTTGATCATAGAGCTATTGAACGATACGCTGCCTAAATTGATGAACTCTACAACGGATCAATTGGATAACTTGATATTGCTTATTCATCGTCATCAGAGCATCTTAAAACGGATATCATCAGATGAATTACTAATAAATTACGTAGGATTTCAGAAAATATTTGATGTTATTATTAAAAAAAGAATTTTAGATGAAACATTTGAATTTCAAGGTTTAAGAAATATAATTTATCAAACTAGTATCGAAGAGATTAATAATCATAGTTTCCCTGATTGTCAAATTAAAGAAATGGTTTTAGATTTTTTTTATGCTTGCGAAGCAATTGAAAGATTAGAAAAAGCTGGAGAATCAAGTTATAAGATTTCTGAAGAAAAAGAGATTGAAATTCCAGAAGAGATTTTAGATGCCCGCCGGAACTATTTTCGAATTTGTTCAATCTTTGCAGCAGTACAAACAAATTTTAACCTGTGGGAAAATGGGGATACCTCAGTTGTTTTTGATGCCGGGAATGTTTCGGGATTGCTTCAATCATTAAAGAATTATTTTCCAAATAATTTCGATCTGATCCGACCATTTTACCGTTTTTCAGGTTCTTCCGAAACAAACGGCCTTAAAAATTTAAAACAAAGTGTGAAATCGAAGTTTAATTCATTGAAAAGTGGACAAAGTGGGGAACCTGATGCTTTAAAGAGAGCCTTAACAGAACTTTTTTCTCAAATAGAAACTCTATTAATCTATAACGACCCTTTAGATTTAAAGCAATTTCTCAAGATTTTTAGTCAAATTGAATTTTTGAGTATAGAAGCCGCTGTTGAAGAGAAAAGCGTTCCTTATGTCGTAGCTGAAACGATTTTAGATGATGATGGAAGTCCGCTGACTAAAGAAATGCTTTCAGATAACTTTGAACGGTTTATTAAAACTATAGTTTTTAGAAAAGATTTTTTAGCTGTTCCAGCAAATCAAGAAGAAAAAATACAATTTTATGAGTTGTTAGAATGTAATCTTTATCGATTGAAAAGACTTTTAATTCAAGAGATCGAAGCGAAGAAACAATTAGATTTGATTGGTCCTCTTATTTGTAATCTTGCTTTAGCCATGAACCATTGCGCAACGCGTTGGTCTTTAGAAATCGAAAATATTTATGATGCTCTCCGATCGCAACATCCATTAAAAAAATTTAATCAGATCTTAGAAAAAAAATTGCACCTGGAAAGAAAACAAATCGTCATGCGTCTATTAGAAACGATGTATTCTGAAGAGATAGAAGTCTATGGATTAGAATTTATTATACATCGTTTAAATTATTTAAAGTCAGAATATTACAAAGAGTTAGGCCTACCCCCATCTTTCGAAGATTTATTGGGTGACGATTTAGTTGGTGAATTAGAAGAAAAAATAGAAGACCTACGACTTTTTTTTCAAATTGATCAAGCATTAATAAAACAAGTCATAAAAAATGCTGCTGTTTTACCGCAACTAGAAGATGCACTTGTTAGATTTTGTATCATTAAAGTCCAAAAGGATACATTCATCCCGTATTTGCCTTTGCCGAGTTTTAACATAGATACGCTATTTGAAGATTTAAATCCGATCGTAAAAAATATGGTAAAAAAGTTGCAAAAATCATCTTTTAAGGATTTATCTAAGGAAAAACAGACGGAGTACCAATTATTAGTTTCTATTTTAAGAAGTTTTCATTCAGAACTGACCCAATCTAAACTTTTAGAACGTGGGTTAATGTCTAAGAAAGCTTTAAAAAAAGTTCTGAATTCTATCGGATCAAAACCTTTACCTGACTTCTTAGCAAACGCATTCAATCGTTTACAAGGTGTGATTTCTGATGATGAGGTGAAAAGAGCGCTTCAAGAGTTTGTAGCTCCTAAACAAGACTCTATAGAATATCAAGTTTTTGAAGAGGCGATATTAGAAAATCAATTTGTTAGATCAAAATTTGTAGCGTGGTTAAACAATCGAAAATCCACCTCAAATGAATTGGAAAGCACCTATTATAGCACTATATTGATGACACTTTTACGCTTGGTTTATCGCTCGACTTTAGAAAATAAAACTTTGATACAAGAGTCAATCGGCATTTTATCCAAGTTTGATGGAGATCCTTGGTTGCGCACGTTTATATGTGAGCAGATGGCATTACCACAATTTTCAAACGATGTTGAAAGGGCTATTATGCACTTAGCGCACCTTGAAGCCTCTAATGAGTTAGCTCTAAAATTTCAAAGCTTCGGCGTATCGGCAGTATCGATGAATCATGCTGCTAATTTCTTATATAAGGCAATATCTTGCGATAAAGAAGAAAGAGATGCTCTTTTAAAGAACTTAATTGAAAGAGCCATCAATGAAATGTTCAAAGAGAAAATTTTAGAAGCTTTTATGAAAAGGCCTGTGATCAAATACTTGACGATGATTCAAAAATTGGTTGAAGAAAATTATCTAATACATTCTAATCCAGAACTTTTTTCAACAGGATTTACTCCTTATCGAGATTTGTTTTCAACTTCTACCTGATTTTGAATTTTGATAAAATTTAAATGCATAGATCCAATCGGAGATACATAAAAATCTTGGATTGGGTCTTGTTTGATATATACAAAATTCGAATGGTAAAGTCCGATGATGGCAAAGTCATCTAGTAAAATTTTTTCTGCATCTAAAAAAGATTGTAAGCGTTGATCAAAGAGATTAGATTTACAGCTGTCATTTAGTTTGCTAGAAAAGATAGGATTTTCAAATCCAGAAAAATTTTTCGGATTAGACTTGAATCTAAACCTCTCTAGGATATTCATAATGTCGTTATATTGAATGATAATCGAGCAAAGGGCGATTTTATGATTTTTGGAATTAATTTTGTCGATATAAACTTTGAAATCTAGGGGCTCTAATCTAAGATTGATTCCTAAAACATCTTGAAGTTGGCTTTGGATTGCTAGCGCAACACGCGTTTGTAAACTTGCCGATGAAAGGGTCATGACGATTTCAGGGAAACCAGCTTCATCGATACCCAACTCCTCTAATCCTTTTTGAAAATAATACTTAGCCAATTCTATATTCCCATCTTCAACATATTCTGTTATCAATCCTTTTTTCATAAAAGGGGGGATGCAGCCAGTTGTTAAGATTTCATCAAATTGCAAGATATTGCGAACGATCTCGCTGCGATTAAGGGCATATGAAAAGGCTTTCCTGATATTGATGTTGTTAAAGGGGAATTTATCTAAATTGAAAGAGCAAAAAGTTGTGGAGCCAATCGATACAGTTTGAAGCTTATTTTGTTCTTTCAGATTTTGAGCTTCTTCGAGAGGGATATCTCCAAAAAAACCACCTAGGAGGTCTATTTCTTGATTTTCAAAGAGGTTATATGTTGTTGTCTCATCTGAAACAAAGGATATTTTTATTTCATCGATTTCCACTTTCTGACTTAAATAATAATCGGGGTTTTTTTCCAAGATCATTTCATACCCCGGCTTCCATGTTTTAATTTTAAAGGCCCCTGAAACAGGAAAATGGGGGTTAGAGGCATCAAATAGGTAGGGACAGTTTTGTTGATGGCTATGAGGAACGGCAAAAAGTGCGCAAAATGAAGTGAGTTCTAAAAAGTATGGGGTGGGGTTTTCTAAATCAACTCTTAATAATTTATCGTTTATGGCAACGACCCCTAACTCATCTACGGGAAGAATCCCATTTTTTACGTCTTGAGCATTTTTAATAGGGAAAAGAAGGTGTGAATTCGGACATGGAAAATTTGGAGTTAGCATCTCTTTCCAGCTGCGTTCAAAATCAAAAGCGGTAATGGGTGTACCGTCGCTCCAATATACTTCTCTTAGATGAAATTCATAAATTTTAAAATCATCAGATATCTCTACTCTTTCAGCTAAAGCCAAATTAGAAGTAGATTCTTTTGTCATCGACGTCAATCCTTCAAAGAGCATAAATTGAAAGGTAGAAGAAATCGGATCGCCCCCTTTTCTAGGATCTAAAGTTGGAGGGGCTTTATTAAAGTTTAGTCGAAGAACTTTTTTAGGTGGTTCAGTTGGTTGTTTTGCACAGCTCTTGAATGTGCAGCTGAATATGCATAGAAAAAAAAGTAGGGGTGTTTTCATCAAATGCTAGCGCTAAAAGCCCCTTGATTAAAAGGGAGGGAGCGCCGCTCCTTTGTTAAATTTAAAAAACTTGAGCTTACATGCAGGAAGTTTCAATTCGTATATTAAATAGCTTCTGAATTCTAAAAAAAAAAAAATATAAAATGAAGTGGTTTTTTTCATTAAAAATAAAGAAAATGTTTAGTTTTTGTAGAAAAAAAGTAAACTAAAGACTATTTTTGTCTTAAATTTTTTTTATTTATGATTGCGTCATCTAATAGTCAAGTTAAAGTCAAAAAACGTTGGGTTCTTGCGGCCATGACTTGTTGCTTGTCCTGTATTTTTTTAGATACAACAATCGTTCCTGTGGCAGCGCCGAGCATTCAAAAAGAATTGGGTTTCTCTGGTTTTTTTCTCCAATGGTTGATCAACATTTTTTATGTTTCTACAGCAGTATTTGTAATTTTTGCAGGGAAGTTATCTGATACGTTTGGGAGAAAAAAAATATTTTCCTTAGGGATGCTTCTTTATCTTATTGGTTCGATTTGCTCTGCATTTTGTTTTGTACCCTCTTTTTTGTTGTTTTGTAGAGCTATTCAGGGGATTGGTGTCGCTTTTATGACCCCTTCTGCGATGGCGATATTGACCAGTGAGTTTCCTGCTCATCAACTTGGTAAAGCATTAGGATTTAGTGCAGGTGTTAGTTCTATTTTTTTATCTCTAGGCCCCTTTATAGCCGGGATCGTGACAGAGTTATCCTCCTGGCGCTATATTTTTTTTCTGCCGATACCTCTTTGTTTGCTTGGATTGCTTTTGACAGTTATTTTTGTTCCTAAAGGGGAAAAAAATAAATCCAAACTCGATATCAAAGGGCTGATTCTTTTGATGATTGGTGTAGGTACCTTGATGTTTGGGCTAATGCAAGCTAAATACTGGGGTTGGTTTTCTCCACGACTCATCAATTACACTTTGATTTCATCAGCTGTATTGATGGTTTTATATTACCATTCTAGATTGATTGATTTTCCGCTTTTAGATTTTTCTCTTTTTAGAATTCGCTCTTTTAATCTTGGGATTGTTTTGGGGTTTATTACACAATTTGTTGCTACATATACGGTGTTTATCGCTCTTTTTTTTCAAAAAGCGCTTTACCTTTCTCCTATAGCTTCCGGTGCTTATGTCGTTGTGTCTAATCTTCCGATTTTAATCTTTGCCCCAATAGCGGGAATTTTAATTGATGCTAAAGGTGTGAGATTTCCTCTTATAGGGGGATTCATCTCTTTAATTTTTTCAATTTTGATCTTGATTGCTTACACATCTTTTCAAAAACAGGTTCTTTTATTTTTAGGTTTGGCTCTTTTTGGGGCTTCATTATCACTTGTGCAAACACCTGTCAGCTACGTAACCTTAAAAGAAATTCCGTTGGTAAAAAAAGGATTAGCTGCTGGTATTTATAATACGATTCGAGCATTAGGCTCTTCTTTTGGGATTGTTTGTATCGGTTGGGTGGGCTATTTTTTCCGTTTGGCATCGTTGAAAAGTTCGATGCGTAGTTTGCAATTACCTAAATGGATGGAAGCGCAAAAAGTAGATGAAATCCTCAAAATGTCGAATTGTATTCCTGAAAACATTATACAATCAGTTAAATTAATAAATACAAAATCATTTCTATATAGTTTGAATGCTATGAGTGTTTTTATTTGTTTATTTGTTTGTTTTGGACTTTTATTGACTTTACTTTATTTATATGATTATAAGAAAGCTAAAGTAGGATAAGCTTCAAATAAGGGGTCGTCATATGATCTTATCGAGAGTTTTGGCATTTTTAGGGCTATTTTCTATGCTTTCTGCGTTAGAAAGTTATCAAGATAAGTTTATTTTGATCGGTTCACAGTCCCCTATGCCTCTTCAAGTTGTACCCTATCCGCAGTCTCCCACTCTAGATACAATTTTATTAAAAGTTGTTCTCCCTGAAAATGGAGAAGTTCAAAAAAAATCACCTGTAAGCGTTCAGTTAAAAATGGTGAACTTTTCATTGGGAATTACCAGTAAAAACAATCTATTTCCAGGACTTCGAGAAAACCCTAAAGGTCAAACAATCCGCGTGATAGTCGATAATAATCCTTATTTATCGGTTGGGGTTTTATCGGAAGATTCTTACAACGCTGATTTAGATATGATGCGTAAAAACCTCAGTTTTAAATTGCCTGATTTAGAAAAAGGGGAGCATGTAATCCGAGTATTTCCTGTGACATCATTTGGAGAATCTATTAAAAGACAAAACAATTTTGATGTTTCTACATTTTATATTGGGACTAAGAAAAATACGGTAAAGCAAGATCTGTCCAAGCCTTTTATCACTTACAATGAACCTCAAGGTGAGTTTAAATTAAAGTCTACGCAGGAGCCGGTCCTATTGGACTTTTTTCTTTCCAACTGTACGCTTACGCGTGAGGGATACAAAGTTCGTCTTACGGTGGATGGGGCCGTATTGGGAAATCTCTACCAGTGGACCCCTTACCTTTTATTTGGACTTAGCAAGGGGAAGCATACAGTTAAACTCGAGCTTTTAGATACGAATAACTCACTTGTTCCAGGTGATTTTAATTCTACGGAAAGAACGATACTTATAAAGTAGATTGGACAGAAATCCAATACTCTTGGACAGCCTTAGATAAAGTATCTGAATCTTTAATCATCTCAAAGGCAGGTTTCATAATCCAATTGATATGATTGACTTTATCCTCTTTTGAAAAAGAGGATACTTTTTCAAAAGAGCCTACATCTAATAACATCGGATGAGTCCCTATGATTCCTACATTCTTTCGTAGATAACAATCTGTATCGATGTAACCTTTATTAACTCGATTGACCATTAAATCAATACAATTGATTAAAGCTTCTTTAACAAATAATTCATCGCCAGCTTTAAGTTTTTTTACTAAAACGGGACCAAAAACTTCTGCTTTTCCTTGAATCACAAAAGGGACCGTATTGGGATCGAGCTCATATCGAATGTGGTTTTTGTCATAAATGATCAGCTTTGACTGATATCGCCCTTTTTTTTGAGAGATGTTGACATCTAAAACTAATGATTCTTCTTTCAAATCGACGTATGCGTTTTTAAAACTAGTCAAAAGCTTATTTAAACGTTCTCTTTGTCGATCCATTTTTACTCTTCTGATTTCCGCCAAAGGTGTTGGAAGGGGGAGAAGCTCTATCCAAGGCGGGATTCTCAATCTTTGACAACGAATAAATTTCAAAACATATCGATCATCTTCGCTAAAAAACACATAGCTTTGGCCACCTTTATCTTTGAGATAAAAAGGTTGTTTTAAGATTTCATCAGCTAATACTTTGCTTTCATCGGTCATTTCGATATCGTGACTATTGGGGTAAATGTTGACTAAGGCAAAACCCAAGGTCACAAGGTGGCATAAGGCACTTATAGAAAGTAAGATGATGGAAATCATAGCCCATCTAAATAATTTTAACATACAAGAGCACCTTAAAATCAAAAGGTTGGAAGTTGCGATTTTGAATCTTATTTATGAAACTTTTTTCGTATGGCATGTGGTAATATTTAAAAAAATGCAGTCTAATCTATGTTACATTTAACATAGAAGAAAAAAATCGGTTCAGATCCCCTTAAGCCTAAAGGCTTCTCTCTTTTAGTACGCAACTCAAGCAAGTGCATCGATTGCACATGAAAAAAAGAGGGTTTTTCTAAAGATTTAATCTTAGTTAGATAGAAATCCTTTCAAGTTTTACCTATTTAAAATAACTCTGAAAACCCCTAGATAAAAGTTAATAGGCATAGACAATATGAGGGGCTGGTTTTATGGCATCCAAGAAAAAAAAACTGGATTTATCCATTTTAGAAGCTGTAGATAACTTATCAAATATGGCTAATCTCGATTTGGAAGAGGGTAAACGGAATCACAGGGCCCTTCTTGAAAAATTGAAGCAACACGCAAATTGGCTTTCATATCAGTCTAAACGTGAAACAGATGATAAAATCAAGACGACTTTTTCAACTATTCACCGTTATTTGGAGCATTTTAGTAGTAAAGTGCTGAATTCAGAGAAAAAGGCTCATTTTCGAAAAGGGGTACATGCCATCCAAGAATTGGCATACGATGCAATCAGAAAAGTAGATGAATTGAAAAAGATGTTGCATCCGAATGAAAAAGTCACAGGAATCGAACATTTTGAAGAAGTAAAACTTCTAGAAAAGTTTTTATCTGATTTTGAAAAGTTTGAACCTTATACCCATCAAGAAAATGAAGGGATAGAAGCTCAAGGGAGCCTTTATTCAAAAGCTCCTAAAGATCTCATTAAAGATTTTGCCCATTTGCAAGCAGATGAAGATTATGAATTGTTGTTTATCCGTCGAGAAGATGGGTTGCCATTTTTTTCCCAAGAACTTTTAACCCATGCCAAATATATCTTTGAATTTGATGAATCCTTTTTAGATTTTACCGAGCAAAACCCTTTAAGAATGATGAAAGTGATTCAAGATGAAGAAGCGTGCATGGTTGCAGAAGAAATTTATCAAAAAGCCAAAAATAGCTTAGATCCTTTTTTAAAAGGGTACAAAAGTCATCAACAAGACACAATTAGTCAGCTTTTATAC
>JACCDV010459359.1_pt1 | contig 85018 bp, 76 predicted proteins | sample 7446131 | NCBI WGS metagenome assembly JACCDV01 (sample SAMN15323448, study PRJNA562643) | freshwater metagenome | isolation source: river surface water | place: USA:Blue River Watershed | collected 2017-08-17
TAGAAAATGCTTCAGCATCTAGATCAAGAATTAGAGATGTAGACGTAGCTTCTGAAAGTAGCAGTTTATTGAAGAGCCAGATTCTTCAGCAGTCTGCAGCTACTATGCTTACTCAGGCTAATGCCACACCGCAATTAGCGTTAAACTTACTACCCTAATTCAATTAGGTAGCTAATTATAAATTATGACGTAATGTGTTGAAGCCCACGGGCTTGTGTAACACAGTGAGAATAAAAGGAGCGAAGCTGAGAAGCAATTCGCGGACGAGTTGCATACACAAACACAACAAATAAAAGTATAAGGGAGACGAGAGACCTTTACTAGCGGGTTAGGTCTCTCTTTATTTTAAAGAAAAGTTCACAGTACATTAAGTTGGCTGTGAACTTTTCATTTTAAGACAATCTTTTCTTGCGCCAAGACTCTCTGATCCTGATATCTAAGTACTTTTAATTGATGCACAGTCTTCGGGAAATCGCTTGGGAAGTACAGATCAAGAGTACCTTGTTTAGGCAACTTACCGGCATTAGTGTAACTAGTAAGAGAAGGCTCATATTCTTTACCCATACTATCTACCAATTGAAATGACATATATCTAAGCTCTTCATTAGTTTGATTGTCATAATTAACTGATATACGTAGACAAGTGTCTCCAAAATCATCTCTAGCCTTAGATACCTTTAAGATGTTTAGTTTCAGCTTATCGCTCAACGCTAAACGCTTAGCACTAACAATTTCATCCTTATTCAGTGGAAGTGAATTTGGACTATCAGGCGCAACTTCTAGTTGCTCAGCCATCAACCAAGGTTCTTTTAACTCAAGCTTAAGCTCAGTACCAGGCTCTATGATAAAAGCTTGTCCCTGACGCTTAATACCATAAACCAGCCCCACGCCAGCACCGACTGCAGCGGTACCGCCCAAGACATAGGGGTTAGTTAAAAAAGCCTTGCCCAGCAAAGAAGAGATGTTAAAAACTATCAATGGAGCAGCCACAGCTCCTGCAACTGCCATAGCACCAGTAACAGCAACATTCTTTAAGCCATCACCCACAACATTAACCTTATCGCGTGAATTAAATTCTAATTTTGATAAATCTATAGCATGATTTGCCACTTCTAATTTATCAAAGCTTAATTCCACGTGACCTTTACGCCAAAAGCTTTTAGGCTCTTGAGAGCTAGTGAGCTTGGCGTAGAACTTACTTCCCGCAGGAATAGTTGCCACAGCACCATAAGCATCAGTAAGTTTTATATCCTCAATGTTTTCTGCAATAACAGTACTACCTATCTCAGGTAACTTCACTTGCCATTGCTCGTCTCTCTCTATCCATGGATATTCGGTGGGAATTTTTACCACACGTAATTTTATAGATTGAGCAGCAGGTAATTGATAACTAACAGCAACTTTATATTGAGGAATGTCTGCAGCACATAACACAGATTGCTGAATGCCAAAAGACAATAGCAATAAAACCAAAGTCAAACGCTGAGCGTTAAACAATATTGATACTCTCTTGAATTGCATAAGTAGTCTTATTCTGAGACTCATAATAAGTACGCATAATGAGATCTGCCAAAATACCCATCATGAAAATTTGAATTGCTACTGTAAAGAACATAGCACCAAGTAGCGGCAACGGAGTTGCATCCAAATCCACACCAGAACTTAATTTAAGGGCTATAGACCATACAAAGCTAGCAGCAGAAAACAATAAAGCTACAAAAGAAATACCACCAAAAAAGTAAATCGGTTTAGTTATGTAGTCAGTTAAAAACTTCATCAGTAATAGATCAAGAATAACTTTAAAAGTTCTATTAATTCCGTATTTTGATTTACCGAACTGTCTTTCATGATGCTTCACAGGTATCTCGGTAACCTTAGCGCCAACCCAACTTGCACAAATAGGTATGAAACGATGCAGCTCACCATACAAACGAATATCCTTGAGCACTTCAGCTCTATAAGCTTTAAGAGTACAACCGTAATCATGCAAGTTCACACCCGACAACCAAGAGATAAGTTTATTAGCCAGCATTGAAGGCAGCTTACGATCAATAAAAGTATCCTTGCGATTCTTACGCCAACCGCTCACCACATCATAGCCTTCATTAATCTTGTTCAATAAGTTAGGTATATCGCTTGGATCATTCTGCAAATCAGAATCCATTGGAATCAAAACCTTACCCTCTGCCGCATCTATGCCTGCTGACATTGCAGCAGTTTGTCCAAAATTTCTTCTAAACTTAATAACCTTTACATTAGAGTTTTTAAGAGCTATCTCTTTTAAAAGAGCGTAGCTATTGTCCTTACTACCATCATCTACGTAAATAATCTCGTAACTAAAATTTTGTCCAGTTAAAGCAGCATCCAATCTTTCTTGTAAAAGCTTAACGTTTTCTTCTTCGTTATATACTGGAATAAATACCGAAACATCATATTTAGTTACTTTAGAGTTTTTAGTTACAGTGTTCATGATCGTAGAAGCCATGAACTATATAATACACTATTCCGCGCATTTAATACGCCACATCTCTCTTAAAGCCGTCTCGAAATTAGCCACATATTTATCAATATGCAAATCCGAATTCAGCATAGTATTTTTTAAACTATTTCTATAGTTTTGTATGCGCTGCTTATCGCCAGCCAACTCTACTAATTTATTTATATACTCAGCTTTATCATAAGCGATCAATTCACTATGACCTATTGCCTGAAGCGTTGTACTAGAAAGCCTACTAGACCATTTATCACCTTCCCAAGTAACCAACGGCACACCCATCAGCAAACTTTCTAGCGTTGTAGTACCTCCTGTAAAAGGAAAAGGATCTAATGAAATATCCACATCATTATAACTATTCAAGAAATCAGAACGAGAAGCATTTGATCTAATATCTACACGCTCAGCACCAATGCCCTTATTCACAAACATACTTCTAAAGTAATCAATATCAGTCTTAGATTGCAAAGAACGAGAATCAATCAATATTCTAGATTCAGGGACTCGCTGCAAAACTTCTATCCAAGTATTTATTACTTCAAAAGAAATTTTATGGAAGGTGTTGAATGAACCTAAAGTTATATAACCGTTACGCATACAAGGCGCTTCTACATTGTGCTCTGGGATACCATATAAATCACAATGATTATATGAGACGGGAAACTTATAAATATTCTCTACATAAAACCGCTCCTCGCCAGGTTTAACTACAGAATTATCTGCAAGTAAGAAATCTATCTCTGGAATACCCAAAGTACCAAAAAACCCCAAATGTGAAACTTGCAAAGGTGCAGGCTTATGTTTAAATATCTCCAAACGCTCACCTAGAGTGTATCCCGAAAGATCAAACAAAATATCCACTTCATCCTTAGCAATAAGCTTTGCGGCATCAAGATTAGAAATCGAATCAATTTTAGTATATTTATTCGCTAGCACTTCAAACTTTTCAGTAACTGCATCATGCTTAGTTTCATTATGATAAATATAGATCTCAAAATTACTACGATTTAATCTTTGAAAAACGGCAAGCAAATTATAGGCAACCGGATGAGTATGAAAATCACCAGAGACAAAGCCTAATCGCAAAACCTGTTTATTAGGTAAATAACGCTTACGATGATCTGGATGTAAAATTACAGGTTGCTTATTGATATACAGTGCATTATATTTTTTAGCTATTTCCAATAAATCTGCAAGTGTCTTACTTGAATCTTTATGATAAAGAAAGATTAAACTACTCAAATGCTGTTTAGAGGCGGGCTCTAACTCAAAAGCTTTAGCATAATATTTTATAGCTTCTTTAGAGAATCCCAAACTATTACAAACATAGCCAAGATCGGAGTTGATTATCACATTGTTCTGCAAAGCATTATAAGCTTGAGACATATAATGCAGAGCTGCAATATTCTGCCTATCTTTTTTCAAAATTCTACCAACACAATGCAGAGCATCAGGATAATTAGGGTTAATAGTTAAAGCCTGACGGTAAGCTTCAAACGCATTCGGCGCATCTTCAAGGCGCTCATAAACCAGTCCTCTATAAAGATAGATCAATGGATTTTTAGGATTAATGGTCAAGGATTTTTGAAAACATTGCAAAGCCTCTTGCAAACTATCCTCTCGCTGCATCAGCAATTCACCCAATAAACTCCAAGGTTCATCATGCTCAGGATAGTCTTTAGTTAAAGTACGCAACAATAAAAGAGCTTCTTTCAATTTAGCTCTTTTAATAAATTCAACGGATTGCTTTAATGAGCTAACCAGGTTCTGAGACATGATTTGATCATGCCCTGACATGAAAGCAGAAATCTATTACTAATAACGCAAAAGCTCAGTCCTTCTCCTCTAGATGATCTAGTTAATCTAACTGAGGAAACTACGGTCATATATCTAGAGAAAATTTTCTAAACGCAGGGTAGGTTGTGAACAGCGACTTATCATGGTCAAAATTGCCAACAGCAACATCAAAAAATCCCTTGAGTTTATTAATCAATCTAAACTCGATGACGCCGTGCTATTACTTAAAAAAGTACTGAGAAGCAGTCCCAGAGAGATACAAGCATTGAATATTCTCGGACAAGTTTTACTTGAACAAAAAGATTACCAAGGTGCTATTGATACTCTAGGCAAATCTTTAAAGCTCGATGTAAATGATTACGAAATTTGGGCTCGTTATGCCTACGCCTGCGAGAAAAATCAAAAATATCAAGTGGCAATTGATGCTTATAAACAATCGATAATGATTAAACCTCAACAAGCTCACGTTTACGCTTCACTAGGTAGAGTTTTAGCAAAAGACAATCGAGATTACGAAGCACTGCCCTATTTCTTTAAAGCACTTGAATTCACTCCCAATGATGTAGATATTCATAACAACATTGGTTACACCTGTAAAAAAATTGGCTTATATGAGATGGCTCTTGAGCATTATCACATAGCTAGAAAACTAGATCCTTGTAATAGTATTTATCTCAGCAGCTTAGTATTTAATATCCATAAGGATTTAAAACGTGGCTTACAAGATTTCTATGATTACGGTAAAGAATTCTACGAATGCTTCGTCAAACCCACCAAAGGTGAGTTGAGCATTGATGTAAATACTCGCTTAGACATAAACAAAAGCAAATTTAAACTAGGATTCGTTTCTAGCGATCTTTGTAGACATCCAGTAAGTGCTTATTTAACGAAAGTACTAGAAAATATCAATCGCGATAAATTTGAGTTGTACTTTTATTCAGCCAACGAATATCAAGATGAAACAACTGAGCAAATCAAATCAATGGCAACCAAGTTTGAGCTTATAAGCAGAATGGAAGATATAGAAGCTGCTGAAATGATTGCCAAAGACGAAATAGATGTTTTATTTGACCTTTCTGGTTTCACAAAAGGCGCCCGCTTAGGCATTTTCAAGATCAAAGCAGCTCCAGTACAAATCACGCACATAGGATACTTTGGCACACTAGCGATGCCAGAGATGGACTTCTTAATTGCAGATGATAATTTAATTAGAGAAGGAGAAGAAAAATACTTCACTGAAAGAATCTATAAAATCCCTGACTGTTATTGTCATTGTGATTTATACAATATTCCTGAGCATAAAGCAGAATTGCCATACGATAGAAATGGGTTTATTACTTTCGGTTCTACAAACGGGCTTCATAAGATTTCACCGGATGTAGTAGCACTATGGGCGGGCTTATTAAAACGTGTACCTAATTCTAAGATTTTATTTGATAGTAGATCTCTAGAAGGTAAGTACAATCAAGAATACTTAAGAAATATATTCCTCCGTAATGGCATAGAGGCTTCGCGTTTAATTATTCGCACAACCTCCGCCAGAGATCAATTCTTACAGAGTTATAACGATATCGACATAGCATTAGATCCTTTTCCATATGGCGGCGGTACTACTACTATAGAAAGTCTGATGATGGGAGTTCCAGTGATCACAATAAATGGTGATAGATGGGTCAGCCGTCAATCTACAGGATTCTTACAAACCGCTGGACATGCTGAATTGATTGCAAAGGATATAAATAGCTATCTTGATAAAGCAGAAGCCCTAGCAAATGATCCAGAACGCTTAAGAACATATAGAAAAACTCTGAGAAATGATCTTCGCAATTCAGAATTAAACATCAACAAATATGTTCCTAAATTCGAGCAAGCAATTATTGACATGTGGCAAATCATCTGCAAGGAGCGCGGAGCATGTCAGTAACTAGATTAAAAACTTCGCTAGAGAAAGCGATTGGTTTAATTAACCGCACCAAAGCTAGAGAAGCTTTAAGCATACTCAAACAATTAGCCAGAGAAAAACAATATCAACCATGCCAAGCTCTACATTTCTATCTAGGAATGGCTTACGAGAAAACTGGTCAATTCCCTGAAGCAGTGGAGTCATATAAACAAGCAATGTTACTTGACGTCAACAATGGTTTACCTTACCATCGTATCGCCAGGCTCCTAGCCAAAGATGAGCAGCAAATACTTGCAATTTTCTATATCAAAGAAGCCATTAAACTTATCAAAGACAATCACGAATTATACAAAGATGCCGCTTGTATCACTAGCGCCATAGGACTTGCAGAAGAAGCTTATGAATACTGCAAACATGCTTCAGAATTAGCTCCTCAAGACATAGTATATTTCACCAGCACTATCTTTTTTGCCCATAAATTACCAAGCACAACATTAGGTGACTTGCATGAACTTTCAAAACAGTACTATCAAAGATTCTTAGCTCATATACCAAGTTTAGATATTGACTTCTCAAGCAAGCTGAATATCAATAAAGAAAAGCTTAAAATTGGATTTGTTTCAGCAGACATCCATCATCATCCCCTGAGCACCAATCTATATCAGGTTTTCAAGAAGCTAAACAAAGAAAGATTCGATACTTACATTTATTATTCTAACGATCAAGATGATGCAATAACCGAAGATATCAAATCTTTTGTTACCAACTTAAAACATATAAAAAGAATCAGTGATGATAAAGCCTGTGAACTTATTATAAAAGATGAGATAGATATACTTTTTGATCTTTCAGGCTTCACTCGAGGTGAACGTTTGCCAATATTCAAACGCAAGCCGGCACCATTACAGGTTTCATTTTTAGGATATTTTGGTACTCTGGGCATGCCAGAAATCGACTATATAATTAGCGATGATACCTTAGTTAAACCTGGTGAAGAAGAGCATTTCACCGAACAAGTATATAAATTACCAGGTTGTCATATGCACAGTGATTTATTTGGACTAAAGTTTGAAATAAGCGAGCTACCATATCTACGCAATGGTTATATAACTTTTGGTTCCATGAATAATTTCCACAAGATCTCTCCACAAATGATTAAAGATTGGGCGCAAATATTATTAGCTGTCAAAAATTCTAAACTTTATTTCGACAATATTTCCATGGCATCTGAATGTAATAAAAACTATTTGGCAAAAGAGTTTGCTAAGCATGGAATAGATACTAGTCGTTTAATTTTGAATGCTTCAGTTTTCAGGCAGAATTTCTTGGAAAGTTTCACTAAGATAGACATAGCCCTGGATTCAACTCCTTATGGTGGCGGCACGACAACGATAGAAACCCTATCTATGGGAGTACCAGTTATCACTCTCTATGGAAATAAATGGATAAGTCGCCAAGCTTCTACCTTTCTAAAAGCCATAGGTCATGAAGAATTAATTGCTAACGACATGGAAGATTATATAAATAAAGCCATCAGTCTTTCGACTGATATCGAAAGACTGAAAAATTATCGAACAAACCTGGGATTAGAAATGCAATCGAAGCTTAACTCTAATGACTACGTAAGAAAATTTGAAGCTGCTATAGAAAATATGTGGCAGAAAAAATGTTCCTAAAGTTAAAATTCGTGTAACATAGAACTATGTCTAACACTTTAGCCAATGGCATTTCCGTTCGTTACATTTATTCAGCCTGTGTTGTCATAAGCACTCCTGATGTGAAGATTCTTTGTGATCCATGGTTCACAGAAGGAATCTACGAAGGCAGCTGGTACCATTTTCCAAAGCTAGAAAATCCTATCAACAAAATTGGTAATTGTGATGTGATCTACATCTCACACATTCATCCAGACCATTATGATCCTTTAATCCTAGAAGAATATTTTTCTAAGTACGGCAAAAAGCCAATCATTATTGGTGATTTCAAAATCAATTATTTACTGAATAAGATGAAAGGCGACAACATTACCCCAGAAATCATCAGTCATAAACAAATTGGAAATACTTTACTGGATATAGTACCAAATGATACAGGCAGCATCAATGACATAGACAGCGCATTAATAGTACGTTACAAAGATCAATGTGTTGCGAACATGAATGATTGCGTTTACAATCCTAGTCACTTGGATATAATCAAAAAGATTGCCCCGAATGTTGATATCGGATTAGTAGGCTACACCGGTGCCAGTGCCTATCCACAAACCTTCTACAGAGACAAGGACGAACTAAAAGAACAATCAGAAAAACGCAAACAAGTTTATTTCGATAGATACAAAAAAATGATTGCTCATCTAAAAGCAAAGAAAATCATTCCTTTTGCTGGCAAATATATTTTAGGTGGTCCATTAACCCCCTTGAATGAATTTAGAGGAGTAGCAGATCAAGTTGAAGTTAGGGCATTTGACCCGAGCGCCGTAATCCTAGCAGATGGTGGAGATGCTGTTATAGACACGGTTTCATTAAAGCCCAGCAATGAACGTACAGAAAAATACTCTAAAGAACTTTATAATGCCAGGGTTGATGAGATTAAAAACAATAAATTAACCTACGAAGTCTACCTAAATATCCCTGAACATGAGATCCCTTTCACCAGGTTAATTAAGACTGCTTACCGTAATGCTTTACGCAAGAGCGAAGCTGAAGGAGACCACTACTATTGCTTTAAACTTTCTGACGGCTGGCATGTGATTAATACTAACCCAGCAAACGAAGAATATAAGTTAGTTGATTCAGTTGATAATATAGTGCCTCGCTGCGAGATTCACATCGACTATAGATATTTATTTGGACTTATCACTGGAGTGTTTCACTGGAACAACGCTTACGTCGGCAGTAATTATTTCACCGTACGCGTTCCAGACCAATACAGTAGAGGAGTTCAGGATTTCTTGAATTTCTTTTCAGTGATTTAAGCCTTACGCCAGAAAAATAATTTACTGGTAATCTTTTGCCACAAACTTCTATTTTGTTCTAATTGATAGAGAGCAGTATAAGTAGTAGCTGCAACAGAATCTTTGTCATCTTCACGAGACTTGAGATAAGCTTTAGCACCTTTCAAGGGAACCAACTCTAAGCCATCAATAATGCCACCATCAGATTGTCTATTAATTCTTATCACACCACTATCTTGATCCAAGTCTGCACCAAATTCTTTTATAAGTTTAACTATAGAATCATGCTGTACTTGCATAGAATAAAAACTGAAAATTTGTGAACTAGAACCCGCACTCGCTGAAACGTTCTTAGCAAGCTCTTTAAAGCCAGTTATATCAGCATCCTCCTGACCTAATTCTTTTTTCATTGCAGCTTTAGTAGCTTCTTCAATATTCTTATATTCTTCTTGCTCATTCTTAATAGCTCTTCCAGAAAACTCATAAGAAAAATTCAAACCATGCTCAGCTTTAATCGGCGATCTCCGAGATCTTGCCATCAGTACATACTGACCTTTCGCTATGCCTAAATCATTTGATTTAATTTTTACTGTAGGAACACTGATACCAACATGAGCTGCTTTAAGATACTTCCAAGATTGTGGTTGAACACCATCTGGTTTAAACAATCCTTGTAATGCAGCAGAGTCTCTAGTTTCCTTTAACTCTAGACTAGTAAATAAATCATCCGTTAATTTAGAACCAGCAGTGGCTTCCGGCCCAACTTTACGTTGAGGTTCTGCAATTTTTACTAAATTAACAGTACTCATTATTTGCTTTACAAAAGTAAATATAAATTATATTAAGACATATTCTAGTTGTCAAGACTATTTATGAAAAGCTAAGGAAAATAACGCATTTATCAGTGAACCCCTAAGTAGATATATAGCCATTTTTAGATCTGGGAAGTTAGTCCATATCTAACTCTATGTGCATCTTGGCTACAAATATGATGCGTGTACTCATCAGGCACACCAACACGTTTAAACTTCACAGCTTTACCGCTTTCTGCGATCACTTCAGCTACCGCTGAACCAAGTCCACCAATAATATTGTGTTCTTCTAAAGTTATAATCTCACAACCTTCATCAATTAATTTATGAATAATCTGAGTATCAAGAGGCTTAATAGTATGCATGCTAATTAGATAGGGATTCTTGCCAGCAGCTTGCATTTCTGTTAAATATTTTTTACCAATACCTAAAGTGTTACTGGTAGTAATTAATGCCTGGTCATGGCCAGCATTCAACACTGCCGCCTTCCCAATCTCTATGCGGGTTTCAGAGTCATGATAAAAAGCGTCTTTATTCTTACCTATGCGAATATACATAGGACTAGTAAGCTCAGCACTCTGTTCTAAAATAGCCTTAGCTTCAAGATTATCTCCTGGACAACACACAGTCATATTAGGCAAAGCACGCATCACTGCTATATCTTCTATGGCATGATGAGTAGCACCCGCTGCTCCATATTCAAACCCTGCACCAATACCAATAATCTTCACATTAGTATTCATATAGGCTACATCGACACGCACTTGTTCAAAACAACGCATAGTAATGAACGGTGTAATACTGTAGGCATAAGGCTTATAGCCACTTAAAGCCAAACCTGCACACAAACTTACTGTAGCTTGCTCGGTGATACCACTATTCAAGAACCTGTCAGGGAATTCTTGTTGAAAGGGTTCAAGCACAGAATAACCCATATCTGCCGTGACCAAAAAAATCTTATCGTCCTTACGAGCCAGCTCTATTAGAGTGTTTACAAAAGTTGCACGCATTATTCAAGCTCCTTCAATGCATCCTTTAACTGTTCATCATCAGGCGACTTATAATGCCACATCAATTTATCTTCCATAAAGCTCACGCCTCTACCCTTTACAGTATGAGCTACTATCGCCTTAGGCAAACCTTCTCTATGCTTAGCTTTCAGAGCTTTTTCTACTTGCTCTAAATTATGTCCATCAATCTCATAAACATCCCAACCAAAAGCTCTCCAACGTTCAGCCATATTAGATTGATCAATAATTTCATTAGTGCTACCAAAAGATTGAATCTTATTAAAGTCTATGATTACAGTAAAATTTTCTAGCTTTAAAGAAGGTGCAAGCATCGCTGTCTCCCAAATACTACCTTCATTACATTCACCATCACCGATAATGCAATAAACCTTAGCCCCAGAAGCATCTTTCTGAGCAGCAAGTGCCATGCCCAAGGCTAGTGGGAATCCGTGTCCTAGAGAACCAGCAGAAGCTTCAACTCCTGGCACTGCGTCTTTATCTAAGTGACCTGGAAGCTTACCATCGTTAACACAATATTGCATCAAATATTCCTGTGGAAAGAACCCTCTATGCGCAAGAGTCGCATAGAGTCCAGCAGAGCCATGCCCCTTACTTAATACAAACTTGTCTCTGAGAGGATCATTAGGCTTACTAGGATTGACATTCATCACTTTGAAATAAAGTAGATAAAGTATCTCTATCATAGAAAAAGCTGCACCAATATGAGAGACCTTAGCATTGTGCACCATCTTGACGATGGAACTACGAATGTCTTTTATCATCTCAATATCTGTTTTAACTTTCATTTAGAGCTTCATGGTCACGAAATATCTTTCGATTATTTCATAAGGAGACTTAATCACGTCAAGCCATTTCACGGTAGTACCTTGTACTATCTTGCGTAATGGGGAACGCTGAATCTCTTTCATACCAAGCCTTTCATAGAGACCTATAGCTCTTGGATTATTAGAGAAAACTCGTAGATAAATATCCTTCTGCGACAGATCATTTTTACATAGATCAATCAAAGCACTGCAAGCTGCTTCCATGATTCCTGGAGAACCGGCTTCACCACGTACTATATTATCCAATTCACAGAATCTATCAGTGAAGTTAAATCTAAATAAACCTACATGTCCAAGACGTTTACCTGTAGTATCAGTCACCCAGAATAAAACTCTATCCTTGACTTGAAGCACAGCTCTATCTGTCCAAGTTTTAGTTCCTTCTTCAGTAACCTTAAACTGCGCAGGGAAAGCATCCTGAGCGGCATCACGCCACTTAGCTAATAATTTAATATCATCAGCATTAGCCAAACTTTCTTGAGTAACTGGTTTGAGATGACCTATTAGCTTACCATCTTTCTTGAGATCAATACTTAATTGAGGAGAGTTTTTATACTCCTGTATTTTAGATTCAACTCTATCTCTAAACTCTAGATAGCCATGAGGCTGCTTCACTGAACATTTACCAATACCTTTATCTAACATATCCCTAATATGCGAGCAAACGTAATCAATCTCTTCTTCAGTACGATCATGTCCGCTAGGTAAATTAATGCCACGCATTGGAACCTTGTAAGCAACTGGATTTAAATCCTCGCGCGATTCAAACATCGGGAAAGAACTAATCGGATAGAACATCGGACGCGAGTCAATATTGCGTTCCTTTAGTTTCACCATAAATTCATCTCTTGAAAATTTAATTGCATCACCAAGCACAATAGAACTCATCCAGTAAATATTTCTAGTATCAGGTCTTTCAATATTCAGAGCTAATTCATCAATATCAGCTAATCTTTCTTTATACCAAGAGAAAATCTGACGCTTCTTAGCAACAATCTCTTCAATCTTCTCCATCTGCGCAAGCCCAATTGCTGCCTGGATATTAGACATCTTATATTTGTGACCAATCTCAATATTATAAAGAGCACGCTTCGGATCTCTACCATGGTCATTAATAAACCAAGCACGTTTTTTTAACTCTTCATCATCAGTAAGTAAGAATCCACCTTCACCAGTTACCACGGCTTTAGCACCTTGGAAACTGAATGCTGCAGCGTGTCCCATGCTACCAGTTTTCTTACCTTTATAAATAGTACCGATAGACGGAGCTGCATCTTCTAAAATAAACAAACCATACTTCTCAGCTAAATCCCAAATCGGTTCCATCACCACTGGTTGACCATACAAGTGCACTGGCATAATTGCTTTAGTGCGCGGAGTAATGTAACGCTCTAGCTTCGCTGAATCCAAAACCCAGCTATCAGCCTCCACATCAGCAAACACAGGAGTTGCACCAACATAAACTACTGCCGCCGCTGTCGCGATCCAAGTAGTCTCTGGCACTATCACTTCATCACCAGGACCTATGCCCTTCGCTTTAAGAGCGAGGTGTAAAGCACCAGTACAACTTGAAGTGGTGAAACCATGTTCAACACCGATGTAATTTTTAAAAAACTTTTCAAAATTATTTATGTAATCACTGTGATGATTATTCCAACCGTTAAGCGCAGCATCAGATGCATACTCCACTTCGCGATAATCTATATACGGCCCTGCAGTCAAAATCAACTGCTTAGTTAATCCAAGTTTAGTTTTTTCCATGTTATGCCTTTATTTTTAAGGGATACATTGGAAGTATTCCACGTGGGAAATCATGGGGTTTCTACATCAAACAGAGGAGAGGTCATTAACTTTTGGTTAGGAGGTTTATTTATTCGCACAGCGATAACGCTTTCTCGTCGCAGATGAGAAATAACAAATCTATTTATGAACAAAGATATTAGATCACAGCTAGGGCTTTTGAGGAGTGTTATCGCTGTACGAATCTCACAAATTACCTAATTTATCTGCGACGAGAAAGCCTTACTGTTGATTAATACAAAATCCTAGTGTGATTTATGATCTAAAAATAGATATTGATGTGACTAATAATTTTTCAGCGCCCTCTGTATATCCCTATTCTGCTGCTTCTTACGCAAGTCATCACGTTTATCGTATTGTTTTTTACCCTCAGCTAAATGCAGTAGAACCTTAGCAAAGTTCTTCATAAAGAATACTTTACTAGCGACCAGAGTCTGATTAGACTTCTGCATTTCTAGCTCCAAACGATCTATTTCATAACGCTTGAGCAATAATTTTTTGGCACGGTCTACTTGATGCGCGACATGCTTTGCATATTTATATTCAGTAATCTGGCAGTTAAACAACCATAACTCGCCATCAATGATCTTGGCGTAAGCACCCTTCATCTGCACATGCCCTAAACGCACGGATTTGACTTCAGGACCAGTGAGTACCACGCCAGCTACTATCTCTTTACCTAAATGAAAATCAAAACCAGCTTTTTTATTACGCGCGACAGTGGCAGAACCTGATTTGGTTTGCGCCTGCTGTTTCTTCTTTTCGATTTTTTTCTTAGCGCGACCCATGATTATCTTAACCCTGTTTATTGAGCCTAGAGCATTCTAATGTTATCATCTGAAAGGGAATAGAGTGATTATGAGCAATAAAGCAGAGCAGAAAACAGTAAATTTTAAGGTCAAGCGCCAAGCATGTCCTGAATCTAAATCTCATTACGATAATTTTGAAGTGCCGTATGAAACAGGCATGAACGTTATTTCTCTTTTAATGGCAACTCGCCAATATCCGCAAACTACAGAAGGTAAAGCAACAGAGCCAGTGAGTTTTGAATGTGCATGTTTAGAAGAAGTCTGCGGTTCTTGCACTATGGTTATCAACGGTAAAGTACGTCAAGCTTGTACTGCACTTGTAGACCAGCTTCCAGCGCCTATTACTATAGAACCGATGTCTAAATTCCCGGTACAAAGAGACCTAGTCGTAGACAGATCTCGCATGTTTGATGCTCTAAAAAAAGTTAAAGCTTGGATAGATATAGATGGTATCTATGAGCTAGGTGAAGGTCCTAGAGTGCTTCCACAAGTACAAGAAGAAAATTATGTGCTTAGTCGTTGCATGACTTGCGGTTGCTGTCTTGAAGCTTGCCCGCAATGGACTAATGATGGTGGCTTCATTGGCGCACAAGCTATATCTCAAGCAGTGTTATTCAATGCTCACCCAAATGGTGCCAGCCTTAAAACAGAACGTACAACAGCGTTGATACAAAACGGTTTGAACAATTGTGGTAGCGCTCAAGAATGTGTAAAAGCTTGCCCTAAAGAAATCCCGCTTACTGACAGTATTGCTCGCGCTAACAGAGAAGCAACTGAAGTAATGATTGTGGATTTACTTCGTAAGTAATGACTAAAAAATCTCTTTTCTTTCTTCTTCCCTGGCTTATAGGTTTAATCCTATTTTTGCTCGGACCAATTCTTGCTAGCCTCTTACTTTCATTTAGTGAATATGATGGCATCAATGCTCCTCAATTCAACGGCATAACCAATTATCAAAACATGCTCCAGGACCCCGTTCTATGGACCTCACTTAAAGTCACTCTAAGTTTTGCGTTAATCAGTTTACCTTTAAGCACAGTGATAGCAATTACCCTTGCGGTTTTGCTCAACCAGAAAATCTCTGCTTTAAGTTTTTATCGTGCTTGTCTTTATCTACCTAGCGTAGTGCCGATAGTGGCATCGAGTGTCTTATGGACTTGGATATTTCAAGGGAAGTGGCTCACTGACCCTGATTGGGCACTACCTGCTTTAATCATCATGAGTTTCTGGTCACTTGGTAATCCGATGATAATTTATTTAGCTGGTCTGCAAAACATTCCTGAATCGTTATATGAATCTGCAGAAATCGATGGTGCCAGCGAGTGGCAAAAATTCTGGCACATCACCATTCCCATTCTTTCACCAACTATATTTTTCAATGTAGTCATCGGCATTATTCAAGTATTCCAGTATTTCGTACCAGCTTATGTAATCACTTCTGGTGGACCACAAAACGCAACCATGTTCTATTCGCTTTATACTTACCAGACTGCGTTTGATGATTTCAGCATGGGCTACGCCAGCGCCCTAGCTTGGTTACTTTTTGTGATTGTGCTGATCGCAACTTCTATTGCGTTTTATAGCTCGAAGAAGTTAGTGCATTATAATTAAGTTTCAGATAATCACCAACCAAATTAATTCTTACTAATTTTCCATATTTAGTGTTATAACAGATTAGATTTGTGGCCTAAAAACACTATAGACAAGCCAAGAGCCATTTTTAGGCTCCTTCACAATAAGATCAGAAAATGGGGGTTCAACTTCTCCGGACCCTCGTTTTTTGTCTTTTAATTTAATTGGCAAATCGCCCGCATAAGGCAAATAAAAAAACTAATTATCAGAAGCAATTATGACCACAAAAAAAAACAGCAACTTACTCAAATGGGGGTTCAAGAAGCTGCTGTTTACGGGGGTATGTACTGACGTAATACTTTATACAGTCCCAGAACTAAGATAATTTGCGTCAGCTTTTTAGAGTAATTTTCATTAAACGTCCTAGTATAAAATGTGGACAAAAGTGAGAATAATATCTTATTTTAGGGCAAATGCCTAGGCTATCTGGTGGAGTGCCCTTGAACACAAGTCGTTCGCTTACGCTTAACCTTCATATATAGGCTACTTTCTTCTTTGCGAGATGTATTTAAATATCTATATTCCTTACAAGTTCTTCCTATAGCTGACTTAGGGGCAGCCTCCCATTTAATACATTCCTTCTTCTTAGGAGTTACTTCAGTGAAAGGCAATTGTACACCAGGTCTTAAAACATAAGTTTCATATTCTTGGACTTCGTATTTATCACAAACAAACTCAGAAACAGTAAAAGCTTTTTTAAGATTACGTTTGATGCCATAAAAAAAATTTGATTCTGCAGATGCTGGAATCTGAAATAACAACAGAAGCAGTATGATTTTAAACATTAATTTTATTATGGATCTTCGCTTAAATTTGCGCAAGCGTGACTTGAAACGAAAAGCTATAATTTCTCTATGACCATAACTGCACAGGAATTAACTAATCTAAATGATGCAATCAAACTCTACGAGCCAGATTTCAGCAATTTTCTCAAAAGCCTCGAAGCTAAATTTCAAGAATTACAAGCAAGATTAAGTGAAGCCAACGCTAGTGGCGACAAGCAACTAGAGTATTACAAATGGCTTGATTTTGATTATCTTATAAAATTAAATCAAGAAACTAAAGCTGTCGCAGCCCAACTTAAAAAACAAAATTATCAGCATGCTTTAGTAATGGGCATGGGTGGATCAGGGATTAATTCCCTGGTACTAAAAAATGCTTTACAAGAGTTCAGCGCTCCGCAAGCTAACGCCATCCCAGACTGGATCATTCAGAACAACTTAGATCCAACATCTGTATTAGGCAGAATAGCCAAAATAGATCTTGATAAAACTTTGTTTATCATCATCTCTAAATCAGGTAGTACAGATGAAGTGAAACGCAATATCACTACTCTATTAGACTTCTGGTCAGATAAAGCTAAGAAGAACGTTCTAGAAAATTTTGCACGCCAAAGTATTTATATAACTGAACCTCCGCGCGAAGGCAAGAAAAACTTCCTACATACTATGCGCGAGGAACTTAAATCTAAGACTGGTTTTGAGCCACCATACTTAGAGAACGATCCTAACATTGGTGGAAGATTTTCATTGTTTTCACCAGTAGGTATGTTCTCCGCTGAACTAATGGGGCTTGATAGCGAAGCTTTATTGCATGGCGCAAAACAAGTAGTGGATAATTTTGTCGCTAGTAAATCTATTCAAAACTCAAACATTGCCAAGCTTGCAGCTTTCGATATTTTCCTTGCAAGGCGCGGTATCACTAACCGTTACAGCATGGTTTACACTGACTCACTTGAAGCTTTAAATAAATTTAGAGCGCAGCTTAAAGGTGAGTCGCTGAATAAAAACGGCATAGATTCTACTGTGCATGTCGCTGGTATTGGTACAGTGAATCACCACTCAGACCTAGAGTTATTACTTAAGACTAATAATGGATTGATTCTTGAGCAAATATATTTCGCCAAACCAGCTCAGGATCACATAAACAAGAAGTCATTGGATTGTTTAGATGACCTCACCGGTCAATCCAACCATCAATCATTGATTGCTAATCACATCAACCCACTTTACAAATACATACTCAGCACTAAAGCACCTGTAATTCAAACTTGCATCGCTGAACAAAACGAAACTAATATTGCAGCATTCTGTATGCAAGATATGTTAGTTACAGTAGTACAAGCCGGTCTGCAAGATGCTCCTGGATCTATCGAGAAACTTGATTTGGCAATCAGGCAGCATGAAGTTGAGAGATATAAGGCGTCTCTGAGAAAGTAGTTAACGCATATAGAAGTTGTATTACCTATGACTGACTGAGCTTTGAGCCATTTGGTTATAAAAACAAGGTTTACTCAACTAGCCAGACAGAAAAAATTCCCGACGCGTTGTTTGCCGACGTAGCTTGATTACGAATAAATGAGGAATCAAGCAAGGAGGCACAGCTAGGGATTTTTTCGTAGGCTGGCAGTTGATAAATCTTAGTTTTTATCCAAGTGGCTCACCAGCGATGAAAGTCATAGGTAAAACAACTTGTCATTCAGGTATATTAATATACTCATAATTCAACCCAAACTCATCTTTAGTAACTTTAACCAGCATCAACTTATCAACGATGATATTTTCATCTTTATAAGGCATCTTGATTAGCTCTAATGACTTAAGCTGAGGATCACCTTTAGATGTTGATGGAATACGTGCCAGCCTAATCATTGGATCAAACTTGATACTCTGCAAGGAATAACATGCTTCCTTGAGAATGGCTTCTAGATCCTTATTCAGATCATTACGCATTGTATGCAAATCCAAACGTGTATCTTTAACACTGGAAACTGCTAGCGGCCAAGCTAAACCATTAGCGACCGCAGAGTTAAAAGTGAAACCCACAGGCCGAGGCTTAAGAATAATAGGTAAATATTTATGCAGAATCTTGAATCTTAAGACTCCTATTAATTCTTTAAGATCATAATTAGGTTTCATCCTAAAAAAATCTTGATAGCTAATAAATAAATTGCGCGGCTGCACCCATTGCAAATCACCGACATCGGGTCTATCAATATGCTTGAGCAAATCTAATAATTTAGGTTCGATTGGCGAACCTAAACAGAGCATCACAGTATCGTTGTTAGTTGAGGATTTGTTCACTGTAAAAAACTGTGTAAACTTCTACCTTTAACTTCTTCCCTAATTTGCTTAGTAAATTCGCTTATAGACATTAATGTTTGTTTATCTCCCCTTCTAAACCTAACATTTACTTCCCCAGACTCCATTTCCTTATCACCAATAACTAACATATAAGGGATTTGTTTCTCCTGAGCATCACGAATCTTATAATTCATGCGCTCAGCACGTAAGTCTACTTTAGCTCTAATATCATTGTCAATCAACTCTTCGGCTACTTTCTTAGCGTAGTCATTATGCTTATCAGTTACCGGAACAACCATAACTTGATCAGCACATAACCAAGTAGGAAAAGCTCCAGCGAAGTGCTCTATAAGTATCATAGAAACTCTTTCCATAGAACCGAATATGGCACGGTGAATCATTACTGGTTTCTCAGTTTCGCTATTGGCATTGATATACTCAAGCTCAAAACGCTCTGGTAGATTGAAATCCAGCTGGATGGTTGCACCCTGCCAAATTCTACCCAAAGCATCTTTAAGTTTGAAATCTATCTTAGGACCGTAAAACGCTCCATCACCAGGATTAACTTCATACTGCACATTTAATTCATTAAGTGCTTTCTTCAAACCACTTTCAGCAAAGTTCCAAAGCTCATCACCACCAATAGCTTTCTCAGGCTTAGTAGAAAGCTCTACCGTGAACTCCAATCCTAGAGTGCCATATATCTTCTGTATCAGTTTATATACTCCTTGGATTTCTTCTACGTATTGTTCGCGCGTACAGAATATATGAGCATCATCCTGAGTAAAACCACGCACACGCGCCAGTCCATGAACCGCTCCTGAAGCTTCATTACGATATACAGTGCCCATCTCCGCCATGCGGATTGGTAAATTACGATAACTATGTTTAGAGTCTTTAAATATCAGTACATGAAACGGACAGTTCATCGGTTTAAGTACATATTCTTCTTCATCTACCGTGAGACGATACATACTCTCGCGATAGAAAGAATTGTGACCAGAGATATCCCAAAGCGCAGACTTAGCAATATGCGGAGTCACCACAAATTCATAACCAGCCTTACGGTGTTCCTTCTTCCAGAAGTCCTCTAACTCTTGTCTAAGAGTTGCTAGCTTGCTATGCCAAAACACCAAACCAGCACCAGCTAGTTCATGCTGAGAAAACAAATCCATAGTACGAGCTAATTTACGGTGATCGCGCTTTTCGGCTTCCTCTTTACGTTTGAGGTATTGTTCTAATTCTTCATCAGTCCACCACACCGTACCATAGACACGCTGCATAACATCATTCTCTTCCTTACCTCTCCAATAAGCACCAGAAACATTGGTAAGTTTAAGAGCTTTAATAAATTTAGTATTAGGTAAATGCGGACCAGCACAGAAATCTGACCAAAGTTTTTTACCATTAGAATCTACGAAGTAATATTCAGTAGGATTATGATCACGATGCTCTTCTAACAACTCTGCTTTATAAATCTCACCCTTAGCACGATACTCTTGTAACTTTGCATTTACATCTGCAACCTGCTCTCTAATTACACTATGCGCGCCCTCTGCATATTTCTTCATCTCCTTCTCGATCTCAAGAAGTTCTTCATCAGTAATCTTATGATCATCAATTCTAAAATCATAGAAGAAACCATTTTCAGTAGCTGGACCAACTCCAACCTTGGCATTAGGAAATTTGCGTTGCACCACAGATGCTAGTAAGTGCGAAGTTGTGTGTCTCAATACTTCATAACTTTTTTTATCACCAATACAGATGATCTTCACTTCATCATTGTTGTTTAAAGTAGTAGTTAGATCTTTAACCTCATTATTCAAATCAATAGCAATAGCTTTTTTAGCCAAACTCGAAGATATAGCCTTAGCCAAATCCAAACCCGTTGCGCCAGAATCTAACTCTCTGGTTGAGCCATCAGGAAGTTTGATAGAGATTTTAGTTGCAGTAGATTCAGTACCCATACAATCTAATATAGCAAAATATTATTTGCCCTTTAGAATTTCATAAACTTCCTGCATTTTACTGTAATAATCACTGATATGCGAATATATCTTATTTGCTAATGCATCATCATAAGTATGCGAAGTTTCATTACGATCATCAAGCATGCGCAGCCATAGAGCTTCATCATGAATCCATTCCATTTGATAGGCTTCTTGCAAAGCTTGTTTAGGGGATTTAACCTCGTAACCTTCTTGAGCAAGAAATTTTTTTAAGACTTTCCAAAATAACTCAATTGAGAATTCAAATCGTTGAATAGTCCCATCAATTGCAAGCACATTAGTCTCTGGACTCTCTTTTAGAGCTTCTTTTAAGCGCTCTAAAGCTTTACCCAATGCTTTAAAAGAATCTGTTTGCTTAATGTCCATCCTGTTTATAGAGTATCATTCCTTCGTTAAGGATATTAGCTTTTAGTGGATTCGAATCTGCGAGGGTATCTAAACGAACACAATCTATTTTCAAAAGAGTATCCGCTTCTCTTATCAGCTCCATAACCTTAGACCACTCTTGAGTAGTAGCATTTGGACAAATTAAAGCTAGATCAATATCAGCTCTTGCTTGCGCTTCACCTTTAGCTCTTGAACCATACAGAATGATAGATTGAACAAAAGATAGCTTCTCTAAATCTTTGAAAAACTTATAATTACATATGTCTTCCACTAAGACTAATTCCCTAGATAAGGATTCGGAGCTTGTTGTTGATAACCGCCACTATAAGGAGCAGAACCATAACCAGCAGGAGCTTGGAAGCCACCACCGTAACCACCACCATACTCAGAGCCATACTGTTGAACAGGAGCTGAAGCCTGAGCTTGGATAGCTTGGTCTAATCTAAATGGAACTATGCTACCACTAGTTAACACAAAATCCTTACCCTTCTGGATAGCACCGCCTAACAAACCCACTCCAGCACCGATTCCGGTACCAATAGCAGTGCCTTTACCTTTCTTACCGCCACCAACAGCGTTCATTACTAAACCACCAAGTGCGCCAGAACCTGCACCAATAGCAGTAGTCTTCACTAAGTGACTGGTTCTTCCACCATCAGCTTCTAATTGAAAACTGTTTTGATCCACAGTTGCAGAAAGTGGTATACGTCTACCTTCTGGAGTAATGATTGAAACTAATCTTAAATCCATAGAACCCGGTTTACCACCGCGTCCTGCAGGCTCTACCGCGACCACTTGCCCTTGAACTTGAGATCCAGGACCCGCGATCATTTCACTTCCTGCATAAATTGGACTTGCTAAATTTGCAGTAAAAGTTTCACCCACGCGCGTAAACTCACTACTAAGCGTCTGTGCCATAGTCACAGAGACAGGTGTACCAGGTGGCACAAAGCTAACTTGCCCTTGATAAACAGGTTGAGCCAATACCCCTGAAAAAGTTGTTAAAAGCAAAGCTAATAAAATAGCAATTGATTGTGTTTTCATAATATCTCCTTTAATTAACATACCTAAAATCTTTTAAGACTGAGTTAAACTCGCTCTCAGTTCATCAGCAATAGCAGTCAAGCGTGTAACGTCTACTGATGAGTTATAGCCAGCAATTATCATGAGATAAAAGCTACCCATACAAGCTATTTGTACTACCCCTTTCTCTGTTAACAACAAAGATGACTTAAGGTTACCTAAACTACGTTGTGTTTGCAACATGTTCTTAACACCATCTTGTATTTGTTGTAATTCGATACCGTCTGGAATATGTGATTCCAGTATCTCACATTGCATATCGAGGATAATATAACCATCGACACCCTTTACAGAAAGTAATTGACCAAAATCTATTTGCATAACGTTAGCCATTATCCGGCTCCACCTCTATTGTCTCTACGTCTAACCACGGCTCCCCAAGCGCCACAGCAAAAACCTTACACTTCAAAGTCACCTTATTTCCATTCTCAATATTAATAGAATTATCCTTGAACAACTTCAATGGAGCAGCTAGTTTCAGCTCTACAAGCGGGATCTCCTTCTGATCAGGACGTGCCAACACTAAGCCGATATAGTCCTTAGAAGAACGCATCGCATTCTTGTAATCCAGTGGCAGAGTAGAAAAAGAATGAAACTCACCACTAATGCTCACTCGCTTACCCAAAAACTTTTTTGGTTCAGAAACCAGCTCTGATAGCGGCACAGGTTCTTCTTTGCATTTATTGCTAATAGTCAAAGCAGGCTGTGGTACTAATAAAAGTATTAACAGCAAGCAATTTAGAAAATGAAGCTTTACTCTCACATCATTAATGATATCGCAGGCACAACTTTATATACGTGTGATACACTATAATCTATGAACACTGTCGAAGAGCTAAATCGTATCAAGATAGCTAACATGATAATAAACAGGGGCTCACAAAGACTTGGGGTCAAACCCGTCTATGTAGGGGGCCTAATCAATCTAGAACGCAAAAATAAACCTGTAGATGAGCTTAAATTAGTAGCCCAAAAACTTTCCCAAGAAAAATTTGCTAAAAGAAATGCAAAAGGTTTCAAATTCAATAAAAAATATTTAAATATAGCGGTTGGACTTATAGTATTTGCAGCAATAGCTTACTCCTTGATGTTTGTCTTTAGACCCGCAGCACCTGAAAACACTGGAAACCAATTAGCAAGCCAGATTCGCAACCCTGTATCAGCTAAAGGTATGGTGATTACTAGTGGCACTTATAAGACCCTGGTAGAAGCAGAAAGATTCCAAAAAGATCTATCTGAGAAGCTCGGCGTGCCACTTAAAATACTTCAAGATGGCAAGTATTTCACCATCCAAATCGGACCTAGCTATGAAAGCCAAGAAGACGCCATGATTGTTTTTGATGAGCTTTCAAGATATTCAATAGCTAATTTATCCTTACGCGCGGCTTAGTTAAGCTCGCTAAGCAGGCAGTCTATTGTCACAGCCAAGTCTTAGAGGTACAATCTCAAAGATGGACTTAAAAAATTTGCAAGATAACTTTTACCTACGCCGATTACACTCGCTAAGTGGCATAGTACCTATTGGTGGATTCTTGATGTTTCACCTCTTTGCTAATAGCACAGCAATATTTAGTCCAGAGAATTATAATACGGTAATTAATTTTCTACGTAGCCTGCCTTTCGTAGAGTATATAGAATGGATCGTACTCTTCATCCCTATTGGCTTTCATGCACTTTATGGAATCTTGATCTGCACAACTGCTCGTCCGAATCACATGAAGTATAAAGGGCTAGAGAATTTTAGATATGTTTTACAGAGAAGTACGGGTATCATCGCAATGATTTATATCTACTATCACATTCTGCAATTCAAAACTGTACATGACTTAGATTACAACTATATAGCTAAGACCCTCGCTGGAACTCAAGCTATACCTGGTGTCCCTGCTATCCCTTATATCAATCCTTTTAGTGTCTATTGGTTCTATGTTATTTCTTTAGTGAGTATCAATTATCACTTCGCTAATGGACTCTGGGGCTTCTGTATCACTTGGGGTATCACCATTGGCAAGCGTTCTCAAGAAGCTATGACTTGGATTGGTGTAGTAGTATTTGCTGCTCTTACTTATATCGGTGTGGAAACTATCAATCACCTAGCTAAAGTTGGCGCTAGTCTTTAGATAAATCAGTATAGATACGTTTTCTCATTTTCAGCTGCTAAAATTTGAGTTAGGAGATTTTATGATTGATTTAAAGATCGTATTTTTATTAATAGGTGGTGCAACATTTTTAGCAGCACCATTACTTGCTTATTATTGGGGGACCAGAGATGAAGAATAATATTTCACAAAGAAAAAAACACATAGCAAGTATAACTTTATTTTTTGGCTATACATGCTTATATCCCATAGGTCTAATTATCAATAATTACTTAACTGGCTCAGATACCAGTAGAATCGGAATGTTTCATATAGCCTATTCCAGTATAGTTGCTCAGCTAGGAATCGGTCTTATTTACCTAAGTGTTGAATTATATAAAAAACCAAAAATTAAAAATATTTATCGAGCCCTAACTCCACTCATCTCTCGGTATAAATACCGCTTCGTGCCATAGCTCTTCTAAGTTATAAAACTCGCGTGATGATTCATCAATGATGTGCACCACAAAATCTAAGTAATCGAGCAAGAACCATTTATCACCATACTTACCTTCTTTGTGATTAGGCTCCATACCGCGCTCAGAAAGCGATTCCTCGATATGTTTAGCTATTGCTTTTAATTGTGCCGGGTTTCCTGCAGATGCAATCACTATATAATCAGCGATATCAGCAGCTACTTTGGTTATATCCAAAACTTCTGTATCAGTTGCTTTTTTGTCTTCAGCTAAATTCGCAACATCAAATACTAACTGCTTTAAAATTTTTCTATCTAGATCGCTGGGCTGTTTTGCAACCTGCGGTCTATCTAACATTATTGATTTAAGATTCGGTTTGGCCATGTTTTACTGCTTTAGGACTGAGAATAAAGACCTCTCTAATACTGCCTAGGTCTTCATAGAACTGTACTTTAACCACTAAATCTACCACATTGGGGTCATGCTTGACCTCTACAACCTTACCAACAGGGAAGTTTTCAGGATAAGGGCAATTGTCAACGTCAATGCAGATGCCGGATGTAACGATTTCATCGCCTACAGCCACTTCAGAGTCCACAGTAATAAACTGCAAGAAAGCATGCTCAGGGTAATTACCATTAAGCACACCGTATTGATTGAGCCTCGCAATCTTAACCCCCATGCGCCATTCAGGATTAAATACTAGTTGCACAATAGATGAACCATAACCTACTTTAGTTACTTGCCCTACTATCCCTTTCTCAGTAAGTACTCCACGACCCACTACTACTCCGTCTTTGGAGCCTTTGTCGATGATGATTTGCTTATGCCATGAATCTGGACTGCGACCAAGAATACGGGCAAAAATTGTTTGATAATTAAAATTGTTTTTAAAACTCAATGCCTTTTCGTAATCAGCAATCTTGTCGATTTGCGATTTGAGTTCAATGTTTTTAATAGTAAGTGCTTTGTTTGCAGCTTCTAATCTACTAGCAGTACGTTGCGCTGAAAGCAAGTCAGCAGCCTCTCTCTGAGCATCTTTGATGCCCATATAACTAGAGTGAATAAAAGATCCAGTAACTCTATAACCAAATAAACTTAAGGCAGTGAGCGGTCGATTAAAAACCCAAATCAAAGCCAAAGATACTAGTATAGGAATTATAAGCGAACGCAGTCCGATAGAGGACTTGTACGGATTTTTGGAATTTGAGAAGTCATCAATAGGCATTTAGACAAGTGAAGGTTCACCAGCTATCTCAAGTACTCTTCTTAGAGACTTATCGATAAGCACTCTGCCAGCGCCGAGTACCACACATGATAACGGATCTTCAGCTACGTGTACAGGTACTTCTGTCTCATGGCTAATCATTTCATCTAAACCTTGTAATAACGCACCGCCACCAGCAAGCATAATACCCCTGTCATAAACGTCTGCAGCTAATTCTGGAGGTACTCTTTCTAAAGTACGCTTCACTGATTCTACGATAGACGCTAAAGGCTCAGACATCGCTTCACGCACTTCTGGTCTACTCACTAATACGGTACGAGGTAAACCATTTAATAAATTCAAACCTCTTACTTCTAACTGATCTGCATCAGAAGCATCACTGATCTTAAACGCTGATCCCAACCTGATCTTCACGTTCTCTGCTGTAGTTTCACCGATAGCTAAGTTATAGACTTTTTTCATGTAGGAGACAACCGACTCGTTTAATTCATCACCAGCAATTCTGATACTATCCGAGATCACAATTCCTGAGAGCGATGTAACTGCTACCTCTGTAGTACCACCACCGATATCTACAATCATACTACCGATTGGATCAGCTACCGCCAAACCCGCTCCAATAGCAGCTGCCATCGGTTCTTCAATTAAAAATACTTGACCTGCTCCAGCGTTCTCTGCAGCTTCACGTACCGCTCTACGCTCAACTTCAGTGATACCACTTGGAATACCAATCGCTATACGCGGCTTACTAAGTGGTCTGAAAGCTCCTTTACCAGTTGCTTTCTCTAAAAAATATCTAAGCATCATTTCTGCGTGACGGAAGTCCGCGATCACACCGTCTCTGAGTGGACGAGTCGCAATTATATGATTCGGCGTACGACCTATCATCGCTCGCGCTTCTTCACCTACTGCTAAAACTTCACCGCTGTCACGGCTCACTGCTACTACACTTGGCTCTCTAAGGATAATTCCTGCTTCTGTACAGACAAGAGTATTTGCTGTTCCTAAATCGATACCTATGTTCTTTGAAAATTTACTAAAAAAACCCATGCTCTCTATTCTATAGGATTTGCTCATAAAATATCTATATAAAAAGGTTAATAAAGAGATCGATTCTTATCTTCATATCGTCAGGAATGTTACTATAAACTTCCATAGTGTCTATTAGATCAGACTTACAAAACAAAAAATTTATTGTAACTGCGGAAATCAATCCCCCTAAAGGTTCTGACGCAAAACAAGCTATTGACAACGCCAAGAAAATCAACAAATTAGTTTCAGCAATCAACATTACTGACAACTCAGGAGCAGCAATGAAAATGTGCTCGCTAGTGCTCAGTCATCTGATACAAAAAGAAGCAGGATTAAGTGCTATTTGGCAAATGACTTGCCGCGATCGTAACCGATTAGCTTTACAGTCGGACTTATTAGGTGCAGCAGCCCTGGGATTAGGCAATATTCTAGTCTTGCGCGGTGACGCTCCCATAGCACCTTTGAAAGAAGAAAAATGTTTCGATATTAATACCGAAGAATTAATTCAAGCTATCAGCGCACTTAAATCAGGACAAGACTTAGATGGTAATCCACTTAAAGAAGGAGTGCCTGATTACTGCGTGGCAGCAGCAGCACACCCAGGTGTACCAAACTTAGCTGCACAAAAAGACACTATGCTCAAACGCATAGATTTAGGTGTCGAGTTTTTTCAGACGCAGATTTGTTTTGAGAAAACACAAATAGATAAGTTTATAGAATCAATTGGAGAAGAGTTGGCAGCAAAAACCATACTTGGTATTACTCCACTCAAAACCTTAGCCCAAGCTAATTTCATGAATAAGAATATTTTTGGTGTGACAGTACCAGATACACACTTAATTGCCATGGAAAAAGCTTTAGGTAGTCTTGATCCTAAATCTCCTCAAGCTAAACTTGCTCAGCAAAAGCAAGGGTTAGACTTGGCTCATGATTTAGTTAACTATATTCAAAGCACACCACTAAAAGGTATTCATGTCATGGCAATTGGACAAGAGGATATTTTGGATGAGGTTATTAAAGCTATAGTTCATGTCTAAAGGCACCCCACTACTGCAAATCAAAAATCTCAGCAAAGCATTTGCACTAGAAAAAAACTTCTGGGGCAAGCCTACTCAAACTTTACATGCAGTAAATGATATAAGCCTAGACATCTATCCAGGAGAGTGTTTGACCATAGTCGGGGAATCTGGTTGCGGCAAATCCACTACTGCAAGACTAATACTCAAACTTATAGAAGCCGACTCTGGTGAAGTAGTGTTTCTTGGTGAAGATATATTGAAACTCAAAGGTCAAGCCTTGCGTGATAAGCGCCAAGACATGCAAATGATATTTCAGAATCCTTTCTCAAGTTTAGATCCGCGCTATAAAATTTATGACAGTATCGCTGAACCACTTAGAGTACATAAGCGCGGCACTGAAGCAGAGATAAAACAAAAAGTTTATGAGCTACTTAAATTAGTAGAGTTAGATGAAAGCATTGCTCTTAAATATCCGCATCAATGTTCTGGCGGTCAAAATCAAAGAGCTTGTATCGCTAGAGCCTTAGCGCTCAACCCTAAATTCATCATCGCTGATGAAGCAGTCAGCGCGCTCGATGTATCAATCCAATGGAAAGTACTCCATCTACTTAAACGGCTACAAAAAGAGCTAGGTATTAGTTTTCTTTTCATTGCCCACAACCTTGGTGTAGTGAAATATATAGCCGATAGAGTTGCGGTGATGTATTTAGGCGAAATAGTAGAACTCGCAGATAAAGATGAGTTGTTTGCCAAGCCCTTACATCCTTATACTCGCGCACTATTAAGCTCCGCTCCAGTACCTGATCCTAGACAGAGAGGCAGAGAGAAAATTTTATTAGAAGGTGAGATACCTAAACCTACTGCAATCCCCTCAGGCTGCCCGTTTCACACTAGATGCCCAATGGCGATAGATCGTTGTTCACAAGAGAAACCTTTATTAGACAAGAAGAGTCAAGAACATTTGGCGAGTTGTTTGTTAGTGTAATTTTATGTAAATCAACATTAAAGTTGTTGATTTACCATGCAAATCAACATTAAAGTTGTTGATTTACATAAAATAAGGGTATAATACAAGTAAATGTACTTAAACCGGCTTATAGATCTACCTAAAAAAAGCTCCTTCTTCCTATTAGGTCCAAGACAAGTTGGAAAAAGTACTCTAATTAAACACAAATTTGCAAAACAAAGCTGGTCTATAAATCTTCTTATAGAAGAAGACTATCTGCAATATTCAAGCAATCCTCAATTATTTATCAAAGAAGCTGTTACTAAAATCAAAAAAGAAAAAATCAAAACTATATTTATTGATGAGATTCAAAGATTGCCAAGCCTGTTAAATGAAGTTCAATTTTTAATGCAAGAGTATCCAGACTGTCAATTTATACTATCAGGTTCAAGTGCAAGAAAATTAAAACGAGGTGGAGCAAACTTGCTTGGAGGAAGAGCTGTAGAAAGATTTTTATTTCCAATGACCTACATGGAAACTAAAGATGATTTTGATTTAGAGCAGGCATTAACATTTGGAACATTACCACCTATCCTAGCAATGGATAAAGAAGAAAAAATTGATACCTTATCAACATACGTCAACACTTACTTGCGCGAAGAAATTCAAGCAGAAGGGATAGTAAGGAACTTAGGAGCTTTTTCAAAATTCCTCAATGTAGCTGCAAGTCAATGCGGAGATTTATTAAATTTCGCTGCGATAGCACGAGAGTGTCAATTACCATCAAGCACAATTCAATCTTATTACCAAATTCTTGAAGATACTCTCATTGGCTTTAAATTAGAACCATGGAGAAAGAGTGTTAGACACAGATTAAGCGCTCAGTCGAAATTTTATTTTTTTGATACTGGAGTAATTAATGCCATTAATAAATCTTTGACCGCTAAATTAATTCAACCACTTAGAGGTCGCCTCTTTGAACACTTCATAATTCTTGAAACATATAGAAATATCAAATATAAAAGAAGTGAAGCTAATTTATTTTTCTGGAGAACAAGCAATCATGCTGAAGTAGATTTATTAATCGAGAAACATGGGCAATTAATCGCTGCTATTGAAATTAAATCCACTTCTAGTCTTGCTTCGCGTGATTTATCAGGATTAATGTCATTTAACAAAACCCATCCTGATGTGCCATGCTATGTAGTAAGTAATGTAAAGAATTCTTACGAACTTAGTGGCGTCACAATACTAAACTGGCAAAACTATTTAACAGATATATTACCGGAGATTATATAACTATGACTAATACAGAATCTGCAAATCCAAATACCGCAAACCTTGATAAGCTCTCTACACAAGAGTTTGTAAACGTGTTTCTCCAGGAAGATCAAGCGGTGTGGCGGGCGCTAGAGAAAGCTAAGACAGAGATAACAGCAGCAATAGATTTAGTTTATAAAAACTTCATCGGCATAGAAGAAACTATTGAACCTTATAACCCACATGAACCTAAACCTTACAATGGTCCTAAAATATTTTATTTAGGCGCAGGAACCAGTGGCAGACTGGGAGTGCTAGATGCAGTGGAATGTTTGCCAACCTTCTCTGCACACCCAGAAATGATTCAAGGAATTATTGCCGGTGGTGAACGCGCTATCACTAAAGCCGTGGAAGGTGCGGAAGATGATGCCGAAGCTGGCAAGAGAATCGTCGAAGAAAAACTTAACGCTAACGATGTACTGATAGGTATCAGTGCAAGCGGTGGAGCTGCTTATGTAATAGCTGCTCTAGAAGCCGCTCGCAGACTCGGTGCTAAGACTATCGCGATCTCTAATAATCCTGATGCTTTAAGTTTTCAATATTGTGATCAGAGAATCTTCTTAGACACTGGCGCAGAAGTACTTGCTGGTAGCACTCGCCTCAAAGCAGGAACCTCACAAAAAATTACTCTCAATATGATCTCAACTGGTTTGATGGTGAAGCTCGGTAAGGTCATCGGTAACCTAATGGTAGATGTGCAGGCAACTAATATTAAACTGCGTAAGCGCGCTATAAATTTAGTGATGAAAATTACTGGTTGCAAGGAAGCTGAAGCGATTCAAGCCCTAGAGAAATGTCAATACGGAGTAAAGAAGGCTATAAATATAATCAGAACAGATATGAAATCGTAACGAATTTGTAATTACTCGGAATAAACAATAATCCTTTTATTTCCTTGTGATTTTGTGACTGCTATACTATATTGCGATGGCTAACCAAAAAGAAATCAGAGTTAAGATTGGTTCTACAAAAAAGACCATGAAGATCACTTCAGCGATGAAGCTAGTAGCTGCCGCTAAAGTGAATAAGATGCAGAAAAGACTCTTAGCTACTAGACCTTATTCTGCCAAAATTACTGAGCTTTTTAATAACCTAGTAACGTCGCTTGACCCAGATAGTATTGCTAACTATCCAATGTTAAACAGAAAGGGAGACGTGAACACTGTTTTACTAGTAGTAGTCAGCTCTGATCGTGGACTTTGCGGAGCTTACAACACCAATATCATTAAAGCTGCTACCAAAAAAATTGCTAGTCTCCAAGAAGCGGGCAAGAACGTAAAACTTATTACGATAGGACGCAAAGCTAGAGCGGCATTCAGCAAGACTGCCGTTAAAGCGCAAGGAGTAGAGATTATTGAAGCATTTACTAACCTCAACTCTATACCTACTAGTACTGAAGCTAACCTTATTGCTAATAAAGTTATCGAATTATATTTAAACGGTGCTGTTGATAAAGTAGAAATCATAACTACTAGATTTATTTCTCTAGTTAACAGTGTTGTAGAGACCGTCGATTTCTTGCCTATTAAGAATCTGTCTGGAAAGCTCCCAGATGCAAGGCATGCGAGTTCTGAGGACGCGGAGTTGACCAAGTCGTCAATGAGCAGTCCGAAGAACGAGCATAACACAGCAGATGGGACTTTACAGGCAGGTTCTTCTGAGCCATATGTGATTTTTGATCCCAATGCTCAAACTCTCATAGAAACCCTTGCACCAATGTATATAGAAAACAAGGTTTATCAAAGCTTACAAGAGTCCACTACTAGTGAGCTTGCGGCAAGAATGACAGCGATGAGTAACGCAACAAACAACGCTAAAGATGTAATCAAGAAACTAACTCTTGCTTACAACAAAGCTCGTCAAGCAAGCATCACCCAAGAGATCTCTGAGATAGTTGGTGGCGCGGCTGCGTTATCAGCATAGTAACTGCTGAGTAAATTTAAATGGTAACTAAAAGTAAAACTAAAGCTATGGTAGAAGAGCAACTTGCTAGCCCTGAAATGATTCGCTTCATTGATGCTAAACGTCATGGGCAAGCCCATAGCACTGAAGAGATATTTTGGTTAATAAATAACTTAGACAAGATTCCTGATTATCAACTTTCAGCTTGGCTGATGGCTGTATGCATGAATGGTTTAAATGACCAAGAGACCACAGAACTCACTAGAGCAATGGCTTTCAGCGGGCATGTGCTAACTCTTAAACGTGAAGCTCCAATGCATCACGACCACGATCATGATGATGATCATGAGTGCGCAAGTATTCATGTACCGAATAGCAGAGGATTTGTAGATAAGCATAGTACGGGTGGAGTTGGCGACAAGGTCACCTTAGTTCTCGCTCCTATACTGGCTTCTATCGGTTTTAAGATCTCTAAATTTTCAGGCAGATCTTTAGGTCACACTGGTGGCACTATAGACAAACTTGAAGCGATACCAGGATTCAAGACTGATATCAGCATGAAACAATTTGAGAAACAAATTTCCGAAGTGGGCATAGCACTCGCTGGACAGACCATGGAGTTTGCACCTGCTGATAAACGCCTTTACTCACTTAGAGACAGAACTGCTACGGTAGAATCGATTCCTCTAATCGCTTCTAGCGTTATGTCTAAGAAGATAGCTGGTGGTGCTGACATTATTCTTTTAGACGTGAAAGTTGGTTCTGGCGCTTTCATGAAAGATTTAGGCTACGCTAAAAAACTTGCCAAGCAAATGGTACGCATCGGCAAGCAATTAAAATTAAACACCAGAGCTATAATCAGCAATATGGATCAACCTCTAGGATCTGCTGTGGGTAACGGTCCTGAGTTAATAGAAGCACTAGATTTACTAGAAGGTAAAGTTAATAATGATCTCTATGATTTAGTAATGGAGTTTGCTGGATGCATCGCAAGCACTATTGAAGTAGAAGATGCGATACGCTCCGGCAAAGCTTACGTAAAAATGCAAGAGTGGATTGAAGCTCAAGGTGGTGATCTAAGCAAAGTACGTGAAGCTAACGAACCAAAATACAAACTAGAATGTCGCGCAGAGAAAGAAGGTTACGTAAAAGAATTAAACGCGCTGCAAGTAGGGCAAGCCATACATGAACTAGCATACAAACCAATAGCAGGTGGTGGTTACGATATAGACAATAGCGCCGGTGTTTGGTTTAAAGCTAAAGTAGCTCAGGGAGTAAAAGCTGGTGATTTATTATTCACAGTACAAGGCTCTAATGAAGCGGAACTTGAAGCAACGAAGACTAAAATACTTAATGCTTATATTTTCTCCGAGAACAAAGTGGGCAAGCCGAAATTAATTCTTAGGAAGTACAATTAAATCTTCTTTGGATTGAATTGGTTTAGCTTCTGAGTTTTTACCATAAGAATAAATCTTATTAGTTTTGATTAGTTGATAAGGAACAATTTGGTCAGCAATAGAATTAGTTAAGTGCTTATCAAATTTCTCTAAACTTCTAGTCTTAGCAACAAAGAATCTAGAGCCAGTTCCTTCTTTTAAATATTTATACAAAGCTTCGTTATCTAACTCTCTAACTGGTTTCTGGGCATAGAAACTAAACACCGCAGAGCGTGTTTGATAAGTTGCTAATTTATCCTCTGGCTTAAGTGAGGAAGCAAAACTCTTAGCACCAGCATCTCGATGAATAGCAAAGGGCTTAAGAATAAAATGTGTCGCGATTAAGTAAGAAAGTAGAGTCGCAGCAGCAACTATCGCAAAAGCGACCTTAGATCTATGAAGCATAGCCGTCATTGCAACCAAAGCAATAGATAGTAATATGAAGGCCACCACACTAATAGCAGCAAACACAGAGCTTGATTGAATTAGAGCGAGCTTAGATTTAAAAACAAACAAGGACAATATGGCAGCAATCAATATAGTAAGTGCCATTATTGCAAGTCCTATCAAACCATCAATATTCTTATAACCATTACTGCGTACAGACTTGAATTTCTCATACCACCACTTAGCAATAATGATTACTAATGGTAAATAAATAGGGGTGATATAGGTCGGGAGTTTAGTTTGCGATATAGAGAAGAATATAAACACCACTGCTGCCCACAATGAACAAAACGACATGAGATGCGCAGCCTTAGCAGATTCCGCTCGCAGATTGAATTTCGTAGAGAAATCATTAGAGAATATGGCTTGCACTAAAAAGAAACTCCAAGGAAATAATCCTATTAAAATCACAGGGACATAGTACCAAAGAGCGCCAGCATGATTAGTATGCACAGCTAAATAACGCGATAAGTTATGTCCTAGGAAAAATTCCGAAGTGAACTTACCCGCGCTAGCAAAATGAACTGCAATATACCAAGGCAAACTAATTAATAAGAAAAGTACTAAACCTATCACCATCTCAATCCAAGCGTCAGCAAAGAAATCAAACAAATCTTTCTCCCAGAGCAAGAACAACAGAATCACCACTAATGGAATCAGTACCGCTACCGGACCTTTGCAGAGCATGCCAAAAGCCATCATCACAAAAGAAAATACAAACCAATAAGAACTAGGACGTTCTTTTAAAGCGAAACGCTGTCTAATTTCCTGACGCTGACGATAACCCAAATAAAAAAAACTTATCGCAGCAGAAATAAAGAAAGTTAAAGTTATATCAGTAATAGCAAGCTTAGAAAGTAAGAACACCTGTAATGTAGTGAGCATCATGGTTGCAGCCACTAGACCAAAGCCTTGGATATTACCTAATAAGAATGCTAGCCATACCATGCCAGTACCAGCAAGCACTGATGGTAAGCGAGCCGCAAATTCATTAAGTCCGAACATATTTAAAGAGATAGCTTCAAACCAATAAAACAGTATCGGCTTATCGAATCTAGGTATGCCATTACAGTAAGGCAGCACCCAATCAGCGCGCGCCAAGATTTCACGAGCCGTCTCGGCATACCGTGGTTCATCAGGACTAATTAAAGGGAAGGACCCAATATCAATTCCGAGAATGACTAGGGATACTAATAATACAAATGCTAAAAGTAAATTCGTCATTTTAAACTAGGCTTATCACCCAAATCTCTATAAATAAGGAAAGCTGCTCTACCTATAATTCGGTGCTGCGGCAACATTCCCCAGTAATGACTATCAAAACTATAATTACGATTATCACCTAATACATAGTAGAAACCTTTAGGGATCTCGATTTCATCAGTATCGTATTCAGGTAAAAAATTCATACTACTAAAATGATATGGCTCATTTAAATGTCTACCATTGATAAACACACCCTCATTTTTACGCACTTGGATTTTATCTCCAGGCACTGCAACTATCCTTTTAATATAGGCCTCAGGTTGCGGCAAGAAAGGTAACCCAGTTAGCCTTGCAAAAATACTTAATGGATCATAATGCAGCACATCCTTACCGTTAGTAGCTTCTACCGGAGGATAAAAAATAACTATGTCGCCGCGTTGATATTGTTGAAAAAATATTTTAGAGAATTTTTCGACAAATAATTTATCGCCTATCTTCATAGTTGGCACCATACTTTCAGAAGGTATAAATCTAAACTCACCAATAGCACCACGAATAAGAATAAGCAGTACCAATATGACTACTATCTGTGATGTAGTTTCTTGTATAGCCCAAGATCTCCACTCTGCATATTTATAGTATTTTTTCCAGCTAGTATCTTCTTGTTCGCTTGGCGCTTCACGTGGTGGCTTAGACCAGTTAATAAGATCACTAAAACCAATTTTTATTCCTTGAAATAAAGCTTTGAAAAAATCTATTAGTGGCTGGTTGGATTGCATTACTTTATTTTACATTAAAATATTTAGCATCAGGATGATGCACTACTATTGCTGAAGTCGAATGCTCTGGATGAATTTGCCATTCCTCTGACAATTCAAGACCAATGCGATCCGGGTTAAGTAAATCAAAGACTTGTTTTTGATCTTCAATACGCGGGCAAGCTGGATAACCAAAACTATATCTTAATCCATGATAAGCACCACGAACTAACTTAGCAGGGTTCAAATCATCTTCAGCCCCAAAACCCCATTCACGGCGAATCCGAGCATGAGCATATTCTGCTAAGGCTTCTGTCATTTCTGTCGCAAAACCATAATGATATAGATACTCATCAAACTGACCAGCTTTATAAAGACCGGAAACGAACTTCGCAGCTGACTCTCCAATAGTCACAACCTGGAAGGCTACTATATTTTCGCCACCTCTAAAATAATCAGTGAGACAAAGATGTTCTTTATTAATTTGGCGAGGGAAAATGAAATCTACAAGCCCGTCATTGCGAGGAGCCGAAGGCGACGAAGCAATCTCACCCTCAATGACACGAAGCATATTTGGATTATTCTCATCCACTCTACACTTATAATGTCCATAAACTATTTTTGCTTGAATATAGCCTTCTTGTTTAGCCTCAGCTTTAATACGTTCTAAAGTTGGATAAATCACTTCCTGACGCTGCTTGGCGTATTCTTCTTCAGAACGTTTACCCTTGCCCATATTCCATTGACCAATGACTAAAGCATCAACATTGATGTATCTAAATACATCATCAAGGTTTATTTCTTCAGTACTAATAAGCTTATCACCCAAGAAAGGTGGCTTAGGAATTTCATTAGTAGTCAAGATTCTAGTAGTAGAAATTTTCTCAGTAAAACTAAATTCATCAACAGTGCTAGCTTGCTCTTCAACCTTATCATAAGGAGAATTAGTTTCTGGATTGATTTGCTCGATATCTTTTGATTTAGCTCTAGTTTTATAAAACTCCTGTTTTAAATTCTCCACGTAAATCTTATATCTATCTTTCTCGTTCTTAGGACCAGAACAAATGCGCTCCATGAGACTCAAGTCAGTAAAAGCATCAAAGCCATAGAACACTGTCCCCTTATAGGTTTGGGCGCAATCTTCTTCTACATAACGACGTGTTAAAGCTGAACCACCCAATATCACTGGAATACTAATATTACGCTCATTCATCGCTTCAAGATTCTGCTTCATAATGAGCGTCGATTTAACTAAGAGTCCTGACATACCCACAACATCAGCTTTATATTCTTCAAGCGCCTTGAGTATCTCATCTATCGGTTGCTTAATGCCAAGGTTATAAACCTTATAACCATTATTAGTAAGAATGATATCGACTAAGTTTTTACCGATATCATGCACATCACCTTTAACAGTAGCTAGCACTATAGAACCTTTATTACCAGCACCTTCAGCCTTAGTCATAAACTTCTCTAAGTGCGCAACTGCAGTCTTCATACAGGTTGCAGACTGTAACACGAACGGTAGCTGCATCTCACCAGAGCGAAACCTATCACCAACTACCTTCATTCCATTCATCAAGAACATATTAATGATATCGAGTGGCGCATGTCCTTTAGCCATAGCAGCATCTAAATCCAGATCTATATTAGTTTTATTACCATCAATAATTCTCTGTGCAAGTATTTCCTCAAGCTCCAAACCCTCATAAGGATTAGCGCTTGCATCGGTATCATGTTTAATATCAGAAACACAATCAATCAATGCATGCAAAGGATCATAATCAGCTTTTCTTCTATCGTAGACAAGATCCAAACATAAATCCTTAACCTTCGGATCTAGCTTAGCGATAGGATAAAGTTTCTTGGCTGAAGCTATCGCCATATCTAAACCAGCTTCCACACATTCATGAAGGAAGACCGAGTTCAAAGCCGGTCTCAGTTTGGCATCCAAGCCAAAGCTGATATTACTTAAACCAAGAATAGTTTTAACTTCTGGGTATTTGTCTTTTATCATGCGAATAGATTTAATAGTCTCCACTCCAGCATTGCGCATCTCTTCATCACCAGAACCTAAGGTGAAGGTCAAAGTATCATAAATTAAATTACGTGGATCAATCCCATATTTATGCACCAGCATTTCATAGAGACGAGAGGCAACAGCAAACTTCTTTTCAGCAGTTTTCGCCATACCTTCTTCATCAATAGTCAGTACCACCAGTGCAGCTCCAAACTGTTTTGCCAAGCCAGCTATAAGAGCAACACGCTCTTCACCATCTTCCAGGTTCACTGAATTGATAATTGGCTTACCAGAAATATATTTAAGCGCTTCTTTAAGCACAGGATACTCAGTGCTATCCACCATGATAGGGATATTGACTTGAGTATTGATACGCTTAATTACTTCCACCATGTCATGCACTTCATCGCGACCGACATAGGCAGTACACACATCTAATACATGCGCGCCTTCAGCAACTTGTTCTTTAGCGATATCTACTATAGCTTCGTAATCGCTCTCACCAAGCAGATCACGGAACAACTTAGAACCATTAGCATTAGTACGTTCACCTACTATCAATGGGCGCGGTTCCATAAGCATAGGAACTGAGTTGTAGAGTGAGGAAACGGATTCGATGGGGTTGTCTACTATCAAATCTACATGGAGATCCTGACGTCGGGCTACGCCCTCCTCAGGATGACGGTTGATTTCCTCACAATGACGGACCTTCTCTGCAAGTTTTCTTATATGCTCATAAGTAGTCCCGCAACAACCACCAACAATATTTACTCCATAATCTTTTACAAAACTACTAAGCTGATCAGAGAACTCATCTGGACCCAAAGGAAAATGCGCGTGACCACCGATGTTTTCTGGGATACCAGCATTCGGCAAGCAACTCACCATAAAAGGCGCTTGCTCAGCGAGATAGCGAATATGCTCGCGCATCTCTTTAGGACCAGTAGCACAATTCATACCAATGACATCTATAGGATAAGCACTAAGCGTAGTCAAAGCTGAAGCTATATCAGAACCAACAAGCATAGTACCCATAGTCTCTACTGTGACTTGAACTTGCAGAGGAACTTTAATTTGTTTCTCTTGCATGACATCAATACAGGCATTCAAGCAAGCCTTGATCTGCAGCGGATCCTGACAGGTTTCTATAAGTAAAAGATCTACACCGCCATCTATCAAACCAGAAACTTGAGGTTTATAACTTTCATAAAGTTCATCAAATCCAATATTGCCAAGACTCACAAGCTTAGTACCAGGACCTATAGAACCCGCTACCATACGAGGCTTTTGGGGTTCTTGCTGAGTAAATCTATCTGCAACTTGACGCGCAAGCGAAGCTGCTAACTTGCTTATGTCATAAGATTTATCTTCTAATCCATATTCACCAAGCACCAAACGACTAGAACCAAAAGTATTAGTCTCAACGATATCAGCGCCCGCTTCAAAAAAGCGACTATGAATTTCTTGAACAATATCCGGACGAAAAATATTTAACTGCTCAGGACAACCTTCATATTTTTCACCACCATAATCCTCGGCCGTAAGATCATAAGTAAACAAACTAGTACCCATCGCCCCATCAAAAACAATGGTGCGCTGCTTAGCGAGTTCTAGGAATTTGGATTTAGTCTTAAGTGATGACAATTTATCTAGATTATTCTAGTACAAAATAGTTATAACCTTCTTTGTGGTATTATTTACCTGACTTCTTCAAGATAACTCTATGGATTCACAGCCTCTAAAATCTATAAAAAGTCCACCTGGCTCTCTTCCAGCTGGACCGCCAACTAATATTGTAGTAAATGAAACAACCGAAACTCTCCCTTCACTTGGAGCAACAGTAACAGAAAACCTACTTACTACATTACATCGTTATCCCAAAATACAAGCAGAGTTAGCAACAGATGTAGAAGAAGCGCAAATAGATGGATTTCAAAAATTCTTAGAAGAGTGGATAGTTAACATAGAAAATTTAACATCGTTAAAAAAATCCTCTCATGAATATAAAACTCAATATGAGACTTTAGCAAAAAGTTTGGAGAGCAGAATCGAAGAATTAGATTCCAGCAATAGAATACAAGAAGCAGCGCAGTCATTATTAAGTCAATTACTAGAATCTGAATTTCTGGAATTGGAAGATGAAATTCCTCAAGAAAAAACTATTTTGGCAAGCATAATTTTACAAAATGCTCATCCCATAATTTTACAAACAATAGAAAATTTCTTGATAGCGGAGGAAGATGAGGTAGCCCAAAACTTTTTAAGCACAATTCAATCTAAGAAACTTTCAGAAGACCCTAACATCTATGGCACTTTATATGCAGCAGTGATTGCTATTACAGAAACTATCAATGATCCAAACATCCTAAGAAGAGCAATTGATAATTTAATAAGTCTCAGCCCTGGAACCAATCGATCAGACCAAGCTGAACATTTATTAAAGCTAACTCGGAGAATGGAAGAAAAACTAGTATATGATTACGAAAAATTATTTATCCAAATAATGGATGAGGAAGATTATGAAAGCGATGTAATAGTACTTGATGAGGCAGATGACTTCAGCGAATCGCAAAATCTATTAGATGAAATGGAAGATCAAAAAAAAGAAATTATTACAACACGGCATTTCTTGAATCATCTATACAGACATAGATCTTTACAGGGTTTAATTTCAGGAACAGACGTATTAGAACTTTTAGAACAAGAAAACCCTCTTAATACTATTGCACAGGGTAATATTGATGCAGAGTTATTAATAAGCGATGGGGAATTCCATCTTTTTGATGCAAACTTATTTCAAGCAATTTTACATACAGCTTGCACACGTAATGATATTGGTCGCGTAGAAATCCAAAATAAGTTAGAAGCAATGATAAATCACTTTAATCAAAATCAAGATTTTGAGCCGGAAGACAAAGTTATTGACAAGTATTGTGAAATGTTTGCCCAACAAGAGCCTAACGAGTTCCTCATAAAGCTCTTAAGAGATCCAGAGCCTGATCCTGTAATACGAAATCTAGTCGTTAGAAACTTAACTAATACGCAATGGTATAAAAAACTACTAAAAGAAGATAAAGGCACTTGGAGTCAAACTGCAACATTATTTGGAATTGCAGATCAAGTTAGAGTAATGTATAAACCATTGCAAGCTGTTCTTGCATCCCTCAATGAAGAAGAATTTGCTGATTGTATTAATAAGGTTACAAATATAGACGTAGGAATAAGGGATGAATATTCAACATATATAACAAAACTAGGTAAAGCTCAAATACTTTCTATAATTGCCAAACAGTTTACTTGGTTTGAAAAGAGTGATCCAATATATATAAATCTATTAAAATATTTATCTAATAACATAGATGATGAAATTTATAAAACCCTCTTAGAACAAGGTACGAGAATTGCTGAATTTGTAAGATACATACAAGGATTACCTAATAACAATGCACCCTATTATTAGTCTCTTATCTTGAAAGGTTATCAAATCAAGAATTCTGCACTACTATAATAATGTGGACAATACTATCGTAATACCTGAACCTCCTTTACTGGAGACAAGAGAACTTTGGTGGAATATCGACCATACCGTTGGCAAATTCTTCTTTTATTTCCTTGCTGCAGTCGCCGTTGGAATTTTTTGCTATGGATTTTACAAGAAGTTTCAGAGGATTTTTACAGGTAAAGCAACCAAAAGAGAAGAGCGCTTAGACAATATTAAAGAACGCATTCTTACTTTAATAACTTTTGGTATATTACAGAAAAAAGTTAAAGAGAAAAAAACCGGGGGCATCCCACACTTAATGGTGTTTATTGGTTTCGTTACCCTATGGATAGTAACCGATATTATTGCCGTTCAAGAGCACTTATTTAAGACCATACATTTCTTTCAGGGTACTTTTTATAAGATAGTAAGCTTCGCTGCTGACATAGGTGGTCTCTTACTATTCATTGGCGTAGTAGTATTTGCGATTCGCCGCTATATTTTCAAATCCAAAAGTCTCGACAACACTCAAAACGATTGGATCCAATTAACTTTTCTTGCTTTATTTGTAATAACCGGGTTCTTACTAGAAGCATTTCGCATGGCAGCTACTGCTCACATAGAAGATTATGCGCCGATAGGAGCAGCGCTTGCTAAGTTCTATTCTTATATGAGAGTAGAAGACTTACAAGCCAGTCATAGACTGCTTTGGTGGTTCCATAGCTTACTTACATTTACTTTCATCGCATTAATTCCTTATACAAAGTTCGCGCATATATTTTTATCGCCAGTAACAATGTTCTATCGTAGTGAACGTAAGCGTGGACAACTTTATACACCGTACAGCTTGCTAGATATGATGGCAGCTGAAGCTGAAGGCAAGGAGATCAATGAAGAGGATTTCACTGCTGGAGTTTTTACTTACAATGATCTGTCCTGGAAGTCACTACTAGATAGCGAAGCTTGTACTAGTTGCGGACGCTGCCACGTAGTATGTCCAGCACAAAACACCGACAAACCACTTTCACCTAAATTCCTCATGCTTAATATCAGGGGACTTGCAGCCAAAGAAGATAAGGAAGATATTTATGCTCATATACACCCAGATGTATTATGGTCTTGCACTTCTTGTCGTGCCTGCATGGAAGAGTGTCCTGTGTTGATCGAGCACGTAGACACTATCGTAGATATGCGTAGAGGTTTATTGCAATCAAATATGGCACCAAGCAATTTACAAGCAACTTTAAAAAACATTCGCACTAAATCTAATCCATGGGGATTAGATCCAAAAGATCGCGAGAAGTGGATTGCTGAACTCAAGTCAGAACAAGGAGTTGAAGTAAAACTTGCTGGTTCTGGAGCTGAGTTTGAGTATCTATATTGGGTGGGTAGCCCTGGCGCTTATGACGACAGAAACAAAGCCGTCACTAAAGCCAATGCTGCACTCTTCGCTAAAGCTGGATTGAGTTTTGCTGTACTTGGCAATGAAGAGAAAAGCTCTGGAGATACAGCTCGCAGAGCCGGTGATGAAGGACTATTCCAAGAGTTAGCTCTTGAGAATATTGAGATCATGAAAGCATATGGCGTGAAGAAAATCATCACACAATGTCCGCACGTCTACAACACATTCAAGAACGAGTATCCAGAGTTTGGACTAGAAGGCGTAGAAGTGTATCATCACAGCGAAATCCTTGCGACACTAATTCAAGAAGGTAAGATTAAACCTGAGAAAGAAGTCACTGAGACTATTACCTATCACGATCCTTGCTACTTAGGAAGATACAATCAAGTATTTGATCCACCAAGATTTATTCTTGAATCGATTCCTGGTATAGAGATCAAACACATTGAGCACGAGAAATCTAAGAGCACTTGCTGTGGCGGTGGTGGCGCGCAGATCTGGTATGAAACACCAGGAAATCACATTAACGTTATGCGCTTAGAAGAGCTGAACGAGCACGCACCTAATAAAGTGAGTGTTGCATGTCCTTATTGCAGCATCATGCTTAGCACCGCGACTACAACAGCGTTCCCGGGCACTAACGTTCCGCTGATAGAAGATATAGCGGTGACTTTAGCTAAGTCAGTGTTGTAAAAAAAAACACTCCACCAGCTAGTTTCTTTACACTAAGCTAAGTGGAGTGTTTTAAATATTTAATAACGTTATTGTGTACCCGAGTGGGTTGTTCAATGCAAGTCCCTTTTTAACAAAATTAGGATTAACCTCCTTGGATTTGGACCTTGCTTTGATATTAAAACTATGCCCGCAAGCACAAAAACAAATTTCAACTAGCTGGCTGAAATTATAAACACATACCCGCCATTACGATGATTGAGATCCTTACGTCACGCCTTCGGCGTTCCTCAGGATGACGTCATTCGAATTATTCTAACTGCGAAGCTCTTAACCGTGGATCAACCTTCAGTAATAAAATATCTGCAAGCATATTACCTAAGATCAACATTAAACTTCCTAGTAATAAGTTTGCTAAAACTAAATTGATGTCCAGCTTACGAGCCGCTTCTAGAGTGAGATAGCCAAGTCCAGGATAAGCAAGCACCATTTCTATTAACGCTGATCCCGCAAATAAATTAGAAAACTCATAACCTAATATAGTTACCAAAGGGTTAATAGCATTACGCAAAGCATGCTTATAAATTACTTTGGATTCAGCTAAACCTTTAGCCCTAGCACTGCGAATGTAATCCTCATTCAAAACATCCAGTAAATTTCCGCGCATCTGTCTTTGAATAGCAACCATACCACCTAGAGTAAGAATCAATACTGGCAAGAACAAATGCCTAATTAAATCAAAGATCTTAGCTACTGGGTTTAATTCATCATAGAAACTGCTAGTCAAGCCACCTATAGGGAAAAGTCCCGTAGCTAAAGCAAACAAGAGACCTATAATAGCCATCACAAAGCCAGGCACTGACATAAACACAGACATAAAGAAGCGCAAGCTGTTGTCAATAAATTTATCCTTATTAACAGCAGCAATAATTCCTAACGGAATCGCAAGTAGCCAAGTAAAAAACAAAGCTGCAAGGTTCATCACCAAAGTATTATAAAGAGCGGGTTTGATGAGTTCTATTACTGGTTGATTGTTTTGGCTTAAACCAAAATCGCCTCTGAGAATATTAGTGCCCCAAATAAAATATTGTTCAGTGAAACTTTTATCCAAACCAAGTCGCTTAGATTCCGCTGCGATTTTAGCTTCAGAGATTTGTGGGTTAAGTTTTAAGTCAGCAAGCGGATCTCCAGAAACTTTCATTAACGCAAAAGTTATAAAGGTGACAAAAATCACTAGAAAAATTGAACTGAGCAAGCGCTTGACTACAAACTTAAACACAAGTTAATTCTAATACAAGAATGAGTGTTTACAGTAAGCCAGGAAAGTTTTTGGAGAATTCAGACAATTGCTTGGCATTTAATAGTCCAACTCTTAATAATCTAACTCTTGATTAGCCTCAAAATTGAGAATATCAGATCTAGTAATGATGCCTGTTAGCTGGCTATGATCATTTTCATTAACTACTAATAATCTGCCTATTTTGAATTCATAAAGTTTTAGAATAGCTGAGTGTAAATTATCCTGGGCTGTTAAGACCTTTAAATCAGTGCTCATCATGTCAGACACTCTGGTATCCAAAGGCAAGCCTTTATCAAAAGCATCATGCATATCATGCTGCGTAACGATACCAATTAGTTTCCCATCATCATCTAAAACCGGGAAACCAGTATGATCACTCTTATCAAACAGAACATGCAAGTCAGTGAGTGTCATAGCTTGCTTAATAGTATCTACTTTATTAGTCATCGCATCTTCAATATTGAATCTCTGTAAATAGGAAGGCGAGCTATATGATCTAAAATTCACACCATCTTTCTCTAAAAGATTCTCATAGACACTACCATGCTTCAGTTTTTCAGCACTAACGTTTGCAATGATACAGCCGAACATCAAAGGCAAGACTAATTGATAGTTACCAGTCAGCTCAAACAGCATCACTATGCTGGTGATAGGTGCTCTAGAGATTGCCGTGAAAAATGCTCCCATGCCCACAAATGCAAAACTAGCAGGATCTACATTTAAACCTGGCAATAATAAATCCACCAAGCTACCAACCATGGAACCCAATAGAGCACCAAGTATTAACGCTGGTGCAAAAATACCACCAGGCACACCACTACCATAAGCAATCACAGTTAAAACATATTTAGCCAAAAATATCAGAGGAATAAAAGACCATTTATAAGCGCTTGCTAGTACGCCTTCTAAAGTAGTATGACCACCACCTAAAGCTTGAGGTATCCAAATACCCACTAGCCCTGTAATCAGCCCAGCAACCGCTCCCCAAGACCAAGCAGGAATATGGTTCAATTTATTTTTATAGATATCTATTGCAAATAAAGTTGATCTTTGGAAATAAGTTCCAAATATAGCTGCTAGAACTCCGAGTATAACAAACAACGGCAGAGTCACAGCATTCACAGGACAAGCACATTGAAAATGGAAAGTGAAGAAATCACCGTAAAGCATTCTACAAGTAAACGCTGCTGCAACTGATCCAACTATAGCTGGACCTAAAGAGATACTAGAAAAATTCTTATCAAGTTCCTCGATCACAAACATGACACCAGCAATAGGCGTATTAAAAGCTGCCGCCAAACCAGCTCCAGCACCGCTTGCTATCGCGCGCTTACGATGTTTGCCACCAAGCAGTTTACTAAGCTTTGAACCCAAGCCTGCACCAATTTGTATCGTTGGACCTTCTCTTCCTAAAGACAAACCCGATGCGATGCCACAAATCCCACCAAAAAACTTTACTAAAACAGTGCGTAATTGAATATCAACACCGCTAGTATTTAAGACTTGCTTCACTTGCGGGATACCACTACCTTTAGCATCTGGCGCGAATTTCACTGTCATTAAACTAGCAAGCAAGCCACCAATCATGCAGAATAAAGGCAGGCAAACCCATCTGAGCCAAGGTTCTTTACCGTAATAGATGTAAAACAAAAAATCCGAAAGCTTATCAGTACAAACTCTAAAAGCCACAGCTACAACGCCGATGACCATACCAACGATGGCAACGCGTATAAGTATTTGGGTTTTGTGATCAAAACTGTTGGAGAAGAATTCTTTGAGTTTACTTAGTTCGTTCATCTCCTAAGTTATTCCTTCTCCCCTTCCTTCTTGAAATTAATTCTTATGGGAGTACCTTTGAATCCAAAATACTGTCTGATTTGTCCCTCCAAAAACCTAGTATAAGATTCCGGGATTAATTCAGGGTAATTAGTGAAGATCAAGAACACTGGTGGAGCAACATCTACTTGAGTAATATATTTCATCTTAATAGCTTTTTGTTTAACTACTGGTGGACGAGTTACTACAGTTATATCAGCTAAAACCTTGTTGAGCAGACTGGTTGATACTCTACGCTTATGCTCAGTATTAGCATCCATAATCATTTGCCAAAGCTTATCAGTACGTTGTCCAGTCATAGCTGAAACATATTCTTTATTGGCATAATCGATAAATCTAAGTTGATACTCCAATCTATCTTTGTATTTTTCCAGTTTCACTGGATCATTCTTAATCTCTGGATTAAAAATATCCCACTTGTTAATCAAAACCACACAAGCTTTACCACGATCACTTATCAATGATGCAATACGTTGATCTTGATCCGTTACTATCTCATCTTCTGTCGCATCAACAATTAAGACAGCAACATCACAAGCAGCAATAGAGTAGGTAGTACGTATATTAGAATAACGCTCCACTTCTTCTTGAACTTTTGACTTACGTCTTAGACCTGCCGTGTCGATCAATTCGAATTGCTGACCATATCTGGTGAGCCTAGTATTAATAGCATCACGCGTCGTTCCACTAATCTCACTGACTATAGAACGCTCTTCTCCAAGTAACTTATTAAATAAACTTGACTTACCAACATTTGGCTTGCCAACTACAGCTACTCGAATAATCTCTTCGTCTTTCTCCGTTACTTCAGCTGAACCATGACGCTCACCTATATCACTAAGCATTTGGCTTAAACCATGCGAACCATGCAAAGCACTAATAGGATATAAATCTTTGAATCCTAGTTTATAGAATTCATATATGAGGGATTCTCTATCTGGACTATCAACCTTGTTAACAGCGACGTAGACTGGTTTACGCGTCTTCCTACGGAGCATCTCAGCAACTGCATCATCTTCCTTAGTGATGCCAGTACTTACATCAACGAGAAACACAATGACATCAGCTTCATCTACTCCAGTAAAAGCTTGTTTATAAATTTCATCAGAGAACCCATCATCACTACCTACACTGATACCACCTGTATCGATGATAGTGAATTCTTTACCATCCCAATCAAAATCAACATAGTTACGATCACGAGTAATGCCCGCTTGCTCACCAACTATAGCCACGCGTTTGCCGGCTAATCTGTTAACCAAAGTACTCTTGCCGACGTTAGGACGACCTATGATGGATATAACCGTTTTCTTCACAAAAATAATTCCGTAATACATTTATTATCCAGCATATTTTAATAACAGGATAATATGTTATATAAATCTTAATGTTTCTCCTCATCATTGCGAGGAGCGCAGCGACGAAGCAATCCACTTCTAACTTATAAACTAAAATAAACATGAGATCGCCACGTCGAACACTTCGTGTTCTCCTCGCGATGACATAGGTGAATGAAAGTTCTTATCATAAAACTAAGTTCTCTCGGCGATGTCATACACGCTATCCCTGCTGTTAACGCTGTAGCGGGAATTTATCCTCAGGCACAAATAGATTGGTTAATCTATAAAAATTTCTCTGAAATCATTCAATCACAAAGTTCAATCACTAATATTCATACACTTAACGATAAAAAATTATCAACATTATTTGCGATGATCAAAAAACTTCGCCAAGAAAAATATGATTTGGTTATTGATCTTCAAGGCTTAATCAAAACTGCATTTATCGCTAGATCTATCTCAAATAATGTTATCGGCTCGAAACAACCAAGAGAAAAAATAGCAGCAGTATTTTATAAAACCAAAGTAGACATCGGTGATGTCATGAATGATTCAATGCATGTCATAGAGCGGAACATGCTCATCAGCAAGTCATTACAAGGAGCGCGCGATAAAGCAATCTCCTACGGCGAACTCACCAAACTAAAAATAAAAAACATAAATCCAAAAATTTGTTTGATTCCTTGCACCACTTGGGAAAGCAAACATTGGCTCGCGAAAAATTGGGCAGACTTAATGCAAGGCATTAAAAACAAAAACCCAGCAGCGGAAATTTATATACTCGGCACTTTAAAAGATCTAATTAAAATTGAAGAGATTATTTGCCAAGTTAAAGTTCCGTTTCATCTAGTAGTAAACAAAACTCTAAAAGAGTTACCAGATTTCTTTAGCGAAATGGATATAGTTATTGGTGTTGACACCGGTCCTCTACATATCGCTGCTGCTGCACTCCATGGGTCAAACGCGCAGATTATTGGGCTCTATGGACCAACATCTGGAGCAAGAACCGGGCCCTATGGCTTTCAATACATTAATGCCAAGACTGAAGTAAGTCACAAGCGTAAGAATGATACAAGTATGCAAGGGATTAACGAATCTTCAGTTCTAAGCGCAATTATAAGTTCGCTTAAATAATAATGATTAAATGGTTACAGGAACATCATCCGGTAAAACTCTATCAGTAGGTTTATAGTTATATAACTTTATACAGCTGTTGAGATAGTTAACTACTTTTAGGCTTGAACCTTTAGCTAAAGCCCTATCCAGATCATCACAAATGCGAATTTTCACTTGCTGAAAAGATTCCTTCGATTTAATAAAGTCATGATACTCTCGAGGTTCAAAACCAGTAGCAAACATTATAGTTTCCCTTTCTCCTTGTTTTCCATACTCTAGAAAACGATGTGATCTATCACCAAATACTGAACGAGAAGCTAACTTAGTCAAAAAAGCATCTACAAACTCTGCACGACTAACAGGAGCAATGCTATCCAAAGTACTCTTTAAACCAGCCTCAAGTCTTCCATCTATCAAACCTTTATCATTGAATAAAGTATCGGGACAAACTCCCAACTTAATATCAGCAAGCATCTTTTGATCAGCAGCAACAGCAGAATCTAAAGGCTCCTTCTTTAATAACTGAGCAGCCAAATCTCTTCCAGATTCATAGGCTTTAACTCCAGCCTCTCTTACAGAAGCGTAAGATTTAATCATTGTCTCTAAATAACCTAGAAGAAAATTGCCGACCACTGGCACCTGATCAGCAGGAGCATTTAGTTTTAAGGGAAAACTCGCTGGGCTTGTACTCATCAACTATTATCTTAACATGTATTCCTATACTAAGTCAAGATTAGCAGCAAAATTGTCATTTATTTCCTATAACCATGATTTTATTAATAAGTCAGGACAACCCAGAATATAATGATCTAAGCAATGGATATTTTATTTGTACTAATTAGCTTACTAACTATCACACTTTTAATAGTAGTTCACGAATTTGGGCACTTCCTTGCAGCAAAATATTATGGCTTCCAAACTCCTGTTTTTGGCATTGGCTTACCTTTCGGTCCAGGAATAGATTTATTCAAAAAATGGGACACCCAGTTTAAATTTTACTGGGCGTTAATAGGTGGTTTTGTGGCGATACCAGAATTAGGTGACGAGACGGATGATGAAACTCTTAAAAAATATGAATTGAAACACCCATTGAAAGAGTTTCCTGTACATCAACGCGCAATAGTAGCTAGTGGCGGCATAGTCTTCAATGTTTTATTTGCATTTTTGATTGCAATAGTGATGGCAGGTTCCGTTGGTTTACCAAGAGCTGCCGCAAGTAACACTATCGCAAGCTTCGTAGAAGCCAATCACACAGCTAAAGATGCAGGCTTAATGATAGGCGATAGAATCATCGCCATCAACGAAACCACAATTAAGAACGGTAATGATTTGCGCGAAACTATCAAAGCTCATAAAGACGCAGATCTAACTTTATTAATAGAAAGACCTATCAAAACAGAAGCTAAAGATGCTCAAACCCAATTCCAGACTATAGAAATCAGCTTACACTCTCAAGGCTCTCTAGGTATAGTCCTAGGTCATCATAAAGAATATAAGAAGTTTGGCGCTAATCCGCTCACCTGGATCTGGGAAGCTTTCAAATTCACAGCAGATACTACTATCACGATGCTTTTCTCAGTGATTGCAATCCTGGCGAGTCTAGTACAAAAACTCATAGCTTTAGTCATTCCAAGTTTCGCAGTTTCATCAGTAGAGCTTGGTGAAGTGAAAGGCATAGTTGGCATAGTACAAATCATCAGCCACGATATTAAATCAAACTCAGCTTTATTACTTGAGTTTGCGATGCTACTGAGCTTAAACCTAGCAGTAATCAATGTTCTACCGATACCAGCTTTAGATGGTGGACATTTATTATTCATGGCTTACGAAGCAATAACTGGCAAAAAACCTCACGATAAAATACAAGAAACTGCAATTCAAATAGGATTTATATTTTTACTTAGTATCATTGCGATAACTACTTTTAATGATATTAAGAACTGGATTTGGGGTTAAAATTTTAACTATGCAAGAACACAAGCCATCAACAGTAGAAAGCATCATAGTATTTATCATCACCATATTAATATTGGCAGTCGTGCTGGAGTTTGTATTGGTGTTCAAGAACAAAGATGGCAAGAATTACGACATAGAGATGTGGAAATATTCTCGTGAGCTTAAACGTATCTCCAGCAACCCAAAACTCGGTCACGAACACGTTCCTAACAAAGCAGCAAAATTACAAAATATCGATATCAGAATCAACTCACTTGGTATGCGCGGTGACGAACCCAAACCTGCCGAAACTAAAATTCTCTTCCTTGGCAGTTCTATTACTTTTGGCTGGGGCGTTACTGAAACGAGTATCTATCCAGAATTATTAGAAGCGAAATTAAACGCCAACGACAAAAATGTAGAGATTTATAATGCTGGTATCGGCAACTATAATAGTGCAAGAGAAATAGAATTATTCTTCAGCAAACTTCAAGAGATCAAACCTAATATCATCATCTTAAATTCATTTATTAGAGACGCTGAATCAATCCCTGCTCCTAAGCGCAATTGGCTACTAGAGAACTCTCAATTAGCCGTGACTATCTGGTCAAGACTTGAGCAAATGAAACGTAAGTTCGGAGTAGAAGAAAGTTTTGAAGAACATTACAAGAATATCTACGATGATAATTATCCTGGTTGGGCTGAAATGCAAAAAGCTTACGAGCGATTAGCAGAGTATGCTCAAGCTAATAACACAAGAGTTATAGTCACAATGATTCCTGACATCCATAATCTAAAAGATTATCCTTTTGGCTTTATTCATGATAAGGTTGCGCGCTTAGCTCAAGCAAATGGTTTTGAGTTTGTTGACTTCTTTGAATCATTTAAAGATATAGCTGACCAAAGCAGTCTGTGGGCAATGCCCGGAGACCCGCATCCTAACGAGATTGGACACAGATTAATGGCTAATCAACTTTACAACTATTTAGCGACCTTCACGCAATAGACTATGCTATTTAACTCATCAGCTTTCTTGATATTTTTCATTAGCCTATTGGCGGTGACCGCTATTAGCCCACAAAAATGGATCAAAGCAATTCTCATTATTGCCAGCATCATCTTTTATGCGCACTGGTATCCACCATATTTAATTCTTTTACTTTTAAGCGTGGTTATTAATTACTGGTTTTGTTTGCGCATTAGGGACTACCCTGAAACTGCTAAGCGTAATTTGATCATTTGTGTAATATTAAATCTGACGGTATTATTCGGGTTCAAATACGTTCACTTCTTCTCATCGGCGCTTGGAATCGCGCTCCCAGAGCAGTTTCGCTGGGCACTACCATTAGGCATCTCTTTCTACACTTTTGAAGCTATTGCTTGTGTAGTGGATATTTACAAAGGTGCAAGACCCAAACCATTTGGCTTACCGGATTTTTTATTTTTCGTAAATTTCTTCCCTCATCTTATAGCTGGTCCTATATTTAGAATTAAAAACGACTGGGATCATTTAATGCATCCTGTTAAACCAAACTTCAGCAGATTAAATCAGGGATTGTATTTGGTGTTCTGGGGTTTAATCAAAAAAATGCTTATCGCGGATAATCTTAGTATCTTCGTTGGGCAATGCTTTGATAATCCAGGAAACTACGGTGCTCTTACTTTGTGGATAGGAATCTATGCTTTTGCAGTACAAATATATTGTGATTTCTCTGGCTATGTAGACACTGGTATTGGGCTTGCCAAGGTCTTTGGATTAGAATTACCTGACAATTTTAATGGTCCCTATCTATCCCAGTCAATAACTGAGTTTTGGCGCAGATGGCATATCACACTTTCTAATTGGTTGAGGGATTTTCTTTACATACCACTTGGGGGTAATCGCCAAGGAGAGATTAGAACTTATATAAATCTTATGCTCACTATGTTGCTTGGAGGTTTATGGCATGGAGCAAACTGGACCTTTGTCATTTGGGGTGGCTTACATGGCGCTTATCTCAGCATAGAAAAATTACTTAGCCAACACTTTGGTTTAAAACTTATAGAAGATAAAAATAAATTCTCCTTGAGAATTTTTGCACAACAAGTAATTTGTTTTCATTTAGTTTGTTTAGCCTGGGTATTTTTCAGAGCAATCAATGTAGAAGCAGCTTTCACTTATATAGCAAGCATGCTGAGCAACTCTAATACCTTGCTTGATACTAATTCTTTATACTTGCAAAGCTTCATTATCATGGTGATAGCTTTAGCTTTTCATTTACTAAATCGTCGTTTCCAAATCAAAGCCAATCTACATACTTGGCGCCTAGAGTTTAGAATGGCTTTTTTACTATTAGCAATAATTCTGTTATTAGTATTTGGTGTTAAACAGGAAGTTCGGTTTATTTATTTTGATTTTTAGTTGATATATTAATTCAATCGTCATCGCGAGGAGCACTCGAAGAGTGCGACGTGGCGATCTCATTAAATCAGAATTAAGCTGAGTAGTTAGTTGATATGGCATAATATTGCTTGCATGTTTCAAGCAATCGGTAACACTATTAAAAAAATCGTTAACGGCTTCAAGTCGGGCCTCGGAACTTTAATTGAACTCTTTAAATATATTTCTAAATCTAAATTCTGGTGGCTAGCACCGATGATACTTGCACTAGTACTCTGCGGAGTATTTTTAGTGGTGGTTAACACTGTTACTACTACGATGCCATTTGTATACGCCTTGTTTTAACCATGGAACAACTAAAAAAGAACCTAGCTGTATTTGCACTAACGATACTATTAATCGTCATAGGTGCAGAATTATACTATCGCTTCGCCAACCCAGAAGTATTAGGCAATACTGGCTCCTTATCCTATGCTAAATGGGAAAAACAGCACGTCAAACTCAACAGCTGGGGCTTTAGAGACAAAGAACGAGATGTCAAGAAAGCAGACCCAAACATCAAAAGAGTTCTAGTCTTAGGTCCATCAAATATTTATGGACAAGGTGTTAGTAACCTAGAAGAAAGATTATCAGAGCGTTTGGAGAAGAGATTAAACGCAGATGGGACTCAAAAGTACGAAGTTCTCAACCTTGGGACTATGACATTAGACACAGTAGGCAGCTCAGCTATATTACTTGCTAATTTTATTCAAGCAGGTGTTGAATTTGATGAAGTAGTAATCTATTATCCTTGGAACGCGATTAAACATATACCTGAAATAGGCAAAGCTTACTTGAAGCACAAAACATCTCATTACCAAGAAGCCAAACCAAATCCAATAGAGACAGCGCTTGCTAAGAGTTCATATTTATTTGATTGGGTTAAAAACGTTTCCAAAGACAAGAGTTTTAAAATAGATGGAAAGACTTATACCGAGTGGCATTTAGACTTCTATGAAAACGATGAATATTTTCAGAAGCACATCGCAGCTCTTAAATCCATTGATGAAATGCTTAAGGCGCATAACGCCAAATTAATTTTGCTTATTACCCCAATTAGCTATTCAGAAAAAGAACGCGAGCGTTATGCTGCCGTGCAAACTAGATTACTTGACTCTCTCAAAGCAGAGAATATTAGCTTTGCTGATGCAACACAAATCTATAATGGTATTCCTGAAGCTGAAATTCCAGTAAGTAAGTATGATGGACACAATAAACCTAAATACTACGGAGATATGGTGGATAAATTAGCTCCAATTATCGAGCAGCAGCCCTAGCCGCCATCTCTTCTGCGCCAGTACCAAACTCTAAATCACCAATATCAATAAGTTTAACACCAGTGAACTGGCTTAGAACCTCTTGCTGATTAGCTTTTATTGTTATCGCGGCAGCATGATGAGGATTATATTCTGGGATGTTTTGCAAAGCAAAAAATACTATACGAGTAGCAGGAAATTTATTCTGTAACTCTCCAATAAATGCCGGTAAAAGATTTTTGTATTGATCGGGACTATCAAGATCACTTTCACCTGAATAAATTATTATTCCTTGGAATTTCAAACCTAATAATGGCTGTATCATCTCATTATAAATCAAAGCGGGCGCCGTTAAATCAGCTGCTTTACGGTAATTCCACTTATAGCCAGGCTTGAGTACGGTTTCAGTCTTAGTTCCTACACTTAGATTTATGCGCACGTTTAATTGTTCACGCGCCAACTTAACAACATCATCTACATTGTTAATCCTCAATTCAATTTTATTGTACTTGGACTTAAGCCATGAAGCAGGCACGTCAAAGGCTCTCACTGTATCAGATTCATTAATACAACCTATACGCTTATCATTGATAAACAAACAGATATTCCCTTCGCTAATCTTATCGATACTAAGCTTAGCTATAGTTGCATTAGTCAAGTCCAAGTCAGTATTAAATAGAGACTTATAATGATGTTCTACTTTTTTCTCCTCAGCTTTAGTTTCCTTAGTAATTTGCTCGTTAGGAATTTCAGTAACAACTAAATTCTGAAACTCAGAAAATTGGTTTAATGTTCCAACACTAAGTAAAGTTTTAATAGGGATATAATCTTCAGATACCTTAATAATACCTACAGGTACTTTATATCGCTTGTTGTAATACTTAGCTAAGTAATACGGTACCGCCGGCAAATCAGTTACATTGGCTGCTGAGATAGGCTGCCAGAGTGCTTCTTGATTAAGTTCTTTAAACTCGGTATGATCAGGTAAAAGACTAGCGTCATAATAACGAATAGCTGTAGAACCCTCAATAGTTTTAATTTCTTTAGCGTAATTCTCAGTCTTGCTCAAAGGAAAGTTAACTATAGATTCACCAATCACCAACCATTGATCACCAATCAACACATCATCTAAAATTATTTCTTCTTTATCAGATTTAAATTTAATTTGATAAGGACCACCAGCTTCATGCTTACCTAAATTTATTTTCCACTTGTCATGCTCGTCAGCCTTGGTCTTATATTTCTTATGATCAAACTCAATACTAATTTCCTTATCGTGATGTGCAGATCCCCAAATAATGATGTTTTGTTTTCTTTGGAACAGCATATGATCAGAAAATATTTTTGCAAGCTCAAGATTAGGTGGGTAGTAATCTAACTTCAATTTACTTAAATGCACCAAAGAAAAACGCATGATAGCCAAAAACGCTAAAATAGCTATTGCTAAAATAAGGTAAAATTTTATTATCTTATCTTTATCTGGAGACATATCTGCATTATAACGGCATTTTTGCTTTTAGGTTAGGACACGTTTATTTGTATACTAATATAGTTCATGGAATTATTGAAAAAAATTTGGAAGCTATGGAAAGCATTCGCTGATAGAGTGTTAAGGACTTTCTTTCAAATCATTCTATTAATTTTTTACTTCAGCATTCTTATTCCTTTTGCTCTAGTTTTTAAACTAATAGATCAAGAAACTTTTGGTCCAGGATGGAAAAGTTCAGATGCTTCTGAAGCAAAGGATATGTACTAATGTCAGTAAAAATTATAGGTATTTCAGCTTTTTATCACGACTCAGCAGCAGCGTTGATCATAGACGGTAAGATCATCGCTTGCGCTCAAGAAGAAAGATTTAGTCGCATTAAAAATGATTCTGAATTTCCTGAACACGCCCTGAAGTTCTGTCTAGAAGAAGGTTCTAAGCACCTGGGCGAGAAACTAGATATCAACGATATAGATTATTTGGTATTTTATGAAAAGCCAATTCTAAAGTTTGAACGTATCATTCTTACTTGTCTTAAATATTTCCCTAAAACATTTTGGTTCTTTGTTAAATCCATGATTACTTGGTTCTCTGACAAGCTATGGATGAAAGGTAAATTGGCAGAGCTTTCTGGTATTAAACCAGAGAAAATTATTTTCTCTAAACATCACTTATCACACGCTTGCAGTTCATACTTCTGTTCTGACTATAATGATGCTGCAGTGCTAACCATAGATGGAGTAGGCGAGTGGGCTACTACTACGATAGGTCATGCGCAAGGCAATCAAATCAAGCTGCTTGAAGAAGTGCGCTTCCCAAACTCAATTGGACTCTTATATTCAACCATCACAGCATTTCTTGGATTTGAAGTTAACGAAGGCGAATACAAGGTCATGGGCATGGCATCTTATGGTCAGCCTAAATATGTAAAAGAAATAAAAGAAATATTCCACGTTAAAGACGATGGTAGTTTTCATAACGTAGAAAAATTCTACGCATACTTATATGATCCAGCTAAGAGTTACACTAAAGAACTAGAAAAACTTTTAGGCAAACCTCGTGAACGTGGTGACAGGTTCTTTGTAGATTCAGAACAAAAAGATCGCGATCAACATTACGCTGATATCGCTAAAAGCTTACAAGTAATTACTGAAGAAGCGGTACTAGCCTTGGCTCGCAGAGCCCGTCAACTAACGGGTTCTAAGAATCTTTGCTTCTCTGGTGGTGTAGCGCTGAACTGCGTTGCTAATGCAAGAATACTTAGAGAACTAGACTACGATGATGTTTTTGTACAACCAGCTGCTGGAGATTCTGGTAGTGCATTGGGTGCCGCTTTCTATGGATACAATATTTTCCTAAATAACCCTAAAGTAGATTCTGGATTTACTCATCCTTATTGGGGTACAGAGATCAGCGATGAAGAAGTAGAGCAGGAAATCAAAGCTCGTGGATTAACTAAGGTAACTAAATTCAATAGCTTTGAAGAGTTATTACCAAGATTAGCCGAGATACTTAACTCAGAGAAAGTAATTGGTTGGTGCCAAGGTAGATTTGAATGGGGACCTCGCTCGCTTGGAACCCGCAGTATTATTGCCTCAGCAGCCAAAGCGGAAATGCGCGACACTGTAAACCTCAAGATTAAATTCAGAGAAGCATTCAGACCATTTGCGCCAGCGGTAATAGAAGAGAAAGCTCATGAGTACTTTGATTTAGAACACAAGACTAAAACTTCTATGTATAAGTACATGCTTGCCACTTGCCAAGTTAAACAAGCTAAATTACTTGAGGCTATTACTCACGTCGATGGTTCAGGTAGAGCACAAACTGTTAATAGAGAGACTAATGCTAAGTTCTACGACTTACTTAAAGCCTACGAAAAACTATCTGGCATACCAGTACTAATCAATACTTCATACAATTTACGTGGTGAACCTATAGTACGTACTGCTCATGATGCGATGAACACTTTCTTCAAAAGTGGATTAGATGCACTAGCGATAAATAATTATTTGATAGAGAAGTAAAATGCCCGCCAAAAACCTACTCACCATCAAAGCCAATCAGCAAATAGCAGACAAGATTTACAAGCTTGAGCTAAGTGGTAATTATGATCTTGCGGAGTTTGCCCCAGGAAAATTCTTGCACATCAAATGCTCTGATTCTATAGAACCGATGCTCCGCAGACCAATGAGTATATGTGATATAGATGATGCAGGTAAATTAATGACTGTTCTTTATCGTGCTGATGGCAAAGGTACTAAATTACTTAGCGATAAACATGCTGGAGATATATTGGATGTACTAGCTCCACTAGGAATTGAATTCCCTCAAGATGCAGTGAAACCTGGTCAAACAGCTCTATTAATAGGAGGTGGCATCGGAGTACCACCTCTATATTACTTAGGACGTAAACTCAAACAACGCGGAGTAAAGATCAAATCTATCCTAGGCTTTAATTCTGCTAAAGATGTTTTTTATGAAGACGATTTCAAGAGTTTAGGTGAAGTAAAGATCAGCACAATGGATGGCACTTATGGTCATCATGGTTTAGTTACTGATTTAATAGATCAAGATTGGGACACTTTATATACTTGCGGTCCTACTGCCATGCTTAAAGCCATACAAAACATTATCTCCAAAGACAAAGCAGCTTATATGTCACTTGAAGAGCGCATGGCTTGTGGCATTGGTGCCTGTCTTGCTTGCGTCTGCAAATCAACTGACCCTAATAATACTAGCTATAACCGCGTCTGCACCGAGGGGCCGGTGTTTCCGTTACACGCTGTGAATCTATAATATTCAGAAGCAATGAAGACTATAAACCGTTGTCGAGGGCTTTTGACGAAAGCGAGCTGAAGCAGAGCAAGCTCATATTTGAGGTCCGCGAGAGACGCAGCACGTTAAGGCCGCAAGTATCGAGCGGAGACCGAAAAATGAGCTTGCGATAGCTGAAGCCGCTGGACTGTCAATCAGCCCGAGAAACGGTTTATTAGTCTTCTAGTTCAAATGTTATAATATAAATTTACAGATGAACGACACTCTTGATAAAGATATAAATAACTTACATCAGGCAGATGGAAAGGATAACAGCAAAAAGGCTACTGATGAAGCTTGGACCCAAAACCAAGCTAGCCCCAATCAAGGCAATGAAGCAGCTCAAGCAGAGTTACAAAACAAATACGCAGAGCTTGATGACCAATATAAGCGCTTATGGGCTGACCAACAGAACATGATCAAACGTAATCAGCGTGAACGCCAAGATTTATTAAAATACGCAGCAGCAAACACCGTAGAAGCGATACTTCCTGCTCTAGATAATTTTGAATTCGCCAAAAAAAGCATTAATGCAAATACTAGCCATGAAGAAGTAATTAAAAGCATAGGTATGCTTCAGGAACAGCTATTAATGAGCCTTAGAGCAGTAGGATTAACTGAAGTAAACACTAGCATTCCTTTTAACGCAGAGTTGCACGAAGCTATTAGTAAAATTAAAGATGCGAGTAAAGAAGAAGGCACTATTATTGAAGTTCTCAAAAAAGGTTTTATGCTTAATGACAAGGTACTACGCGTAGCGACAGTAGTAGTGTCTACCAAAGAATAAATTGCTACACAATTACAAAATCAAACTTGAATATAACGGTGCAGAATTCTGCGGATCACAAATACAAGATGATTTGCGCACCGTTCAAGGAGAAATTAATAAAGTACTTAATCAATTCATGGGTACTAATGGCTCTTGGTTTAAAAGCCCCGAACCCCTTGAAACTAGCTTCTCAAGCCGTACAGACGCTGGTGTTCATGCCATTGGTCAAATAGCAAATTTCAAAACTCCATACGCTCTTCCTGAGCTAACGACTAACCCAGATAAAATTTTAATTGCTCTTAACTCTCAATTACCTAACGACGTGGCATTAACCAAAATAGAAGAAGTACCTTTAGAGTTTCATGCACGTTTCAATGCAAAAAGCAGAGAGTATCTTTATAAGATCTTTGTTCGCAAACATAGACCAGTTTTAAGATTAGATAGCTTGATGTGGCAGAAAGAACCTTTGGATTTTGAGCGTATGGCGGAACATGCTAAGACTTTCGTTGGTACTCATGATTTTGCAAGTTACTCGCAAAATGAGCAACAAGAACAAATCAATGCCGATACAAACTGCACGGTGATTGAATCAGAGCTTATTAAAGAATCTGAGATATGTTACAAATATCGCATCAAAGCTAATCGTTTTTTACGTCATATGGTTAGACGCATAGTCGGTGAATTAATACAAGTAGGCAAAGGATTAGAACCAAGCGCAGAGACTGCTAAACATTCAGTTCCCGCAAATGGTTTAACCTTAATGAAAGTAGAGTATTGAGAATACTCCAAGTATTTTAGTCACTCCTACGGGCAAGCACCATTAAATAGCAATCTAGCGCCAGCTTTCTCTAACTCACATTCATTAGGGAAAGTATTAGTAACTTCTTCTTGTCCATCCACGCAATTAGCACTACCATGACGACATTTGACTTTCACCATACCGCAAGCTGGCTCGCTAGCACCTAAACAATGCTTGGTTCTAATATAGTTATTAATAGTAGAAACTATTTCGTAAGAACCCGACTCAAGCTTTCTAAAGCACTTAAGCTTAAGCACGATAGGACTCTTACTAGGTTTAGCACCCTCTTCTGGTAAAACTTCCACATTAATATCAATATGATTTGCTAGACCAGCACTATGTTCTACGGGTTTACTTTTAATACCTAAAATATGAGCTTTAGGACCCTGCTCATCTTCAACAATATGCGCTTGAATGATATCAATGCCACTAGGAATACCTGTGTAGCGTAAAGTAGCTTTAGCATCAGCAAACATATAAAAAGTTTGATTCTCTCTGAAATTCAAATCGTAAATTTTAGGAAGCTGTGCAGCAGTTGCGGCAGAGAAACAAATTGCCATTAAACAGAGAATTAGAATCTTCATTCGAGGCTTAGTCACTCGATTACTCCCATATGATCAGTATAGCAACCCAAGGATTATGATTAAGTTAAAACTATGCTCTTATAAACTCTATCCCTAGAACGGCATCTTCAAGGTTCTTCATCTCATCAACGAATTCACCTACTGAATTGATCTTCTTAAAGATAGAAGCATAACGGATATAAGCCATAGGGTCTTGAAGCTTAAGCTCAGTCATTACCATCGTTCCTAAAGCAGCACTCGGAACTTCACGACTGAATTTCTGATACATAGTCGCTTCAACTTTATCTACTATTGAATCAATAGTAAGAGCGGTGATTTGTGATTTGCTGCAAGAACGAACGATACTCGATATGAGCTTTTCACGAGAATATAGCTCTTTAGAACCACTCTTCTTTATAACTATCATTGGGTTAAACTCTACACGTTCATAAGTAGTGAATCTTTGTTCACACTCTATGCATTCTCTGCGTCTTCTTATGCTCCTATCATCGTCTGCTGAACGACTTTCTAGGACCTTGAGGTTTTCTGATTTACAAAATGGACAACGCACCTAGCTATTAGGACGCTAGTGACTGGGTTCTGTTCCGGCTACCAGTAAACCATTCTTTTTCTTTCTGCTCAAGCATTAGGTCTACTTGTTTCTTCAGATCAAAGATCTCACGTTGATGTTTCAACTCGATTTCCTTCTCTTTTTTCTTCAATAATGCTTGAATATCAACAGCCGAACGCTTCTTCAGCACTGGATCTGAGCTAGTATAGTATTCAAGCTCAGCTTTCAGCTTATCAATCTCATCATTCTTTTCATTATTTAAATAATGTAACTCTTGTAACTGCACATCTAGCTCAGTAAGACGCTGCTGCATAGCGGTAAGTACTTCCTCCCGCTCCACAATCTCAGATTTATAGCGCTGAGTCTCATACTGAAAGCTTTCTATCTGATCATGAGCAATACCATTTTTCTCCAGCTCAAGCTGCATCTTCTGGATAACGTTTTCCATATTAGCGATCTTCGCTTGGTAATGTTCTTCTCTATGACCCAACTCGTTAATCATCTCGTTGTAGTATTTCACCAACTCTTTCAAATGATGATGCGGAGAGAAGTCTCTAAAGTTTTTTAATTGAGGGATAACGTTGTGATATTGCTCAGCAACGAAACTCAATTGTTTAATATCGTTGAGTGAAAGACCAGCTTTGATCATTTCATGCAATCTAGCCACTAGCTTAGCTACATTGATGTCAAAACCTTCTTCACTAGCATCTGGCAACTCTAAGAATTTTTCATACTGCGCAAGTATATAATCATCTATATCAAGTTCTTGGATTACCTCATCACGGCTAACGTAATTTATCATGCTTGTTCTTTCCTAATGTACCGGGGTCAAAAACTCTACAGGCTTATCTGCTGGTGCAGCATAGTAACCATCCAAATTATTTATAAACTCTTGAGTAGATTCTAACTGTGATGGTTGCGCAGGCACAGGAGCTACTTGCACAGCCGGATCAGCCAACTGACCTTCCACTTTCTGCAAGCTATTAGCTTCAGACTCAGTAGTAGTTGTTGTTGTCGTTGACTCAACTTTCACTTCACTTGCTTCTTCAGCCTTATCTTCTCTATTAAATAAATGCGAGGTTTTACGTGCAGCACTAGCCACAGCTAAGCCTAAATGCTTAACATCGTTGCCCGCACCTTTCACAAGCGTATCTACCACTAAACCCTTATCACTAAGCTCGTTTACATTAGCTTCAACATCAGCAACACGAACTTTCAAATCATCAAGCTGCGTTTTAATGCCACCCTCTTCATCAGTTTCAATAGCATTTAATTCTTCAGCAAGCGTTAACACCAACTCATTAAGCTCAGCAATAGTTTTGTTTTGACTTTCAACTTGAGTATTGGCTTGTGCAAATTTACCGTCGATCTTTTTCATCTCACCTTGGAATAACTCAAGTACTCCAACTACGTTTTCTAAATCCTTGCGATCCGCTTCTATTTCACGGTTGTAGTACTCAACCATATTAGCGATGGTTTTTGCAAACTCATAACGACTCAAAGCTTGAGTACCTCTAAAATTACCGTTGGGATCACCAGACATAAATTGATATTCATCTACTAGTTTGGCTACCGAGTTTTTAGCCCAATGACTATTAGGTACATCTTTGTAACCCTTGGTCGCCGCTAAAACCGGACCACTCACCCAGATAAAACCAATTAAAGGAAATACTAATTTAAGCCTACTCAAGCCCATACATATTAGTCTAAACTAATTTGGGGATTTTGGCTAGAATTGCCTTATGCGCATAGGTCAAGGCTACGACGCCCACAAACTAATCACTAAAATGGAATATCTGCGCATCTACCCGACTAGAGCAGTGGATGCACTAATACTCGGAGGAGTGGCAGTACCTCACGATAGATTCTTGGCTGGACATTCAGATGCTGATGTATTGGTACATGCCATTGTTGATGCGCTTTTGGGAGCAGCGGCACTTGGTGACATCGGAATGCATTTCCCTGACAACGATCCAGCGAATGCTGGGATTTGTAGTTTGCTTTTCCTAGAGCATGTAAAAAAATTGCTTGATCACGAAGGCTATCGCATCGCCAATATAGATTCAACTATTATCGCTCAACGACCACGACTCAGGCTCTATATTGATGCCATGCGTGCCAATATCGCCCAGGCACTAGAACTTGATATCAACCAAGTCAGCGTCAAAGCCACTACCACAGAGCAATTGGGCTTCACGGGCAGAGAAGAGGGTATCGCAGCAACGGCAATAGCGTTGCTCCTGTGATACTATTATCTGTCACAGCAGGGCTTTAGGAGAAAATTTTATGCACATCGGCACCGATCTCTGTAATCCAAGACGTATAGAACAAGTCTATAAGCGCTTTGGCAGAAAATTTTTAGAACGAATTCTTACTGCAACGGAGATTGAAGATTTAGAAAACACTTCTTCAAGACTAAGTTTAGTTCAAAGGCTGGCTGGTAGATTCGCAGCAAAAGAAGCTATAGCTAAATTATTTACTACAGGAATCGGTAAAGAATTAAGCTTCCAAGATTTAGAAATTTGCCGAGATAAAAATGGTGCTCCCTTTGTGAAGCTCTCTAGCAAAGCAACTAAGCTTGCTGAAACTAAAAATATTCAAGAGATAAAAATCTCAATTAGCCATGAAGATACCATGGTAATGGCTGTAGCCATAGCTTAGTTATTAACTGCGTTATCAGCCTTGCCGCCAAGCAATCTTAAATCTGTACCAGCTATAACCGGCTTAACAACTAGCTCGCCGCTAGTTTTATCATTCCAAGATTCCCAGTCAAGCTGTCCAACAATGCCTACTAGCGAACCTTTGCGCACGTACTCACCAGCGATTTCCGCTTGTCTACCCCAAAGCACGATATCAAACCAATCGGTTTCTTTGTTTTTAGTAGGTCTATTAACTGCGATAGAAAAACTTGCTTTACTGCTACCAGATTCAAAATATCTAAGATCAGGATCTTTACCAACCCTGCCGATTACTGTAGCTTGATTCATTTCTTTTCTTGACATAATGCTAGAGATCTTAGCATGCGGGTTCTGAGTCAATGAGTAATATACGTTTCAAGCTGAAATATTCTTTTAAACTTTGGAGTGATGCCGCTGAAAACCGCCTCTGATATAATGATCAGCACTATGGCAAGCAAAGGTAAAGTATTAGGTATTGACTTAGGAACAACCAACTCATGTATGGCAATTATGGAAGCCGGACAACCAACGGTTATCCCTAATTCTGAGGGCGCACGTACAACTCCATCAGTAGTTTTCCTGGGTGCAGATAAATCCGTAGGGCAAATCGCTAAACGCCAAAGAGTTCTCAAGCCTAAGCACACTATTTACAGTGCTAAGCGTCTCATCGGTCACTCTTGGGACGAGACCACTAAAGACAGAGCGAATTTAGCTTATGACACTGCTCAAGGCAAAAATAATTCTACTAACATCAAGATTGATGACAAGGAATATACTCCACAAGAGATTTCTGCACAAGTTTTACGCAAACTAAAAGAGGACGCAGAAGCTTACCTCGGACAGAAGATTGAACAAGCGGTAATCACAGTACCTGCCTACTTCAATGACAGTCAGAGACAGGCAACCAAGGATGCTGGTAAGATAGCTGGACTTGAAGTTCTAAGAATTATAAACGAGCCAACCGCGGCGGCACTTGCTTACGGACTTGATAAAAAACAAGAATCAACTATTTTAGTATTCGACTTAGGTGGTGGTACTTTCGATGTATCGATTCTTGAGTTAGGTGACGGCGTGTTTGAAGTGAAATCGACTGCTGGAGATTCTCGCCTTGGTGGTGATGACTTTGATCATTTAATTGTGGACTATATCGCTGCTGAGTTCAAAAAAGAGAACGGTATTGATTTAAGAAGTGATGCGCAAGCACTACAACGTCTAACTGAAGCTGCGGAGAAAGCGAAGATCGAGCTATCTAATCTTACAGAAACCACTGTCAGCTTACCTTTCATCACGGCTGATCAAACCGGTCCTAAACATTTAGAGATGCGTATTAACCGCGCGAAGTTTGAAGATCTTTGTAAACCTTTGTTCGACAAGCTCAAAGGTCCTCTCAATCAAGCAATCAAAGATGCTGACATAAATATTTCTGCAATCAACGAAGTGATTCTTGTAGGTGGATCTACTAGAATCCCTGCAGTTAAGCAAATCGTTAAAGACATAACGGGTAAAGAGCCTAACCAGAACGTAAATCCTGACGAGGTTGTAGCGGTAGGCGCGGCAATACAAGGTGGTGTATTAGCTGGTGATGTGAAGGATGTCGTTTTACTTGATGTCACTCCACTTAGCCTTGGTATTGAGACCCTCGGTGGTGTAATGACTGTGCTTATTGAGCGCAACACAACCATTCCAACTAAGAAATCAGAAACTTTCTCTACGGCTGAAGACAATCAAACCCGCGTAGATATTAAGATCTATCAAGGTGAGCGCTCTCGTGCTGCTGAGAATAAATTACTCGGTGATTTCCATTTAGATGATATTTCTTCCGCGCCACGCGGCATGCCGAAGATCGAAGTAACGTTTGATATAGATGCTAACGGTATTCTCAATGTATCAGCGAAAGATCAAGCAACCGGCAAAGAGCAGAAGATTTCTATTACTGCTTCTACCAACTTAAGCGAAGCTGATATCGACAAGATGATCAAGGAAGCTGAAGCGAAAGCAGAAGAGGACAAAAAATTCCGTGAACAACAAGAAGAGCGCAACAAGGCTGATTCTTTAGTTTATGCTGCTGAAAGATTAATCAGCGAACATAAAGACAAACCTTACGCCAATGCTATTAGCGGTGAGAGTTCTAAATTACACTCTGAAGCAGAAGCGTTACGTAACATGATTAAAGACAACAAGTCAGCAGATGAAATCAAACAAAAATCTATTGACATTCAGAACGCAATTGCTGAGTTCAATAAAGCCATAACTCAACATGGTGGATCTAGCGCTGGCGGCGCCGAAGCCCCTAACGGTGGTTCAGGCAACGGTCCAGATGATGTTATTGACGCTGATTTTAAAGCGACATCGGTGGACTAAAAGTCTATCCTGGGACTTTTCGGATAGACTCTCTATGCTAGCTTTGCTATGCCCTGTATAATGGACTAAGTGCAATTACTCCTTGCTATCATCAAAAACATACTTTCTAAGCTAATTTATTGGGCGGTGATTTTTGGCATTATTTTCTTTGTCTGGAATCATTTTAAGAAACAACGTGAGAGTAGAACCTTCATAGTCAGCTTCAATGATGTAGAGGGGCTATCTAAAGGTGCTCCGATTTATGCCAAGGGAATCAAGGTTGGTAAGGTCATAGATATATTCCCACTTGGCAACACTAACTCTATTGGCGTCAAAGGTTTAGTCACGAATAAAGATTTCGAAACCCCTAAAGGTGCAGTAAGAGCAAAAATCATCAGCAATATAGAAAGCGGTGGTGGGCGCATTTTAGAGATAGAGGTGGTGATGGAGAATTTAACTGCTGAATACTTAGATCCGAAGATGCAGCTTACTGGCACTAAGATTTCCAAAGGCGAGAATCCATTCACAACGAAACATACTTTTAGATTAATGAGAGATTTCTTTCAATTAACCAAAGATTTCTGCGTAGATGTTGTTGCTGGTCTCAATTCTAACAAGACCCAAGAATATGGAGAGAAGCTCTCAAACACAGTCAATAACACTATCACCAGCCTTGAATATGGAACTTTGAAACATGATATAGAAAACAATATCGAGGATTTAAACAAAGACATTAAGAACTTTGAACGTAGTGAAAATAAAGAAGCGAAAATACAAAGAGCATTAGAAGACAAAGCTAAAGCTCTTAAGAACACCGTTAGTGCCTTTGGCACACTACAGGGTGTTTATAAGGATAAGTAAGAGACCTCTAGTTTAAGAATCTAGTTCTTGCTTCTGTATCTCCCACAGACGCTTTCAGATTCCCTCTATAACTGTGATTGATACGGAATAGGTTCTCATCATAGACTAGCTTGAATGCCTCTTTAGCATAAGCGAAATATGCAAAATCACCGGCACTATAAGCATAATGGTCTAAAGATGATGAACTAAAAACTTTATTACCGCTGTGATTATAAGTCTCAGAACTGACTAAAGATCCGTATTTAAAATACTTAGTAAAGTTTTGTACTGCACCATTCACATCCTCTTCCTGAAAAGCAATTAAATTAGACTCTTCATCAAACAAGAAACGATGCTTAATTCCACCAACGACATTGTCGATCACTAATTCTTGATCATAATTATCTACAGTTGCGGCTTTCTTAATAAGCTCTACCCCTGACGGTAACTTACCACCATAAAAAGCTTTCACTTTAGCTAATAGATCATCTCCCAAACCCACTGGGCATGCAGCTAACACATCATAACTCACATCAAGAATTTCATTGCCGTTTTTATAACTTAGAACTGCTAAATCAGTATTCTTTTCGCGTTTAAAAGCAATATCAGTTAGCTTATAAATCTCAGCTTCAGATTTCTTACTGATACCATCTGTAAAAATATTATTTAAGACTAAATCCTGAATCTTCTTTGACTCTGGGATATGCATAAATATCACCGAGTCAAGCAAACCACCACCTGCTCGTGCAACAACTTGAAAAACAACTGAGCTACCATCTGGAGATACGTCATAGACTGGATTTATAGAACTAACCACCGCCGAGTCAACCAAATCAACTACAGCTTTATCATAGTCACCCTGCTCATATAATTTAAGATCCATCAGACTTAAAGTCTTGTAAGTATCTTCTCCAAGCTGATAATTATTTTCTAAAAACGCATAATTGGGATTAGATTTAGCTCTAACCCAACCTTGAGGAACATCAACAGCATGTGCAATTCCCATGCACAAAGCAAACAATAATAGAACTATAGTCCCCTGACTTTTCCTCATCCCAATGAGATCCTCCCAGACCTTAATAGTTATATCGGTCATTTGGGGGAGAAACTTTAATACTAGGAATTTCCAAGGAAATGGCTAGATTTATTAGATCGCTCAGGCAAGAGCTTTTCGTCGCAGATGACATTACAACGGCTTCGGCTATCACTCGCTCATTCTTCGGTCTCCGCTCGATTCTTGCGGACTTAACGTGCTGCGCCTCTCGCGGACCTCAGACATGAGCTCGCTCTGCCTCAGCTCGTTTCCAGTCATAACACTCCTCAAAGCTCTTGCCTGAAGGATCTATCCAATTAAACATCTATAGAAATTCGAAAATTACTCCACCGTCACCGATTTAGCCAGGTTTCTTGGCTGATCTACATCTTTACCAAGATCTTCAGCAATATAGTAAGCAAGGAACTGCAATGGGATAGTTGCAATAATCGGACTAAAGAATTGGGTAATATTCGGGATACGCACTACTTCATCAAAGACCCCAGCGACATCATTATTATCATCGCAAGCAATAACAATAGATGGTGACATACGGGCTCTTGCTTCTTCAGCGTTACTTAAAGTTTTCTTGTAGACGGTTTGTTCAAGTTCAGTCTCACCGTTAATTGCGATGCTCAATACTGGTACGTTCTGGTCAAGTATGGCTATAGGACCATGTTTCATTTCACCACTCGGATAACCAGTAGCATGAATATAACTTAGTTCTTTAAGCTTGAGCGCACCTTCAAGTGCAATAGGATAATTCACTCCTCTGCTCAAGAACAAGAAATCACGATAGTTAGAATATTTCAAAAATTGCTTGTGATAAGTATCCGCTCTTTCTATAACTTGATCAATAATCAACGGCAAAGATCTAAGCTCTTGCTTAGCCTTAGTCAAATCCGCTCCCTGTTTGGCTTCTGCGATACGCATCGCCAGTAAATATAAAGCTAATACTTGTGAAGTGAAAGCTTTAGTAGAAGCGACAGAAACTTCTATGCCGGCAGGAGTAACATAATTATTAGGTTTGCATAAATCATAAATAGCTGAATCTGATTTATTGGTTATCGCCATTACCTTCGCGCCCGCCGTTTTAGCATTTTTAATAGCAGCAAGCGTATCAGCCGTTTCACCAGATTGGCTTATACCAATAACCAAATCTCTAGCTCCCACTAGTGCTGGCATAGTACAAAACTCACTAGCTACAGCTACTTCAACTGGGATCTTAGCCCATAGCTCAATAAGATACTTACCCAGCAAAGCTGCATGATAAGCCGATCCACAAGCTGTAAATAAAATTCTATCTATGTTTTTAAAGTCAATATTTAGTTGCTCAAAACCAGCAATAGGCTTAGTAGTATCGTGAATACATTGATCCAACATGAGACTCACTACTGCTGGCTGCTCATGAATTTCTTTTAGCAAGAAGTGTCTATATGGTCCTTTCTCTACGATAGAAGCTGATTGTACAGATTGATGAATCTCTATCTTAGCTTTAGTACCATTACTGTTTTCTATTTTAATATCAGTAGCACTAATCTCAGCGACTTGCATGTCTTCAAGTCTTAGTATTTTATCAGTGTACTGTAAAGCCGTAGTGCTATCACTAGCAATATAGTTCTCGCCTTCGCCAACGCCAATCACAAGCGGAGACTGGTTTTTAGCGACGAGTATCTTTCTTTCATTACTAATCAAGATCGCCAATGCGTAACTGCCATCCAATTTCTCTATAGTCTTTCTTAAAGCAGTCAAATCATCACTAGCGTTATTTCTATTTCGCGCAAATAATTGAGCTATTACTTCAGTGTCAGTATCAGAACGAAACTCAACTCCCTCTGCTTCTAATTCTTGTTTAAGATTGAGATAATTTTTAATGATGCCATTATGCACCAAAGCAATATTCAAACTAGAATCTTGATGTGGGTGAGCATTAATATCATTAGCGGCACCATGAGTAGCCCAACGTGTATGCCCGATACCACAAGAACTGCCTTGAATAGCCTTAGCCAAACGCTCGCTTACTAAAGAATTAAACTTACTAGAAGGATTGCTATTATCGAGCTTAGAACTTGAAACAGCTTGATTCGCTGCTGAATTAATTTTCTCCTCCAGGTTGCTAATCTTTCCCTGGGACTTAATAACTTCTATAGTGCTCTCTGCAACCAGGGCAATCCCTGCTGAATCATAGCCACGATACTCTAAAGACCTTAGTCCATGAATTAATATATCTTTGGCGTTTTTAGTGCCTATGTAGGCGATAATTCCACACATCCATATCTATATTAGCATATTATGATTCTAATCAGGATACTTAACCCTATCATGATTCTGCATCCTCCAAACGTTGAGAAAGGCTTGGGCAACCTTTTCTAAGTCAGTACGCGTGAGTCCAGAATCCATTAATTCACCTTCATCCAACCGGGCATTAATAATCTTATAAATCATTTCCTTAGCCTGCTTCTCATCAGCTATATCTTTGATACTTCTCAAAGCAGCCTCAGTACTATCAGCTATCATCGCGACACCAGTTTCTTTAGTATTAGGTCTAGGACCTGGATAGCGATAGTCGTTTGGATCTACTTGCTTCTTACCGTACTTCTCCACAGCAATATGATAGAAATAATTCGTTATCGTCGTACCTTGATGCATAGGAATAAAATCAATAATCTCTTGCGGTAAATTATATTTTTTGGCTAGCTTAATCCCTTCTGGAATATGAGCGATGATAATTTCGGCAGATTTCTTAGGATCATCCAAAGTCGTATGAGGATTAGGTTTGCCAAGAGCGTTTTCTATGAAATAATCTGGGGAGTACATTTTACCTATATCATGATAAAGCAAACCAACTCTAATCAAATCGGTATTCAAGCCTAAAATTGCGCCAGCTTCTTCAGACAATCTCGACACACTTAAAGAATGAGAATAAGTACCAGGCGCGACTTCCTTGAACTTTTTTAGAAGTGGTTGATTAGGGTTAGCTAATTCTGCAAGTTTAAATGGAGTCAATAATTTCAAACCAGATTCAAAATACGGTAAAGCCGCAAGAGCAATAAACCCAGAGGCAATTGCACTAATAGCATAAAGAAGAGCGATTATTAGCACAGTACTTACTTCAAAATCCTCAACTGCCAGTGTTACTGTTAATAAAAATACTATTACTTGCACAATTGCAATCTTAGTACCAGCATTCGCCAAATCTTCTCGCTGATGGACTTTGCGCACCAAGAAGATCGCCCAAGTAGAGCCGACTAAATGTGGCAGGACTTGCCAAAAATTCATATCAACAGTTTTTGCCATAAAAAAGCTCATCAACACAACAACTACTGCAGCCATATTTGGCGAATAAAACAGGGTCATTAAGATAGAGACGGCAGCAAGAGGTACTAAAGCTAATTTATTTACCCCCCAAACAGCAATAGGTGCAGTAATGCTCAAAATAGCAATCGGGATAAGGAACATCATGGTTACCTGACCTATAGAATAGTATTTAACCTTAGTGATTAAATTAAATAAAATTATTAGCAAGACGGCACAAGTAATAAGAATAAAATTATTATAGACTTCAGTCCATTCAGGCTGAGCATTAAGCAAATTCAAATCACTTAAATAATAGAAGCTCTGTAAATCTACTACCTTACCCTTAGAAGCCAATAAAGACCCAGGTTTCAACTCTATCATCACCGGCGGCACTGCATCCATTGCATCTCTTTCTATCTGTCTTAAACGCATCCAATCTATTTCCATATTAGGGAAAGTAGACCTGTCTATGAGCTTCTCAATCAAACCTAACTCAATATAGTTTAGAGTTGGATAAAGGATCTTGATATTCTCATGAATCTTAGCTCTTGATACTCCACGTACATAACCTAAATCCAAAATTTTCTTTTGTATGGCAAAGGTCTTCATGAATAAGTTTTCGTAATCTACATGCCTAATTGTTTCAAAGAACGATTTGCCAAGTGCAGCTTTTTCTTCTTCAGTTCTTTTACGTTTATCACGATCAGCAATCAAAGTTTGGAAGAATAACTTACGTTCAATATCAGTCAGCAACCTAAGTTCAGAGACCTTAAGTGGATCATCAATCAACTCTATAAGGTTAGTGCTCAATACCACTTGACCAAACTTACCATCATCTAAGCCAAGTAAATATAACTGAGTATCCAAGCTAACCTTGGCATTAATAGGATCTGGTGATGGCTTAGAAAGACTTATCTCATCACGAATCAAATGCACTATGAATTTCAAATTATCTAAGTTGGTTTTAAAAGCAGTTGAATCAAGCTGCAGTATATCCTTATCATCTGCATATTTCAAAGCAGTTAGACGCGCCTTCTCCCGAGCTTCATTGGTGGCGATTCTATCAATTACCTGGACATCTTTATTGAGTATCACTGTCACCGGGCTAGGTTGATTGAGTTTAATGGTAGGTTTATACCAAGATCTCACACTAACTAAAGCAGTTAATAAAGTTATGCCAGTTACTATCACTAAAGTAATTAGTAAGTAACGGAAGATTTTTGAGTTTATGTTCATTGCTGTAATTTGAAAATAGCAAGAGATTTAGCAGCTATATCCATCACCAGACTATAAGGCCTACTAGCTACTGGATTATGAGAACTATACAAGCCGTCATCGTTACCCAAGCCAGAACCAGCATAATGAATAGCATTGCTGCTGAATATTTGTAAGTATAAACCAGGCTGAGGCACTCCAACAGCATAATGGGAGATATCCTGGGCACTAAGATTAATAACCACCAAAACTAGCTCATCATACTCTCTTGACCAGCGTAAAAACGAGACCAAATCCTTATTTTGATAATCCACCCATTCAAAACAAGTATCTTTTAAATCCGTACCTGAGAAAGCAGCTTGATCAGCATATAAATAATTCAAATCTTGTATGTATTCAAATACATCGAGCTTATCATCTTCCCAATCCAAATCAAGGAAACGACAAACACTCGTAAAAAAGAAATCCTCAAGGAAAGTATTTGGTTTATTCAAAGCATTAATTTGCTTCAACAATTCAATATCAATTAATTTCTTTCCTGGATAAATAAAGAAGTATGCGATCAATATTTTCAAAGTATCTTGATCAAGAGATCTTAAATCACAATCATCAAGACTAATAATTCTATTTTCCGCAAAGCTAGATACTGAACAACTTGTATCAATCTGTCCTAAACTAATAAACGACTTAATATGATTAGTAAAATGTTTTGAAATACTAAGATTAAAACCTAATCCACCCAAATAAGCAGGCTTAGTAATCCCTGGCAATGCACCATCGTCTTCAATGATAGTGATTGCACCCTTGGATCGAGCGTGAACAGATTCATTAAGTACTTTAATGAAATCAATCAGATCATCATTCTTGAAACTTAAACCTTGACTACTAGCATCTGCTTTAGCACTAAATCTGAAACCATCTATATGAAACTCTTCTAACCAATAAATTACACTTGATATCAATAAATTAGCAGCAGATTTTTTGTGATAATCATAGGACTGCTGCAAAACTGGTAAGTCCAAAATCATACCGATGCCATTGGCATGTAAATAATCTATAAGACAACGTAAATCATCACTAGAACCTAAATCATGACGAGCCGAGAAATAATATCTCTCACGAATAATATTATTCTCTAGTTCAGTTAAATCAACTATTTCTTCAATTAAAGAACTAAGTAATATATGCGTAGAACCCACTTGCTTAGCCTGTTGTACCAAAAACTTAGCAAAAGCTTGATAGCTATTATGCGCTAAGGCTTCTTGTACTAAATCCAAAGACAAAATAGATATAGCTTTGGTGGACAGCTCTTCGCTCTCACGTTTATTAATCCACTCTTGATCTGACCACTTATAATTAGTAGTTTTAAAAATACAAGCTAGTCTATGTTCTAAGAATCTCAATTCCTTAGCAAAAGGATCTTGGATATATTCGATACGCTTATCATCAAAATGCAAAGCAAATTGATAAGCAAAATCTGGCTGTAACTTAGGCATCCACAGGTTCCAAAGCCCATCACTCATAGCATTAACATAGCTCTTAGTGTTTTCTTTGGAGGCAGCTCTTTGCATTGGATTAGCATTGATGCGCCAGTTATTAAAATCTCCAACTACACTTACTGCTTTCGCTTTTGGCGCCCACAATGTGAAGAGGATTCCAGTCACTCCATTGACAGTTTTTTCTTGTACACCTAAAAATTTATGCGCGTGATAATGAACTGATTCAGTAAAAGAATAAAAATCATATTCAGAAACCAGCTGAAGTGATTGAGTTTTATTCTTAGTTTTACCTAATAAAAGCACCTTATTCTAAGGTAAAGCTATTTTATGGTTCTGGCAATCAATTAGTTGTAAGATTTCTTATTGCCATTGCATTCCTTATCATTGCAATCTTATGCATAGAATATAGTTACAGTATAATAAAGGGAGAGGAGAGCCGATTAAATGCATTTACTAACTCAAAAAGAGATCATTGAGTCTATTGAGATGGTCTCGATTATTTGTTTTTTGTCACTTTGTATCGTGATATTTATTGTTCCAGCTGGACCAAATGACTTTGGCAACAAGAAACCTATGCTGAAGCGACTATTTGGCTTCCTACATAAATTTTAGCCACTTTCTCAGCCAGTGATCTAATCTCTAAAATATACTTCTGTCTTTCATCCTTACTAATAGCCCCGCGCGCATCTAGTAAGTTAAAAGTATGTGAGCATTTAAGCACATAGTCATAAGCAGGTATCGCCAAGCCTGCCTCTAAACAAGTTTGTGATTCTTGAAAATAGTTGCGATATAAATCCTGCAAACGATCAGCATTACTAATCTCAAAGTTATATTTACTTTGCTCAAATTCATTGCGTTTATAAACATCTGTGTATTTAACTACTTCACCATTATGTTCATGCCAAACTAAATCAAACACTGAATCTACTTCCTGAAGATACATCGCGATACGTTCTAGCCCATAAGTGAGTTCCACCGCAACTGGTTTAATTTCTATACCACCAGCTTGTTGAAAATAAGTGAATTGAGTAATCTCCATGCCATTCAACCATACTTCCCAACCGCAACCCCAAGCACCCAGTGTAGGACTCTCCCAGTTATCCTCAACAAATCTAATATCATGCTCAAGTGGTTTAATACCCAAAGCACGCAGACTATCTAAATATAAATCCTGGGAATTAGCAGGATTCGGCTGCAATATCACTTGATACTGGAAGTAATGTTGTAAACGATTTGGATTCTCTCCATATCTACCATCAGTCGGACGACGACAAGGTTCTATACATGCCATTCTCCAAGTCTTATTATTCAAGACTCTTAAAAAAGTCGCCGGATTCATGGTACTAGCACCTTTCTCAATATCGTAAGGCTGCATAATAATACAACCTTGATCTGACCAGAATTTATTTAAAGTGAAAATAATTTGTTGGAAGGTAAGCATAATAAGTATTATAGTCTGACCAAAACCATAGCCTATCCTCCATTCTTACATAAAATTGCAAAAACAGGTACCTGTTTTTACATAAATTAATAAAATACTCTAACAACTCAGAAGAGAACTATTGTACCTCTAAGGTCAAATACTCTTCAATCTTTTTAAACTTAGCAGGACCAATACCTTTAACTCGATTAATATCCTCAACACTATTAAAACGTCCATTGGCATTGCGATCACGAATTATTTCTGCTGCCAATTTAGGACCGACGCCTGGTAAATTATCAAACTCATATTCATTAGCTAAGTTGAGATTAATTTTGTAAACTTTAACTTCCTTAGAAAGAGGTCTTATCGTGTAATGCTCATACTGATAATTTTTACTGAGGAATATCCCTACGCTTAAACCAATACCAAGCAGCGTAATCACTAAAGCAAGTTTTTTCATACTGCGCTAAGGTGTCCCATAGACATCATTTGCTGACACTGTTCTAAATACTTCACTACTTGAGAACCATTCATACCATCGCTCACGGGTCTCTCTTTATGCTCTATACAATCCAAGAAATGTTTACACTCTAATCTCAACGGTTCATCATTAGCGTAAACCGGCTTCTCGACAGTCAAAGAGCCATCAGCGCTACGACAATAAATCTCAAGTTTATTTTCCTTGAAAGTATCATTCAACACTGCTGTTTTCTTACTACCGTTAATAGTTAATAACGCTTGTTTCTGCGGGTCTAACCAACTGTTGTGAATATGCGCGCCAATATTATTCGGGAATAGTAAATCAATGTGCACTACATCTACTACTTCATCAACACTAGCCCAAGCTCTGACACTGAGTATTTCTTCTGGCTCAGCTGAAAGTAAATAAGACATCACCGATAAATCATGCGGTGCTAAATCCCACATTACATTAGAATCACGTCGCTGATTACGGTTGAAGTTACGTCTATCTGAGTTAATATATCTGATTTCACCGAGTTCCCCGCTACTAATCAAACTCTTAAGCTTATTAACCGCAGGATGATACATCAAAAGATGTCCTACCATTAATATCAAATCACGCTGTTCCGCGATACTATGTAACTCTTCAGCCTCACATAAATTCTGCGCCAAAGGTTTCTCAACGTAAACATTTTTACCTGCAAGCAAAGATTGCTTAGCTAATTTATAGTGGCTACTGGATGGAGTGGCAATGACCAAACCATTTATATCAGATCTATTAATTACATCAGTAAAAGAATCAGTAACCTGAACAGAAGGATGATTGCTCTTGATGTAATCAAGACTATGGAGATTCTGATCACAGACCATGGCGAGCACACCCAATTCGTAGAAATTACGAACTAAATTCTTACCCCAATGACCGCAACCGACTACTGCTATCTTCATAAACAGGGTTAATCATAGCAAACTAAGCTACTTTAAGAGGTATCTTGTTACTCTTATGCTTATTTACTCGTGTTAACCATAAACTATAATCACCCTTTGCAAGCTGTTTATCAGTGGTTAAAGTAATCTTAATACCCTTATCAGACCTGACTATCCCCTGAATTGCAAGCGGCGTTTCAGTTCCATCAGTAGCAGATTTAATCATAACAATAATGGCATCATCATCACTACCAATCCTATTAACATCTATTACCACTGGATCACCAGCTTTAATACTAATAGCTTCCTTAGGTGGAATTATTTCTGGTTTGAAATATTGGAAAGCTTGTATATAGTAATCAGCTTCCTGTGAATCGTAATTAACATGTAGCCTTCCGACTAATTTGTTTTCTACTTCACTTGCAGTAATCAAACCATCAAATTTAAAAGTGTGTTGAATATTGGTATATAAATTTTGATCCTTCGTCAATAATACATTCCAAGTGTTTGCATTATTACCATCACTTCTCCAATAGAATCTCTCGCTATTATTATGCAAAAGTAGCACACCTACTCCATCAACCATGTCTCCTTTTCGAGGCAAAAAAGTAACCTTAATTGGATCACCCTTAAGTTCAGGTTCTGCAACAATAGTAGTAAGAGCCGGTGTACCATTGGCTTGTACAGCAGTACCATTGGCAGCATCAGGAGGCGTTGCTTCATTAGGGGCTGGTGTCACAGCAGGCGTTGGAGTCGGAGCTGAACTTACAGCAACTTCAGTAGAACCATTACTATCCTCAGATCCTGGAGTGATGAGTTGAGCTACTCCTACATATTCTCCAGGAGGAAAATCTTTATTAGATTCTTTAATACCCATAATAGCTTTAAGGTCTGCACAGGAACTTAAAGACAATTGAAGAAATATACATAACAAAAGCTTAATACGGGCAAATTTCATGCTAAATACATTATAACTGGCTTAGTAAATTTTGCCAGCGAGTCATGAAAATACTAGGTAAAATCATCATCTTCTTGATTTGTGCAAGCTTACTTGTAACGGCATTTTGGTTTATTAGAGTAGAAGAAGAACATCAATTTATCATCAAAGAAATCAAGAAAGAACCTCAGAAGGTAATCAAGAAGCCTCTCTCGATTCTTATACTTGGAGTGGATTCAATTACACCAGGAAAGCTTGAAGGCTGGAATGGAAGATCTGATTGCATAATCTTACTTTACGTCAATCCTCATAACAAAACGATTTCAGCGATTAGCATTCCTCGTGATACTTACGTTGATTTGAAAAAATTACCAACGCATAAGATCAACTCAGCAAATCAGTTTGGTGGTTATAAATTGACACAACGTGCAGTTAAAAAACTTCTGGGAATAGAAGTAGATCAAGTGATAGTTTTCAGCATTAAATCAGTGATCGATTTGATTGACGCAATCGGAGAGATCAAAATCTATGTACCACAGAAGATGTCCTACCATGATAAAAGTGCCAATTTACATATAGAAATTAAACCGGGCTTACAAAGTATGAACGGTAAAGAATTAATGAATTTCTTAAGATATAGATCAAAAACTGACGGGGATATTGGACGTATTCAAAGACAACATATCTTCTTCAGGGCTGCTGTTAAGCAGCTTTTAGAGCCAGAAACCATCTTCAAAATGCCCGGGATTTTGGCTAAAGCCAACAAAACCTTTATAACTGATATGAGCTTTAAGGAGATGTTTCAGCTAGGAATTTTGCTAAGATCTCTTATGCTGGAAGAGCAAAACAGCTCTAAAGGTGATAAATGGCGCTTTAAAAGTTATATAGTTCCAGGGGATTTTGGACAGAAGGGTTATTGGTTACCTAATGAGCAAAAAATAAAAGTAATGGTCTCTGAGATAACGCAAACATGACAAGTACTGATATCAAGAAAAAGAAAAAAAGTCGTTCAAGGAAATTGAAGATTTTTAACTTCTGGCAAGGAAATAATCGCGATAGATTTTTATTATTCGGAATTATCGGTGGTATTTGGTTATTAATCAAAGCGTTAGAAGAACTAGTACCGAATCAATACCTAGTAAAACTGCCTTCTGATGTATCTTTGACCCTACTTGGTTTTGTAATATTAATCATGGTTATCCATGCCATATTTATTTTCTTTGCTCAATCACACCACCGTAAGAACCCAAGAGAACTAAGTGGAACTTATCAACCAAGTATAGATATTTTCATTTCTGCTCACAACGAAGAGACCGTGATTGGAGCAACGCTTGAATATTTAGTAAATAATATTGATTATCCAAACCTACAAATCTATATCATCAACGATCGCAGCATCGACCAAACCCGTTCAATCAGTGAAGCTGTAGCAGCGCAGTCTAGAGGCAAAGTGATAGTACTTAATAGACCTGAAGACGCTTTCCCTGGTAAGGCTGCAGCACTCAATGACGCTCTCAAAGTCTCTAATGGGGAAGTAATCTGCGTATTAGACGCAGACGCAAGAATAGAAGCCGGATTCTTAGCAAGTATAGTGGGCTATTTAGAAGATCCACTAGTCGCAGCAGTACAAGCACAGAAGGTCATATCTAATCCAGAAGTAAATTTCCTAGCACGCCAACAATTACACGAATATGCAATGGATACTTATTTGCAAATGGGTAGAGATAGTATCAGAGGTTCAGTAGAACTTAGAGGTAATGGTCAATTAATAAAGAGAAGCTCATTAGAAGATGTAGGTGGTTGGAATGAAGAAACACTTACTGATGATCTAGACCTCTCAACCTCGCTCCACATCAATGGTTGGGACATTCGTTATAGTTCAGAAAATAAAGTATACGAAGAAGCAGTGACTACCATAAGTGGTTTCATCAAACAAAGACGTCGCTGGGCAGAAGGTAGCATGCGTAGATATTTAAATTATTTCTTGCAATTAATGCAACCTGGTAATTTAACTTTGAATCAAATTTTTGATACCTTTGTATTTCTTGGTGAGTTCAGCATACCGATATGGTTATCGTTTGATATAGCTTATGAAATAGTACGCTTCGCGAGCGGCAGAGAAACTTATATAAGTTTTCTCATGCTACTTTCTTTAGGCATAACTTTTATCATTGGTAACTCTATGTTCAACGGTCTGCGCATTTATAAAGGACAAGGCGTATTTCAAGCCTTACTTAACTCTTTTATAGGAATACTTTATATAACTTGCACTTGGACTTTTATCATTATGATCACCTATCGCAAGATACTATTTAGTCGCACCGTAGGCACCTGGACAAGAAGTATTAAAGGTAAATCCTTATAATAATTGGCGTTTTAGGCTGCTTTTCGTCATAAATTGCTATTATTTACAATACGTATATCTACATACGTATTAAATGATTGAAATACCCTCAATTGGGAGTCCTTTAAAGGCTCCTGAATGGCCATCTAGGCCAGATTTGGCATCAGCGCGGCAGGAGCCTGCGACTGCATTGCTTGGAGAAATAAAAGATCATAGAGAAGTTATAAATCATAAATTAGAAGAGCCTGAAAATTTACAAACTAATAAAGTTAGCGAACAAGCTCCAGCAGAAAAAAATCTTAGCCTCTATATCAGAAAAAATTATCCGACTTGGTTTAATTGGACAACAATAGTCTTACATTCACTTGCGTCAATGTTACCTTTCGTTTCATTAGTTCCTAAAAACATCAGCACTAAAATAAAAGAAAGTGCTATTGCCTTTTCACGCTGGGGAGTTCCAGTAGTAAAACTACATACAGCATGGGAAGCATTTAAAGGTAAAAGATTGTTTGAGGCTATCGCAAGAGTAATGCCAACATTATTCTTACCATTTCTCCCTTTCTTTAACTTCCAATTAGCCTATGGTCTATCATCAGGAGTCAATCTAGTACTGGAACACATGGGGAAAAGAACTGGTGAACTACTAGAAAAAGATGGATTTGCAGTCAATAACAAAAAAGTAATAGAAGGATTTAAATCCATGATACGAGATGTAGTTAAAGGGGTGCATATCAAAGAACGTACAGAACTCACTGTAACCTTACTTGGTGCTGCAGGAATGATTACTGGAGCCATACCAGCTCTATTATTCGCACGCAATAGTCTTAATTCTGGAATTGCAAAATTCTTTGGCTCCGAACGTTCAATAGGAGGGTTTTTAGGTGATCTCAGCATTATATTCCTTTCATCAAAAACTGATCCACTAGAAAGAAGAAAAGAAAAAATAGTAGGTTCCTTCTATCTCATTCCAAGCATGATGGATTTATTACAACGCTGGATGAACCTAAGTCCAGATGCAAATGAGATCTTCAATCATGCAAAGACCACCTTAAACACTGTCGCTGAGGTACTTTGGTCTAGTATGTCTACAGACAGAAACGCTAGACAAGAAGAAAGTTCTGCAAACAATAATATTCCACAACATAATTTAGCTAAGCCTGCACCAGACCTCAGAGATGAAGCTCCAAGAAAAACACAAGTAGCGATGCATACCGCAGCTTAGGTGAAATTGTTAACGTCATTGCAAGGAGCGTATAGCGATCCTGACGTCGCTTCGCTCCTCAGGACAGGCTCCGCAATCTCACAATACTAAATCAATGCAATAGCTTCTCTCACCTGTTCTCGGTCATCAAAATGAATAGTACGATCTTTAAGTATCTGATAGTCTTCATGTCCTTTACCTGCAACCACTAGAACGTCGTCAGCAGAAGCGTTTGACACCGCTTCACGGATGGCTTGAGCACGATCAGCAATGACCTTTACCTTATTCAGATCAGGGATACCAGTAAGTATGTCAGCAATAATTTGATCAGGTTCTTCACTGCGTGGATTGTCAGAAGTGATATAAACAAAGTCCGCTAGATCATAAGCTATCTTGCCCATCTTAGGACGCTTAGTTATATCTCTATCTCCACCACAGCCAAATAAACAAATTAAACGAGCCGTTCCCTGAGTCAATTCCCGTGCACCTTTGAGCACATTTAGAATGCCATCAGGGCTATGCGCATAATCAACTATGCAGAAGGGACTATTAGCAGTTTTAATCAGCTCAAATCTTCCAGCCACCGGAGGAATCTCTGCAAGAACTCTTTGAATCAAAGTGAACTCTAAACCTTCTAAACTTACAGCAGCAATAGCAGCTAAAGAATTATAAACATTAAACTGACCATTAAGGCGCATCTTAATAGAGCCCAATCTCTGACCAGCTTTCACAAGCTCATAACTTAAGCCTTCACTAGTATATTGAATATTCTCAGCACTATAATCTGCCTTGTTATTAATACCAATAGTCACTATTTTGTGAGCGCTCGCTGCCGCATTAAATCTAGAATAATATTCATCATCTACATTCAATATCACTGTGCCATTTACCTGATTAAAAATTCGTGCTTTAGCTTTGAAATAATTATCCATGGTCACATGATAGTCAAGATGATCTTGAGTTAAATTAGTGACAATCGCTGTCTGGAACAGTATTCCAGCGACACGCTGCTGCTCTAAAGCATGCGAGCTTACTTCCATAGTTAAACACTGATAATTTTCGGTAACCAAGTCCGCTAAAATCTTCTGTACCTCTTTAGACTGCGGCGTAGTATTGCCCATATCTTGATACTCAGCATCAGGATTAAGCTTCAAACCCATAGTACCAAGTAGAGCAGTTTTTTTAGTACTTGCAGTTAACAAAGCTTGAACCAAATGTGTCACCGTAGTCTTACCGTTAGTACCAGTAACGCCAATGATTTTCAACTTAGAAGATGGGTTTCCGTAAAACTCTGAACTTAATCTTGCTAACTCAGCTCTTGAATCTGCTACCTGTAAAAACTCTACACCATCAGGAACCGAAACTTGTTTCTCCGCAACAATAAGCTTGGCACCATTTTTTATAGCCGCTTCTATATAAGCATGTCCATCAAATTTCTCTCCACTAATCGCGACAAATATAGACCCAGGTGTAACCTTGCGAGAATCGTAATGAATATCGGTGTAATCAGAGATTGAGGACATTAATTAAAGTATACAGCGCTTAATAAGTAAGATTTCTCCATAAAATATTATATTAATACGATACTGTTTAGGTAACAACTTATCTAACAATTGAATTTTAATCTGAATGTCCTTCCATCATCTTAATAAATCTCACTAGCTCATAAGGATCTGTAGGTCTATGCCTTGGACCTCGCAAAACCTGTAGCCAATTGTATTTCTCAGCAAGATGATACAAAGCAAGAACAGGAATAGCAACTTTCTGATCTTCAGTAGATTTAAGGTCCTTCTCCAACAACTTAAAATCAAAACTCAATAAACCATCATCAGACCCCTCATCCTTAACTACATGCCATTCAAGCCATAACTTAGTTAAGTCTAAGGTTTGAGATTCTAAGAGTTTAGATTTCTTGGAGTTTTTAGCTGGTTTAATTTTCATTTGCTACCAAGCTTTTTTAATATATTGTATCCACCAAAAAGCGCTTCATCATTCTTGCTACGAATTCTAGTGAATCCTTCTTTCTTAGAACAAGGCAACTTGTTTGCAAAATAAGTCATGGCAAAAGCTATTTCATCTTTCTGTGGATCACCATTTTGAGCAATCAGGTAACAAGCATAGCGAGTAAGCATATAGTCTACTAGCTTACGTTCCGCTCCACTACCGACTTTGACCATTTTACCGACATCGGCAAAATGGTCAGAAGGCTCTTGTTTAGAAGCTTTACAGGCTTGCTTAGCTTTAGCAATAATCTTGTCAAAGCTTCCCCATTCATCATAACCAAGTAGTACCTGAAGCTCTCGTGCATACCAACATTCAACACCATTTTGATTATGTGAATTATCCTCAAAATCACTGTGAAGTCTAGTAATTAACTGCGTTTCCATAATATCCTCCTAAATCTATACTTATCAATATTTAATACCTCATCCTTTATTCAATTTTGATCTCAATGACGCCTTCACCTAAAATCTCGCTAACCCACATAGCAAGCTATGGGGTATCATCGCGAGATTTTTCGATACCTATCGGTATCGACCGGCTCGGCGGCGTCCCTCGTGCCGGCTCATCCGCCGAA
>JACCDV010921252.1_pt1 | contig 84377 bp, 89 predicted proteins | sample 7446131 | NCBI WGS metagenome assembly JACCDV01 (sample SAMN15323448, study PRJNA562643) | freshwater metagenome | isolation source: river surface water | place: USA:Blue River Watershed | collected 2017-08-17
ATCGCTCTTGCGCTCTTGCGCCCAGATGTTGAACTCGGTCAAACTCTTGTTATCGATGTGCGCGGACGTGACTCTCAGTGTGAGGTTGTAAAACTTCCCTTTGTTACTTCACATGTTCGTTAAAGGCTATTGGGGCTAAGAAAGCCGCCCTTGTACGTGTTCGTCGCAGCGCTGACAAAACCGCCGAACCAGTAAATGCGATTAGCACCGAAGTAAAAATCGCGCGAGGAATATCCCATGCCATTGCAGTTGCAAAGTGGAAGGTGATGAAGCGCTCTAAATTAGTTACTAAATCCCCATTAGGTATATATGAAAGCTGAGTCGTTGAGCCCAGAGCCCATGGCCAGAATTGAAGATCCATTAAAAGGCCAAACAAACCAGAAGCAAAAACCGCAAAGAGAATCAGCATTCCGATCTCTTGAATACCTCTGAGTTTTTTCGGTAAAGCTCCTGCGAGCAATCCAATCCAAGCTGCAGCAAAGATTTGGTAGCCAAGCCAAGGCCCAATTCCACCGGTCAGCAGCGCTGATGCAAACATCGAAATCATTCCAAGTAAAAAACCAAATGATGATCCAAATACTCGCGCCGATAAAATCAAGATAAACCACATAGGTTCAATACCAACTGCTCCAGCACCTAATGGGCGCAAGGCGGCAATCAACGCCGATAGAACACCTAAGAGCGCTACAGATTTTGCATCGAGCTGCTGATTAGATATCTGAAGCACCACCACAACAAAAGAGACCGCTACAGCAATCCAGAAGAACAATTGTGTTTGTGGAAGATTTTCACCCTTGTAAAAGAAGGGCCACACAAATCCTGCAGCACTAAAGATGGATGCCACAAGTAACACCCAACCTGTTTTTCTTGAAAATGAAACCACATCTGCTGTTGTATTCACTGCATTCCTTCAATCGCTGCCATCACATCTTTCACGCGCAGCCATGGCTGAGGCGACATGACTTTGGCAACTTGTGGAGCAAAGGCAGGGGATGACAGCAGAACATCCAAAGTCGATCCATCGGCAACGATGTCACCATCTGCAATGAAAATAACTCTGGTTGCAAGCTCTGCCACTAGCTCAACATCATGGGTTGCAAGTAAAACCGCCTTTCCAAAAGCGGTGGCAAAATTAATCAGAATCCGCGTTAACTCATTTTTTGCTTCGTAATCAAGGCCTCGAGTGGGCTCATCCAAGATCAAGATTGATGGGTTTGATGAAAGCACAACGCTGAGCGCTAACCCAAGTCTTTGCCCTTCTGACAGATCTCGGGGATGGGTTGACAGAGATATTCCAGGAACTAATTGTTGCAATAAGGTAAAGGTAGTTCCGGGCGTTAGCTCATTGTCCTTGTCGGACTGCTGACACTCAATCTCAACAGATTGTCCGTATAGAAGATCACTTGGCTCTTGCGGAATAAAGCCAATCTTCTCTCTACGTTTTTTTCCGTGAAGCTCAAATGGGTTAACTCCCAATAAGTTCACACTTCCAGATTCAGGATGATCAACACCGGCAATTGCCTTGAGAAGGGAGCTTTTGCCTGCGCCGTTTCGTCCCATGATCGCAACGATTTCGCCTGCTCTTATTTGAGAAGTTAAGGCGTTAAGAGCGGTCTTGGATCCATAAGTAACTGTTAATTTCTCGAAGGAGATCACATTTTCGGCAGAATGCACTTCTTCAACTTTGTTATTTGCAATCAAACCTTCTCTTAAATCTGTGGTCATACGACGCATTTCGCGCACCGTTGTTCCGATCTCCTTCAGCCCCAACGCTCTTGCAAGGTGGACGATGGGAGGCGCAATAGGAGATTGCATCAAGATCTCTTCTGGAGTACCCACATGTGCAACACCATCTCCGCTGATATGAACAATGCGATCGGCAAACTGAATAACACGCTCTAATTTGTGTTCGGCGATGACAACAGTCAGACCTAAGTCATGTACCAACCGATGAAGGATAGATAGAACCTCTTCAGCGGCAATGGGATCTAATGCGCTTGTGGGTTCATCTAAAACTAAAGCTTTGGGATGAGTGACCAGGGCTGCACCAATTGCAACTCTTTGTTGTTCGCCGCCACTTAGTGTGGCTAGGGCGCGATCGCGCAATGGTGCAAGGCTCAGTAGATCTAATACCTCTTCAACTCTCTTGCGCATTACATCATTAGCTAAGTTCAGCGCCTCTAATCCAAATGCAAGCTCTTCCTCAACGGTATCTGCAACAAAACCATTTGCTGGGTTTTGTCCAACGATTCCGATCAGATGCGCCATTCCACCTGGCTTTGTCATTTGGGTAGAGACGCCATCGACGCTCACATCTCCGGCAAGGATTCCACCAGTGTGGTGAGGTACCAATCCATTGATTAGCCGCAGCAAAGAGGATTTACCAGATCCTGTGGATCCGATAACAAGTACCAACTCACCTTCGGCGATGGTCAGATTTAAATCTTCCAGAACAGTTGTTGTCGAGTTAGGGTAAATAAGAGAAACATGTGAAAACTTAATCATGAGATCACAGCCAATCCCAAAGCCGAGATAACAACCAAAGAATCCTTCAATCGCCAGGAAATTGGGCGGTAGCGCGAACGTTTCTTGCTCACTCCATAACCTCGACTATCCATAGCGGCAGCTAAATCAAGTGATCTGGCAAGTGACTCTTCCAGCAATGGAATTGCAACTCGTTTCCAAGAGGTTAATCCACGGGTGTTTTGCCCTCTTAGACGCTGTGCCAATCTAATTCTCTTCACCGAAGTTACTAACTGTGGCAGTACAGATGCCGCAATCACAACAGCAACTGCAAACTCATATATATAGATTGGTAAAACCCGAAGCAAGCGATGTGGGCTAGTTAATGAGGCAGCTGCTCCAAAGATCACGATGATTGAACAAATCATTAAACCTTCAGTCAGCGATGAGGACAAACGTTCCCATGTAACAACGCCGCCGATTCGAATACCTGGCATCCAGGTTGGTAAGGGGAGTATGGGTAAGCGAAATATCTCAGTACCTGGAATCGGCACTCCGATGGTTACTCCAATCAAAGTTCTAATTGCAAGAATCCAGATGGAAAGTTTGAGCGTCCAATCAAAACTCTTCGCCCATGGTGCATTTTCTCGAAACATGTAAACAATGACCGTCACTGCACCCACGCATGCAAGGGTGAACCATGTGCTATCAAATCGAACTATTGCAATAGCTAAACCGATAGCCCACAGCCACCAAGTAAATGGGTGCAGTGAGGGTTTCATCATTTTTACTTCTTGAGGTATCCCTTAGGGGTTTTCATCTCGACGCCACACTCTTTAGCTGGATAACCATTAAGTCCACAGATAAAGCCAGAGCCTTGAGCGCGCACCTTGGCAACCTGGCCAAGCACATCTATGCCCAAAGCATCCTTATCTGCAACAACGCATCGTTGAACAAGGCGCGGAGTTGATTCACCCTTTGGGCGAAGCACCGCTGAACCGAAATCAATCATTACTGCGATCCGCTTCTTACCGGCCACCGCTTTGGTCTTTCCACAAATCTTGGAAAAAGATGGTGCGAGCTTGGGAGATTTTGCATCTGGAATTGCATCATTACTGAAGGTAAAAGCCCAACCTTCAACTGAACCATCAACAACATTGACCGTAGGTCCTGTCATCGCTGGGGTCCAGGTATTTGCACCAGGAGCTGCCTGAAAGTAACCCCAGTAACGCCAACCTGTTGAACTAGCTTGTGATGATGGAATAGAAAGTGCGGTGATAACAACTGCCACTAGAAATACTTTGAACTTCATTGCTGTGTAGCCTCTCAAAATTAAAAGAGCCTCACAGGGAGTGAACCGAAACCAAGGTGGGGTACATAGGCCGCCATCTTTCGTAAGGAGCACACCCCGCAAACCTCGGCGGGTGTTTGTCTCATCTCGTTCTATTGGGTAATCCGACTTATCGCTTTTCCAGTTCAAACAATTCAGCGATTTACGGTTGCGGGTCAGCGTCGGATTTTCACCGAACTTCCCCCAAAAGAAGAGCTATTAAGTTGTGAGCGAACCAAACCACAACGGTGTGGGGTTGGCAACTAGGCGCGCTCGTCGTAGGCTTCTAAGCATGGAATACAGACGCCTTGGCAGTACCGGAATGTATGTTTCTGAGATCTCATATGGAAACTGGATTACCCATGGAAATCAGATCGAATCAGATGCTGCGATCAAATGTGTGAAGGCAGCACTAGATGAGGGAATCACCACCTTTGATACCGCAGATGTATATGCCGGAACAAAGGCTGAAACAGTTTTGGGTAAAGCGCTCAAGGGCGTAAAACGTGAATCCTACGAACTTTTTACAAAGGTTTACTGGCCTACAGGTCCAGGCAAAAATGATCGAGGGTTGTCTCGCAAGCACATCATCGAATCCTGCAACGCATCATTAAAGCGATTGCAAACAGATCACATCGATTTGTATCAAATGCACCGCTTTGACTACGAGACTCCGCTAGAAGAATCCTTAAGCGCATTTGATGATCTGATTCGCGCAGGCAAGGTTCATTACATCGGTTTTTCTGAATGGAACGCATCTCAAATTAAGTCAGCGCTAGCTATTCAAGATGCTCGTGGTTACAACCGCTTTGTTTCTAGCCAACCTCAGTACTCAGCTTTATGGCGAGTCATTGAGTCAGAGGTTGTTCCTTTGTCGAAAAAAGAGGGCATCGGCCAAATCGTATGGTCCCCAATGGCACAGGGTGTACTTACCGGAAAGTACCTTCCAGGTAAGAAGGCACCGGCGGGATCTCGAGCAACTGACAAGGGCAGTGGCGCAAACATGATCAAGGGCTGGATGCGTGATGAGGTTTTAGAGGCTGTACAAAAGCTCAAGCCGATCGCGGATCAAGCAGGACTATCAATGTCTCAGCTGGCTATCGCTTGGGTTTTACAAAATCCAAATGTCTCCAGCGCAATCATGGGTGCAACAAAGCCAAAGCAGGTAAAGGAAAATGTGAAGGCAGCAGGTGTAAAACTAGATGCTGAAATCATGAAGGCGATCGATAACGCTCTAGGTAATTTGCCAGAGCGAGATCCTAAGAAAAATGAAAGTCCGAACCCTCGGGCTTAATTAATCGTTTCGCCAACCTTTACTTGTGGGTGCGGAGCTCTCAAGCGTCGCATCTGAGTTGAACGCAACCAGGCATACATGCCAAGTCCCTTGGTAGATGTTCCTGGAAACTTTGCCTCAACTGCTTTGCGAACTTTGCGTGAAAGAAAGAATCCATCGATGACCGCGATGATTAGAACCGAGTACATCAATGCGACAGCTGCAATTTGAATCGCGGCAATTGGGAAGAGTGTTAGAACTAGGACGATAAAGATGATCGGTAAAAAGTATTCACCGATAGAACGTCGTGAATCTACAAAGTTTCTAACATAGCGACGGGCTGGGCCTTTATCTCGAGCAGGAAGTGCTGCCTCTTCGCCGCGAAGATAAGCAGCACGATGTGCCACACGACTTTCACGAGCAAGCGCCTTTGAAGCTCGCTTCTGATCCTTTGTAACGATAGGTGCCAAGGTTGAAACCTTACGCTTTGATTCAGCTTCTTTTCGCTTTGGGGTTGGTCGGCCCTTGCCTTCATTGCTTGTCATGGGGCAACTATAGAGCCCGACTCTATTTCCGCTCGACTCGCAACAGGCGTTGTCGGGGAGTAGGATTACCGCTGAAGGTCAATAGAGGAGAGCAATAATGACTACAGAGGCAACAACAAACACAGGAATTCTTCTTACAGATGTAGCCGCTTCTAAGGTGGCCGCACTGTTAGCTCAAGAAGGTCGCGATGACCTGAATCTGCGTGTAGCTGTTCAACCTGGTGGTTGCTCAGGACTTAAGTACCAGTTGTACTTTGATGATCGCAACATGGATGGCGATATCGTGCGCGAGTTTGGCGCCGTCAAGGTAATTACAGACAAGATGTCTGACCCTTATCTTTCAGGTGCAACAATTGATTTTGTTGACACCATCGAAAAGCAAGGCTTCACAATCGATAATCCAAATGCGCAAGGTTCTTGTGCCTGCGGCGATTCCTTTAACTAAGTAACCTCCCTTTAGACATTAGGATCCCTACATGAAAATTGGTGTAGCGGGTTCGGTAGGTCTTGACCATTTGATGACTTTCTCTGGAAAGTTCACAGAGTCACTCGTTGCAGGTTCATTGGAAAAGGTTTCACTAAGTTTTCTCGTAGATAGCCTTGATGTGCGACGTGGTGGATGTGCAGCAAATATCGCCTATGGAATGGGTGTTCTTGGTCTTAATCCAATCTTGATTGCTGCGGTCGGTAAGGACTGGGCTGATTACGAAGCATGGCTTTCACGTCACGGGGTCGATACCTCTCACGCATTGGTCTCAACTACTTTGCACACCGCACACTTTGTTGTGACAACAGATCAAGATCTCAACCAGATCGCGTCATTCTTTCCAGGAGCGATGTCAGAGGCGCGCAACATTGAGCTCTCTCCGATTATGGAAAAAACGGGTCGCTTAGACATGATGGTGATTTCGCCAGATGACCCAGAAGCGATGTTGCGTCACTCCGAAGTCTGCCGCCAATTAGGTATTGCATTTGCCGCTGATCCTTCACAACAGATGGCGCGCATGTCAGGTGATGAGATCAAGATGCTGATCGATGGCGCTTCATATCTATTTCTTAACGAGTATGAGTTAGCTTTGGCGATGCAGAAAACTGGCTGGAGTGATCGCGAGATTCTGGAGCGAGTCAAGTACAGAGTTGTCACACTTGGTTCACAGGGTGCAAAGGTTGAAAGTGCGGCAGGGGAGTTTGTTCAAGTTACCTGCCCTCAAGAAAAATCCAAGACCGATCCAACAGGTGTTGGCGACTCATTCCGTTCAGGTTTTATCGCAGGGCTTGCTTGGGGTCTTTCTCATGAGCGATGCGCCCAGCTGGGAGCGCTAATTGCTACCTATGTCATCGAAACCCTGGGGACCCAGGAGTATCGATTTACCAAGGAAGAGTTTGTGGCCCGCTTTGAAGAGGCGTACGGCAAGGATGCAGCCAACGAGGTCTCGCAGCACCTGAAGTAATGTGAGCAGTGCCACCCCTCCTTCAGATTGGGCTGGTGCCACGCTCAAGCCGATTTCAAACTATCCTTAGGCCATGTCCCGACGCAGCCTACGCACCCCATTAAAAGCGCTCCTGTTTTCAGCGCCAATCTTGCTTCTTACCGGTTGTTCAAATGTTTCCGGTTTGGGTTTTCCAGAGGGTGTGACAAGCGTTAATGATCAGTCGATCCCGCTATGGGAAGGCTTTTGGATCACTGCTGCAGTTGTCGGAATCTTCACTTTAGTTTTGATCTTGTGGCCTGCGGTATTTCATCGCGGCAAAAAAGATGGACCAGAGTTTCCAAAGCAAACTCAGTACAACGTTCCTGTTGAGGTTGCCTACACATTAATTCCAATCATCATTACCGTTTTCCTGTTTTACTACACAGTTCAAAAGCAAAATGTAATTACGGAAAAGACAAATACCTACGCACATGAGATCACTGTCGAAGGCTTCCAATGGTCTTGGCAGTTTGGTTACCCTGAAGCAGGTCCAAAGGCGGTTGTCACCGGAACACCCGAGCAGATACCTACTTTGGTCGTGCCTTTGGGCGAAAGAGTTCGCTACACGATTACCTCAAATGATGTTGTTCATGGCTTCTGGATACCAGCGTTCATGATTCAAATGCAAAACCTGCCAGGTGTCACCAACTCACTTGAATTCACCGCTAACAAGCTGGGTGAGTTTCCGGGGCGTTGCAACATCTTGTGCGGTCGCAATCACACACAAATGTTATTCACGGTAAAGGTTGTAACCCCAGCTGAATACGACGCTTATCTAGAGTCAATTAAGGAAGGCCAAGCATGACAACTTATGCAGAAAAGCCAACGATGACTGCTACTCGTCCCATGCCGACTCCAAAGGGAAAGAGCTTCGTAAAGTGGATTACTTCAACTGATCACAAGACCATCGGGTACCTCTACCTGATGACATCCTTTGCATGGTTCCTTATTGGAGGAGTGCTTGCACTTGCTCTGCGTGCTGAATTAGCCCGTCCCGGAATGCAGTTCTTGAGCAATGATCAATACAACCAGATCTTTACTATGCATGGAACGATCATGCTGCTTATGTTTGCAACTCCGCTCTTTGTGGGCTTTGCAAATGTAATCATGCCTCTGCAAATCGGCGCAGCAGATGTTGCATTCCCTCGTTTGAACATGCTCTCTTACTGGCTTTTCCTCTTCGGCGGAATAATGACCTTTGCTGGTTTCCTATCGCCAGGAGGTGCAGCTTCATTTGGTTGGACCGCTTACGCGCCACTTTCTAACTCAACTTATTCACCTGGTATTGGTGGAGATCTATGGTTACTTGGTCTTGCTATCGGTGGTGTTGGAACAATTCTTGGTGGCGTTAACTTCATTACGACAATCTTTACGATGCGTGCGCCAGGCATGACGATGTTCCGTATGTCGATCTTCTCCTGGAACGTTTTGTTAACTTCAATTCTTGTTCTACTTGCATTCCCGCCATTGGCTGCAGCTTTCTTAGGTCTTGAAGCCGATCGTCTCTACGGCACGCATTTATTTGATCCAGCAAATGGTGGAGCGATGTTGTGGCAGCACCTCTTCTGGTTCTTCGGACACCCAGAGGTTTACATCCTGGCACTTCCATTCTTTGGTATTGCAACTGAGATCTTGCCGGTCTTTAGTCGCAAACCAATCTTCGGATACCTAGGTCTCATCGCTGCAACGATTGCTATCGCGGCACTTTCTGTCTCTGTTTGGGCACACCACATGTTTGCCAGCGGACAGGTTCTCCTGCCCTTCTTCTCATTCATGACATTCCTTATTGGTATTCCGACAGGTGTTAAGTTTTTTAACTGGATCGGCACAATGTGGCGTGGTCACGTAACCTTTGAAACACCGATGTTGTGGGTAATGGGCTTCTTGGTTACCTTCTTATTCGGTGGAATCACAGGAATCATCCTTGCTTCACCGCCACTTGATTTTGCTGTTTCAGCAAGTTACTTCGTGGTTGCACACTTCCACTACGTTCTCTTTGGAACAGTTGTCTTTGCAATGTTTGCTGGCTTCTACTTCTGGTGGCCAAAGTTCACAGGTCGCATGCTCAATGAAACATTAGGAAAGATTCACTTCTGGACGCTTTTCTTTGGCTTCCATCTGACTTTTCTAATTCAACACTGGCTAGGAATCAAGGGCTTCCCACGTCGTTATGCAGATTTTTTGCCAACTGATGGATTCACCTTTATGAATACGGTCTCAACCATTGGTTCATTCCTCTTGGCACTTTCAATGATTCCATTTGCAATCAATATTTGGATCACACGTAAATCTCCGATGGTTGGCGTGGATGATCCTTGGGGTTACGGAGCATCGCTTGAGTGGGCTACATCTTGTCCGCCTCCACGCCACAACTTCTTATCAATGCCTCGTATCTCTTCAGAGCGACCAGCCTTTGATCTGCACCATCCACACATCAAGACGGAGGGAAAGAGCTAACTCATGAAGGCTTCCTGGCAACTATTTGGTGGATTGAGCGTTTTTTACTTCGCGGTCACAATTGTTTACTTCTACATTGGTGGCGAACCATTAGGTATTAGTGCACTGCTTCTTTCAGGCGCACTTGCCGGAATGGTGGGCTTCTATGTGTGGTTTACGCAAAAGCGTATCGGCGTGATTTTGCCGGAAGATAATTTAACGGCCGAGATTTCCGATGGTGCAGGCGAGCTAGGTTTCTATAGCCCTCACTCATGGTGGCCATTGCCCGTAGCGGTTAGCTCATGTGTCTTCGCACTCGGTTTAATTATTGGTTGGTGGCTCTCACTTATTGGCTTAGGTGCGCTCGTTATCTCAATCATCGGAATGGTAACTGAGTATGAAAAGCCAGAGATAGCTTCTGCTCACTAATGAGTTCGATTCGCGCTGAAATTCTGCCGGTAGATTTTCCAGATACCGCCGCAGCTCGAATCACGATTGATGCTCCAGCGCAGGTAATCTTTGATCTAATTGCAAACCCGGCAGCCCATCAGCGTTTTGATGGTTCAGGAACGGTCAAGAAGGCAATTTCAGGCCCGGAGCGGCTCTATCTTGGTGCAAGATTTGGCATGGCGATGAAGATCAAGGTTCCATATCGAATCAAAAACACAGTCGTTGCCTTTGAAGAGAACAAGAAGATCACATGGTGCCACCTCATGAAGTGGACATGGTGTTATGAACTACAGGCTATTACTCCAAATCAAACCGTTGTAACCGAATCATTTGATGCAAGCGAAATTCCTTCCTTTGCCAAATGGTGGCTCAAAAAAACTGGAGCAATGGATCACAATCCACGATGGATGGCTAAGTCACTTGTAAAGTTGAAGTCAATTTGCGAGGCTTGAGCTTACAAAGATTTGCTCCTCTTGTTTTTGTTCTGCTGTGGAGTACAGGTTTTGTAGGCGCTAAGTACGGCCTTCCATATGCAGATCCCTTTATTTTCCTTGCAATCCGAGTTCTTCTCGCGTCACTATTGCTCTTTATTGTTGCCCAACTAATGAGCATGCAGATCAGGATCGGCAGAGAAGCAATTACTCGCTCTTTTCTGATCGGCTTCTTCTTGCATGCCTGTTATCTCGGGGGAGTCTTTTACTCAATCTCTCAAGGGTTGCCCGCAGGTGTTGCAGCGGTGGTTACTAGTCTTCAGCCAGTTTTGGTCTCACTGATTGCGATCAAGGTATTGGGTGAAAAGCTTCGCGCTAAGCAAGTAATCGGATTGTTCCTTGGGCTTGTGGGAGTTTTATTGGTTCTAGGCCCTACCTTTGATTCGCAGATCTCGTGGACAGCTGTTGCTGCAATTGTGATCGCTCTGATCGGTAGCACCACAGCTACATTGCTCCAAAAGAGGGTCGGCGCAGATATTCCACTACTTGCAGGAACTGCCTATCAATATCTTTTCTCTGGCGCCGTTCTTGCTTTGTTAGCGTTGGGCACTGGACAGATGAGCATCACTTGGAACGCACAATTTATTGGTGCATTCATTTGGTTGCTGCTTGTATTGTCGGTCGGTGCTATTTTGCTGCTGCTGTGGTTACTAAATACAGGCAGCGCGGCCTCTGTATCTTCATTGTTCTATCTTGTTCCACCAGCCACGGCGATTGAAGCCTTTTTTCTCTTCGGTGAAAAAGTAAACACCCAAGGCCTCCTGGGTATTGGAGTTACCGCCTTGGGTGTTTGGCTTGTAATTAGAGCTTAGCCACTTATCTCAACTTAGTGGCTTTCGATCTCCTTAAGATCTTCAGCGGTTGCCTTTGGAACCGCTTCAGAGTGAGCAACACTCATTCGAGAGCGAAGTTTGTTGCGAAGGGCGCCAGCACGCTTTACTCCGCGAGCATCCACCTCAGGAAGCTCCAAGGCAGGTGCTTGTTCATGAGATGTCAGCAGGTAAGCCTTCTCAGGTGAGATTGGCTCATGTACTTCAACAAACTCACCGCTAGGCAAGCGAAGCAAACGTCCAGTCTCACGACCATGCAGTACTAGTTCGCGATCTGCGCGCTGTAGAGATAGACATAAACGCTTGGTGATTACAAATGCAAGCGGGGGCAAAACGAAGATACCAATTCGTGTGCCCCACATGATTTGGTTGATCGATAAATCAAAGTGAGTTGCAATTAAGTCATTACCACCGTTGATTAATGCGACGACCATGAAGGTAATTGACATCGCACCAAGTGCGGTGCGGTTAGGAGCGTTACGTGGGCGATCTAATAGATGGTGCTCACGCTTGTCTCCTGTGATCCAACTTTCAATGAATGGATACAGGGCCATTCCGGTAAACAAGATTCCAGGAACGATCAACCCCGGAATCAAAATGTTCCAAGAAATTGTGTACCCAAAGAAGTAAGTTTCAAGCGGTGGAGCCATACGAACTAAACCATCGAGCCAACCCATGTACCAGTCTGGCTGTGATCCAGCTGAAATTTGACCCGGTGTGTAAGGACCATAAAGCCAAATCGGATTGATAGATGCAACAGCTGAGATAAATGCGATTACACCAAATACGATGAAGAAGAATCCACCAGCCTTTGCCATGTAAACAGGCATCAATGGGTAACCAACAACATTCTTCTCAGTACGTCCAGGACCTGGGAACTGAGTGTGCTTCTGGTACCAGACCATCATTAAGTGGGCTGTGATTAGCGCCAAGAATGCACCTGGCAGCAAAAGAACGTGGACGATGTAAATACGTGGAATAAATGCTTCACCAGGGAAGGCTCCGCCAAAGGCAAAGTAGGAGAGATAGGAGCCCACAACGGGTATCGCTTGAATAATCGCTTCAGCGATACGAATACCTGTTCCAGAAAGTAGATCATCTGGAAGTGAGTAACCAAGGAATCCTTCAACAATTCCTAGGGTAAGAAGTCCAATACCGATGATCCAGTTTCCTTCACGTGGCTTACGGAAGGCTCCCGTGAAAAAGACACGCATTAAGTGGGCAACGATCGCTGCCATGAAGATAAGTGCTGCCCAGTGGTGGATCTGTCGCATCAACAAGCCACCGCGAACCTCAAATGAGATATGCAGAGTTGATGCGTAAGCGGCAGACATCTGCACACCCTCTAGAGGTTCATAGCCGCCTTCGTAGATAACCTCACGAGCAGAAGGGTCAAACCAAAACGTTAGATATGTTCCAGATAGAAGCAGGATGATGAATGAGTACAGCGCGACTTCACCGAGAAGAAATGACCAATGGTCCGGAAACACCTTCTGCAGATTCTTCTTCATCCATGCTGCAGCACCAGTTCGCTCATCAACATAGTTAGCAACTTGTCCTAATTTTTGTTCAGTTGTCATGATGAGATACGCCCCCAAAAGCTAGGTCCAACTGGTTCTGTAAATGGTGTGCGTGCCATAAGGAAACCTTCAGCATCCACTGTGATATTTAACTGCGGAAGTGGTCTAGCCGCAGGCCCAAAAATGACCTTTGCGGCACGTGTGACATCAAATGTTGATTGGTGACATGGGCACAGCAGGTGCTTGGTGGTTTGTTCATACAAAGCAACAGCACAACCCATGTGAGAACAGATCTTTGAGAAGGCGATGATGCCCTCATGTGTCCAGCTCAGGCGCTCTGCATCCAAGTTGAACTCTTCAGGGCGAAGGCGGATCAGCAGCAATGCATCCTTTGCAATGTCATTGAGCTTGCGATGTTCAGGGTCATCGGTTTCAGGTAAAACCTGTGCAACAGCGCCAACTTCAAGGTCAGAGGCACGGATTCTGCGATCACCTGGGTCGGTAACTAAATAGGTGCCGGCTTTCCATGAAGTTTCCTTTAAATCATTTCCTGGAAGCGGACCTAAGTCGCGAAGAAGTAATAGGGGAGAGATCGCAGACAATCCAAGTGCTGCACCTAGTGAACGCTTGATCAATGAACGACGACCAAGTCCAGAAGCGTTAGCACCATCCTTAACAGCGGCGACAAACTCTTTACGATCTTCATCTGGGGATCTGAACTCGTGACGATGTGCAATTACCTCTTGATCGGGCATCAAAGTTTTTGCCCAATGGATCGCACCCATTCCAATAAAGAAGAGCGAGATAGCCATACCTAAACCAAGACCTAATTGGTGAGCGTTCTGATTTCCCATAACTGGTACAAATACAAAGACATCATCAGGGATGAAGAAAGAAGCAACAAGTAACAAAGTTCCTAGTGATGATATTCCAAAGAGGATTGCAACCTGACGCTCTGCGCGCTTGGCTGCAACAGGATCGTGATCTGCTTTTCTATGGACGTGCGCAGGTAATCCTGGATCTTTAATCGCTTCGATTTCATTAGACATTGTTTATCTCGCCTTCATAGCTAGCCATACAGCTACACCAATAAGAAGTCCTAGACCTAGGGTCCATGCAAGCAAACCTTCAGTTACAGGACCTACACGTCCAAGAGATGCACCACCAAGATTTGGTTCAGACTCTGCATGCTTAATCCACTTGATAATTGATTTCTTCTCTTCAGGTGTAATTGTTTTATCACTAAAAACCGGCATCGCTTGTGGGCCAGTAACCATTGCTTCGTAAATGTGCTTTGGTTCAATACCCATCAAAGTTGGTGCGTACTTGCCCTGTGTAAGAGCTCCACCTTGTCCAGCAAAGTTGTGGCACATCGCGCAATTGTTTCGGAACAACTCGCCGCCTTCAGCGATGCTTCCATCACGTTCGTAGTTCAACTGTTCTTCCGTTGGAATTTCAGGTCCTGGAGCAAGTGATGCGACATATGCAGCGAGCGCAGCAGTCTCTTCAGGTGTGTACAAAGGAGCCTTACGCATAGCCTGCTGACTCATATCAGCCATCGGCATGCGACCGGTACCGACCTGAAAATCAACAGATGCAGCGCCAACACCAACTAGCGATGGAGCGATTGCGCCACCTTCAGAGTTTAGACCGTGACATGAAGAGCAGCCCTTTAAAAAGATCTGACGGCCTTCTTCAATCAGTGCTGAACGATCGGCTGTGGTTGTCTGCGCAGTAGTCGTCGCACTAGCAACACTAAAGGTTGTTCCAATCGCAAACAATGCAAAGATCAACAATGCAGGACCAACCGCCTTGTGGCGACGGTAGCGGGATAGACGCTTCACTTATATTCCTTACTACTTAACTAGATAAATCGCAGCAAAAAGTGCGATCCATACGACGTCGACGAAGTGCCAGTAATACGAAACTACAATTGCGGTTGTTGCTTGTTGGTGAGTAAAGCGACGAGCTTTAGAGACACGCACCATCACGATGAGGAAGGCGATTAATCCACCGGTCACATGAAGACCATGGAAACCTGTTGCAATATAAAAGATCGAGCTATATGCATTTGTTGACAGCGCTAAACCTTCAGAAACCAAAAGTGCATATTCATACACCTGCCCGGCAATAAAGAATGAACCCATCAAAAATGTAAGAGCAAACCACTCGCGCATACCCCACTTATTAATTTGGAAGAGTTTGCCTGTGCGGCGGTTTTGAAAACGCTCAGCAGCAAAAACACCAAACTGACATGTGACAGATGAGAGCACCAAGATTGTTGTGTTAAATGCAGCAAAGGGGATGCTCAGTAACCCTGATGACTCTGACCAAATCGTTGGTCCCTGCACCGCACGTGTTGTGAAGTAAATGGCAAAGAGTGCTGCGAAGAACATCAGCTCGCTAGAGAGCCAGACAATTGTTCCGACCGCTACTGCATTAGGACGGGTGATCTTGTGGTGTGCTGCTTGGCTTGACATAGGGCCGATTATTCCCGAAAAGCTGCTCGCCGTCTGCCTCGAGCCAGCCAGAATGGGCTTGATTTTGCCGATAAAGAGGTGAAACAGGTCACCTAAAAAAGGGGCATTTCTGAGAAGGGGCAGGGTCTTTTTGCGCGGCTTTTTTCATTAGAATGTGCCAATGGCCGAGACCAAAAAACAGATCATTGTGTACTCCGATGACTCCTCAGTTCGCTCCTCAATTGTTTCTGCACTTGGTGCAAGGGTTGCTAAGGATCTTCCAGAGCATGAGATTCACGAGTTTGCTACTGGCTCGGCCTTGAGAGCTTATGTTGACTCGAAAAACCTCGCCGGCGGATTCCGCGCAGATCTTTTCATTCTAGATGGCGAAGCCGCCCAAGAAGGCGGTTTAGGTATGGCCCGTCAATTAAAGGATGAGGTTTTCAACTGCCCACCGATCTTGGTGATTACAGGTCGTAAAGAGGATAAGTGGTTGGCCGCCTGGTCTTTAGCTGAGGCATCTGTTGTCCATCCTATCGATCCATTTACGCTAGCTAAGACCGCTGCAGAATTACTTCGCGGCGTCTCAGTAGTTTCTGCTTAAATTTTCTCATGAGCCAATTGCTGTGGGATGAAAACATAGCAATTATCGAGTCTGGATTGGATTTAGAAACTGATCGAGTCCAATGGTGCATGAACCAAATCCTTACTGGGCAAGCGGCTAATGAAAATATTAAAGGTTTTCTGATCGCGCTAAAAACTAAAGGTGAAACCCCTGAAGAGGTTGGGGCTTTAGTAGACCAGATGTATCAACATTGCGCTCCAATCTCTATTACAGAACGTGCCGTTGACACGGTAGGTACAGGGGGAGATGGCGCACACACAATTAATATCTCCACAACTGCAGCGATTATTGCGGCAGCTGCAGGTGCCAAGGTAATTAAGCATGGCAACCGAGCTGCCTCATCCAAATCAGGGGCTGCAGATCTTCTTGAAAATCTTGGGATCAACATTAATCTTGATGGAAAAGGCGTTGAAAAGAGCTTTCATACTCTTGGTATCGGATTTTGCTTTGCGCCTGTTTTCCATCCTGCAATGAAGCATGCCGCTGCTTCTAGAAAAGAGCTAGGAACGCCAACTGTTTTCAACATTTTGGGCCCACTTGCAAATCCAGCAAAACCTAAAGCAGCGGCAATCGGTGTCGCAAATGAACGTATGCACCTAGTTATGGCGCAGGTTCTAGGCGATCGCGGAGTAGATGGCTTTGTTTTTCGTGGTGATGATGGCTTGGATGAGATAACCCTTGCAACTTCGACATCGGTGCTCAGTATTGGAACCGAGGAGATTGTTAGCGGTCTGATTAATCCTGCTGATTTTGGAATCAACCTGTCGCCTATTGAGTCCTTAGTAGGTGGTGATGGGGCAGAAAATGCTCGTATCTCCAGTGAGATTTTTGAGGGTAAGCAAGGTCCGCATAGAGATGCATGTGTGCTTAATGCGGCGGCAGCGATTGCGGCATATGAGGGTCACACCGATTTGTTATTACATGATCGAATCGCCGCAGGAGTAAATGCTGCAAACCTTGCACTGGATTCGGGTGCGGCAAAGGAGCTTGTTATTAAGTGGGCTGAACTTACTCAGCGATTGGGCGCTTAACTCTCTTTTTCTTAGAGGGAAAGTTTCGCATCTGTTCGAAGTTATGGATGTTAAATCCAGCTAAGCGTTCTATTAATCCATGTAAAACATCGACAGTTGCTCTTGCATCATCCAAAGCACGGTGGTTAGGTGAGGTCTGTGCTCCAAAAAACTGCGCCAAGGTAGATAACTTGCAGTTGATTACCTCATCTCTATCGAGTACCGCGCGAGCAAGCCGTGCTGTATCAACAGTTTGATACTCAGGCCAATCGATCTCGTGGGTTAATGCTGCGGCCTTGAGAAAACTTAGATCAAAGGGCGAGTTATGGGCTACAACAACTGTCTCATCAGGAGAGCCTAGGAATTCAAAAAGTGTTGGAAGGATTTCATCGATAAACGGTGCAGAGATCAACATTGCATCCGTGATCCCAGTTAATTCGGTAATGAAGTATGGCAGCGCGTGACCAGGATCAACAAAACTTTGAAAGGTGGCGAGGACTTCTCCGCCCTTTACCTTCACCACTCCAATTTCAGTGATTCCAGCTCCCAGGCGAGGTGAACCACCTGAAGTTTCTAAATCCAGGACGGCAAATACTGTTTCGGAGAGTTCCCTCTCAGCAACCTTGCTCATAGCGGCAATGGTAGGTGATTGCTCCGACATAATTTCAGTCGTACTCTTCATACATGGCTGTTGATGGAGCACCTGATGGATGGATGCAGGATTGGGCTGCCATGGGTTCAGGAAAGAACGCGCATATAGGCGTACTGCTGGTTCATGGTTTTACTGGATCGCCTGCCTCAATGCGCCCTTGGGGAGAGTTCTTGCACTCCAAAGGGTACTCAGTTCGAGTGCCATTGTTGCCTGGCCATGGAACACATCCAGAAGATCTCAACAAAGTTAAATGGCAGGAATGGCCTGCAAAGGTTGAGTTTGAGCTCAGCGAACTTCGAAAAAGTTGTGATGTAATTTTCTTAATTGGTTTATCAATGGGTGGTGGCACAGTTCTCAATGTTGCAGCATCAAACAATGATTCTTTGACCGGAGTTGTTTTGGTTAACCCGATGATCCACGTAAAGGGTGTTCCTGTAGAGCTGGCATTTTTCTTGTCACGCCTACAAAAGATGCGCACCAGCGTAGGAGATGACATTAAGCGTCCTGGAGTTACAGAATGGGGATACGACGCGCTACCAACTCGAGGCGTTTACCAGCTGCTTAAAATGTTGCGAATTACAAGACGTAATCTGAACAAGGTCACTATCCCGGTGCAGCTTTTTCATTCTGTAGAGGACCACACTCTGCCAGTCACAAATACTGAGATCATCATGGATGAGATCGGTTCAGCCAATAAGAGCAGAATTGAACTTGTGAATAGTTATCACGTTGCAACAATGGATTATGACCAGGAGCTAATCTTCCAGAACTCTCTAACCTTTATCGAGTCTCTAACTAAGTAGTACTCATCTGCCTGTCTTACGAGACCGCCAAGCTAATGGCGATTCCTAGTATTCCAATCGCAGATGTAGCGGTAAGGACTCTTCGTACTTGGGGTTTTTGAATATAAATCGAAGACTTTTTAACGGTCCAAATAAGTCCGATATTCCACGCAATCGAAATGATTGCCCAGACCGCACCAAGTGTGATGATTCCTATGGCAAGAGAGCTCTGTTGCGGAATAAATGCAGGTATAAAGGCGACCGCGTAAACAGCTGCTTTTGCATTGGTCAAATTGGTTACTAGCCCCAGGCGGAAAGATCCCCAATCCGAGATCTGGATCTTGCTGTCTAGATCAAATTTTCCGAACTCTTCTCGAAGCGAGTAGAAAGTTTGTGCTGATATCAACGTTAAGAAAATTACGCCTGTCCATTTAAGAATTAAGTACGCAGTCTCAGACTCGGTGAAAATTGCCGATAAACCAACCGCACTTGAAACGCTCCAGATCATGATTCCAAGGCAATTTCCGATTGAAGATAAGAGCGCCGCTTTAGGACCGCCGACTATTGATTGGCGAAGCACCATGGCAACTCCCTGTCCGGGAACCATTACCAACAAGGTGGTAGCAAATATGAAAGCTGGAAGGTTTTCTAGAATGGCAGACATCTTTACTTTCTGTGGGGTCTAACCGTTAGTTCATCGACGCCGATTCGATTAGCTCCAAAATTATTCACAGGTGAATCGCTGGGATATCCAATAGCGATACCGCACAGCAATCGGTAATCCTTTGAGATTTCAAACTCTTTACGAACAACATCCTCCCATATACCCACCGCACCTTGAGCACAGGTACCTAATCCGTGCGCATGAGCGGAAAGAATCAGGTTTTGCATCATTAGTCCAGCATCCGATGCGGCATAAATGTGAAGACTCTTGTGTACAAAGACAAAGAGTTCGACGGGTGCGCCAAAGAATGAATAATTCTTAGCCCATTGCTTATCGCGTGCATCTCTGTCGCCTCTTTGAACTCCGAAGAGCTCATATAACTCTTTGCCTACGCGCTCTGCTCGTGGCTTGAGTTCAGATGGATACGGTTTGGCGATTGATCGATTACTAGTCGGAAGTCCATATCTTGAATAAACAATTCGCAACTTATTCAAAAAACCCTTGCGCATGATTTTCGATAGCACACCCCAGCGAGAAAGAAACTCGGTACTGATTCGATCTCTGATATCGCCCGAAGCGACCGCCACTTTAAAGGGACGAGTGTTAGACCAACTTGGAGCGGTGAGAGCATCTGTGAGAATTTGATCTAGAACATTTTGGGGGATAGGAGTTGACTTGAAATCTCGAGTACTTCTGCGTGAGGACAGGAACCTTGAAAACTCTTCAGATGTAATCATTTGGCAACTTTATCTATAGTTCTCGAATACTCATGGGTAAGGAAAGAAAATTCCTAGTTGTCGCGTGTGGACGATACTGGGATCGAACCAGTGACCCCCACAATGTCAATGTGGTGCTCTACCGCTGAGCCAATCGTCCTAGGTATGAGAACTATACAACACAAGATTTATCGAGCGTAATCATCCTCGATACGCTCAATATCATCTTCACCAAAGTATGTTCCAGTTTGAACTTCAATGAAGACAAGCTCCTGTGTGCCTTGATTTGCTACTCGATGCAGTTGGCCAATCTCTATATCTACCGTTTCTCCAGCATTTTTTTCAAATACTTGACCATCCAAGGTAACTGTTGCAACACCTGAAACGATGAACCAATGCTCTGCTCTTTTTTGATGACGTTGATACGAAAGTCTGGAGTTTGGTTTTACGTATATGCATTTAACTTTATGAGTGGGTTCATCTTGTAAAACTTCATAACGCCCCCAAGGTCTGAATGAGTCGTCATCGATCATCATCTTTTTCCTTTGGTCCTTGTTGAACACCAGTTGTGTTTTAACGACAACAGTCTTGCATTAATACTGGAGGTCGGGACGGGATTTGAACCCGTGTAGAGGGATTTGCAGTCCCTTGCCTCGCCTCTCGGCCACCCGACCATACAAATATCGCCGCAAGATTTAATTCTTCGAAGAGAGTTCAATCTAAACGGCGACTATCAGAGCGGACGACCGGGTTCGAACCGGCGACCTGAACCTTGGCAAGGTTCCGCGCTACCAACTGCGCTACGTCCGCGAGGAGGACAAATCTAGCGCAGGAGAGCCATATCCGCCAAAGTGCCCAAATCCGCAAATTAAAGAGAGATTGGTTAGCGTTGCCCCGTGGAACATCCAGCAGATGCACCCCTTTTTTGGATGGGGGGTCGTAAGGCAACACAAATTGTGGAGATCTCGAATAATCCCACATGCCTTGATGATGGGGATTTTTGGGCGGTCTCTACAACCTTTGAAGGTGGATTTATCGCAGCTAAGTTTGCGTCAGTAGAAGATGCAAGCTTTCCCGAATCAAGCTGGATACCAGTTACAACCAAATGGTTCACTCATCCAGAACGAGATGGGTACATCAAATATGTAGATCTAATTCGAGAAAAGATTGCACAAGGTTGGGTTTACCAGGTCAATGCTTGTCGCCAGTTATCTACAGAGGATGCAAATCCTAATTTGCGCGGATTGTTCTCACTTATTTTGAAGGCAAATCCTGCTCCATGGGCCAGTTACTTTGAGATTCCGGGACTCAATATTGCTTCAGCCTCTCCTGAACTCTTTCTTTTGCGGGACGGAAATCGGGTAATGACCTCACCAATTAAAGGAACCAAACCTTTGGGCTCTGATGAATTTGGAGTTAAAGATCGATCAGAAAACATCATGATCGTCGACTTGATGCGCAACGATCTAGGAATAATCTGCAAAAGTGGATCAGTTGAAGTAAGCAGATTGCTTGCAACTGAAGACCACCCAGGGTTGCAGCATTTAGTTTCAGATGTTCAAGGCGAACTTCTTGATGGCATTAAATGGAGATCGATAATCGAGGCGATCTCACCTCCAGGATCAGTTAGCGGAGCACCTAAATCTTCGGCTCTCAATGTGATTGAAGAGAATGAAAATCCACGTGGACCGTACTGCGGAATCCTGGGCTGGGTGCAAGGTGACAAGGCGGCTCTATCAGTTGCTATTCGGGTTTTTTGGAAGGATGACAAGCTTCGTTTTGGAACAGGGGCTGGCATCACATTTAGTAGCGATTCGATTCAGGAGTGGGAAGAGACTGAACTTAAAGCTGCACGTTTGATAAAAATTGCATCAGGTGAAAACTCATGAAGATCATTCAAAACGGATTGGTGCTCAATCAATCGGAGAGCCTGTGTGATGAAAAGGGCTGGATGGCAGGTAAGGGCATCTTCGAAACGATTAAGACGGTAGATAACCAGCCATGGGCACTGTCTAGACATATGAGACGAGCGGTTGCTAGTGCATTACGTGAAGGGATACAGCTGCCATCTCAGGAAGATTTATTGACCGCTTTAGATCTTTTGTTTTCCCATGAAAGTTTTGAAAATGGCGTCCTTCGCCTTTCATTTGGTCAGGATGGTAATTGGGCTGCGGCGCATTTTCCGTACCAGAACCTGAACTTTGCCGCCAAGTTACATTCTTATAATCAAGAGGTAGTAAATCAAGGACAGCCCATAAAGAGTTTTCCATACTCACATCGGCTTAGGATCCTAGATGAGGTCAATGCATTAGGTTTTGATGAAGCGATAGTTTTCAACACTAATAGGCGGGTCTGTGAAGGCGCAGTCACCAATCTGATCTTCTTGATAGATGGACAATGGGTCACTCCGCCAATTAGTGATGGTGTTCTTCCGGGTGTTATGCGAGCTTTAGTGATCGAGTATTGCGGAGTTCAGGTAAGGAGCATCTCGGAATCTGATTTACCAAGGGTCGAATCTGGCTATTTGTTGAGCAGTTTGCGAATCGCACAACCGATCGCATCTATAGATGGCAGAGATTTACTTCAAACCCCTCAATTTGGCGCTGAAATTGAAGCAATGGCGCTAAAGACTTCGGTAGGCTAACCACATGGCACAGATCTCGATCACAGTTGATGGTGTTGCCCACCAAGTTGAGGCTGATCAACGCCCTACGCATTTTTTTGCAGATAACAAGGATGTCGTTGTTTGCCGAGTTAATGGAGTGCTCAAGGATTTGTGGACCGAGCTGCGTGACGGGGATTTGGTTGAATCAGTATTGATCTCATCACCAGATGGCCTAGCGGTATTGCGTCACTCAACCGCACATGTGATGGCACAAGCGGTCCAAGAGGTTTACGCAAATACACGATTAGGAATTGGTCCACCAATCAAAGATGGTTTCTATTACGACTTTGATCCTGAGAACACTTTCAACCCTGATGATCTGGTCAAGATCGAAAGTGCAATGCGCAAAATTATCAAGGAAGGTCAAAGGTTTCGCCGCCGCGTCACAACCGAAGCTGACGCGCTTAAAGAATTGGCGCACGAGCCATACAAGTGTGAGTTAATCGGCATTAAAGGTCCTGCTGGCGAAGAAGCATCTGTCGAAGTAGGCGGTTCAGAGCTCACCATTTACGACAATTTAGGTCGAGATGGGAATCCAGTGTGGAGCGATTTGTGTCGTGGCCCGCATCTTCCATCTACTAAACAAATTCCTGCCTTCAAGTTGATGAGAACCGCTGCCGCCTACTGGCGAGGATCTGAAAAGAACCCAATGCTCCAAAGAATTTATGGAACAGCTTGGCCTTCTCAGGATGAGTTGAATGGTTATCTTGAATTACTGGCCGAGGCTGAGAAACGTGATCATCGCCGACTGGGTACCGAATTAGATCTTTTTTCATTTCCTGAAGAGATTGGTTCGGGATTGGCTGTTTTTCATCCAAAGGGTGGAATTGTTCGTCGAGCGATGGAGGATTACTCACGTATCCGACATGAAGAGGAAAACTACGAGTTTGTCTACTCTCCACATTTAACAAAAGCTGCACTCTTTGAAAGATCCGGTCACTTGCAGTGGTATGCAGATGGAATGTACCCGCCAATGATCCTTGATGAAGAGTTGAACGCTGATGGCACGATTAAGCGAGCGGGTCAGCAGTATTACATGAAGCCGATGAACTGTCCCTTCCACAATTTAATTTACAAATCTCGAGGTCGCTCTTACCGTGAACTCCCGCTTCGATTGTTTGAGTTTGGAACGGTTTATCGTTACGAGAAATCCGGCGTACTGCACGGCATCACTCGTGCAAGAGGCTTCACTCAAGATGATGCGCATATTTACTGCACAAAAGAGCAGATGGTTGGTGAGCTAGATTCATTGCTTACCTTCGTACTTAATCTGCTTCGTGATTATGGTTTGAATGATTTCTATCTTGAACTTTCAACTAAGAATGAAGAAAAGTTTGTTGGTGAAGATGCTGATTGGGCTGAAGCCACCGAGGCATTACGTAAGGCTGCTACTGCACAAAATCTAGAGCTTGTTCTAGATGAGGGCGGAGCTGCTTTCTATGGACCAAAGATTTCAGTTCAGGCAAAGGATGCAATTGGTCGTACATGGCAAATGTCCACGATCCAAGTGGATTTTCAATTGCCGCAGCGTTTTGAACTTGAATATTCAGCGGCAGATGGAACCCGGCAACGTCCAGTGATGATTCACCGTGCCTTGTTTGGTTCGATCGAACGTTTCTTTGGTGTTCTCACAGAACATTACAGCGGCGCATTCCCACCATGGTTAGCGCCCGTGCAAGCGATCGGTATTCCAGTCGCAGATACCTTTGCCGATTACCTCGGTGATGTAATGACGCAAATGCGAAAGGCGGGCATTCGAGCCGAGCTAGATGCCTCCGATGATCGAATGCAGAAAAAGGTTCGTAACGCTCAGATGCAGAAGATTCCCTTTATGGTGATTGCCGGAGAAGAGGATCAAAAGGCTGGTGCGGTTTCATTCCGATATCGCAACGGCGAGCAGAAGAATGGAATTCCTGTTGCCGATGCGATCGCTGAGATCAAAAAGGCTGTCTCTGAACGCACTCAGGTGTAATTGGTGAACCAGCCAATTAATGGTGCGGGGATGCCAGATGGTTGGCAGAGATTGTGGGCGCCACATCGCCTCGATTATCTTCGCGGTGAGAACAGACCGTTAGAAGGAAATGATGTTGCTTGTCCTTTCTGTGCAATTCCGGCGATGTCTGATGAAGAAGGTTTGATCGTTCACCGAGGAAAAACCGCATATGTGGTTATGAACCTTTATCCCTATAACCCCGGCCATCTCTTGGTGTGCACCTTCCGACATGTTGCCGATCTAACTGATTTGTCAGAGCAAGAGCGGGATGAGATCTCTGCATTGACGGCGCATGCAATGACAACGGTACGTAAAGTCTCTGCACCCGATGGCTTTAATTTAGGAATGAATCAAGGCGCGGTATCTGGTGCCGGTGTTGCAGCACATATTCATCAACATGTAGTGCCACGATGGAGCGGTGATGCAAACTTTATGCCAATCATCGGCAAGACAAAGGTGCTTCCACAACTTCTTCATTTAACACGTTCTGAGATTGCTTCAGCTTGGTGATTACTTTAATTCTTGAATATACCCATTAACAATATCGACACCGATACCTTTTTCAATCCATAAAGGAATAGCGGGGAAGAGTAATCCCGCTGCAAAAGCATCTTCGCCCGAAGCTTGAATCAGCTCTAGGTACTCATCTCTAAACTCTTGCACCAAAGTTTCATGTTCAGGCTCGCACGCTTTTATAGTCGGCGGGTTAGTGGAGTAGTCGATGATTGAAAGATCGCTCAAAGAGATAAGAGCGATCGGCAATCCCATCTCATCATGTAACACTAAATAAGGAGTTGCCATCGGTGATAAGACACGATTTGCGATCATCACCGCATCATCAAAATCTGCTTCAAGCTTTTCTAAATGAGTGACAACTAATAGTCGAGGAATCTGATACTCATCTAGCTCAGCCCACTGTTGGATGGTTACTTGATCCACCCCCGCCGAAGGATTTATGGCAAAGATCGCCAAATCGCTCTGGCTATGGACCTGATCGGCCACCGTCGCGCCAAAGGCTTGTGCGATCCGCTCCGGCTCAGCGCTGGCGTGACCATAGACATGAATTACACCTTTGGTGATTTGTGTTTGCACTGGGTCAGCCTACGATGGTCCTTGATGTTAAGCGCACGTTTGAAGCCCGCAGTCACCAAGTTAATTACTCCGGTGGCAAAATTTGCCCTGCGCATGGGAGTAACCCCCAATGCAGTTACTTGGGTTGGAGCCATTGGCGTGGTTGCCGCATCATTGTTTTTTTATCCTCAGGGGGAGTTCTTTATCGGAACCCTGGTTATCTGTCTTTTGGCTTTGAGTGATTTGTTTGACGGAACCATGGCACGCCTATCTAGTTCTGGCTCTAGCCGTTGGGGAAGTTTCCTTGATTCAACTATTGACCGGGTTACGGATTCTGCAATTTTGTTAGGCGTTTCAATTTACTTAATAAATCAAAATGATCCTCTGGCTTATGTTGCGTTAGTAACCTTGGTGTCGGGTTTGCTAGTGCCATACATCAGAGCTAAAGCTGAAAGTTTTGGAATCGCGTGCTCTGGTGGAATCGCTGAAAGAACTGAACGGTTAATTATTTCACTCGCAGCGATTGGATTTGATGGTTTAGGAGTTCCGCATGTCCTTGCGATTGGGTTATGGAGCCTGGCCGCTTTAGGAATCTTTACTGTTTTCCAGAGAATGCTTATTGTTAAACGGGCGATCTAAAGTGAAAGAGAATTTATCTGCGTACGTTTACTTTGCCGGTTGGCGATTACTACGATGGCTTCCAGAAAAAGCAACCTACCGACTTGCCAATCGAGTCGCTGATTTTCTTGTAAAGCGAAATGGTAAGAGCGTTCAAAGACTTCGCGAAAATCTTGCTCGTACGCAACCAAATATAACTTCGCTTAATTTAGATCTTCTTCTGATTGAAGCTATGCGCTCTTATATGCGATATTGGTGTGACACCTTTAGGTTTCCTGATTGGTCTGCAGATCGCGTAGTAAACACAGTCTCGGTCACCAACGAACACCTGTTAATTGATGCAATTGCTGCTAAAACTGGTGTCATCGTGGCTCTGCCACATGCAGGAAATTGGGATCATGCCGGAGCCTATTTCTGTGCAAAAGGGATTCCATTGGTAACGGTGGCCGAGAGATTAAAACCCGAAAAGCTATTTTTGAAGTTTCTCGACTATAGACAATCTATGGGCATGGAAGTTCTTCCACTTGATGGTCGAGTGCTAGATACCTTGACAGAGAGATTAAACGGCGGCGCATTGGTTGCATTGGTTGCTGATAGAGATCTATCTCGGTCTGGCATAGATGTTAAATTCTTTGGCGTTCCAGCACGTATGCCGGCGGGACCAGCTTTGTTAGCTATTCGCACTAAGGCACCATTGATTACAGCCTTTGTCTCATACACCGATTCAGGGATTCATGTAGATTTCAAAAATGTTCATCTACCAACTGCAGGAACCGAAGGTGAGATGGTCCAAGAGATTGTTCAGATGACAGCCAAGCATTTCGAAGATGGAATTTCAGAAAAACCAGAGGATTGGCACATGTTGCAACGCATTTGGACCGATGGCGATTTCAAGGAACGTGCATAGTGCTTACTCGCTCATTAAAAATAGGAATCGTGTGCCCATATAGTTGGGATACACCTGGCGGAGTCCAAAACCACATCAGAGATTTGGCAGAGTTTTTGATCGCAGCTGGCCACGAAGTTTCGGTGCTTGCACCAGCTTTAGATGAGACCAAACTTCCCGATTATGTGGTGAACGCAGGAAAACCAATTTCAATTCCTTACAACGGTGCTGTGGCTCGAGTTTTATTTGGACCGGTAGCTTTTGCGAGGGTCCGGCAATGGATCTCTCAAGGAGATTTCGATCTGCTGCATCTGCATGAGCCAGCCATACCATCGATTTCTTTACTTGCATGTTGGGCGGCAGATGGTCCAATGGTTGGAACATTTCATGCAGCGGCAAAGAGACAGAAAATCATCTTTGCGATCGGCCCAATCCTTGAGCCTGCCATTGAAAAATTGTCAGCACGTATTGCTGTCTCTGAAGCAGCTCGCCTTACTTTGACAGATCATTTAGATACAGATGCAATCATTATTCCCAATGGAATCTACGCAGATCGTTACGCACATGGAAAGGTGCAAGAGAAGTGGGCTGGCAACACAATTGGGTTTATTGGACGTTTTGAGGAGCCTCGCAAGGGTTTAAGCGTTCTTGTTGAATCTTTACCGGTGATCTCTCGCTTTGCACCAGATGTAAAGGTCTTTGTGGCAGGACCTGGTGATCCAGAGGATGTCATCGACACAATCGATCCCCAGTTACGTCACAGATTTGAATTTCTCGGAAAAATTTCAGAGGAAGATAAAGCAGATTTCATGTCATCGGTTGCGTTGTACGTCGCTCCCAACACTGGTGGAGAATCATTTGGAATCATCTTGGCTGAAGCGCTGGCTGGTGGTGCCTGTGTAGTTGCCAGCGATATTCCAGCTTTTGATGACTTATTGGGACATGGCGAGTACGGGGCCCTGTTTCAGTCAGAGAGTTCTACTGAATTGGCAAAGGTTGTAATTGATCTTTTGCGCGATAAAGAAAAGCGAGAAAAGTTAGCGATCTCAGGAAAGAGCCATGCTCAGCTTTTTGATTGGAAGGTTGTAGCAGAGCAGATTTACTCAGTGTATGAAATGTCGATTGTTGGCAGCGAAAAAGTTAGACTTGCTTCAGATACCCGCCCATGGAACCGATTCTTAAACAAAGAGGATAAATAATGAGTAATTGGTTTTTGATTGCTCTGGCACTCTTGATCTCAATCTGGTACCTCACCTTTACAGCAACCCGCTTAGACAGGCTTCATCACAGAGTAGAAACCAGTTGGGCAAACCTTGATGTTCTTCTGCAAAAAAGAGCAGCTGTAGCTCTTGAGATTGCGCACAGCGATATTGCAGATCCAGCTTCCTCTGTTTTGTTAACTGCGGCGGCTTATCAAGCACGTGATGCAAATATTCAAAATAGATCACAGGCAGAGAGCGGTTTATCTGGAGCGCTGGGTCTATTGCTAGAGGATTCAGAACATCTGGCTACTGCTGCAGATAGTGCGCTTTTAACTGAACTTTCAGGGTTGACCGACAAGATTCGCATTGGGATCGCACTCCATACCGATGCGGTTTCCAGAACCCAGATGGTCAGAAGCAAGTTCATTGTAAAACTGTTTCGCTTAGCCGGAACTGCGCCGTTACCAATTACATACGAGTTTGAAGCCGATGTTCTCTAAAAAAATTCTGTGGGTCACAATTGCAGCGACGATTGCGTTGACTGGATGTTCAGCTGTTTCTGACTTACTTCCTGAAAAGAAAGCAACCGGTGTTCTGAGCGGGCGCGAGGGGATTGATGGCCAACTTCTTGCAGTCAAGATCGATGACACCAATATGGCACACCCGCAGATTGGTGTCGAGGATGCTGATGTTGTTTATATCGAACAGGTCGAAGGTGGATTAACACGGTTGGCTGCGATCTTTTCAACCAAGATCCCACAAAGAATAGGTCCTGTTCGCAGCGCACGTATCTCAGATATAGACATCTTAAGTCAGTATGGTCGTGTTGCCTTTGCCTACAGTGGCGCGCAGAGAAAATTACTGCCAGTGATTACAGCGGCAAATCTTCAGGATTTAGGCGCTCAACGCCAAAGTCCAACAATTTTCACAACCGATCCCAATCGCAATCAACCCTACGCGATGGTTTTGCGTGCAGATCTTTTGATGCAAAAAATCAAAGATGAAGGCTTGAATGTTGATACAGCTAAGAGCGTAGGTTTTGTTTTTGGTGATCGCCCAGATGGTGGAGACCCGATTTCGCAATTTGTTGTCAATTGGCCGGCTGCGACATATTCGGCACGGTGGTCACAAGAGGAATCCCGTTGGCTTCTATCCCACAACAACAAAGTTAATCTCGCTGAAAGCGGAGTTATTCTTGGCCCAACTACATTTGTTATTCAAATGGTTCGGATCTCACCATCAGAATATGGAGATAAGTTCGGGGGAGTAACTCCACTGTCTGAAACTATTGGTTCAGGTAAGGCCTATGTTCTGCGTGATGGTGAACTCTTTGTGACTACTTGGAATCGAGCTTTTGAAGGTTCAGGAACCACCTTCACCCTTGCCGATGGAACAGCGATGAACTTTGCACCGGGTCAGGTTTGGGTCGCATTGACCGATCGTGAGCCTGAATTCACCTCGCGCAACGTGGAAAATAACAAGTAGGATTGGGCTCTATCTTTCGATCGAAGCGGAGTAATTGGAAATGGCTGAAGTAACAGGCACTGGTCGCGTTAAGCGCGGAATGGCTGAGATGCTCAAGGGCGGCGTCATCATGGATGTTGTTAACGCCGAACAAGCAAAGATCGCCGAAGATGCAGGTGCCGTGGCTGTTATGGCTCTAGAGCGCGTTCCAGCAGATATTCGTGCTCAAGGTGGAGTCGCCCGCATGTCAGACCCAGACATGATTGAAAAGATCCAAGCGGCGGTATCAATTCCCGTTATGGCTAAGGCTCGAATTGGCCACTTTGTTGAGGCGCGTGTCTTGGAATCACTAGGTGTGGATTACATCGACGAGTCAGAGGTTTTGACTCCAGCAGATTATGAGAATCACATCGACAAGTTTGATTTCACAGTTCCATTTGTTTGCGGAGCTACAAATTTAGGTGAAGCACTTCGTCGCATTAATGAAGGCGCTGCAATGATTCGCTCTAAGGGCGAGGCGGGTACTGGAGATGTTTCCAATGCGATGCAACACATGCGAAAGATCGGTGGAGAGATTCGCCGCCTATCATCTATGCGCGAAGATGAACTTTATGTCGCAGCAAAGGAGCTACAGGCCCCTTACGAGTTGGTAAAGGAAGTTGCCGAGACCGGAAAACTTCCAGTTGTTTTATTCACCGCAGGTGGAATTGCAACACCTGCTGATGCTGCTTTGATGATGAGCATGGGTGCTGATGGAGTCTTTATCGGTTCAGGAATTTTTAAATCAGGAAATCCTGCACAGCGCGCAGCAGCATGTGTAAAGGCAACAACCTTCTGGGATGATCCAAAGGTGATCGCTGATGCATCACGTGGCCTTGGCGAAGCGATGGTAGGAATCAATGTCGCAGATTTGCCTGCACCACACCGTCTTGCAGAGCGCGGTTGGTAAAAAGCACAATCAATGAAGGTTGGTGTCTTAGCTCTTCAAGGTGATGTGCGAGAGCACCTGTCTTCACTAATTAGTTGTGGTGTTGATGCCTTTGGTGTTCGTCGAGCTGAGGAAATTGAAGGGATCGATGCCCTTGTTTTGCCTGGGGGAGAGTCCACAACGATCGCTCAACTTTCTGAGGTCTTCGGTGTTTACGATTTGATCAAATCGCGAATCGCACAAGGTATGCCTGTTTATGGATCCTGCGCAGGAATGATTTTGCTGGCCGAAGAGATCCTTGATGCAAAGCAGGGGCAGAAGAGCTTTGGTGGATTAGCAATCACTGTTCGCCGAAATGCATTTGGTCGACAGGTTGATTCCTTTGAATCAGATATCGCCTTTGCAGATGGCTCTGAGCAACTCATTAGAGCGGTCTTCATTCGGGCACCGTGGGTCGAAAAGGTTTCTGAATCGGTACAAGTGTTGGCCTCGGTTGATTCACACCCGGTGGCGGTGCGATCGGCTACTGCGCTGGCCACTTCATTTCATCCCGAGTTAACGGGGGATAATCGCATTCACCGATACTTTATTGAGCAGGTAGCCCGTCCAGCACTTCAGAAGGTAAAGTAGCCACACATAATTGGTTTAATTTTAGCTAGGTGAGGTGAATCCATGTCCGGCCATTCCAAATGGGCTACGACCAAGCACAAGAAGGCGATTATCGATAGTCGCCGTGCAAAGGTTTTTGCAAAGCAGATTCGTGCGATTGAGGTAGCAGCACGCAATGGCGGAGCAGATATGGATGGCAACCCAACACTTTTTGATGCGGTGGCCAAGGCTAAGAAGTCTTCAATGCCTTCTGACAATATCGAAAGAGCGATTAAACGAGGCGCAGGCCTAGAAGCCGGTGCCAAGGATTGGATCACCATCATGTACGAAGGTTACGGTCCTAACGGTGTTGCAATCATGATCGAATGTTTATCCGATAACAGAAACCGTTCCGCATCGGAGGTAAAGGTCGCCGTTACTCGAAATGGCGGATCCATGGCAGATCTAGGGTCGGTTTCATATCTTTTTAATCGTAAAGGCGTGGTTATCGTAAAGAAGGATGGCGCACTTACCGAGGATTCGATTCTTGAAGCGGTATTAGAGGCTGGAGCTGAAGAGGTAAATGATCTTGGTGAAGCCTTTGAAATCGTAAGCGAGCCTGTAGATCTAGTACCGGTTCGAACCGCACTACAAGCAGCAGGAATCGATTATGAATCAGCAGACTCTTCATTCCTGCCCTCAATGAGTATTCCATTGGATGCAGATGGAGCGAAAAAGGTTTTTGAGTTAATCGACGCAATTGAAGAGCTTGATGATGTGCAAAATGTCTACAGCAACTTTGATGTTTCTGATGAAGTTATGGCGAGCCTCGATTAGAGAGTAGTTGGCTCACCTTAGGCTTGAACATTAGTTAATCGAGAAAGCACGAGGAGCACAATGAGAGTTTTGGGTGTAGACCCTGGCCTTACTCGTTGTGGTGTGGGCATAGTTGAAGGTGCGGTGGGTTCACCAATCTCGCTGATTGAAGTTGGTGTCATTGTTACTCCGGTTGATTCTCCGCTTGAACAGCGTTTGATGGATTTAGATCAACAGCTTTCGCAATGGATCAATCTTTGGAAGCCAGATGTTATTGCTGTTGAACGTGTTTTCTCGCAACACAATGTGCGAACAGTCATGGGAACTGGTCAAGCTGCAGGAATAGCGTTACTGCTAGCTGCTAAAGCTGGAATACCTGTAATGATGCACACGCCTTCTGAAGTTAAAGCCTCAGTCACCGGAAGCGGCAGAGCTAACAAGGCTCAGGTGGCGCAGATGGTTCAGAAGATTTTGAATTTAGAGACGATTCCAAAACCTGTTGATGCCACCGATGCGCTTGCCTTGGCTATTTGCCATATTTGGCGCGGCGGGGGAAATACGCGTCTAGCCCAGGCGGTGGCTGCAGAACAAAGCCGTCTAAAGAAGTTGAGGACGCGATGATTTCGCTTTTAAGTGGAACGGTACGGTCAATTAACTCGGATCGAGTAGTTGTCGAAGTAGGTGGATTTGGATTAACAGTTCTAGTTAATCCTGCAACTACCACGCAGGTGACATTAGGTTCGCAGATACAACTTTTTACCTCACTTGTTGTTCGTGAAGATTCGTTAACACTTTTTGGTTTCCTCAATGAGGAATCCCGTGCACTCTTTGAATTGGTTCAAACTGTGTCAGGCATCGGACCTAAGGTTGCGCTCTCTATTCTTGGCGCGTTAACCCCTGAAGATCTCGGCCGTGCAATTGCACAAGAAGATATAGCTTCGATTGAAAAGGTTCCTGGTATCGGCAGAAAAGGAGCTCAACGTTTAATCTTAGAGCTCAAAGGCAAGCTGAGTGATTTATCAACTGCAGCGCAATATAAGGGTCATCAGCCAGCATGGAGAGAACAGTTGGCAAGTGCCCTTGTATCACTTGGTTTTTCTCCTAAAGAGTCTGATGCAGCTATCTCAAATGTCGTATCAGCGTTGCAAGCAGATGGTGTTGAAGCATCAAAGCTTGAGTTGAGCGAACTGTTGAAACTTTCTCTGGCCAGTGGAAAGAGTTCTCGTGGCTGATGATCGAATAGTCACGCCGCAGATAAAGAGCGAAGAGTCCGCTCTCGAACATGCACTACGCCCAAAATCTTTGACTGATTTTGTAGGTCAACATCGCGTTAGAGAGCAGATAGATGTATTGCTTTCTGCAGCACGTCATCGAAACACACCTGCCGATCACATCTTATTGTCCGGTCCGCCTGGTTTAGGAAAAACAACTCTTGCATTGATTTTGGCAAGTGAGATGAATGCTCCAATAAGAATTACAAGTGGACCCGCTATCACTCATGCGGGAGATTTGGCTGCGATTCTCTCTTCATTGGTTGAAGGAGAGATTCTCTTTCTAGATGAAATTCATCGATTGCCACGTCCTGCCGAAGAGTTGCTATATCTAGCAATGGAGGATTTCCGAGTTGATGTAATTGTCGGGAAGGGACCAGGTGCAACTGCGATTCCGCTGCAGCTTCCTCATTTCACATTAGTGGGAGCAACTACAAGAGCGGGTTTACTGCCAAGTCCGTTACGTGATCGCTTTGGTTTCACAGCCCATTTAGATTTCTACAATGAAGAAGATATTGCACATGTCATTTCCAGAAGCTCTGAACTGTTAAAGCTTTCTATCGATAAGGATGCAGTGGTCGAAGTAGCTGGTCGATCACGTGGTACACCGCGAATAGCCAATCGTCTCTTGCGTCGAGTGCGTGACTTTGCCCAAGTACAGGGTGCTTCAAATATCTCTTTGAAGGATGCTCAAGCCGCTCTCGAAATGTATGAGGTTGATGAGTTAGGTCTAGACCGTCTAGATCGTGCGGTTTTGATCGCACTGATCGAAAGATTTAATGGGGGACCAGTGGGTCTTTCAACCTTGGCTATTGCCGTAGGCGAAGAGGTCGAAACAGTTGAATCAGTTGCTGAGCCCTTCCTTGTCAGAAATGGATTTATGGCCAGAACCCCGCGTGGGCGGGTAGCTACCGCCCAAGGCTGGCGACATATTGGACGAACACCCCCTGCTGAAATCGGCACGCTTTTCGACTTACCTTCATCTGACCTCTAGACTCTGCGCCTATGTCTACAACAACGAAACCAACAAAGACCAGCTCTCGTCCTGGACGATCTTTGGCAATTCTTGGCCTCATCCTCATCTCGATGGTGGGCCTAGTTTTCCTTCAAGACTCGAAAAGCCTTCAGCTAGGTTTGGATCTACGTGGCGGTACTTCGGTAACTCTGCAACCTCGAATCGCACCGGGTGAAGAGGGCAGTGTCACTAGCGATGCGATTGACCAGGCGGTCTCCATTATTCGCCAACGTGTTGACTCACTCGGTGTTGTTGAATCAGAGGTAACCGCTCAAGGCAGCGGCACAAATCGCCAAATCGTAATTTCCGTTCCAGGCGACACTGGTCGACGTGTAGTTGATTTAGTTGGACAGACTGCAGAGCTACGTTTCCGTCAGGTGCTTGCATCTGGTTCAGGAATTCCAGCAGCAGCTGATGCTGAAGCAACTCCAGCAGCTGGAGTAAGCGCTGAAGTAAATGCAAAGTTTGCAGCACTTGATTGCACTAAGCCAGAAAATCTTCAGGGAACATCATCAGATTTGCCATCAGATGTTCTAGTTACCTGTGATCGTGCAGGCGGTTCAAAGTACATTCTTGCTCCTGCAGAGGTTTTGGGTCGTCAGATTTCTTCAGCATCTGCAGGTCTCGATACTCAGGCAGGTAGCGCTTGGTTTGTAAGCCTTGAATTTGATAACGAGGGAACATCTGCTTTTGGTGCCCTAACTTCAAGAGTGACATCTCTTCCAGAGCCAACTAATCAGGTTGCGATTGTTCTAGATGGTCTAGTTGTCTCAGCGCCACGAATCACAGAGGCGATTCCATCAGGAAATGCACAGATCACCGGAAGCTTCACACAGTTGGAAGCTCAAGATCTTGCAAATGTCCTCAAGTATGGTGCGCTTCCACTTGCATTTGATCGTGGAGAAGTGCAGCAAGTTTCTCCAACGCTAGGTGCTGATCAGCTTAACGCTGGTGTGCTCGCTGCAGGTTTGGGTATGTTGTTGGTAATCATCTTTACCCTGCTCTATTACCGAGCATTAGGCTTCGTCACCGTTGCATCTTTGGGTGTTGCGGCGATTATGTTGTATGCGCTGATCCTGCTCATGGGTCAATGGATCGGCTTCACCCTTACATTGGCTGGTATTGCAGGTGCAATTACAGCGATTGGTGTTACCGCTGACTCATTTATCGTTTACTTTGAACGTGTTAAGGATGAGATGCGAGAGGGCAGGTCATTGCGGACTGCGGCTGAGACAGGTTGGGTTCGTGCCCGTCGCACAATTCTGATCGCTGACTTTGTTTCGATTATTGCGGCTGTGCTTCTCTACATCTTCTCAGTTGGTGGAGTCCGTGGCTTTGCCTTTACCTTGGGCCTAACAACACTCATCGACTTAATCATCATCTTCCTCTTCACCAAGCCAGCACTTGTCTTAGTTTCTCGAAGCAAGTTCTTTAACTCAGGTCATCCTCTCTCAGGTTTCTCGCCGAAGAGTCTGGGACTAGCCGTTGCGAAGGAGGCATAAAGTGTCAAAGTTTTCAGGTTTAGGTGGACGTCTCTATCGCGGTGAAACCTCAGTTAACTTCATCGGTAACCGACGTCGTTGGTACGGACTTTCAGGTTTCTTTGTTCTGCTCTCAATCGGAGCTTTGGCGATTCAGGGATTAAGTCTCGGAATCGAGTTCAAGGGCGGATCATCTTTTACGGTAAATACCTCTAGTCCTTCAGTTGCTCAGGCAAGAGAAGCGGTGCAGGAAGCTGGCATTACTAGCGGTGCAATTGTTCAACTAGTAGGCGATGACAAGGTCCGTGTTCAGACCGAAGCTTTAGATGCTGCGGAGAACAACGCGCTTCAAGATGCTTTGGCGGCTAAGTTTTCAGTAAGTGCGGCAAACATCGATACTCAAATCATTGGTCCATCATGGGGTAAAGAGATCACGCGTAAAGCCCTGTACGGATTGTTTGGCTTCCTATTAGTTGTAATGATCTATCTGGCTATGGCCCTTGAGCCAAAGATGGCAATCTCTGCAATCGTTGCCGTTATTCATGACGTGTTCATCACTGTAGGTATTTATGCATTGGTTGGATTTGATGTTACCCCTGCAACCATTATCGGTTTCTTAACTATCTTGGGTTACTCGCTGTATGACACGGTAGTTGTCTTCGACAGAGTGAGGGACAATACAAAGTCCATCACATCTACCTCAACAAAAACCTATTCACAAGCGGTTAACTTGGCGGTCAATCAGACAATCGTTCGCTCAGCAAACACTTCAATCGTGGCGATCTTGCCAGTAGCGGCAATCTTGTTTGTGGGTGCAGGTTTACTTGGCGCTGGAACTCTGAAAGATCTTTCACTAGCCCTCTTCATTGGTTTGATTGTCGGAACATACTCATCGATCTTCATCGCACCTGCGGTTCTCACTCAGCTACGCGAGAAGGAGCCTGCGTTGCAAGCTCTGACCAAGCGAGTAGAGGCACGCACTCCAGCAGCGTCGAGTTCAGCATCAACTGGTTCGCCAGCTGCCGCTGTGAATGGCCGCGGTCCTCGTAACCAACCAAAGCGTAAAGGTCGTAAGTAAGGTCTTTTGTGGATACTTTGATAGCACCAGTAATTAGTGCTCTCAAAGAAAACCATGCCTCGGTAAATCAGGATGAGGTATCACGTGCATTTGAAGTAGCACGTGATGCCCACGAAGGTCAGCTTCGTAAGTCAGGTGAACCGTACATAACACACCCAGTTGCTGTTGCTGAAATCTTGGCACACTTGGGGCTCAATCCCGCAACAATCATCGCAGCCTTGTTGCATGACACCGTTGAAGATACTCAGTACTCAATCACACAGTTGCGTCTTGATTTTGGTGACGAGATCGCAAATCTTGTAGATGGAGTCACTAAGTTAGACAAACTCACCTATGGACCTACAGCTGAAGCGGAAACCGTTCGCAAGATGGTTATCGCAATGTCTCGAGATATTCGGGTATTGGTGATCAAGCTCGCTGACCGACTTCACAACGCCCGCACCTGGAAATTTGTTTCTCCCGAAAGTGCTTCACGCAAAGCCCGCGAAACCTTGGATATTTACGCACCTCTTGCACATCGTTTAGGTATGAATGCGATTAAGTGGGAGCTTGAAGATCTCTCCTTTGAAGTTCTTGAGCCAAAAAAGTTTGAAGAAATCTCCCGACTAGTAGCAGAACGTTCTCCATCACGTGACAAGTTAACTGAAGAGGTAATCTCTTCAGTCAGAGAGGATTTGGCTCGAGATACCATCGAGGCAACGGTCACGGGCCGCAAGAAACACTTCTTCTCGGTGTATCAAAAGATGGTTGTACGTGGTCGTGAGTTCAATGATATTTATGACCTGGTAGGCATTCGCGTTTTAGTAAATGATGTTCGTGATTGCTACGCGGTATTGGGTTCAATTCACGCCCGTTGGAGTCCGGTTCCGGGGCGTTTCAAGGATTACATCGCGATGCCTAAGTTCAACCTGTATCAATCTCTTCATACAACGGTAATTGGGCCAACGGGTAAAGCTATAGAAATTCAAATTCGTACCTATGACATGCATGCACGAGCTGAGTTCGGTATTGCGGCGCACTGGAAGTACAAGCAAGGTCCAGAAAACTCAGACTCATCACCTGAAATGTTGTGGTTGCGACAACTGCACGAGTGGCAAAAGGAGACAGAGGATCCTTCTGAGTTTCTGGAGGCCCTACGTTTTGATCTAGGCTCACCTGAAGTTTTTGTCTTTACCCCAAAAGGGAGTGTTGTAGCCCTTCCAGGTGGATCAACACCAGTTGACTTTGCTTTCTCGGTTCACACCGATGTCGGTCTTCGTTGTGCGGGTGCAAAGGTAAATGGCAGGTTAGTTCCACTTGAATCACGTCTGAACAATGGTGATGTTGTAGAAATTGTGACCAATAAGAGTGAATCAGCTGGCCCTAGTCGAGATTGGCTTAACTTTGTAAAAAGCCCTCGTGCAAGATCGAAGATCAAAGCATGGTTTAGCAAGGAAAGACGTGAAGAGGCGATCGATGCTGGTCGCGAATCAATCGCACGTCAAATGCGTAAAGCAGGGTTACCTTTGCAGAAAATCTTTGCAGGTCACTCTCTTCTTGAGTTAGCTCATGATCTTCGATATTCAGATATCGATGGTTTGTACTCAGCTGTGGGGGATGGGCATGTTTCAGCTGCATCCATAATTGACAAATTGGTTGCATCTATGGGCGCAGAGGATTCTCATCCAGAGCCAACGATGGATGTCTTACCAAATCGCGCTCCCGCTACCCGCCGTTCTAGCAACGCGGTAGATGTCGAGGGAACAGATGATGTTCTTGTAAAGCTAGCAAGATGCTGCACTCCGGTGCCCGGTGATCACATTATGGGTTTCATCACCAAGGGCAGCGGAGTTTCAATCCATCGCGCTGACTGCACAAACGCTTCAGATCTGCAGAAACATCAATCTGATCGTGTTGTAAATGTAAAGTGGAGAAGCGGGGCCGCTTCGATCTTTTTGGTCAATATCCAAGTTGAAGCCCTCGATAGAGCCTCTTTACTTGCCGATGTAACCCGCACATTGTCTGAGCAACATGTAAACATTTTGAGCGCTGCGGTTAGTACATCAAAGGATCGCACAGCATTTTCTCGCTTCACCTTTGAAATGGCAGATGCCACGCACTTAGATGCTGTTTTAGCAGCGGTGCGAGGTATTGAAGGTGTTTACGATGTCTACAGAACAACAAACAACTAATTCAAAGAAACCAATTTGAATTAGTTGAACTCTGCAAGACCCTTTTGAGCCTCTGCAAGCCACACCTTACGAGCTGCTGCTGATTCAGCTGCTTCAGTAGCCTTCTTAGTATTTCCGCTTGCAGCAAACTTTTCCGCAGCCTTTTCATAGCTAGCGATTGAATCAGTCAACTGAGCGACAACCTCTTGAGCACGCTTTTTTGCAGCAGGATCTGTCTTGCGCCAAATTTCAGCCTCGGCCTCTTTGATGGCAAACTCAACCGCAGCTACACGAGCATCAAGTGCTGCACGCTTATCGCGGTGGGTCATTCCGATTCGCTCCCAAGAACGCATTAGCTCATTGAGCGATTTGCGTGCTTCCTTCACATCGCTGATCGGAAGCAGCGCCTCGATCTTTGGAAGAAGCTCTTCACGCTTTACAAGATTTGCAGCCATAGTTACATCGCGCTTTTCAAGATCTGCGTTCTTGGCGGTGAAGAATTGATCCTGCGCCGCTTTAAAACGAGACCACAACTTGGCATCATCATTTTTCTTGCCGCGGCCAGAGGCCTTCCACTGATCCATGAGTACCTTGAAGCGTTTAGCTGTTGGGACCCATTCAGTAGATGTTGCCAACTTCTCTGCCTCTTCAACAATCTTCTTCTTTGCATCTGCAACAACTGATTGAGTTGCCTCAAGGGATGCGAAATGAGTGCGACGACGCTTATCAAACTTGTTGCGAGAAGATGAGAATCGCTTCCAGAGATCGGCATCTGCCTTCTTATCTAGACGAGGCGCAGCTTTCCATTCATCAAGCAAAACCTTAAGACGATCTCCAGTTGCTTTCCAGCTCTCGGAAAGTGCAAGAGATTCAGCCTCTGCAACAATCTTTTCCTTCTCGACCAAAATCTGTTCACGGCGAGCCGCCTTTGCCGCTGATTCTGCCGCCTTCTTCGCTTCGTAGGCTTCACGATGTCCTTCAATCAATGGCTCAATCTGTTCCACAGATGCTGCAAGTGCATCTAGGTCACCGACTCCATTAAGTTCCTTTACCTGCTCACGTAATTTCTTAACCGCGGCATATGCATCAGATGGAACCATCGCTCCACTTTTAATGCGTGCAGCTAGGAGTGCAACCTCGCCAGCTAAAACCTCAAATTTGCGAACGAAGTAAGCCAATGCTTCTTCAGCGCTCTTGCCAGGGTATGAACCAACAGCTTTTTCTCCAGAAGGTGTACGAACATAAACTGTTCCATCTTCTGCTACTCGACCAAATGCCGAAGGATCTCCGATTAACGCACTTGCTGCGCTTGCCTGTTGTGGGAAATTCATATCTGTCATGAGAGTGATCCTTTCAGCGCGTTACCTTTTTCATGAGGCTCGCTATAAGTGTGCGTTGCTCAGAAGATTTGGTGCCTCTAAGCGTGGGTCGAGTGTGGATTGCTAGGTCAAAAGGTACCCTGTCTCATGGTTCGAGCGTCAATCGAGCCACAATTGAGCGTGAAATTCGGGGGTGGGGAGATTGCTGATCGACTCATTTGCCGCCCCTATGTTTGCCACCAACTGTTATGTGCTGGCATCTGGTCGAAATAGCGAGTGTGTCGTGATTGACCCTGGCATGCCTGATGTCTCTGCTCAGTTGGAGGAGATGTTGAAAAGAAATAACCTCAAGCCTGTCGCTGTTATCGCAACTCATGGCCATCTTGATCACACCTTTTCTATTCAGCCGATCGCAGATGGATACTCGATTCCTGCATATATCCATAGCGAAGATCGGGCTTATTTGAGTGCGCCTGAAAAATTGCTTAGCGCAGAGTTTTCCTCAACCGTTGCTGATATGAAATTTGTAGAACCCGCTCAAGTGCTTGAGCTAAAAAATGGAGAGGTCATCAACCTGGTGGGTCTTTCCTTTAGAGCGATTCATGCCCCAGGTCATACTCGAGGCTCATTGATGTTTGAGGTAGATGAAGAGGTATTGGTCAGCGGCGATGTCCTCTTTGCTGGTTCCATAGGACGTACAGATTTGCCAACAGGTTCAGCCAAGGAGATGGAGGAAACTTTGCGCAAAAAGGTTGTTCCTTTAGCCGATCATCTTCAGGTGCTTCCAGGACATGGACCAGAGACAAACATGGCGTATGAAAAGAAAAACAATCCTTATCTTAAGAGTTTGGTAGGTCGATATTGATGGCACAACAAAAAATTGCAGCTCCAAAGGGAGTCAGCGAGTACACACCTCCTCGGTCTAGCGCCTTTGATTTTGTTCGTGAATCCTTGATTTCTCCTGCAAGCAAGGCGGGTTACCAGTTAATTGAATTACCAGTATTTGAAGATACTGATCTCTTTAAGCGCGGCGTTGGCGAATCGACAGATGTAGTTTCAAAAGAGATGTACACCTTCGAGGACCGTGGTGGTCGATCGATCACATTACGACCAGAAGGCACAGCCGGTGTAATGCGTTCTGTGATTGAACATGGTTTAGATCGTGGACAACTACCGGTCAAGGTTTGGTACTCAGGTCAATTTTTCAGAGCAGAACGTCCCCAAGCAGGTCGTTACCGTCAGTTCTATCAAGTTGGCATTGAAGCTATTGGTTTAGATGACCCTGCGATTGATGCAGAGGTAATTGCAATTGCAGATGCAGGTTTCAAGGCGATTGGACTAACAAAGTATCGATTAGAACTAACCTCTTTGGGCGATGCTCAATCTAGAGCGGCTCACAGAGTTGATCTTTTGAAGTTCATTGCAACACTTGATCTTGATGAAGCAACCGCTGCCAGAGCGGCGATCAATCCATTGCGACTCTTTGATGACAAGCGAGAAGAGATGAAGTCAGCGATGGCGCAGGCTCCATTGTTAATGGATTACTTAACTGAACAATCCCGCCAACATTTTGCGCAAGTCACAAAGTATTTAGATGCGATGAAAATTAACTACACCCTGAATCCACGAATGGTGCGAGGTTTGGATTACTACACCGGCACTACCTTCGAGTTTGTGCACGAGCTATTGGGCGCGCAATCTGGAATCGGTGGTGGAGGACGTTACGACGGATTAATGGAGCAACTCGGAGGGCAATCCTTATCGGGTATTGGTTTTGGATTAGGAGTGGATCGTGCATTGCTTGCTGCAGAGGCAGAGGGAGTAATTGGGGCTGATGCATTTGTCTCAGATCTATTCATTATTCCTTTGGGGGAGGCGGCAAAGGTTCAAGCTTTGACGATCGCCTCAGAGCTCCGACTTAAAGGGAAAACCATTGAAATTGCCTTTGGCGATCGGGCGTTGAAAGGTGCCATGAAGGCGGCCGATAAAAGTGGCTCCACATATGTGATTGTTCTCGGAGATTCAGAGATTTCAAGTGGAGTGGTGGAGTTAAAGGAGATGGAAACGGGAGCCTCATCCTCGGTTAAGATTGGCTCATTATTCGATGCTCTCCACAAGAAGAATTAGGAATATTAAATGTTGCGTACTCATGAAGCTGGGTCACTGCGTAAATCACACGCAGGCCAAACCGTAACCCTTGCGGGTTGGGTTTCTCGTCGCCGCGATCATGGCGGTGTTGCCTTCATTGATTTGCGTGATGCATCTGGTTCAGTTCAAGTTGTCATTAGAGATGAGAAGGTTGCGGGTTCACTTCGTGCCGAATGGTGTCTTCTAATCACTGGAGAGGTTGTTGCGCGACCTGCAGGCAACGAGAACACCAACATTGCAACAGGTGAAATCGAAGTCATGGGGGACACAGTTGTTGTTCTCTCGGAAGCCGCTCCGCTTCCATTCCCAGTAGATAGTGGTGATGACACCGACATTAATGAAGAGGTTCGTTTACGTTACCGTTATTTGGATCTGCGTCGTGAGAAGCCTGCCCACAACTTACGACTTCGCTCTAAGGTCACATCGACCATCCGCCGCGTAATGGAGGATGAGAGCTTCCTTGAAATCGAAACGCCATATTTGACCCGTTCAACCCCCGAAGGTGCTCGCGACTTTTTAGTTCCTGTACGTCTTCAACCAGGATCTTGGTACGCGCTTCCTCAATCCCCGCAGCTTTTTAAGCAGCTGCTTATGGTTGCTGGGATGGAAAAGTATTATCAGATTGCACGTTGTTTCCGTGATGAGGATTTCCGTGCCGATCGTCAACCAGAGTTCACTCAGCTAGATATTGAGATGTCTTTTATTGATCAAGAGGATATTTTGGCTGTGGCAGAAAAGATTGTTGCTCGTGTCTGGAAGGAAGCGGTCAATTACGACATTCCTCTACCGTTGAAGCGCATGACATATGCAGATGCAATGACAAATTACGGATCAGATAAGCCGGATCTTCGTTTTGGAAATGAGTTGGTTGATCTCACCGCATTCTTTGCAAATACACCTTTCCGTGTTTTCCAAGCTCCGTATGTAGGCGCCGTTGTTATGCCAGGTGGAGCATCATCTGCCCGACGCGAACTTGATGCTTGGCAGGATTGGGCTAAAGCTCGTGGAGCCAAGGGCCTTGCATACATTCTCGTTAATGAGGACGGAACCCTGGGTGGTCCGGTATCAAAGAATATTTCTGAGGATGAGACAGCCGGAGTAGTTGCAGCAGCTGGTGCAAAGCCAGGAGATGCGATCTTCTTTGCTGCGGGAGATCGAGCTTCTTCACTCAACCTACTAGGTGCAGTTCGCCTTGAAATTGGAAAGCGATGCAACTTGATTCCAGATGGCCAATGGGAGTTCCTATGGGTTGTCGATGCACCAATGTTTGAACCAACAGATGATGGTGGTTGGACCGCGGTCCACCACCCATTCACGGGTCCAAAGCCTGAGTTTGCCGCCACATTTAAATCAGATCCAGCGAACGCTCTGGCTTATGCCTACGACATCGTTTTGAATGGAACTGAATTAGGTGGTGGATCAATTCGTATCCATGATCGCAATATTCAAAAGGATGTTTTCTCAGTTATTGGTTTGAGTGATGAAGAAGCAAATAGCAAGTTCGGATTCTTGCTTGAGGCCTTCAACTACGGCCCACCTCCACATGGCGGAATTGCTCTTGGTCTTGACCGAGTGTGTGCATTATTAACTGGATCAGATTCAATTAGAGAAGTTATCGCCTTTCCAAAGACAGCTAGCGGTGGAGATCCGCTGACCGGCGCACCAACTCCAATTACTCCTGCTCAACGCAAGGAGAGTGGAATTGATTGGGTGCCACAACCGAAAAACCCACAAGAGAGTTAAGGGTTCAGGTAGGCTAACAACATGGGTCCAGGTGGAATTGCAACAATAATCGCAGCCTCGTCATTGGCTGTCATCGCTATCGCTATTGCATATGTGGTGATACGTGTAGGCCGCTTTATCGATGAGGCTAAAGCCTCTCTTAAGGCGTTGACCGATGAAACTGCGCCATTGATCGATGAGGTTCACACAACTGTGACTCTGGTGAATGGACCCCTTCACAGCATCAATCGCGTTACCAAAAACATCGAAGAGATGAGCGACAAGGTAACTGAAGCTACTCAAGGATTTATGAATAAGAATGGCTCTGCCGTAAAGGTTGCAGGTGCACTTTTGTCAGCGGCACAAATGAATAAGGGTCGCGCTAAGAAGAAGAAGGCTGAGTGAATCTAACTAGTGGAATCCGCCGAGATCCGTTCGCGCTGGCTGCGCTTCTTTGAATCTGACAACCGCCAAGGTTTAACCCACACAGTTGTACCTTCAGCATCTTTAATCGCCGATGATCCAAACCTGCTTCTTGTTAACGCAGGGATGGTCCCATTCAAGCCGTACTTTTTGGGCGAGGTAACTCCGCCATATAAGCGCGCCACTTCTGTACAAAAATGTGTTCGTACATTGGATATTGATGAGGTTGGAAAAACGACCCGTCACGCATCCTTTTTCCAGATGTGTGGAAACTTTTCATTTGGTGATTACTTCAAGGAAGGTGCGATTGCACTTGCTTGGGAGTTACTAACCCGACCTATCGCCGATGGGGGATATGGATTCCCTGAAGAAAAGTTGTGGGTCACCGTTTACCTCGATGATGATGAGGCTGCAGATATTTGGCACAAGCAGATCGGTGTGCCTAAGGAGCGAATTCAACGTCGCGATATGGCAGATAACTTCTGGTCTATGGGTGTACCAGGTCCTTGCGGTCCGTGTTCAGAGATTTATTACGACCGTGGTCCGGCATATGGTGTTGAAGGTGGACCAATTGCCGATGAAAACCGATATCTCGAAGTGTGGAACCTGGTGTTCATGCAAAATGAACGCGGTGCAGGTGGTGGTAAGGATGGTTATCCAATCCTCGGCGAGCTTCCAGCGAAAAGCATTGATACAGGTTTAGGGCTCGAGAGAACTGCTGCCCTATTGCAAGGTGTAGAAAATATCTATGAAATCGATACCACTATTCAAATCCTCAACCGCGCATCAGAGCTGACAGGTGTTAAGTACGGCGCCTCTGAGAAGTCAGATGTTTCCTTGCGCGTAATTGCAGACCATGCCCGCACATCAGCGATGCTGATTGGCGATGGCGTTACACCTGGCAATGAAGGCCGTGGATATGTTCTTCGTCGAATGATGCGTCGCACTATTCGCAATATGCGTTTGCTTGGTTCGATGGATCCAATCATGACCGAGTTAACCGTTGCAGCAATCGGTGCGATGGGTCCTCAGTATCCTGAACTCGTATCTGACAAGAATCGCATCTTGGCGGTAAGTGCCTCTGAAGAGGAAAGCTTTCTGCAAACATTAAAGAGCGGTACACAAATCTTTGATCTTGCATCTACGGCGCTGAAAAAGAGCAAGAGCACGGTTCTACCTGGTGAGGATGTATTCAAACTTCACGATACATACGGCTTTCCATTTGATCTCACTTTAGAGATGGCTCGCGAAGAGGGTCTGAACGTTGATGAAGATGGTTTCCGACGTTTAATGAAGGAGCAAAAGGATCGCGCTAAGGCAGATGCTAAAGCCAAGAAATCCGGTCATACCGATGTCTCTGTTTATCGTGCAATCGCTGATAAGAGCGGAAAGACCGAGTTCTTGGGATACTCCAATGTAACTTCAGAGTCGCAATTAACGGGAATCCTTGTCGATGGAGTTGGGGTTGCTTCAGCGTCCGAGGGTGATGATGTTGAGATTATCCTTAACCGAACTCCGTTTTATGCAGAGGGCGGCGGTCAACTCGCAGACGGTGGCCGAATTACTTTAAGCAACGGCGCAGTTATTGAGATTGATGATGTTCAATCACCGGTTCCAGGCGTTTCAGTGCACCGCGGACGGGTCCTCAACGGAAGTGTTGAAGTTGGATCAGATGCTTTGGCAGAGATTGATTCAGAACGCCGTTCAGCTATCTCACGAGCACATACCGCCACTCACATGGTTCACAAGGCTTTCAGAGAAATTCTTGGAGAAACCGCAACCCAAGCTGGTTCAGAAAACTCCCCAGGACGTTTCCGTTTTGATTTCCCCTCAACAGGTGCTGTTTCCGCATCCGTTCTCAACGATGTTGAATCACGGGTGAACACTTTGCTTCTGGAAAATCTAGAGGTCACCGCTGAGAACATGTCACAGGCCCAAGCAAAAGAAGTTGGCGCTATGGCTTTATTCGGCGAAAAGTATGGTGATGTAGTCCGCGTCGTAAGTGTTGGAGACTGGGCACGTGAACTGTGTGGAGGAACCCACGTATCTCGTTCAGGTCAATTGGGCGTAGTAAAGCTGTTAGGCGAGTCATCTATTGGTGCAGGTGTAAGACGTGTTGAAGCGCTAGTGGGCGTGGATGCCTATCGATTCTTGGCTCGCGAACATATTCTTCTTAACTCATTGACTGATCTTATAAAGGGCTCACGAACGGAAGAGCTACCTGAACGAATCTCGGATATGTTGAATAAGATGAAGGAGATTGAGAAGGAGCTAGCAGCGGTTCGATCCGCGCAGGCACTAGCCCAAGCAGGAGATCTCTCAAAATCTGTTAAAGATTTGAATGGCTACTCCTTCATTGGTTCAGTCATGGCAGATGGTGTTTCAGGTGATGATTTGCGCAAGATTGCAATTGATTTAAGAGCCCAACACAAGAATTCAGTAATTGCCCTTATCAGCAATAATGATGGAAAGCCTGTCTTGGTTGTAGCGGTAAGTGATGATGCCCGAGAATTAGGGGCAAAGGCTGGGGCACTTGTAAAGATTGGCTCCACTGTTCTCGGTGGTGGTGGCGGCGGTAAAGATGATTTCGCGCAAGGCGGCGGAACCAATCCAGCGCATTCTTTGGATGCGATCTCGGCAATCTCACAATCGCTGCTTGGATAGATGATGCAGCGTGGACGACGTATCGCCTTTGACTATGGTGATGTTCGTATCGGCGTAGCGGTAAGTGATCCAGATTCAATTCTCTCTTCACCTCTTACAACGTTGAAAAGCAGTAACAAGAATCTTTTCTCTGAGATCATCGCTATTTTTGAGGAGATAGAACCTGTTCAAATTTTTGTCGGAAAACCAGCATTGCTGAGCGGCAATGATGGGTCGGCCTCTGAAAAAGCTGCCAACTTTGCTGAAAAGCTTCGCGAGATTACTAAGATCGAAATCATTATGATCGATGAAAGAATGTCAACAATTAGCGCAGCTAGAAATCTTCGGGATGCCGGCAAGAATGCAAAGGATGCCAAGTCATCTATTGATATGGCGGCCGCGGTTTCTATTCTTGATTTTGGCATTGAGCTGCAAAAGGCAATCTCATGAAAGCATTGCGCAGGGTTGTTTTAGCGGGGGCTTTTGTGCTTGCACTTACTGTCTCACTGTTTCTGATTCGATCAGGATCATCTGCTGCACCGGATTATCAAAGAGTTTCATCATTCCAAGGCCTGGAAGAGAAGATCATCGAAGTAGCTGCTGGGGCTACGGGTTCTCAAATAGCCCTAACTCTCTATGAAGCAGGGATAGTGAAATCCTCGCAGGCTTTCTTTCGGGTTGCGGTTAGCGATCCTAGGTCACAACAAATTGCACCAGGTCTGCATAAAATCTCTGTGAAAATCTCTGCTCAACAAGCACTCGAGCAACTGTTAGACCCTGAGCGAATTCCAAATCTCGTGAAGGTTTTCGAGGGTGAAAGAAAGAGCGAGATTGTTGAATCACTCCAAAAGTATGGCTTTACATCCGCTGAGATAAGAAACGCCTTTCAAAAGTTGAAACTTCCTGATGGATTTAAAGATAGCGAGGGTCTTCTCTTCCCGGCGCAGTACTCCTTTGTAGACGGAATCTCGGCAGCAGATGCTTTGCAGCAGATGATTGATCGTTTCCAAAAGGATTCAGTTGGTATTCAACTACTTCAAGGAAGTAAGAGCTATTCCTCACTCGAGCTTCTTACTATCGCCTCAATTATTCAAGCCGAGGGCGATACAAGTAATTTCGACAAAGTCTCTCGGGTCATTTACAACAGACTCAAGATCGGAATGCCTCTTCAAATGGATTCAACGGTGCATTTCATCATGAATGTTAGGGGAGACATCTTTCTGAGCAGTAACTCAACCAAGCTTAAATCTGCCTATAACACCTACAGAAATTATGGTCTTCCACCTGGGCCGATCGGAAGTCCTGGTACGCAGGCAATGAGAGCGGCGTTAAATCCAACCATGGGAGATTGGCTCTATTTCATTACCGTTGCTCCAGGAGATACCCGATTTACATCCGACTTTGATCAGTTCAATAGCTGGAAGGTGCTGTATACAAAGAATCGCAAAGCAGGTGCTTTCAATTGATTAATGCTGCAGTGCTTGGTTCGCCCATTAAACACTCTCTGAGCCCATTGCTTCACTCATTGGCTTATGAGCATCTTGGTTTAGATGGAAGTTACGAGGCTATAGAAGTCGGATTAGGTCAGCTCGCCTCTTTCTTGGAAAGGACCGAGAAAAACTGTCTTTCATTGACGATGCCCTTGAAAGAGGAGGCGTTGTCATTAGCATCTGAGATTTCCCCCATATCTGTTTCAGTTTCCAGTGGAAATACATTTACCGTGAAGGAAGGAAAGTGGAGCTTAACTAGTACAGATGTCGCTGGCTTTGAGCATGCATTGAAATACAACAAAGTTGAAAGTTTTAATTCTGTCGTGGTACTCGGCGCAGGGGCAACCGCCAGGGCTGCGGTCGCCTGCCTTTCAACCTTTGCCAAAGAGATTTATGTTGTTTCGAGAAATCAAGCACGAGAAGAAGCGATGAATCGTGCCTCGTTAACCGATTTAAATTATTTGCCATGGGGATTGACCGATAAAATTAACTCTGCGGATTTGATAATTAATACGACACCTTTGAACACTGCTGAGTACTTCCTTCCATCTATTTCAGCTCCAAAAGGTGTTCTCTTTGAAGTTCTTTACGACCCATGGCCAACACAGCTTTCAAAGGTGTGGGCTGAGTCAGGTGCGCAGGTCATTGATGGCTTGGAGCTGCTGATTCATCAGGCGATCTCACAGGTAGAGATCTTCTCGCATGGTGTTGTAGATCGAAAAGAGTTGCATCAATTAATGCGATCTGCAGCAGTAATGAAATTAGGTTAATCCACAGCTTGGGTTTGGAACTTACTAGCTATCTAGACTGAAGTTGTGATCTATGTACTTGCGCTGCTTGGTGTTCCGATAGCCATTGCCGATATCAAAGAGTTCAAAATTCCGAATATTTATCTCAAAGTTCTGGCCCTTTTCTGTGTACCTTGTCTTCTTGTCGATGGACTGGGAAAAATCTCTAATCTCTTGACCATATTTGTTTGTTTAATACTGCTTCATGTTCTGGGGATAGGCATGGGGGATGTGAAGCTTCTTGCAATAATTGCAGTATCCCTCAACTCAACTTGGAACAGTTTTGAGCTGGGAGACTTGATGCTGATTACATTGTTCGCATCTGCACACTTAGTCATAGTTTCGCTCTACAAAAGATCAATACCTTGCAAAATCCCGCTAGCGCCCAGTATTTTCTTAGCCCTGGCCTTTATTTAGGTGCATGATCGCTGCACGATCTGTCACAATAGGCCCATGCGTTGGTTAACAGCAGGCGAGTCACATGGGCAAGCCCTCAGTGCAATCATCGAGGGTATTCCAGCCTCCGTTTCTGTTACCACCGCCGATATTGATTATCACCTCGAGCGTAGACGACTTGGTGTTGGGCGAGGTGCTCGTCAAAACTTTGAAGCAGACAAGGTCACAATTCTTGGCGGAGTTCGCCTAGGTCTTACACAAGGTGGACCAATCGCTATTCAAGTTGGTAACTCCGAATGGCCAAAATGGGAAAAGGTTATGTCTGCCGACCCTGTTCCTGAAGATGAAATTAAAGATCTAGCAAGAAATGCTCCACTGACACGTCCTCGACCTGGACATGCCGATTTAGTTGGAATGCAAAAGTATGATTTTGATGATGCTCGACCAATTCTGGAAAGAGCTAGTGCGAGAGAGACAGCTGCACGTGTTGCACTCGGCGCAGTAGCGCGTAACTTCTTGGAGCAAAGTGTCGGCATCACGATTTTGAGTCATGTTTTATCGATTGGATCGGTTCGAGTTCCCGATGAAACCGTATTGCCTGTTGCAGGGGATATGAAGAAGATCGATTCTGATCCGGTCCGTTGCGCGGATTCCTCAACCAGCGAGTTGATGATTTCAGAGATCGAAAAGGCCCATCGTGATGGCGACACCTTGGGTGGCGTGGTTGAAGTTTTGGCCTTTAATATGCCACCAGGATTAGGTTCACATGTGCATTGGGATCGACGTCTGGATTCAAAGTTAGCTGGCGCAGTAATGGGTATCCAGGCGATTAAGGGCGTTGAAATTGGAGATGGATTTCAAACAGCCACACGCAGGGGATCGGTTGCCCATGATGAGATCGAAAAAGATTCACAAGGAAAGATAGTTCGTCGTACAGATCGCGCGGGAGGAACTGAAGGCGGAATGTCTAACGGCGAGATTCTGAGAGTTCGCGCTGCGATGAAACCAATTTCAACTGTTCCTAAGGCGTTGGACACAATTGATGTTTCAACTGGTGAAGCGGCCAAAGCTATTAACCAACGATCAGATGTCTGCGCAGTTCCGGCTGCAGGCGTTGTGGCCGAAGCGATGGTTGCCTTGGTTTTGGCTGAAGCGGTTCTCGAAAAGTTCGGTGGTGATTCTGTTACAGAGACCAGACGTAACTACGAGTCTTACATCGCACACCTCAATTTCAAGTAGGAATCCCATGAGCCGAATAGTTCTAATTGGTCCTCCGGGTGCTGGAAAAAGTACGGTTGGTGCCGCGCTAGCTGAATCTTTGTCCTTAAAATTTGTTGATACAGATCAGTTAATCCAAGATAAAAGCGGCAAATCAATCACCGATATCTTTGTTGTCGACGGCGAGCCAACTTTTAGAGCTATGGAGTTAGAGACTCTTCATGAAGTTTTACATCTAGATGATGTTGTGATTGGTTTAGGTGGCGGTGCACCGATCTCACAAGAGGCTCAACAGGCAATTACTGATTCACAATCACAAGTCATCTTTCTGGATGTCTCCCTGTCAACGGCAGCACCACGTGTTGGCTTTAACCGAGATAGACCTCTTCTGCTAGGCAATCCACGCGCACAATGGCAGGCCCTGAGTGATCAACGTAGACCGATCTACGAGCAGCTTGCCACTACTGCGATTAAGGTTGATGACATGGATGTTGCGAGTGTTGTCGCCGAAGTAGTAAAGAGTTTGCGATGAAGATTATTGAAGTGAATGCTGAACACCAATACTCAGTTGTGATTGGTTGCGAGTGGAGTTCAACTCTACTGGCGGAGTTAAAGGGCAGAACACGGATTGCTGTCATTGTCTCCGCTGCTTATTCACCAGATCTTACAACTCTGCGCTCATCAGATGCCGAACTTCATATCTTTACAGTTCCCGATGGTGAGGATGCTAAGAACTCATCAACATTGATTTCGCTATGGAGTTGGTTAGGGGCGGCAGGCTTTACTCGATCAGATTTGATTGTGGGAATCGGTGGGGGAGCGATAACGGATTTGGCTGGGTTCGCTGCGGCAACCTGGCTTCGAGGTATTGATTGGATAGCTATCCCAACCTCTCTGGCGGGAATGGTGGATGCATCCGTAGGTGGAAAGACTGGAATTAACTCTGATTATGGCAAGAATTTGATCGGTGCCTTTCACTCACCACAAAAAGTAATTATTGATCTAGAGTTCCTGAAAACTTTATCGTCAAGAGACTTTTCAGCCGGTATGGCTGAAGTGATCAAGTGTGGATTTATCGCCGATAGTCAAATATTGGTAGTTGCAGATTCAATTGATCTCAATGACCCTATTTCAGATACCGAAGCATTATTGGAGTTGGTTTCTCGAGCGGTTGCAGTGAAGGCAAAGGTTGTTTCAACTGATTTCAAAGAAAGCTTTGAACGCGAAGCTCTTAATTACGGACATACCTTGGGGCACGCAATTGAAATCTTTGCTAAGTATCAGATGCGACATGGAGAAGCTGTAGCCATAGGAATGGTTTTTGTGGCCGAGTTGGCCTTTGCGCGAGAGTTGATTGATCAATCAACTCTGGAACTTCATCGCAAATTACTGACCAGATTTGAGCTTCCAATCTCATTTGAGAGACAAGCATGGCAAAAATTGGCTCCATTGTTGGCCCTGGATAAAAAAGCTCGCGGAAACACCATTCGTTTTGTCGCACTACGGGGATTGGGGGCGACTGTTCGACTTGAAGATCTCTCCTCAGCCGAACTAGATGCTGCCTATGAGAGAATTTGCTCATGAAGATCCTTGTAATAAACGGTCCTAATCTCTCACGATTAGATATCCGTGACTCATCCATCTATGGGGATCTCAACTACGCAGAATTAAAAAATCTCATTGATATTGCAGCAAACAAACATGGTTTTGAGGCCGATATTCGTCAAAGCGATGACGAGGCCACAATTATTGGTTGGTTACATGAAGCAGCCGATGCAAATACTCCGGTGATCATTAATCCAGCAGCTTTCACCCATTACTCGTATGCGATCCGCGATGCTGCAGAGCTGGTAAAAGCACCCTTAATTGAGGTGCATTTATCTAATCCCTTAACCCGTGAAGAGTTCCGTCATACCTCAGTAATTTCAGGTGTGGCCAATGGAACGATTGGCGGATTTGGACCAAATTCCTATGTTTTGGCCATTATCGCTCTGGCAAATCTAGTTTCTAAGTAACAAACCACACCCGCGCAGCGGGTATCCTTAGATCTTCGTAATAGCAAAGACAATCGATAAAGAGCGGGTGGAGTAGCTGTGGCAACTACAAATGATCTGAAAAATGGAATGACCTTGGATATTGAAGGCCAGTTGTGGACGGTTGTTGAGTTCCAACATGTTAAGCCAGGTAAGGGTCCAGCATTTGTTCGCACCAAGTTGAAATCTGTTCTAAGCGGCAAGGTAGTAGATAAAACTTACAACGCCGGAGTCAAAGTTGATGTAGCGATCCTTGAAAAGCGTGAAATGCAGTACCTCTACAAAGAGGGCGATGACTTTGTTTTCATGGACACAAAGACTTATGATCAAATGACAATTAGCGCTGCGACTGTCGGAGATGCCGCTAACTACATGCTTGAGAACACAGAAGCGATTGTTGCTGTCAATGAAGGCAATCCGCTTTATATCGAATTAGCAGCATCGGTCCCATTAAAGATCACTTACACAGAGCCTGGTATCCAGGGAGATCGCTCATCTGGTGGCACAAAGCCAGCAACCGTTGAAACCGGTATTGAGATTCAGGTTCCATTGTTTATCAAGCAGGATGAAATTGTTTTGGTTGATACACGTGATGGGTCATACCAGGGTCGCGCTAACTAGTGTCGGCGCGTAGCAAGGCGCGTAAACAAGCGCTTGATCTTTTGTATGAGACAGATATTCGAGGAACCAATTTAGTAGAGACTCTTGTTTCACGTGATGTTCCAGCCGACGGTCCGGATGCCCGACCTATTCGTGAATACACCAAAGAGTTAGTAAATGGGGTTTCAGAGAATCGTCGAAAGATAGATGAGTTAATAACCACCTATGCCCAAGGATGGGATATGGATCGCCTGCCTGCCGTAGATCGAAATATCTTGCGTCTTGGTATTTATGAGATTCTTTGGTCAACCGATGTGCCAACGAGTGTTGCCATTGATGAGTCATTGGTTTTGGCTAAAGAGCTATCGAGTGATGACTCTTCAAAGTATATTCATGGTGTTTTGGGAAGAATCGCAAGCATTAAAGACACTATCTCGATTTAGTCGGGTCCAATTTAGCTAGAGCAAAACGGGTAATTAAATCTTGGAGCTCGTTAGCTGAAAATCCTGCAAAAGAGTGAAGTGATGCCATATCGCTGGCTCGCATCGACAGCAGCTCGCCGTTCCAGTCATTTCTCATAGCAGCAATCTTTTCAACAACCATTTTAAATCTCTGGGACAAATCATCGCTACTGTTATTGAGCTTTCGCAGATCAATGATTACCCGTCCGGTTTCCAAACTCTTTTCTTGTGCTTTGAATATTTCAGCAACCGGAACCTGGTAAATATTAGAAATCTCCAGCAGTTTATGAGCGCTGATAGATCTATCGCCACGCTCATATGAACCAAGAGCGATAGCTGATAAGCGGCCATTGCTCTTGGCTGCGACCTGGCTGAGAGTTAATCCTTGAGACTCTCGTATTGAGCGTAATCTGGCTTGGAGCGCTGCGAGTTGTTCCTCTATCTTCATCGGCGCAGGGTATTCAAGGATGACACCCTGCATCTGCGCATATCCACAGGCGAAGTTAATGGGTGCTAGTATCGCGCCTGCATCCTTTAACAACCCATCCTGAGAGGTGGGAAAGGAGATTTACATGAGCGTAGCCCTGTCTGCACCCGACATTAAACGTGCTCTTACCCGTATTTCACATGAGATCCTTGAGAGAAATCAAGGCTCCTCTTCAATTATTCTTCTTGGAATACCGACTCGTGGAGCACATCTTGCCCACCGAATAGCTGCGATCATCTCTGAGATTGAGAGTACACCGACCCCCTGTGGAACTTTGGACATCACGCTCTTTCGTGATGATCTTCGGATGCGTGCACCTAAGGCGATTATGCCCACAACTATTCCATCCTCCGGAATCGAAGATATGGATGTAATCCTGGTGGATGATGTTTTGTTTTCTGGACGGACAATTCGTGCAGCACTTGATGCATTAGGTGAGATCGGACGTCCTCGTACCGTCCAGCTTGCAACCCTTGTTGATAGAGGACATCGAGAGTTGCCTATTAAGGCTGACTTTGTAGGAAAAAATCTTCCAACCTCTAAGTCTCAATCGGTAAGGGTATTGCTCAGTGAGATCGATGGGCGAGATGAAGTCAGTATCGAAGGGGAGGCGAGCTAATGCGCCATCTACTTTCAATATCTGATCTATCTAAAACTCAAGCCATCTCCATCTTAGATACCGCCAACGAACTCGCACGTGTAAGTGACGGAGCGGTTAAGAAGCTTCCGACTTTGCGCGGTCGAACAATTGTTAACCTCTTTGCCGAGGACTCAACCCGTACACGAATATCCTTTGAGGCGGCTGCTAAGCGACTCTCTGCTGATGTTATTAATTTTTCAGCCAAGGGATCTAGCGTCAGTAAGGGTGAATCACTCAAGGATACGGCGATGACCCTGCAAGCGATGGGTGCTGATGCTGTTGTTATCCGCCATTCCGCCTCTGGTGCGGCACAACGACTTGCTGACTCACAATGGATGTCAGGTAGCGTTGTAAACGCCGGTGATGGAACCCACGAACATCCAAGTCAAGCGCTGCTCGATGCATTCACGATCCGTAAACATCTAAGCTTGGGGAAAAGCGATCTGGATGGCTTATCTGTCGCAATCGTTGGCGATGTTTTGCACTCACGGGTGGCTCGTTCAAATGTTTTGTTGCTTTCCAAGTTGGGTGCCAAGGTTGTTTTAGTTGCTCCTCCTACCTTGCTTCCGGTTGGAGTTGAAAGCTGGCCTGCGACCGTCTCATATGATTTTGATTCAATTATTCCCTTTGTAGATGTCGTAATGATGTTGCGTGTTCAGCAAGAAAGAATGACGGATCTCTACTTCCCGAACTCTCGAGAATACTCGCGATACTTTGGTTTAAATCTCGACCGGATGAAATCCATGAAGCCTGGAGCCATAGTCATGCACCCAGGGCCAATGAACCGCGGGCTGGAGATTTCCGCAGAGGTTGCAGATAGTGCACGTTCAGTAATTACCGAACAGGTCACTAATGGAGTCAGTGTCAGAATGGCAATTTTGTATGTTCTTTTAACTGGTAGCGCCTTAGAAGCAGGGAGTAAGTAGATGAGTCAAGTAGACCTCGTTATCAAGGGTGCAAAACTTCCAGATGGCTCAAAAGCTGATCTTTGTATTCAAGGTGAGAAAATTTCTGATGTACTTCCCTCTTTTTCAGGAGATGCTAAAAAGGTAATTGATGCTTCGGGATGCATTGTTTTACCAGGATTGGTAGATCTTCATACCCATCTGCGTGAACCTGGCCGCGAAGATGCCGAAACGGTTTTGTCAGGCAGTCGCGCTGGAGCAAAGGGCGGATTCACTGCGTTATCTGCGATGGCAAATACTTCTCCAGTCGCTGACACTGCTGGAGTTGTCGAGCAGGTCTATCGATTGGGCCAGGAAGCTGGTTATCTAGATGTATTTCCTATCGGTGCGGTAACCCAAGGATTAAATGGAGAAGCCCTTTCGGAAATCGGTGCGATGGCTGATTCAGTGGCAAAGGTGCGAGTTTTTAGTGATGATGGTCATTGTGTTTCTGATCCTCTAGTAATGCGCAGGGCGCTTGAGTACATAAAGAAGTTTGATGGTGTCGTTGCACAGCACGCACAAGATCCGCGTATGACTGTCGGCTCTCAAATGAATGAGGGAGAGGTGTCGGCACGTTTGGGTCTGAAAGGCTGGCCCGCAGTTGCCGAAGAAGCGATCATCGCAAGAGATGTTTTATTGGCCGATCACGTTAAGTCTCGCCTCCATATTTGTCATTTAACTACAGCTGGTGGAGTAGAGATCATCCGTTGGGCGAAAGCACGTGGCATCAACGTAACCGCTGAAGTAACACCGCATCATCTATTACTGACCGATGATCTAGCTGCTTCTTATGATCCAGTTTTTAAGGTCAATCCACCTCTGCGCACTGAAGCAGATGTTCACGCTCTGCGCGAAGCCCTTGCAGATGGAACGATCGACATCGTTGCAACCGACCATGCTCCACATCCACTGGAATCTAAGGAATGTGAGTGGCAGGAGGCTGCCTTCGGAATGCTTGGCTTGGAGACCGCTCTCTCAATCGTTCAGATGACTATGGTCGATTCAGGGTTATTAAGCTGGGAGCAGGTCGCAGATCGTTTATCCCACTCGCCAGCTCGTATCGGCAGATACTCCGGGCAGGGTGAAAAGGTTGCAGTTGGGAGCTTTGCCAACTTAGTTGTGATTAATCCGACGAAAAGTTGGCGAGTAGATCGCGATTTAGTGCTTTCTAACTCAACAAATACTCCCTACCATGGCCACGAGTTGCCGGGATTTGTAGAGCACACCTTATTTAAGGGTAAGCAGACGGTAATTAATGGAGCTGTCGTAGGTAAGGAGGCTATGTAATGGCAAGTGCTTACCTAGTCTTGGATGATGGTCGTATCTTTGAAGGTTCCTCTTGGGCAGCGCAAGGAAAAACCTTTGGTGAAGCTGTTTTTCAAACAGGTATGACGGGATATCAAGAGACTCTTACCGATCCTTCATATCACAAACAAGTTGTCGTGATGACAGCGCCTCACATCGGCAATACCGGCGTTAATGATTATGACAATGAATCGGCAAAGATTTGGGTGGCAGGTTTTGTTGTACGAAACCCATCTTCTTTGACATCTAATTGGCGCGCGCAAAATGACTTGGAAGCCGAGCTTATTTCGCAAGGCATCGTTGGAATACAAGGTGTTGATACTCGAGCAATCACTCGACATTTGCGCGATCGTGGCGCTATGCGTGTGGGAATTTTCTCCGGTTTAGATTTATCCCGCGAAGAGATGGTGGTAGAAGTTCGAAAAGCTGATGCGATGTCAGGCGCGTACCTTGTTAAGGATGTTTCAACCCCTACAACTTATGTGGTTCCTGCAATTGGAACTAAGAGATTTACAATTGCCGCACTTGATCTTGGAATCAAGGGCGCTACACCCAGGGCGCTAGCAGAACGTGGTGTTGAGGTTCATGTCATGCCCTTTGATTCAACCATTGATGAGATTATGGCTCTCAACCCCGATGGCGTGTTTCTCTCAAATGGTCCTGGAGATCCATCAACCATGAGTGATGTGATCGAGGTTGTTCGCGAACTTTTACTTTCGGAGATACCAATCTTTGGTATCTGTTTTGGTCACCAAATTTTGGGGCGAGCATTAGGTTTCGAAACCTATAAGTTGCAGTTCGGTCATCGAGGAATTAATCAACCAGTTATAGACAAAGTTACAGGAAAGGTTGAAATCACAGCCCATAATCATGGCTTCGCGGTAAAGGCACCGACTGATGCAGAGTTCTCCACTGTGTATGGGCGTGGAGAAGTTACTCATACCTGCCTTAATGATGGCGTTGTAGAGGGACTTGCATTACTTGATAGACCAGCATTTTCAGTTCAATATCACCCTGAAGCAGCGGCTGGCCCACATGATGCTTCCTACCTATTTGATCGTTTCGTTGACCTCATGTCCAAGAAGGTTGGTGCGTAATGCCTCTGGATACATCAATTAAAAGTGTTCTGGTAATAGGTAGCGGTCCTATTGTTATTGGTCAGGCGTGCGAGTTTGATTACTCAGGTACACAAGCCTGTCGAGTTTTACGTGCTGAAGGTATCCGGGTAATTCTTGTTAACTCAAATCCTGCAACAATCATGACCGACCCAGAGTTTGCTGATGCAACCTATGTAGAGCCGATTACCCCAGAAATCATTGAACGGATCATTGCTCATGAAAAGCCAGATGCGGTTCTGGCTACCCTCGGTGGCCAGACAGCTTTAAATGCTGCTATAGGTTTGTATGAGCGTGGAACCTTGGCAAAGTACGGAGTACGTCTGATCGGCGCTGATGTTGATGCGATTAATCGTGGCGAGAATCGTGAACTCTTTAGAGCGATTGTAGAAAAAGTTGGGGGAGAGTCGGCTAAGTCGCGCATTTGCCACACAATGGATGAGATATTCAAAGCAGTTGCAGAGCTCAATTATCCGGTGGTTGTACGTCCTTCCTTCACAATGGGTGGATTGGGTTCAGGAATTGCATTTGATGAAGCTGAACTCCGCCAAATAGCTGGAGCGGGGCTGCGACATAGTCCTACTTCCGAGGTATTGCTAGAAGAGTCCATTATTGGCTGGAAAGAGTATGAGCTCGAGGTAATGCGTGATAACAAGGACAATGTTGTCATCGTATGTTCTATTGAGAACCTTGACCCTATGGGTGTTCACACAGGTGATTCAATCACCGTTGCACCAGCGATGACCTTGACTGATGTTGAGTACCAGAAGCTTCGCGATCTTTCGATGGATATCATTCGTGAAGTAGGCGTCGCAACCGGCGGTTGTAATATTCAATTTGCGGTCAATCCAAACAATGGTCGAATCATTGTCATTGAAATGAATCCTCGAGTATCACGTTCAAGTGCCTTAGCCTCAAAAGCAACAGGTTTTCCGATTGCAAAGATAGCTACAAAGTTAGCGATCGGTTATACCTTAGATGAGATTCAAAATGACATTACACGTGTAACCCCCGCCTCTTTTGAACCTACCCTTGATTATGTTGTTGTAAAACTTCCACGGTTTGCCTTTGAAAAGTTTGCCGATGCCGATCCGAGACTCACGACGACGATGAAGAGCGTCGGTGAAGCGATGGCGATCGGACGTTCCTTCTCAGAGGCGCTCATGAAGGCTTTACGTTCCCTTGAAAGAAAGGAAGCGATCTTTACCTGGCCGAATGTCTCCGAAGCTGAGCGTGCTGCTCTTTTGCAATCGATGAAGGTTCCAACCGAGTACCGTCTACAGCAAGTTCAAAAAGCGATGTGGGCTGGTTCTAGTATCGATGAAGTGTTTGCAGCAACCAAGATTGATCCCTGGTATCTGCGCCAAATAGAACTTATTAACCAGCAAGCTGCAGTTATTGCATTACCTGGAGAACTTACGGCAGAGCTTTTGCGCACCGCAAAGAGTCAAGGCTTTTCAGATAATCAGATCGCTGCCCTTCGCGGCGTGACAGAGGATGAGATTCGCAAGTCTCGTCATCACTTAGGAATACGTCCTGTCTACAAAACAGTAGATACCTGTGCCGCGGAGTTTGAGGCCTTTACTCCTTATCATTATTCAAGTTACGAGGAAGAGAGCGAAGTCCGTCCTAGAACCACACCAGCTGTGATTATTTTAGGAAGCGGACCAAACAGAATCGGACAAGGCATTGAGTTCGATTACTCGTGCGTGCACGCTTCATTTACCTTGCGCGATGCTGGTTATGAAACAATCATGATTAATTGCAATCCAGAGACGGTTTCCACCGACTATGACACCAGTAATCGCTTGTACTTTGAGCCACTGACCTTGGAAGATGTCCTTGAGGTTGTTCATGCAGAGAGCCAAGCAGGTCCAGTACTGGGCGTCATTACCCAACTTGGAGGACAAACCCCATTGGGATTGGCGGCTGGTTTAAAGGCTAATGGTGTCAATATTCTTGGAACATCACCTGAAGCGATTAACTTGGCTGAAGAGCGCGGCGCATTTGGAAACATTTTGGCTGAGCAAGGTTTACGTGCACCGGAGTTTGGAATGGCATCATCACAATTAGAGGCAGCCAATATCGCACAAAGCATCGGATACCCAGTACTTGTTCGTCCATCCTTTGTTTTAGGCGGTCGAGGTATGGAGATTGTTTACGATGATGCAGCACTTGGTGGATTCATTACTCGTGCCACAGATATTACCCCTGACCATCCTGTTTTAGTTGATCGTTTTCTCGATAATGCGATTGAGATTGATGTGGACGCCTTGTTTGATGGTCACGAGCTCTTCCTCGGTGGAGTAATGGAGCACATTGAAGAAGCCGGTATCCATAGCGGAGATAGCGCTTGTGTGCTTCCTTCGATGACTGTTTCTGATGAACAAAGAGCTGAGATTCGTATCGCGACAGAAAAGATCGCACGCGGTGTCGATGTACGAGGATTGATTAATATTCAATTCGCAATCGCCGACAACCTTTTATATGTGCTTGAGGCCAATCCGAGAGCATCCCGAACCGTTCCATTTGTCAGTAAGGCAAGTGGGGTAGCGCTTGCAAAAGCTGCTGCACGTATCTCTGTAGGAGCCACGATTAAAGAGCTTCGCGATGCAGGCATCTTGCCTTCATCAGGAGATGGTGTTGCTAGAGGTGTTTCTGTAAAGGAAGCTGTTCTTCCTTGGAATCGATTCCGTCGTACAGATGGCCGAGGTGTTGATGCGGTTCTGGGGCCTGAAATGCGTTCGACTGGTGAGGTTATGGGAATATCGCCAACCTTTGGAGAAAGCTATGCGAAGAGTCAGATCGCAGCCTTTGGACCATTACCTAAAGCGGGAACAGTATTTATCTCACTTGCAGATAAGGACAAGGCAACGGGAATTGAGCCAGCACTTGGTTTTTCAGAGTTAGGTTTTCATATTCTCGCGACCTTAGGTACAGCCGATTTCCTGCGTACTAAGGGAATTGAGTGCACAACGGTACGAAAGCATTCAGAGGGAACAGGCCAGTTAGGCGAGAAAACAATTGTTGAGATGATCAGTACTGGCGAGATCGACTTGGTAATCAATACACCAGTCGGCCGTGGAACCCGCGCAGATGGCTGGGCTATCCGCACCGCCGCTGTTCAGAAATCAATCCCTTGCATAACAACTACCGCTGGTTTTAGCGCTGCAGTTGACGCGATTCGTTTCCTGCAAGCTAGCCCGCTGAGCATTAAATCTCTGCAAGAATGGCTTGCGTGATGATGCAAATCAATAAAAGTGCAAAGCAACTTTTGGCACCGATTGTCAGCAATAAACGTGTCGGCCAATACCATCAGATCATCATCAATGTCGGGGATGTTGCCACAGCTTGTAAACCAGGTAATTTCGTAGCAATAAGTGTCGGCGGTGATTCATCTCGGATGGTTCTTCGCCGCGCCTTTGCCATCTCTCGAGTTTCGACCTCATCTACAGTTGGTGGAACCATGGAGTTGATCGTTGCTCCACATGGCCAAGGTAGCAAATGGTTGTGTTCACAAGGTGAAGGTGTAATTCTTGATTTAGTAGCGCCATTGGGTACCGCTTTTGGAATACCCACTGAACCAGTTCCAGTTTTGTTAGTCGGCGGAGGATATGGATCAGCACCACTTTTTGGATTGGCTGAACTATTGAACTCAAGGGGATGTCGTGTTGACATGCTTTTAGGTGCAAGCACCGGTTCGAAAATCTACGCTCCGATGGAGGGTAAGCGCTCAGTTAACTCCATGCGGATTTATACCGAAGATGGATCAATGGGATCTGCAGGACGGGTTACAGACCCGATTCCTGAAATCATTAAAGATCTTAATGTTGCTGTTATTTACTCATGTGGACCAATGCCGATGTTGGCGGCGATAACTAAGATTTCAAATGAGTTTGATGTTGTTCATCAATGCGCAGTTGAGGAATCTATGGCATGTGGAATCGGAATCTGCATGACTTGTGTACTCCCTGTTGAAAATGAGGATGGTAGTACATCGATGTTGAGATCTTGCATAGATGGACCTGTTATGGATGGTTCGAAGGTTTTGTGGGATCAGGTGGGACAGCACCAATGACAGCTCTAGATTTTTCTACAACAATCGGAAACGCTTGGTTTCCGGCACCTACTTTTACGGCAAGTGGTTGCGCGAGCTCGGGTCGCGAATTGGCACAGTTCTTTCCTCTTAGAGATATGGGGGGAGTCGTCACAAAGTCGGTGATGTCCAAGGCTCGTCCAGGTCGTCCAACACCACGCATGGCGGAGACTCCTAGTGGCATGCTCAACTCCATTGGGTTACAGGGTCCGGGTATTGATGCTTTTTTAGCCAAGGATGTTCCATTCTTAATCGAGCAAAAGGCTCGGATAATTGTCTCTATCGCGGGCGAAACAGTTGAAGAGTATTCGACCCTTGCTCGCAAGTTGCGATCTGTATCTGGAATCAGTGCAATTGAAGTCAATATCTCCTGTCCCAATGTTGAAAGCCGCGGGCAGGTATTTGCAACAGATATCGAAACTTCCAAACGAGTAATCGATGGAGTTCGTAGAACCATAGGAGGCGAGCTGCCCATCATCGCCAAACTCTCACCGGATGTAACGGATTTGGTTGCAATTGCTAGAGGTGTTGTTGATGCAGGTGCCGATGGCCTAGCTCTTATTAATACTGTTTTAGGCATGGTAATTAATGTGGACACTATGCGCCCACACCTTGGTGGTATCACTGGTGGTTTATCGGGTCCTGCTATTCGCCCTATTGCAGTTCGAGCTATTTATCAGGTACACGCCGCCTTACCCAATACTCCAATTCTTGGTATGGGTGGTGTCTCTTCAGGTAAAGATGCGTTAGAAATGATCTTGGCAGGTGCGAGCGGAGTTTCTATTGGAACGGCAAGTTTTGGAAATCCAACTGCGATCATGTCAATTCAAAGCGAGTTAAAGCAGCTGTTAACAGATAGAGGCTTTACATCTTTGAAACAAGCCGTGGGTTATGCCCATCGATCAGAGCAGGCGCAGTAAATGAGCAAAGCTCCTATCGTTCTTGCCGTTGACACCCCGGAGTTATCAACGGCGGTGCAGTGGGTTCGGGCAACGCAGAACCATGTTTCTGTCTTTAAGCTCGGCCTAGAGTTCTTTTTAAACTTTGGCTCTGAAGGTGTTAAGGCGATTCAAGGTGAAACCGACTCAGATATCTTCTTGGATCTCAAACTTCACGACATTCCACATACAGTCAGCGGCGCAGCCAAGGCGGTCTCTCATCTTTCGCCAAAGTTTCTTACCGTACATGCTTCTGGTGGCAGAGCAATGATTAGAGCTGCCGCTGATGCTATGCCGCAAAGCTATGTAACAGGTGTAACCATTTTAACTTCTATGTCTGAAGATGATGTGTCGGAGGTTGGCTATAAATCATCGGCGCTAGCTTCAGCGGTGTCATTAGCAAAGGTTGCAATCCTTGGAGGAGCGCGTGCAATTGTTTGCTCACCTCTGGAAATTACAGCGGTACGAGTAGCTATCGGCACAGATCCTCTTATCATCACTCCCGGAGTTCGGCCGCATGAGATGGCGGGTTCAGATGATCAACAAAGAACTATGACCCCTGAAGACGCGATAGCAGCTGGTGCCAATTTTGTGGTTATTGGTAGACCCATTACACAGATGTGGACTAAGGGGGCTAACGCGATGTCTGAAAAAGCCGAAGAGATTGGCTCGCGGTTAATTTAATCTCCACTAGATTTACGCCATGGGATTGCCACCACAACTAACACCGGAGCAGCGTCAAGCAGCCCTGGCTAAGGCTGGGCTATCTAGAAAACGTCGGGCCGAGATTAAGACCCAGATAAAGAGCGGCGAATTAAGTATTGAAGATGTTTTAAAGTTGGCGCTCACCGATGACGCTATAGCAAAGATGCGGGTCAAAGAGTTACTAGAGTCACTCTCTGGTGTTGGCAAAGTTCGAGTTATTACTCTTATGGAAAGATTAAATATCTCTTCAACCCGAAGGATTCAGGGACTTGGTAAACTTCAACTCAAGGAGTTACGTGAAGAGTTTACGAAAGAGGATATGAGTACTAAGCCTGGAAAATTACTTGTTCTATCTGGCCCAGGCGGAGTAGGTAAAAGTACAGTAGCTAAGAAGCTTCGTGAAACAAATGATTTTTGGGTAAGTGTTAGCGCAACGACACGTAAGCCTCGCATCAATGAGGTTGAAGGTCGCGATTACTTCTTTGTAAGTGAAGAAAAGTTTTCAACCATGGTCGCTGAAGATGAGTTTTTGGAATGGGCTGAGTTTGCAGGCAATCGCTATGGAACACCTCAAAGCCAGGTTGAGGATGCGCTTCGCCAGGGTCGAAATGTATTGCTAGAGATTGAGATCGCGGGGGCAAAGCAGGTAAAGCAACATTTGCCACAGTCGCTATTGGTTTTCTTAGAGCCCCCTACATGGGAGGAGTTGGTCTCGCGCCTTGAAGGTCGTGGGACAGATGGTGCCGAACGAAGGGCTGAGAGGCTGAGATTGGCCCAAGAAGAGCTTGCGGCAGCAGCCTTCTTTGATGTCGTTTTGGTCAATGACCAGGTCGAGAGCGTTGTTCAGAGACTGGTAGAGTTAGCCCAGAGTTAAGCGAGTAAGTTATGTTCCAGATTGATCACAGAAGCGAGGAAAACCATGGATGGAATCACTAATCCACCTATCGATGAACTTCTAGACAAAAGCGGTTCGAAGTACAGCCTGGTTTTGTACGCTGCAAAGCGCGCTCGTCAGATCAACGCTTACTACTCACAACTTGGCGAAGGCCTTCTTGAATATGTTGGGCCTCTGGTTGAAACCCATGTTCATGAGAAGCCACTTTCTATCGCACTTCGCGAGATCAATGAGGGACTTCTTACAATCGAAAATCTCGAGCCAACAGCGTAACTTTTTCAATGACACTCCAAGGCCGTGAGGTTATCCTCGGAGTTGGCGGGGGAATAGCGGCATATAAGTCTTGCGAGTTATTACGTCGCCTTCAAGATCGTGGCTACATAATCACCGTTGTACCAACACCTGCCTCCTTGAATTTTGTAGGGGCGGCTACTTGGGAAGCTCTTTCAGGGCGTCCCGTTACAACCCAAGTGTGGGAGTCAGTTCACACCGTTCCACATATTGCCCTGGCTGAAAGAGCGGATTTTTTTCTGATTGCACCCGCCACCGCTGATTTAATCGCTCGAATTGCTATGGGTCGGGCAGATGACTTGCTCACTAATTTAGTACTGGCCTCCGATGTTCCCAAGATGATTGTTCCAGCGATGCATCCATCAATGTGGCTAGATCCCGCAACAGTTGCAAATGTGAAAACTCTTCGTGAAAGAGGTTTTGTAGTACTAGATCCAGAAGTTGGTCGTCTTACAGGTAATGATGTAGGTCCCGGAAGATTTCCTGAAACTGCGACAATAATTTCAGCCTTTGATCAAGTAACAGGACAGCTTCAAGATCTCAAAGGCACAAAGGTTCTTATTACCACTGGCGGAACTCGAGAGGCGATAGATCCCGTTCGATTCATCGGAAATAAATCATCTGGCAAGCAGGGGATAGCGCTAGCCAACGCTGCAAAAAATCGAGGAGCAGATGTCACCTTGATCGCAGCAAACTGCGAAACCTCTCATCTGAAAGATATGAAGGTTGTATCGGTTGAATCAACTGAACAGATGCAAAAAGCGCTGAATTCACACTTTGAAGAGTGCAACATCTTGATCATGAGCGCTGCAGTAGCTGATGCCCGCCCTGTACAAAGATCAGATGAGAAGATCAAGAAGGCCTCATTACTCAATCTGGAGTTAGAGCCTAATCCCGATCTATTGGCTGAGTTAGCCCCACGAAAGGGCGGTCGCATCATGGTTGGCTTTGCTGCTGAAACTAGCGATCACCTGCAAGAGGCTCGCAGAAAGCTTGAGAGCAAGGGTCTTGATGTGATTTATGTAAATGATGTTTCTGGCGGGGCAATCTTTGGCCAGGACACAACTATGGGTACCATTCTCGTACGCAATGAAGCGGATATAGCGGTCAAGGAAGTCTCCAAAGACGCTCTTAGTAACACACTTCTTGATCAAGCCATCCGGCAGTTAGGTTAAAACTATGTCAAAGCGCCTTTTCACCTCCGAGTCCGTTACCGAAGGTCACCCAGACAAGATCGCTGATGCGATCTCAGATGCCGTTCTAGATTCTCTGCTATCTCAGGATGCAAAGAGCCGTGTAGCTGTTGAAACACTGATCACGACGGGACAGGTGCATGTTGCTGGTGAAGTAACAACCAATGGATATGCAGATGTAATGGGAATTGTTCGCGATACTGTTTTGAACATTGGTTATGACTCATCTGACAAGGGTTTTGATGGAAATAGCTGCGGTGTATCTATTTCTATTGGTCAGCAATCTCAAGATATCGCCCAGGGTGTCGATGATGCTTACGAGCACCGAGTTACATCTGCTGTAGATCCATTAGATCTACAAGGTGCAGGTGACCAAGGATTAATGTTTGGTTACGCATGTGATGACACAAAAGAGTTAATGCCCTTACCTATTTGGCTGGCACATGCGCTGGCACAGCAACTTACCAAGGTTCGCAAATCAGGAGAATTGGCATATCTTCGCCCAGATGGAAAAACACAGGTCACGATTGAGTATGATGGAGATCGTGCGATTGCTTTAGACACAGTTGTCATCTCGAGTCAACACGCTGAAAATGTAGATGTTGTTAAAAAGTTAACTCCAGAGATTGTTGAGTATGTCATCAACCCGATTATTTCTAAGATCGATCTACCAAGAAAAGATCTTCGTACCCTAATCAACCCAACAGGTCGCTTTGTTATCGGGGGTCCCATGGGAGATGCAGGCTTAACTGGTCGTAAGATCATTGTCGATACATACGGTGGAATGGCTCGTCATGGTGGTGGAGCGTTTAGCGGAAAGGATCCATCAAAGGTGGATCGTTCAGCAGCTTATGCGATGCGTTGGGTAGCAAAGAATGTAGTTGCAGCAGGTTTGGCTCGACGATGTGAGGTACAAGTTGCCTACGCCATCGGAAAGGCACAACCAGTTGGCGTATTCGTCGAGACTTTTGGAACTGAAACAGTTCCAGTCTCAAAGATTCAAGAGGCTGTTTTATCAGTCTTTGATCTTCGTCCAGCGGCGATCATTCGCGATCTCGAACTCCTTCGACCTATTTACTCACTTACTAGTGCATACGGTCACTTCGGACGTGAACTTCCAGAGTTTGCGTGGGAGCGTACAGATCGCGTTAGCGCGCTCCAAAACGCAGTTAAGTAACCGGTGGCATCACCTCGGCTATTTAGACTCAAGGCTGAAGTTGCTCCTGCTCCTTCAGGCCCGATAGCTGGCACCTTACCGATCGCAAAGATTCGAGTAGATACCGGGGTTTTTCATCTCGATCAGTTGTACGACTACGCCATTCCAGAGAAAATCAGCAAAGAGACAAAAACTGGAGTTCGAGTTCAGATTCCCTTTGGAGGCCGTGAAACTGAAGGGATCGTAGTCTCTCGCTCTGCGACCCCAGAACGTGCTGGTGAGTTGAAGTCGATCACCAAAATCCTTTCACTACATCCTGTTGCAACAAAAGAGAGTTTAGAGCTCGTAGACCACGCAGCCGCGAATTACTGCTGCAATCCCTGGGATCTCATACGTTCTGCAATCCCGCCGCGGGTTGCAAGCGTCGACAAAGAGTTGTCACAGAATGATTTTGAAAGGAAGAAGCAAGCTAGCAAAGGCGTTTACTCTTTTCAAAGCTTCGCGCCTTTCACTCCTGCGCATAGCCAATTACCTTCAATAATAAATCAAGTAAAGAGCTCTGGTTCAATCTTGGTCATTGCTCCGGATGAGAAGGATGTTGAGCAAATTTGCATGGCTCTTTCAAATACTCATTCAAATGTAATACCTCTAACTAGTTCCTCTGCTCGGGATGAGAGATATCGCAATTTCCTACTTTCAATGAGGCTTAAGAAATCTATAGTTGTTGGTACCCGCAGCGCTGTCTTTGCACCTGTAAATAATCTGGCTGCGATCATCATCTTTAAGGAGTCTTCACCCGAACATTATGAAGTTAGGTCCCCAGGTTGGAACACCTGTGCGATTGCAAAAATGAGAGCTGAGCTGGAGGGTGTAGAGCTAGTTTTTACAGGGTTCGCACCATCCATCAAAACCGCCTTTGATATTGATCGGGGTCTTACCAAATACAGAAACCAACGGGTAGAGGTCAAGACAGAAGCATTTACACCCAACGACGGTGCCTTACTTCCGGGCAGAATCTTTTCCGAGATAAGGAGATCACTAAAGAACGGTCCGGTCTTGTTCGTGGCGCCGAGAAAGGGCTATGGCAATGCACTTCTGTGTGCGCATTGCAAAAATATTGCAATCTGCAAATGTGGTGGCCGACTGTCCGTAGCCTCAAAGAATCACGCACCAACTTGTGTCCATTGCGGAACTGGCTTTCCTGATTGGCGTTGCAGTTTTTGCCAAAGAGATAGGCAGTATCTAGCGGGCAGAGGTGTTGATCGGGCAGCAGAGGAGATTTCTCGCGCTTTTCCTGGTTTTCCAGTCATTATCTCAGCAGGTGATGTGATCAAAGAAAGAGTTGAGTCAAAGCCGTCGTTGGTGCTCGCTACTCCCGGCGCTCAACCTCTTGTTGATGAAGGATATGCAGCAGTTGTTGTATTGGATACAACTAGATTTTTTTCTCATACAGACATCAACAGTCAAGAACGTGCACGAGAGTTGATCTTTGAAACCTCTTCTTTAATTAGACCGACCGGAAAAGTATTGTTGGTTATTGATGACTCTCATCCAATCGTTGCAGCGGTTGCTCGTTGGAATATCGCACCGATGCTAAAGCGAGAGTTAGCCGATAGAGCAGATCTCAACCTTCCTCCAACAGTTACTTCAGCTGTTCTGGTCTTAGATGCAACTTCGGCTCCATCAATTGCAGCTGGATTGAACAAGGCAAAGGCAGAGGGACGCTTGCCTTCGTCATCACAAGTATTTGGCCCCACACAATTGCCTAAATCCCAAGCCAAAATAGTCATCCATGTGGCATCTGAAGAATGGAGTCAATTGGCACTTGTACTGCATGAACTCCAGCGAAAGCGCAGTATTTCGAAGAAGGAATTACTGACACTAAGAATTAATCCTTATTCTCTATAACTCATTGATAGACTTCGGGCATGTCGATTCAGGAAATTCGCTTCTTTGGTGATCCAGTTCTCACCACTCCTGCATCACCAGTCCTGGATTTTGATAAAGAGCTGCGTGTACTTGTTAAAGATCTGACAGATACGATGTTGGATGCTCCAGGTGCGGGGCTTGCAGCACCTCAAATCGGTGTTTCACTACGGGTCTTTGTTTGGGATGTAGATGAAACCCTGGGACACCTCATCAATCCTGTTCTTACCCTAAGTGATGAGATGCAGGATGGAGAGGAAGGGTGTCTGTCCTTCCCAGAACTTCGTTATGAAACTCCAAGAGCGATGAGGGCGGTTGCAAAGGGTTTTAATATGTATGGAGAGCCGATCACCGTTGAAGGCACTGAGTTTTTGGCAAGAGCCCTTCAGCATGAAAATGATCATCTCAACGGAATTCTTTTTATTGATAAGTTGTCAGCAGAGGATCGCAAATCTGCAATGAAGGAGATTCGCGAATCAGAGTGGTTTAATCTAGCCGCCGAGAAAGGCCAAGCAATTCAAGTAAAGGACTCGCCTCACTCAATATTCGGACGGAACACCTAATGCGTCTCGGAGTAGCAGCTACTCCGGATGTCGCAGTTCCTTGTTTGGAGTGGTTGCTCACAACCGAACATGAGCTGGCTCTGATTATCACTCAACCTGACAAACCATCGGGTCGGGGAAGGGCAATGAAGCAAAGCGCTGTCGCCGATTGGGCGGATCAACACAAAGTAAAGATAGTCAAGCCTTTAAACTCTCTCGACTTAAAAGGTCAGATAGAAGATTTAGATTGTGTAATCACTATCGGTTATGGAGTTTTACTTCCGCAAGCCATTTTGGATCTTCCCAAGTTTGGTTTCATTAACCTTCATTTCTCATTGCTACCTCTATACAGAGGCGCAGCTCCTGCGCAAAGAGCACTTCAAAATGGTGACCTTGTTACCGGAGTAACTGTGTTTCAATTAGAAAAGGGTATGGATACGGGGCCTATTTATTCACAAAGCTCTGTTGATATTGATCCATCGTGGAGGAGTTCTGAACTTCTGGCATCTCTATCGCAGCAAGGCCCAATCGTTCTCCAAGAAGCACTTTTAAAGATTTCTCAAGGTATCTCTCCGGTTGCTCAATCAGGTCAATCGAGTTTGGCACCTAAAATCTCAAAAGAAGAGGCACGGCTGGATTTTTCCGTTCATGCAAAGGATGTTGTAAATGCGGTTCGGGCTTTTACCTATGAACCTGGAGCTTGGACATTATGGAAAGAGGAGCCTTTTAAAATTACATCAGCTGTACTTGCTAATAATGCTGATATCCCAATGGGAGCAGTGATTACTAGCGAGAAAAGTGTTTACGTTGGATGCGCGGATCAATCGGCGATTGAGCTTGTAACCGTGGTACCTGCCGGTAAGAAGGAGATGAAAGCAATCGATTGGGCACGAGGGGCACGGTTAGTGGGCGGAGAGTTCTTTGGCTGAGGCGCGTCGTAACACCTTTAAATCTCCAAAACCTGAAAGCTCACGATTGCTTGCCTTTGATCTGCTGACCGAGGTAAATCGCAATGAGGGTTATTCAAACCTTCTCCTGCCTCAAGCGCTCAATGCCAGCAAGTTGGATGATCGAGATAGAGCCCTAGTAACAGAACTGCTCTACGGGACGATTCGAATGCAAGGCAAACATGATTGGGTTCTAGCTCAAATCAGTGATCGGCCTTGGTTACAGGTAGATCCTGGAATTGTGGATATTTGTCGTATGGGCGTTCATCAAATTCATGAAATGCGCATTCCAGACCATGCAGCTGTTGCATCGACGGTAGAAGTCGCTAGAAAGCGTTTAGGTGAGTCAAAGGCAAGTTTTGTTAATGCGATGCTGCGCAACGTAACTCGAAAGAGTCAGGAGGATTGGTTTGCACCCCTTCTTGAGATGACCGATACGGTTCAAAGGTTATCTATTCAATACTCACATCCTGAGTGGATAGTTTCAGCCTATTTCGATCTTCTCAAAGATTGGAAGGAGGTTGAGCAAGCCCTTGCGATTAACAATGAAGCGGCGGTTCCAACTTTAGTTTCCTGGCCAGGATTGTCATCTATAGAGGATTTGAAGAACATCGGGGGAGAGCCAACTACTTACTCTCCTTACGGTGCTCACTGGAAAGGTAATCCGGGGGCGCTTGATTTGATCAAATCTCGAAAGATCGGCGTGCAGGATGAAGGCTCACAGCTTGTCGCCTCTGTTTTCGCATCAGCCTCAGCCGGCAAAAGTTGGCTTGATATGTGCGCTGGTCCTGGAGGTAAAGCAGCGCTTTTATCCAACATAGCGCGAGAACGTGGGGTGACCTTCACCGCTAATGAGGTTTCATCTGTACGTGCAGATTTAGTACGTCAAGTTGTTAATGGAGATCGCGTCATCGTTGGCGATGGTCGGGAGATAGGCAACCAATCTGAAAAGTTTGATGCCATATTGATCGATGCGCCTTGCACCGGTCTAGGTGCCTTACGTCGTCGACCAGAAGTACGTTGGCGACGCAATCTACAAGATCTGCGGGTGCTTACTCAATTGCAGCGAGAGTTGATCGACTCCGGAATCAAGGCCTTACAAGTTGGTGGCATTTTGGGCTATGCCACATGCTCTCCTCATCTAGCTGAAACATCTATTCAAATTGCAGATCTCAAACGGAAGCACCCAAACATGCAGCAAGTTGATGTGCATCCATACTTACCGGCAAATTTACTACTTTCAGAACGAGATCAAGCAATGGCGTTGTGGACCCACCGAACTGGTACCGATGCAATGTATTTAGCCCTTTTTAAAAAGAGTAGTGAGTAAAGTAGGGATATGAGCCGAGAGATCAGAATCACCCCGAGTATTTTGAATGCGGATTTTTCTCGACTCAATGAAGAGATCGACTCAATCGCTCGGGTATCGGATTTACTTCATCTCGATGTAATGGATGATGTTTTTGTTCCTAACTTCACCTTTGATTTCGAAGCAGCGTCAAAGATTATCTCTGAATCTTCTTTACCCGTAGATGCCCACCTAATGGTGGCCGATGTCGATCAGATCGCAGTTGCGTACGCTGAAATTGGTTGCGCTTCGGTAACAATTCACGCCGAGGCAACACAGAACATCCCTTCAACTTTGAAGAACATTAGAGCAGCGGGTTCACGATCAAGTTTGGGTATTAAGCCCAATACTCCAATTGAGGATTATGCTGAATTTGTAGATCTGCTTGATATGTTCCTCATAATGACCGTCGAACCTGGTTTTGGAGGACAAAAGTTCATGGAGAACATGATGGATAAGGTGCGAAAAACTCGAAAGATCATCGGTGATCGCCCAATTTGGTTACAGGTAGATGGTGGAATATCCATGAATACGATTGAAATGGCGCTTGATGCTGGTGCGGATACATTTGTAGTCGGAAGCGCTGTTTTCAACGCTCCAGATCCGGCTCAGATGGTTATCGACATTAGAAAATTCGCAGCGAGTAAGGTTGACTCCTAGTAAACTTTTCAGCATGAAGAGCTTCGAAGATTTATGGAATGAACTGAGCACAAAGGCGATCGAACGTCCTGAGGGATCTGGAACGGTAGCCGCCCTCGATGCCGGTGTTCATTCGATAGGTAAGAAGATTCTCGAAGAGGCTGGCGAGGTGTGGCTGGCAGCAGAGCATGAAAGCGATGCAGCTTTAGCTGAAGAGATCAGTCAGTTGATTTACCACCTGCAAACTTTGATGCTCGCACGCGGCCTAACTCTCAATGATGTTTACAAGTACTTATAAGGAGCCAGAATGTTAAGAATCGCAGTCCCTAACAAGGGATCCCTTGCAGAAAGCTCTATCGCAATTTTGAAAGAGGCGGGTTACCGTCAACGTACCGACAGTCGTGATCTAGTGTTGATTGACCCAGACAACTCTGTTGAGTTTTACTACTTACGTCCAAGAGATATTGCTGTATATGTTGGATCTGGCGAACTTGAGGCTGGAATCACTGGTAGAGATTTGTTGATTGACTCTGCCGCAGATGCACAAGAGGTTTTATCTTTAGATTTTGGCGGATCAACCTTTCGCTTTGCCGCCCCTACCGGCAAGACCTGGAGCGAAAGTGATATTCAAGGCAAACGAGTTGCGACCGCTTATCCGGGATTAGTTGAACACAGTCTCAGCAAGCTGGGGATAACAGCAAAGATTGTTCGCTTAGATGGAGCGGTAGAAAGTAGTGTGCGCTTAGGTGTGGCGGATTTGATCGCAGATGTTGTGAGCACCGGCAACACATTGCGACAAGCAGGATTACAAACATTTGGAGAACCGATTTTAAGTAGTGAAGCTGTTTTGATTAAGCGCGCTGGTACCGAAATTCCATCTGGATTGGATGTGCTTATCCGTCGTTTGCAGGGTGTGGTAACTGCAAGACGATACGTTTTACTGGATTACGATGTACCGAAATCACTTGTCGAAAAGGCCTGTGCAATTACACCTGGCTTGGAGTCACCAACAATCTCACCTTTGCAAAAAGATGATTGGGTTGCCGTCAGAGCAATGGTTTTACGTAAAGAGACTAATCGCGTGATGGATGAGCTATGGGCTTTGGGCGCCAGAGGAATCCTGGTCACCGATATTCACGCCTGTCGACTCTAGTTATAGGCCAATCAAAGATTTAACGGAAGCCAATGATGGCTCTGTTATCGAAAAGGTTGCCGCTTCTATAACTATTGGTTTTGCATTGAAGGCGATGCTTATGCCAGCGATCGCCATCATATCTAAGTCATTTGCACCATCTCCAATGGCCACGGTATCTGCTAGCTCAATTTGTGAATCAAGGGCAAACTCACGTAATGCATGAGCCTTCGCAGCACGGTCAATAATTGGTCCAACAACCTTCCCGGTCAGCACACCATCTTTGATCTCTAAGGTATTTGCTCTGAAGTAATCGATCTTTAAATCATCGACGATTGGTTGCATTATGTTTGCAAAGCCACCAGAGACTAAGGCAACACTATGGCCATCTTTATGCAATGAATCAACTAACTCTGCAGCTCCATCAGTTAATGTGATCTCAGCGCGAACTTGTTCAATTACAGAGTCAGATAAGCCACTTAACAATGCCACACGAGCTGTCAAGCTTTCGGCAAAATCTAGCTCTCCGCGCATTGCCGAATCGGTAATACGCGCCACTTGCGGCAATACGCCCGCTTTGGCTGCCAGTAATTCAATCGCCTCTTGTTGGATAAAGGTTGAATCAACATCAAACTGAACGAGACGTTTTCTGAAGCTCATAATTTCCTTAATGAACCGAGATCTGCAGATCTGACTCTGCTGGAATAGCGCTAAAAGCATGTTGTAAATTTGTGGCAGTTGAACCCACTACATCTATCTCGATCACCATTGGGTTTATTGAACTGCGATTAAATCGCAGGATGTTTCCACCGGAAGATAGAACAACGGATGTAACTGAGTTGATGAAACGGGGTAGCATTTTTGAGGCGGTGATACGTACAGTGGCATCGTGTTGCATTGCGCTGGGTGAATCAGAGAAATCAAAGACAGAAGCTATGTCGATCTCTAAACGTTGAGCTAGTAGCTCGAGATCACTTTCAATGGCACCCTGGTGTGCTTGATTGAGTGAAATCTGAACCGTGAGAATTAAACGTGAGCTGATGACTATCTGGTCGATATCAATAATCGATACCGCAAAGGGTGATAGCGCCTCAAAAAGGGCATTGGCTAATCCGGGCTTATCCTGTCCGGTAAGTAGGATGAGTCCTGAAAATACCTGGCTGTGCGTGCTCTCATTTGTCATAAGAGGGCAAGGTTATCGTGAATCACTCACGGCTTAGCTCAGCTTTGCCCAACTTTGAGGGGTGTAAGCAGTATCTTTTACCATCTATGAGTAACTCTGTTCTAACTCTCAACGAGGTCTCTGTTCGCAGAGGAGATCGTGTCATCTTGGGTCCCATAAATTTCTCTATTTCTCAAGGTGAGCGCTGGGTGGTGCTTGGGCCTAATGGCGCCGGAAAATCGACCTTGTTGCAGATTTTGTCTACGAAGATTTTTCCAACTCAGGGGAGCGTCACCGTTCTGGATAAAGAGATGGGTAAGGTCGATTTATTTGAACTTCGCACGCGAATTGGACTGTGTGGTTCTGTAATCGCGGAAGATATTCCACATGATGAAACAGTTAAAGATGTAGTACTCACTGCAGCGTATGCAATTTTAGGACGATGGAATGAGGCGTATGACTTATGGGATGAGTCTCGCGCTATGGCGCTGCTTACCAACTTCGGTGTTCGAGAACTTGGCGATCGTCTATATGGAACTCTGAGCGAAGGTGAAAAGAAGCGAGTTCAGATCTCCCGCGCTTTAATGACCGATCCTGAACTTCTTCTCTTAGATGAACCAGCTTCAGGTTTAGATTTAGGTGGGCGAGAAGATCTCCTTCGACGTTTTGCCAACTTTGCAGCAGATCCTTTAGCGCCTGCAACAATTTTGGTCACCCACCACATAGAAGAGATTCCCGTAGGAACTACTCACGCACTACTTATTAAGGATGGGTTAATCGCCGTTTCAGGACCCATTGACCAGGTTGTAACCTCCGAGCATGTTTCAGCGGTCTTTGAAGCCTCGATAACTGTGACACCTGAGTCAGGTCGGTTCTTCGCACGTGCAGCTCTTTGATTATCTTCATCCAGATTGGCAGTTAGCGTTAGAGCAACAAAAGCCTTTAATTGATTTGATTGATTTAGCTGTTGAGCCAAAAGAGATCGCGCCTTCTTATCACAATGTTTTCAGGGCGCTCTCACGTTCGATAGAAACCACCTCGGTTGTGATCTTTGGACAAGATCCATATCCCACCAAGGGTTATGCCCATGGCTTGGCATTCTCAGTAGATGCCAAGGTCTCACCCCTACCGGCATCCTTGCGAAACATTTACAAGGAGTTAGATAGCGATCTGGGCATAAAAAGAGGTAATGGGGATTTGGCGGATTGGTTTGATCAAGGTGTAATGCTCATCAACCGAATACTAACTACCGATATTGGTGCTTCAATGGCCCACGCAAAGCTTGGTTGGCAGGAGATCACAAACTCGGTTGCTCGAACCCTCGGAGAAAGAGATGTGATTGCGGTGCTATGGGGAAGTTCCGCACTCGAACTAAAGCCTTACTTTCGAGAAGAAAATGTAATCTCTTCGGTTCATCCAAGCCCACTGTCTGCTTACAGAGGATTTTTTGATTCTCGCCCTTTTTCAAAGATTAACGCAAAGCTTCGTGAAAAAGGATTTTCCGAAATCAAGTGGTAAAGCAAAAGGCCCCCGGTCTCCCAGGGGCCTTTTGCTTATTATAGGTACTTATCCAACCCAAGAATTGATTGGTGAAGACAAGAAGTAGATCATGAACAAGCCCGAAACTAAGTACATCAAAGGATGAACTTCCTTGCCGCGACCCTGTACCAAGCGAATTACTACATGTGTAATGAATCCTGCACCGATACCTACTGAAATGTTGTATGTGAACGGCATCAAGATAATTGTTAGAAATGCTGGGACTCCGATACCCATGTCATCCCAGTCAATATTCTTGATCTGCGACATCATCAGGAATCCGACGATGATCAAGGCAGGAGTTGCAGCCTCGTAAGGAATGATCGCTACTAGTGGAGCTAAGAAGGTTGTTAGTAGGAATGCGATTCCGGTAACAATTGAAGCAAGGCCTGTACGAGCACCTTCTCCAACACCTGAAGCTGATTCAATGTAGCTTGTGTTTGATGAGATACCTGCAGCACCACCTGCAGCAGCTGCTACAGAGTCAACCAAAAGAATCTTCTGGATGTTGTCTACATTTCCATCCTTGTCAGCAAGACCTGATTCATGTCCGATCGCGGTTACTGTTCCAACGGTGTCGAAGAAATCAGATAGCAACAAGGTGAACAGAAGAAGGATTGCCGCAATTAGCGAAACATTGTCAACATTGAAGGCACCAAGCAGATCAAACTGACCAGTGAAATCAAACTCTGGAACAGCGACAATCTCTGAAGGAACTGCAGGGATACCTAGCTGCCATCCGCCATCGACGATTGTTGGAGGGTTGCCTGGAGTAAAGTTTGGAGCAATGTTGTACATCTTTTGAATAACGATCGCCAAAACAGTTGCGGCAGCGATTCCAATAAGAATCGCACCCTTGACCTTACGAACCATTAGTCCGATGATCAACAAAGTTCCGAAAACGAAAACTACTGTTGGCCAGCCAACGAGATTTCCATTGACGCCTAGGCCTACTGGAACTGGACCACTTGCGGTACGGCGTACAAAGCCAGCATCAACAAGACCGATGAGAGCGATAAATAGACCAATACCAACAGAGATTGCGATCTTGATCTGAGGTGGAACCGCCTTGAATACCGCAACGCGGAATCCGGTGAGAACCAAAACCAAGATGATGAGACCTTCTAGAACAACAAGACCCATTGCAGCAGCCCATGTCATCTTTGATGCGATACCAACTGCAACGAAGGTATTGAGGCCAAGACCTGTTGCAAGTGCCAATGGATAGTTAGCAATTGATCCCATGAGGATTGTTAGCAGACCAGCAACTAAAGCTGTGGTTGCTGCAACCATCGCAGGAGCAGGCTGTGCTCCACCAAATAGGAACTGACCATTTGCATCTGGTGTGTAAGCCAGAATGATTGGGTTGAGAGCAACGATGTATGCCATCGTGAAGAAGGTTACGAGTCCGCCTCGAACCTCTTGGGCAATTGTTGAGCCCCGCTCAGAGATTTTGAAGTATGAATCCAGCATGAAGTAGTGCCTTTCTAATTTTGTTAACGGGGGTGTTTGCGACCCCGTGTGCGATAGGGCGCACAACCCTTGGGAAGAGTTAAATCCTATGTGTTACCTGTGGGTAATCCTAGAAACGACTCCTAGGCTGATGGCGATGGATTGACCAATGAGCAGGGCAAATAAGAGGGTTCCAAGCCCAACAGTTCCGCCTAGCAACCAACCGGCGACTAAGACTGAGCCCTCAATGGCCAATCTCACCCTACCGATCCGCACTCCCGTGGTGTGATGCAGAGCAGTCATTAATCCATCACGAGGACCAGGGCCCAAGCCACAGGTGATGTAAAGGGCTGAACCGAATCCAACCATTGCAATTCCAATTAAGCATGTAGCAACTGCTACAAGGAAATTACTCTGTGCCGGAAATATTGAGACACCAATCTGGATCGCAGTAGCGATGATGGCGATATTGGAAAGTGTTCCAAAACCAGGTTTTTCTTTGAGAGGGATCCACAAAAGAAGAACCATGGTGCTTATAGCAAAAGTAGACCAACCCATCGTTATGTCTAATCGAGTAGAGACGCCCTGAGCCAAAACCGACCATGGAGCATTTCCTATTGAACTTTGAATCAGTAAAGAATCACCTAAGCCAAAGATAAACAATCCAAAGAAGAGAACACCCACTCGAGCCGGTTTGAGATCCCAACGAGATTGAGCGGTCCACGATGTTTGTGGAACAGTCTTATGAGGACGAAGGAACTCTATAAATGGATTAGACATTCAATGAGTATAATCATCAAATGTTTCCTGGCGTTGGCACAATCATCAACATCATCACGATTATTTCTGGTGCATCTTTAGGCGTACTTGTCGGCAATCGCATGCCTTCAAGAACCAGAACCTTACTGACAGATGTTCTTGGGTTGGTCACACTCCTTGGCGCAGCTTCAGCCTTGATTCCTCTATGGTCTGATCGATACACGCAAGCTTTGCCACAAGGGTGGAGTTTGCTGGTTGTCTTGGGTTCATTGCTGATTGGTGGACTTATCGGATCAGCGATGAAGTTAGAGGATAAATTGGAAAGCTTGGGTGAACGCCTTCGTGTTCGTTTTAAGGCCTCCCGCGAATCCTCCTTTGTCGAAGGCTTTGTCGCGGCATCACTCCTATTTGCTATCGGCCCCCTGGCCATCCTCGGAAGCATTAGCGATGGAATGGGTACAGGGATCGATCAACTGATTTTAAAAAGCACACTCGACTTTTTCGCTGCGATGGCCTTTGCAACCTCATTGGGATGGGGAGTTGCTGTCTCAGCTCTTCCTGTTGGTATCTACCAAGGGGTATGGACGGTGATCGGTTTCGGGCTAGGAGAAATCCTTGCGGGTTACCAGATCGATGCGATGACAATCGTCGGTGGAATCATGCTGATTTGCATTGCGCTGAAGTTGCTCAACATCAAGAGCGTTTCAGTTGGAAACTTATTACCAGCTTTGGCGATTGCTCCGCTATTTGCTTTGGTAGTCCATACCTTTTAGAAGCTTGAAGCGTCGATTACAAATCGATACTTCACATCACTAGCAACAGTTCTTTTGTATGCCTCATTGATGTAGTCAGCCTTAATGACTTCGACATCACTGACAATTAAATGTTGTGAACAAAACTCCAACATCTCTTGCATTTCGGGGATTCCACCAATCATCGAACCTGATACTGAGCGTCGACCATTGAGTAAGGTGCCTGCATGAACCTCATAAGGCTTACCCGGTAAACCAATAATCACAAGAGTTCCATCAAGTTTTAGGAGATTGAGGTAATCGTTGATAACTAATTCTGCACTTACTGTGTTGAGGATTAAATCAAAGCTCTTTGCTAATGGGGCCAAGTTGCTTGGATCTTTTGTGCTCACAAAGTGATGAGCTCCCATCGCTATCGCATCGGCTTGCTTGCTAGGAGAGTGTGAAAGAACAGTTACCTCTGCGCCCATCGCAGCTGCGAACTTAACACCCATGTGCCCCAAGCCTCCAAGGCCCATGACTGCAACCTTCATCCCAGGCTTCACACCCCAATGCTTTATGGGGGAGTACAAGGTAATGCCGGCGCAAAGTAAAGGTGCTACTCCTTCCAAAGGCAAATTATCTGGAATCCGTACCGCATAATCTTGATTGATAACAAAGTTGTTTGAGTAACCACCCATTGCAACTGTCACGCCATCTCGCTCATAACCGTTATATGTGCCAGTCATGCCTTCAACGCAATACTGTTGCAAACCCTGTACACAGCTTTCGCAGCTACGACAGGAATCTACAAAGACTCCAACACCTATTTTGTCGCCAACTGCAAACTTTGAAACCTTGGATCCAATAGCTGTAACAACACCGGCAATCTCATGGCCTGGAACCATAGGGAAAATTGCTGGACCCCACTCTTCGGCAACCTGATGGATATCACTGTGGCAAATTCCGGCATAGGCGATATCTAACGCAACATCATTCTCGCCTAATTCGCGACGTTCAAACTCATGAGAGACCAAATTTGCTTTCGCTGACAAAGCTGCATATCCGCGTGATTTCATCTTTACTCCTTGAACGGTAGTGGGAGAGAGGAGGTATGGGCCGCTCTTGATGCTCGAGCGGTTACTTGGCGCATATGGTGGCGACGACAAAGAACCTCATACGCAACCTCTGCACCGGGTGCCACATCGCCAACGACTACTTGTTCACCTTCAACGACCATAACTCCACCAATGGTTCGTGCGTTATGGGTTGCACGAGCCCCACACCAACAGAGCGCTTCTACCTGCAAAGTATTTACGCGATCTGCAAGTTCGACTAAACGGGCTGATCCCGGGAACAACTTGGTTCTGAAGTCAGCCAAAATTCCAAATGCAAAGACATCTATACCCAGACCATCGACAACTCGTGCAAGTTGGTCAATTTGTTCAGTTTCGTAAAACTGAGCTTCATCGCAGATGATGTAATCAACCCGTTCGCCCATAGATAGCTTGTCAACAACTAGCTTATGAATATCTAACTCAGGGATAACCTCGATAGCAGGACTTGATAGCCCTAAACGCGAAGATATAACACCCGAACCTGCTCGATCCTTGTTGGTGAAAATCAAACCTGTGCGTCCTCGGCTTTGATGATTATGGGCTGTTTGCAGGGCAAGGGTGGATTTACCGCTATCCATAGTCCCGCAGTAGTAGATCAACTCAGCCATGGTGCGCATCTTGCCACAGCTCTACGGCATTATCCCCTTATTGGTTAAGGCAGCCTTTAATTTGTCAGTTAAACCAAGAGCGGCATCGACTGAGATGTGAGATGCATCGCGATAGACCACATATCCATCTTGAATCGCTGGGCAATATTCGTTGCATAACCAAGGAGTTGGATCAATCGATATAAAACCATCGATGATCAGGTTCGGTGTCGGCTGACTAGAGTCGCAATTTTGGGAGTTTCGCGAAGCCAAACAATTTGGGATATCACTCTTGGGCAAAGGTGTATCGCTTATATAAACGAGATTTTTAACTTCTCCCTGGAGATTAGCTAATAGAACTCTTTGGCCATCTTGCCACCAGGATGTTCTATCTTTTGCACCGGCCGGTGGCTTAAAGTTTTGGAAACTGCTGACGATTACCGCGTGAGGTTGCAGCTGTTGAATTCGCTCTATCGAGTTTTTTCTCCACCTATCGCACTCGGCATCATTGTATGCACCCTTATTCTCGCGTGGCGCTTCGACTGATGAACAAGCAGATTTTGTAAGAGAGATCAATCGATATCCATCATTTTTTGCGATCTGTTCTAGAGCGGGGAACCACTGCGCCGCATGCGAATCTCCATAGAGAACTAAGGTTTTCTCGGCAGAAGGATCGCCATAGATACATTTACCAGATTTATCTTCACCATAGTTAACATGGCAGCCATCCCCATAGATCGCAGGTTTACGAACAACCTGCTCGAGATTAAAGGTGTAGTTGGAACCTTTCACCTTGATTGAATCAGAAGATGTGGAAATGATGAAGAAAGCTGCAAGAAATGAAATAGCCGTAGTTGCTAGGAAGAATCCATAGATCTTCTTGGCATTGAAATCACGATGCCGTAGGGGTTGTTCAATGTATTTGCTGGTGAAGTGAGCCAGAACTATGGTCAAAAGTATGCACAGTAATCTTTCTCTAATTCTTAGCGGTCGATCCAATGCAGCCGCTGGTAAAACTAATGCGGGCCAGTGCCATAGATACAGAGGGTAAGAAATCGCGCCTAACCATTGTGCTAAACGATTGTTGCTTAGATCATTAAAAAACCTTGGCCAAACTGGAATCGTGCCGATAAGTAACGCTGTAGCAACTACCGGAAGTAAAGCATTGAATCCAGGAAATGCGGTGCTTTCATCAAAACGTACCGAGGCAAAAATTATTCCGAGAACGCCAATCCATGGGAAAAACCTATTGCGCAAATAATTATCTGGTACAAAAAGTAACAGTGCGCCTACGCCTAACTCCCATGCACGTGTTGGCAGCGAGTAGAAAGCCCAGATTGGAGATGTTTGTGTTTGGTAGATAGACAAGAGCAAAGAGAGCGTTGTTACGATAGCTACGCCGTTGAAGACTGCACGCCTTCCGTATCTGGAAAGGACCAGGATGAAGATTGGCCAAACCACGTAAAACTGTTCTTCGACAGCCAGAGACCAGTAATGAATAAATGGTGATGGAGTTGCATCCAAGTTTTGGTAATCATTTTGCCACCAGGCAAAGAGATAGTTGGAGATATATGTTGCCGCGGCGAATAGATCTCGTCCTAGTGCAGCTCGGGTGGTCGGAGGCAAAAGAAAGTAAGCAAAAAAGGCGGTAATAAAAAGTACAAAGACAGACGTCGGTAATAGGCGTTTAATTCTTCGTTGGTAAAAGGCGTTGAGATCTAACCGACCTGTTTTTTCGATTTCTCTCAGAATCAATCCAGTGATTAGGTAACCCGAGATTACGTAAAAAATATCGACGCCGATAAAGCCGCCTGGCATTAGGCGAGCATGGAAGATTGTCACAAGGAGTGCAGCTAAAGCGCGCAATCCTTGGATTTGAAGAATTCGCATTACTAAGAAACTACCAGCGAAGTAACTGGAACATGAGGATATTTCTCCTTGAGTCTTTCTCGGCCTGGTAAACCTTGGATCTCTAACAAGGCAAGGACGTGAATTACTTCGCCGCCAAGTCTTTGAATCAACTCGATGGCAGCACCAATTGTTCCACCTGTTGCCAACACATCATCGATCAGCAGAACCTTTGAACCCGGTGAAACGGCATCGACATGAAGCTCTAAGGTGTCATCTCCATACTCAAGACCGTAACTCTCAGAAATAGTTAAATGAGGGAGCTTTCCAGCTTTACGAATCGGAATAAAACCGCTGCGAAGTTGATTTGCTACCGCTGATGCAAAGATAAAGCCGCGAGCTTCGATGCCTGCAACCAAGGTTGATGAATCCGCGTAATCGGCGAACTTTTCTGTGATGGCGATAAAGGCCTCACCATGGGCAAGAAGTGGGGTGATGTCTTGAAAACGGATGCCCGGTTTCGGGTAATCTGGAATTTCACGGATGAGCGATAGAGCATCATCAATATTCATGTGTCCGAGAGGGGACTTGAACCCCTAATCCCTTGCGGGAACTAACACCTCAAGCTAGCGCGTCTGCCAATTCCGCCACCCGGACTGAGTGATAGGAAAGGATAGCAATTGGGTGCAAGAAT
>JACCDV010807154.1_pt1 | contig 83316 bp, 77 predicted proteins | sample 7446131 | NCBI WGS metagenome assembly JACCDV01 (sample SAMN15323448, study PRJNA562643) | freshwater metagenome | isolation source: river surface water | place: USA:Blue River Watershed | collected 2017-08-17
CTAACACCGCAACTGCAACAATCGATGCAAACGGAGTTGTAACAGGCGTGGCTGCAGGTACTACTACAATGACTTACACAGTTACCAACGGTAACGGCTGTACAGCATCGGTAACTACAGCAGTGACTGTTAATGCACTTCCGGTAGTTGCTGCTCTTAATGGTGCTACATCTCTTTGTGCTGGTTCAACTACGAACTTCACAAGTGCGACAGCAGGTGGTGTATGGACTTCATCTAACGCCGCAATTGCTACTGTTAATGCAAGTGGTGTCGTAACAGCGGTTTCAGCCGGTACAGCAACAATTACTTACACTGTGACCAATGTGAACGGCTGTACAAGTGCTGTAACTGGATCTATCATTGTGAATCCACAACCTGTTGCACCAGTAATCGCGGTTGCAGGTACAACAATGATTTGTCCGAACACAACAGCAACACTTTCAGTTCCTGCAGGCTTCGCAAGTTACCAATGGAATAATGGTGCAACTACTGCCACCATGACAACTAGTGTAGCAGGATCTTATTTTGTAACTGTAACAAATGCACAAGGATGTTCAGTGAGCTCAGCTCCAGTTGTTATTACGATTGGCGATGTTACCGCACCGGTAATTACTGTTCCAGCGGATATCACTCACAACTTAACAAATGGTTGTTCGGTATCTGGCTTGAATATTGGCCAAGCAACTGCAACTGATAACTGTTCAGTACTTACCATCACAAGCAATGCGCCATTTACATTCCCAATTGGAACAACGCAAGTTACCTGGACTGCATACGATGCCTTTGGTAACTCGGCATCAGCAATTCAGACAATCACTGTAGTTGATGGTATTGCACCTCAAATTACAGCTCCGGGTAATGTATCTGTTGCTTCTAATATGAATTGTGAGGCGAGTGGTGTCTTTATTGGTACGGCCACTGGTTCAGACAACTGTGATTTCACCATCACGAACAACGCACCTAGTATCTTCCCACTTGGTGCAACAACAGTAACCTGGACGATCACTGATGCAAGTGGAAACACGGCAACAGCGACACAAACGGTAACTGTTCTTGATGAAGAAGCACCATATGTGAACCTTGTCGATGCAACCTTGACACTTGACCTCAACGGATCTGCAGTGCTTAACTTTGGCTTGGTAGATGTGAATTCCTCAGATAACTGTGGTATCAACACCATTACCTTCAGTCAGTCGACATTTGGTTGTTCTGATGTAGGTGTAACACCGGTAGTAGTTACAGTTGTAGATAACAGCGGAAACACAACAATTGCCAACATTATGGTAACTGTTGTTGGGTCTGGTATCGACATCGACTTCGATGGAACCGATGATTCATGCGACGACTTTATCGATACGAATGCAATTGTGATTCCTTCTGGTTTCTCACCAAACGGCGATTCACACAACGATGTGTTCGAGATCTTAGGTCTAGATAACTATGATACGAAAATCTTGACCGTATACAACCGCAACGGTGGTCTTGTTTACCAAAACGATAGTTATGACAACACTTGGGATGGAACACTTCAAAATACAGGTGATCCAGTTCCGGATGCAACATACTACTATCTACTTGAGCTAGATAACGGCCAGTTGAAATCAGGCTTCGTTTACATCAATCGCGTACAATAACATTAAATAGCTTTGATCCACATGAAAAAGATGATCAATTTCAAATCTCTTGGACTAATCGCCATCTTGAGCATTAACAGTTTAGTTAGTGCTCAGGGCGATGCCAATTTCAGACAAAATCAATTGAATGTTCTTCAATTGAACCCAGCTCAGGCAGGGGCAGGGGTGCACTCAGAAATTATTTGTTACGCATCCAATCAATGGGTGAATATGCCCGGTGCACCAAAAACTTATCTGACATCTGCAAATTTTAATGTGCTCAGAAACTTTGGAATTGGCGCTACGGTAATGGGAGACCAATACGGCCCTGTGAACATGTCAAAGGGTGAAATCAACCTTGCCTATCACTTGAAATTATCCGACAAATGGAGACTTGGGGTCGGTATGAAAATGGGAGTGACCTATACCAATGTCAATTTAGGTGAACTCACCATTATTGATCCTAATGATCCGTACATGAACGGAGTACTTCGTTCAGGAATCAATTGGAATGCTGGATTTGGCGGTTTGCTTTACTCTAAGCGCTTTTATCTTGGTTATGCGATGCCTAATGTTTCAAAAACAAGCTTTTTGAACCACGACATGACGATGTTTGTAGATACTAAGTTTGGTCATATTGCCTATGCTGGTGGAACACTTCCTTTAGGAACGAGTGTAGATTTCCGTCCAAATGTTGTGTATCGTCAAATCAAAGGCACGCCACTTAATTTGGAGGCAAATTCAATTTTCACGTTCAACAAAACCTATGATTTTGGAATCAGTTATCAGTATAAGTCGTCTGTTGGCGCTATTGCTGGTATGCAAATCAAGGAGTATTTGTATTTGGGTTATGCCTACAGCTATCCCATCAATGAATTGAACCGCGTTACCATGCAATCTCATGAAGTAGCCTTGCGTTACCGTTTCTTGAACAAGTCTGAGAGAGCAACTAATCCGCGTTATTTCCTTTAATGAATTTGACCAACGTGTTCAGTCGGATATTCCAACTTCTTGTACTTTCCTTGAGTCTAACGACCGTTTTGGGTCAAAATGTTAAACTCGAGAAAGCATGTTTCAGTACCAAGTGGGAAGATTACGGCCCTAGGTTAGTAGCGGGTAAGCTGTATTGTTTGTCTGCTTCTTTTGATGGTGATTCTACAATGCTTGATCCGTATACGCTTCAACCATATTCAGATTTGTATGTGGTGAATGGTTGTAAATTAGAGCATGCCACTTTTCCGACGCATACATTCGGTGAGCGTACCTCCATGAGCTCTAATTTCTATGATGGCCCGCTTACAGGCAACGATAAAGTATTGTTTTTCACGAATAACCATAGCCTCGATCAAAATACGCGTTTAGGAGTTTTTTATGCTTTTAAAAAGGATAACAAATGGCAAGATGCCGAAGTATTTCCTTTTAATTCAGAAAATTACAACGTTAGTCATCCGTTTTACGACGAAAAGAACAAGAAAATCTACTTTATTTCTGATAAAGGACGCGTAGGTCAGAACCAAGATCTGTATGTTTGTTCGTTTGATGGAACAAAATTCGGCACTCCGTCTAAAATTGACGCTGCTTGTTCAGCACAAAATGAAGTCGCTCCGTTTGTCTATAAAGACACACTTTACTTTTCTTCCAATGGTTTTGGGAGCAAAGGAGGCTACGATCTTTTTAAATATGTAGATGGTAAGGTCGTTTCTATGGGCCCTGCTTATAATTCTCCTTTTGATGATTTAGCAATAATGTTTGATTCCGATACATCAGGGTATTTTGCATCGGACCGATACAGTTCTGGTAAAGACGACGACATCATTCGCTTTATCATCGTTAAAGACCGCGTAAAGCCAGTTATCGACACAGTAATTACCGATTTACCAGTTATTGCAACAGTTACGAAGGAAGAAGCGCTTTCGCAGCTTGTAGCGGCTAAAAACGCCGTAGACTCATTGCGGGCTAGCGCCATCAAAGCGGGCGTGTCGTCTGATGTATTCTCGTTCCTAGATTTATCACTTGAGCAGTTCAAGCAAAACTTCCCGACTTCTTTTGAAGGCAAGAATATTGAAGAGATCAATACCAAGATTGCTGAATTGAAAGCAATTTTAGCGCTTGTGAATCAGCAAATGGATATCGTTAGCGCCCAAAATACCAATACAAGTGTTGCCCAGACTCCAAAAGAAGAAATCAATGTAGATGTCATCAACTCAATTATCGACCAAACTAAAATTGAGAACATTCACTTTAAGTTCGACTCTTACGAAATCACGCCAGAGTACCAAACTTACTTACGTGGTCTAGCCATGCTTTTCAAAGCGAATCCTGAGTGGCAGGTTGGCTTATCTGGTCACACCGATGGCGTGGGTAACCCAGCCTATAACATGGAACTCTCACGCAATAGAGCTAAGTCGACCAAAAGCTTCTTGGAACGCAATGGAATGTCTCCTGAACGTGTCACCTTTGATTTCTTCGGTATGACCATGCCTATTGCTCCGAACAACACCCCAGAAGGACGCTACCTGAATCGTCGTGTTGAAATCAAAGTGAGCATCAACGGCAAAACAATCATTGAAGGAACAAATTAAGGTAGGATTTTAAAGCTAACTCTTCTGTTTGCTGCATCTATCTCCAAAGTCTTTCCGGGATATTTTGATTCGCTCTTACCTTTAAAACTAACAAGGAGCCTTTCTTTAGCGATCCCATTTGATACTAAATAATCCGCTACTGCTTGCGCTCGCTCGTTAGATAACTCGTTATTGAGCTGGTCTTCTCCATCCGCATCTGCATGACCTACTACACTGATTTGAAGGCTGGCGTTTTCTTTCATTAAAGCGATAAGATTGTTCAAAGATTGGTGATAAATGGGGTTGATTCGAACAGAACCTTTTTCGAATAATACCTCATATACTCCGGCCTCTTCGAGCACGAGATATGCTTTATTTTGTTCCCAGATGGTGTCTCCTTTAACGAACTCAATACGTGTTTCAGTACGTTCTATAACGGTGTCTATTTGCAAGATTTCTATCTGCATCATTTGAACCTGTTTTTCGAGTTCTATTAACTTGGCCAAATCTGAAGCTTTCAGACGTGGCGTATAGCTCCAATCGGCGTGTTTTGCGGCACTTCCTAAGTAGTAATTGATCCCAATAGTGGCCGATGCGTAGTAGGCACTGAAGCCACCTCCTTCAACAGGGAGAACTTCGAAGTCAAAACCTTTATTCTGTCGTATATTACCCATAAAGCTAATGTCTCCCTGGATGCTTAGTTTTTCTGAGACTTTGTATAGAGGAGTGAAACCAATGATGCCTTGGAAGATTTCATCTACCGAACCTTCTTTAGAAGCAAATAATTCGGCAGGGCCTGCGGAGAGCGTTTTGTTCCAAATTGCTGCATACCCGGCACCGACATGCAATTGAAGACCAAGTCGTTCAGAAAAGTCATTGATGTGCATGATGTCAGTCAAGTTGAATGTCGGTTGAAATGACAAGCGAAGCGCTCTTGTATTGGGGTGCCCATCAGTGAAATTAAAGTTGTCATAACCCATGTCGATTTTCGTCCCAATTCGATTGTTAAACATCAAACGATATGCCGCTTCGTAGTGGGTGAATTGGTAGATCCGAGTCGGATGTTGTGTCTTATGGAGACCGTCATGACCCCCGATATACAATCCCAATGAACTGCGATTGATGTCTTGTGCGGAGACATTGAAGAAAGCCAAGGAAAGAAGTATTTGGCAGTAATTTATTTTCATTTTTCTGATTTTTAGTTAAAGTATAGATGACTATATTGGCATAAACGTTAACTAATGATTAAGGTTGTTGAACCTGTAAATGATGTAAAAATGAACTATAAAGATGCATGTCATTTAATGCCACACAATCGGCGCCTATATTTTGTTCGGCGATAGGGGAAAATAAGCGAAAAGCCATATATTTGTAATGATACAGCAGTATGTATGAAGAATCAACAAATAAGGTAAAAAGGGGTAATTTGAACCAAAATGACCCAAAATTAAACTGGTATGTTGTTCGAACTAAAGCACTGACAGAGAAGAAGGTAGCTCTTCGGATTACCGAAAAAGGGCTAGAGGTCTATCTGCCACTTTATACCACCATACAGCAATGGTCTGATCGCAAGAAGAAATTAGAAAAGCCACTCATTTCTAACGTCGTATTTTTACATTGCGCTGAATCTGACTTACAAAAACTCTACACCGTGCCTAGCGTGGCAGGTGTCTTGCGATACAATGGCAAGCCGGCAGTGGTACAAGCGCATGAAATTCAAAATCTCCGCATTTTGCTTCAGCAAGCCGATGCAACCGAGCTCGAACCTATTGATCTAGAGCCCGGAATGCCAATCGAAGTGATCCGAGGTCCATTTAAAGGTGTCATCGGAACTGCGGTTCAGGTACTTGGCAAACTGCGCGTACGCATCGATATCAAACAACTGGGCATCGCTTTTTCGGTCAACGTCCCGAAAAGCTTTGTCAAAACGCTCTAGGCCAATAGGCATAGGGCTTAACTCCAATAAACGCCAAAAGCTACTGTGAGTAGCAGGGGCGAAGCCATGAAAAAAAACATACAAATGAACCTTCATTTGCACACCAAAATCTACATCGCAGGCCATAAGGGCATGGTTGGTTCAGCCATTTGGCGAAAGCTCGAACAAAGCGGTTATACAAATTTAATTGGCCAATCGAGCAAAGAGCTAGATTTAAGAGACCAGCAAGCGGTCCGTGAATTTTATGCATCCCAAAAACCCGAAGTGGTCATTGATGCTGCGGCCAGAGTAGGGGGTATTTTGGCTAACAACAATTTTCCGTATCAGTTTCTGATGGAAAACATGCAAATCCAAAACAACCTTATCGACAGTGCTTACAAGGCAGGCATTCAAAAATTCATCTTTTTGGGTAGTTCTTGCATTTACCCAAAGTTAGCTCCACAACCGCTCAAAGAAGAATACTTATTGACTGCTTCACTTGAACCTACAAATGAATGGTACGCTATTGCTAAAATTGCGGGTGTTAAAACATGTGAGGCATTGCGCAAGCAGTTTGGCCTAGATTATGTCAGTTTAATGCCGACAAATCTTTACGGGTCATTCGATAACTTTGATTTGCAAACATCACATGTGTTACCTGCCATGATTCGCAAATTTCATGACGCCAAACTCAATGGCAACTCAGCCGTTCAACTTTGGGGTTCAGGCACCCCTATGCGAGAGTTCTTGTATGTAGATGACCTTGCCGCAGCGGTGGTCTTTGCATTAGAAAATAAATTACCTGAGTACCTTTACAATGTGGGCACAGGAACAGACGTAACCATCAAGGAATTGGCACAAACCATTCAAAAGGTGGTAGGTCATGAGGGTTCAATTACCTGGGATGCCACTAAACCAGACGGCACGCCACGCAAATTATTAGATGTATCCAAACTCAATGGTCTCGGTTGGAAAGCACAAGTTGAACTAGAAGAGGGTATCAAACAAACCTATGATTGGTTCTTGCAGAACCAAGAAAATATTAAAGAAGTCAAATTATGAAGACTGCACTCATCACGGGCATCACCGGTCAAGACGGCTCTTACCTTGCCGAATTACTTTTAGAAAAAGGATACATGGTGCATGGTATCAAGAGAAGGGCGTCGTCTTTCAATACCCAAAGAATAGACCACATCTACCAAGATCAACACATTCAAAATGTCAATTTTAAATTGCATTATGGCGATCTTACTGACTCTACGAATATCATCCGCATTATCCAGGAAGTCCAGCCCGACGAAATCTACAACTTAGGCGCGATGTCTCATGTGAAGGTTTCTTTTGACTCTCCAGAATACGTAGCCAATGTAGATGGTTTGGGTGCACTTCGCATTCTTGAAGCCGTGCGTATTTTAGGCCTTGAAAAGAAAACACGAATTTATCAAGCATCGACTTCAGAGCTCTATGGTGGCTTAGCAGAGAACAAAAATGCCAAGGGCTTTTACGATGAAAACACTCCATTTTATCCGCGTTCACCCTATGGCGCTGCCAAAATATATGGCTTCTGGATCACCAAAAACTATCGAGAAGCTTATGGCATGTTTGCCTGCAATGGTATTTTATTCAACCACGAATCGCCACGCAGGGGAGAAACCTTTGTGACGCGTAAAATCACGATGGCTGTAGCCGCCATTGCACACCAAAAACAAGATTGCCTCTATTTGGGTAACCTCAACGCCCAGCGAGACTGGGGCCACGCCAAAGACTATGTAGAAGCTATGTGGCGCATTTTACAACAAGACACACCCGAAGACTACGTCATTGCCACAGGTCAAACCACCTCTATCCGCGACTTTGTCCGCATGGCTTTCTCCGAAATTGGCGTCGAGCTTCAATTCGAAGGATCCAATGAAAATGAGACCGCAAAAGTAGTTTCATGTAGCAACCCTACCTACCAACTAGAAATCGGAAAAATTGTCGTCCGCATAGACACCCGATATTACCGCCCTACAGAAGTCGACCTCCTCATCGGCGACCCCACTAAAGCCAAGACGCAATTGGGCTGGAAACCCAAATATGACCTAGCAGCAATGGTAAAGGAGATGGTGGAGAGTGATTTGAGGGGCTTTAAATGCACCAAAGTTTAAGCTAAAATTGCCTGTAAAAAACTTGAAAACTCCATTCAATTTATATCAAGAACAAATTAAAAATAGATCTACGCTACGTTTTGCCATAGGATATATCGTTAGACTTAAGCAATTCGCGATTCATGAATTGATCAGAAGGATAGCCATTTATAAGGGAGCAGAAATAGGAAAGAACACCGTACTTCCACTAAAGTTAGCACGACGCGCCAATCATAATTTAAAGGTTGGAGACAACTGTTCAATTCAAACAGATTTAATAGACTTGAGGGCACCGGTTCATATAGAACACCGAAGCGCTCGAAAAAATAAATAAGTGCAATTCTCTGCTGTTAAAAAGAATCTTCTAGCCAATTTTTTCGGTATTGGTGTGCAGTTGCTAATCCAAATTGCACTTGTACCCATCTTTCTGATTTTTTGGAAAGTGGAGGTCTACAGTGATTGGCTAGTCATCAGTGCTATTACCTCCTTTTTTACCGTTACTGATATTGGTTTGAATAGCGTTACCATTAATCGATTTGTGATCAAGTATGCCGAAGAAAATTTTACTGAATGCAGGGCCTTACTCACGAATAATTTGCTACTCATTATTGGTGTTTTCTTTGTTTCTATAGCAGGAAGTTTGCTCTTCATCTTTGCTTTTGATTTAAATAAAGTTTTGCACTTACATCAACTTAGCAGTGAAACTGCTAGATGGATTTTCATTCTGCTCATCACACATATTTTTATAGGCATGGGTAGCGCATTATTTGATGCAATGTACAGGGCAGTCCACCTTAATCACAGAGCAGTTTATATTGCCAATCTTGTGCGCTTGCTTGAAGGAGGCATTATTGTCTGCTCCTTAATACTTGGGTTTTCTATAGAATTAATGGTCCTATTATACCTTGCGCCAAGGCTATTTTCGATCATTCTCAAAGTTTATGAATGCCGACGATTATTCGATTTTCAATTCAGTTTAAAAAATGCCGATTGGCGTCTTTTTAAGTTGTTATTTATCCCCTCTTTATCATTTATGTCTTTCCCAATAGGAAATGCCATCGTTTTTCAGGGTTTTTCTTTGTTGGTCAATAATTATTTTGGAGCAAGTTCCTTGGTATCGTTCAACACAACAAGAACGCTAACAAGTTTTGTCACCCAAATTTTGGGCGCACTTCTACATTCAGTCTGGCCCGAGTTCTCTATTGCCTATGGCAAGAAAGATTATGACAGAATGAGATTATTACATAGAAAGGCTTTCGTCATAGCAACAATCACGGCTGTTCTGATCAGTTTGTTTTTATTGCTTTTTGGGAATTTTATTTTTGATATCTGGACAAATGGAAAAGTTGAATTTTACTTTCCACTTATGTTAGCTTTCTTGGTTGTACTTATTTTCCGAAATGTTTGGAGCACGAGCAGCGTCGTTTTAATGTCTACTAATTACCACACTACACTCGGCATCTTATTTGTCTCCTTTGCTGCGATCTCCTTAGGCTTTTCAATGTTGATTTTAAATCTATATGAATCCATTTCACTTCTTGTTTATTGTATCCTCATTTTAGAAATATCACTTATCTTTTACAGTATCAAAAAAGCGCTCGAAATCACTCAAGATAATTTTAGGGCACTGCTCGCTTCTTTTTTGGGTATAACCAAAGATTTATTTTATCAAATAATGCCAATTAGTAATAGTAAGCTCACTAATCAATGAGAATAAATATAGCTGCAGCCCACAGATTTCACTTATTAGATCTTGCAAGAGAACTTGCAGCAAATGGACATGACGTAAGGTTCTATTCTTACATACCTACTAAACGCGCACTTAAATTTGGTTTAAAAAAGGAGAATAGTTATTCATTTTTCTATTTGATGTTACCCTTTTTAGCTTTTTGGAAAATCTCCAAAGGATCAACATGGTCTACTAAACTACTTCATCGTGCAATGGATTACTATATGACATTATTCATGAAGCCATGTGATGTGTATATTGCTTTAGGGACCATTTATTACAAATCATTTTCTTCGGCAAAAAACAAATATAATGCAATTACGATCCTAGAATGGGGGAGTAAGCATATTCAAGAACAACAACGAATATTGTCGTTAATTCCGAATCAAAAGAAACAGCATGAATATTTTACAAAAAGATCCATTGATGGATATCAATTAGCAGATTATATTGCCATTGCCTCGGATCATGTTAAAAATAGTTTTATTGAAAGAGGAATTTCTGAGAAAAAGCTGATTCAAAATCCTTACGGTGTAGATTTATATGATTTTACACCAACAAAATATAATGAAAAAAAGGGTTTTGATGTAATTATGGTGGGAACTTGGAGCTATAGGAAAGGCTGTGATTTACTAATCGATTTTTTTAAAACTTCGAATCTAACATTGCTTCATGTCGGTTCAATATTTGACTTCCCCTTTCCGATATCACAAAATATGACCCATTATGACTCCGTTGATCAAAAACAATTAATTGAATTCTATAAAAAGGCAAAAATATTTGTTCTTCCTTCCAGGGAAGAAGGATTAGCCATGGTGCAATGTCAAGCCTTAGCATGTGGCCTGCCAATAGTTTGCAGTAAAGATTCAGGTGGTCGTGATTTACGTGAATTTTTGACTGACAAAGAATGGATTATTGAAATGAATGATTTTTCTATTGAGGCACTTCAAGAGTCTATTAACCAAGCACTGTTGCTTGCAAACAAGCAGAAGGGTGAAAGAAATTATGCCCAAAATGATCTAATAAAATATACTTGGAAGGCATATGGGGAGAGGTATAATCAATTCCTAGTTCAAAGGATAGATGCTAAATAAAATAAAGCGCATATTGACTCAAATCCTGATGATCTCATCTCTAATAGAGATTTTAATTTATCCGGATTTTAAAGTATTTTGGGCAGTATTGGTAATCCAAGTCGGATGGTTTCTGATAAATAATTTAATAATTACACAATTTAATTTATCGAAATATCCGGTGACATTTTTTATGTTCTTTGGACTTGGTTTTTTTCATTTCATTTTACCAATTCCACTTACCTTAATAGAACTAAAGCCGGTCATTTTTAATTTGATTCTGCCTTTTGAAACTTTTTTGCATCATCTTTTATTTACAATTTCTTTAGTCTTTACTTTTTCGATTTACAAAGTTTTCATGGCTAATGGAAATCCTTTGATTTCTGTTTTGAAACGGACTGATTTTTACAAGCCTCCTACTAATCGTGAAATCTGGCAGACGTCAATAATTGCTGCAGCCTTTTCGTTTTACTTCTACATCGTTTATGGTGCTTGGGAGAATGCCACTGAAAGAAGTTTAATTATAACTCTGGGCCAGACTATGGCAATTTTTCTATGGATGCCAATGATCATTCCATTTTACAAGATTAGGCAAATCAGTTATCACCCATCAAAAAGAACGAATTTTTTTATAGTTGTTTATTTCTTCCTAGTTGTGGTATTATCAATAGTTAGCAATTGGAGAACTATTTTGTATATGGGGATTTTCATTTTTGTAGCCTTGTATTTTATAGGTGTAATTTTTGGTCACTACAGTTTTTCTAAGTTATTTACATGGAAAAGATTTTTCATGCTTTCAATAATAATTTACATCATTTCGGGTCCTATAATGAATCTAGGAGTTGCCATGGTCGTTACAAGACAAACGCGCTACTATACTAATTCTACAGAGTTTTTTAGGAATACAATTGATGTTTACGAAAATACAGCGGTTTTAGAGCAATTTGAAAAAAATATTGTTAAGAAAGAAAAGGGCACATTGTCTCAAAATACTTGGGATGAGGAATATTTAAATAATTATCTCTTAAACCGATTCTGCAATTTAAAAATCTCTGATAATTGTATTTATTACGCTAATAAAACAGGTTATGCAAATCCAAAAATGCAAGAAGTGTTGCGTAATCAAGTAATCGAATTCATACCCTCGTTTTTTAGAAAATATCTTGACATTAAAAGTGATAATGAAGAAATTAATTCTTCTATAACGGACAACCTTTATAGTATTGCAATAAATGACACCTCGGTAAAAGGAAGCGCAATTATTGGGAGTATGCCTGGTGTTGGTTTATCTATTTTTGGATATTGGTACTTATTAGTAATCATTCCAATTTTCTTTATTCTATTCACAATGTTCGACTCATTTGCAATTGTGGTCAAGGATAAAGTATATTTCTCCTATTTTTTCTTCACTATATTGATTACGGCTCTAAATTTCTTTAATGACCGGCATGTATTTCAATTTGAGCTTAGATGGATACTTCGAAATTATATAGAATCAATTGTAATATTCTTGTTTGTAATGGCCACTCTTAGGTTCTTTAACAAGTTATGGTTTAGGGATAAAACAGAAGTCAATGAATTTTAAAGATATTATTGTTCGCATCATTCGTAAAATCTATAGATTCATCAGCAGTAAGTCATTTGAACCACCTTCTTGTGATTATGACAGGCAATCTGTAAATAAATTATTATTTGAGGTTCTTCATCTTGATCAACCCTGCATGATTTCGCGCTTTGGAACAACTGAGCTCATTACAATTAATAATTATTTGTGTATAGAGAAGAATAGATTCGCTCTCACCGGGATCTGGGATTTCATTGTCGATAATACCCACACCCCTTGGTGGAACAAAGCACAAATGAATTTTCTGGATGTATACTCTGGTGTATATCCACCAACGCAAGAAACCTCAATCAAATTCTCTGAAAGATATTTAATGGATATTCCATTGATTGATGTCTTGGGCTCATTTCAGTATTATGAAAAATTCATGCCGCTCAGTAGAGATATTAAAAAGGTTCAACTCGAGACGTTGTATCCATTTTTTGTTGAAAATCCTTGGACTAAAGCACTGGCAGGTAAAAAAGTTTTAGTTGTACATCCTTTTGAGGATACTATAAAACACCAATATAGGTTTAGAACACATTTATTTGATAATCCAGATATACTTCCTGAATTTGAACTGATTACTTTAAAGGCTGTACAGTCTGCCGCAGGTATACGCCCTCCTCATGAGAATTGGTTTTTAGCTTTAAATCATATGGAGGAAGAAATTTCAAGAATTGAATTTGATATATGTTTAATTGGTTGTGGGGCTTATGGACTACCACTTGCGGCTCATGTGAAAAGAATTGGCAAGAAAGCAATTCATATGGGAGGAGGATTACAATTATTATTTGGAATCAAAGGTAAACGCTGGGATAATCCAGATTATGGAAAAAATGAGTACCATAAATACCCCGAACTTATGAAAATACCATATGTAAGTCTTTACAATGAATATTGGATAAGACCGTTGGATAGTGACACACCGAAAAGTGCAAAAAAATTGGATGGCGCCATTTATTGGTAGTCATCCCCATCAAGTTTAAAAACTAATTTTTATGTTTTTTAAATCTTTTAGGATATTCACAAAGAAAATAAGCGCACACAATTTTTTTGCAATCCTTTACTTTAATTTCAAAATGTTGCCTTTTAGGCATGCAATTAAGTTACCATTTGACTTCTATTATTCTGTGCGGTTCCAAAATCTGTCTGGCCATATAATCCTTAATTGCAAAGAGGTCTACAGAGGAATGTTTAAGTTTGGAGGAAGAGGATCTGAAATGTTCAGTAGAACAACCACCATAATAGACTTAAAAGGGACATTAGAACTGAATGGACCACTAGAAATAGGACATGGTTGTTTATTGAGAGTTGAAAATGCTGCTGTAGTTAGTTTCGGAGCAAATGTTAGACTTGGCGCATTGACCAAAATGTTTGCTGAGAATCGAATAATTTTTGGTGATGAAATTGATTTTAGTTGGGAATCTCAAATTTTCGATACTAATTTTCATTATATCAAAGATGTTAAAAATAATACTTTAGACGCAAGGGTTGGTTCGGTGAAAATTGGCTCGAGAAATTGGTTTGGTAATAGAGTAACAGTTATGAAGGATACAGTTACTCCTGATGATCTAATAGTGGCATCAAATAGTCTATGTAATAAGGACTATTCGAGTCTGCCTAATTATTCTGTCATAGGAGGAATTCCCGCAAAGCTGATTGCTTCAAACAAACAACGGCTCTTTGAAAATCTTGTAGATGTTTCACAGTTGAATGAAAAATAAGTTTTAAAATGAGTCTTGCAATTCTCCTCACATGTTTCAATCGAAAGGCAAAAACGCTTGCTTGTCTGGAGAGTTTGAAAACAATTTGTCCAAGTGGTGATGTTTATCTTGTTGACGACGCGTCCACCGATGGTACCAGTGAAGCTGTTTCAAGGTTATTTCCTGAAGTAACTATCATTAAAGGAAATGGAAATTTGTTTTGGAATAGAGGTATGCACTTAGCCTGGCAAGTGGCGGCGCAGAAAAAGAACGACTTTTATCTTTGGTTAAATGATGATGTTGTTTTATTTCCTGGTGCCCTCGATGAGCTATTTGCTTGTTCTCAAATTCAAAATAATAGCGCTATTATCTCAGGATTGATTGAATCTTCTTTGGATGGCACCGTTATTTATGGTGGAACAGATAGCTTTCGCCGACTCATTCAACCAAATGGGAAATTAAATCAAATCTCTCATTTAAATGGAAATGTAGTGCTTATTCCAGATGCTGTATTCACTGAATTAGGGAATTTCGACCCTATCTTTCATCACGATTTAGGCGATGTAGACTATGGTTTTCGTGCAAACAAGAAAGGAATTGGTGTCTACACAACAAGAGTGAGCGTCGCTAACGGCGAACCAAATCAGATTTGCCGTGTAAGAAAAAATGGCGTGTCCATGAAAGAAAGATTTAAAAATTTATACGCCCCGCTAGGGTCTCATCCTGGTATAAATTTTTACTTCAGAAGAAAACATTTTGGAATTCTCAATGCCTCGTTTTACTTTGTTTTTTTGCATTTTTTGAATCTATTACCTGATTCTTTAAATCAATTTTTTTTCAAGGATAGATATATCGCTTAACTTTTAATGAGATTACTTCACGTTATATCATCTATGGACCCTAAAAAAGGTGGCCCCTCGCAAGGATTAAGGAATTTAAATCCTTTTTTAGAAGGTCATGGGATGCACGTAGAAATAGTGTGCCTGGATGATGAAGATCTCCAAGCAGTCCAACCAAACAAACTACTAAAGCATAAAATTGGCAAAGGGTTTAGCGCATTTCAGTACAATTCTAAACTGAGGAGCTGGTTAATTAAGAACTTGACATCATTTGACTTTGTCTCGGTTCACGGAATATGGCAATACCCTAACTATGCTGTTTATAGTGCGATCACCCATCTAAAAAGAAAAGGCGAAAAGCATATTCCGAAAGTGGTGATCATGCCACATGGCATGCTCGATCCCTATTTTCAGACTGCGAAAGATCGAAAATGGAAGGCTTTGCGAAATGAAATCGTATGGCGCCTGACCGAAAGAAAAGCCATAAATGCCGCCGATGCAATATTTTTTACTTGTCAAGTGGAGTTAGAATTGGCAAGAAAAACATTCAAAGGATATCATCCAAAGAAGGAGATAAACGTTGGGTATGGCATTCAAGAACCACCTGTGTTCGATGTCAGAATGCAATCTGAATTTGAACAATGTTGTCCTGAACTTAATAACAACGCATATTGGTTATTTTTAAGTAGAATCGACCCTAAAAAAGGAATTGATATCTTAATCGCCGCATATAAAAATCTAAAGCAAAGGGGGCTCAGTCTTCCTCACCTTGTAATAGCAGGCCCAATAGATTCAGCATATGCTCTAAAAATGGTAGAAGCCGCAAAAGAAATCGATACGATTCACTTTCCTGGAATGTTGACAGGAGATCAAAAATGGGGTGCATTTTATGGATGTACAGCTTTTCTCCTGCCGAGTCACCAAGAGAATTTTGGTATCGCAATAGTAGAAGCAATGGCATGCGGAAAGCCCGTACTCATTTCAAATAAAGTAAACATTTGGAAAGAGATTCAAGCCGGCAACGGCGGTTGGGTTTTGGAAGAGATCAATATGTTAAATTTAGTGGATGAGTTAAACAGTATTTTGAACTTGGATAAGGTGCAGCTAAGTAATAAAGGTAACTACGCAAGGATGACATTTGAAAAATATTTCCGAGTTGAGGATAAGGCTGCGCAATTTGTTAGCGCCCTTTTATCCTGTGACAAGTAAATTTATGTTATGAGTAAAGATTCATATATACAACCCTCTTTCTCACTTAAGAATAGAGTTGCAAGATATTTATGGGAAATTTGCTGCTTCCTTTTTTTTAGGTTCACCCCACGATTTGCACATAGATGGCGCGCTTTTGTGTTAAGGTGTTTTGGTGCAAAAATTGGTGCGCAATCACATATTTATTCAAGAGTCAAGATTTGGGCACCCTGGAATCTGGTTATTGGAGATAATGTGGGAATTGCCAACGAAGTCAATCTATATAGTCAAGGGAAAATAATTATAGGGAACAGGGTTACAATCTCTCAAGGAAGCTATGTCTGCACAGGCACGCATGATTATACGCTAAAGAATCACCCTCTCATTACAAAGCCAATAAATATTCAAAGCAATGTTTGGGTTGCCGCAGAATGTTTTATTCATCCGGGCGTCACAATTGGGGAAGGGGCTGTTGTTGGCGCAAGATCGGTCATAACCAAAGATTTACCTCAATGGTCTGTATGTACAGGAAATCCATGTTTGGTTGTTAAAAAAAGAGTTCTATTATGAATGCAACAAAAACAGATCGTGAACAATCTATAATTGCAGATGAGTTCATGTGGGATACTTCTGAAAATACAGAGGTGCACAAGTATGTCGGCCCGATATTGAAAAGGTGGCTTCAGCAAAACAATAACAAAGAATTACTTGATCTGGGCTGTGGGAATGGTGCACTTACAGCGCAATTCGCAGAATACGGAATGAGTTGTAGTGGAACTGACTTTTCGAACTCAGGAATTGCCATTGCTCAAAAAAATTATCCAGAGGTAACTTTTTTTCAATCGGGTTTGGATGAGCCTTTGCCTATAGAAAAAATCAGGAAATTTGATTTAGTCGTATCTGTTGAAGTGATTGAACATCTCCTTTTACCCAGACAACTCTTCCAACGGGCTAAAGAGGCATTAAAACCAGGAGGTACTTTTATTGTTACTACGCCCTATCACGGTTATTGGAAAAACATAGCCCTCGCCTTAACCAATAAATATGATTCACATTGGCACCCGTTGCGTGATTACGGTCATGTAAAATTCTTTTCAATTCGCACCTTGACTCAACTTTTTGAAGAGGAGGGTTTTGTAATTGAGGAGATTAGAAGAGTGGGCCGCGTTCCTGTCTTTGCAAGATCGATGATGTTTAAGGCGCGATTAAAAAATGAGTGCGAATGACCACCCCAATCTCCACAATTATTCTCACCTTCAACGAAGAGAAGCACATAGAGCGCTGTATTCTGAATGCGAGGCGGTTTTCGAAGGAAATATTTGTAGTTGATTCATTTTCGACGGATAATACCATCGAGATAGCAAAGAGGCTAGGGGCAATAGTTTATCAGAATAAATGGGAAAAGAACTACGCACGACAGTTTAATTGGGGTTTAACGCATTTGCCAGTGACGTCTGAATGGGTATTCCGTTTGGATGCTGATGAATATTTAAGCGATGAACTCATCGACGAATTATCTGAGAAAATGCCTGCATTGGATCGTCAAATATCTGGGATATCATTTGAACGCAAAATGATTTTTATGGATAAAATGATCACAAGGGGCATGCCTCAGATGCATATGTTACGCCTTTTTAAAATAAAGGATGGTCATTGCGAAGACCGTTGGATGGATGAGCATATTGTTTTAACCAAAGGTAAAACTGCACGATTTGAGGGCTCTTTTGTAGATCACAATTTGAACACACTCGGTTGGTGGATTGCCAAACACAATGGCTATGCGATTCGGGAAGCAGTAGATTTATTGCTGTTAGAATCTTCTATACATATTGTTGATGCCGAACAGGAGAAATTGACCTCTATAGACGCCATGGTTAAACGAAAAAATAAGTTGAGGTACAGTCGCCTACCTTTGTTTTGGAGGTCATTTGCTTATTTTATCTATCGATATATATTCAAGCTTGGGTTCGTTGATGGCAAAGTAGGATTTATTTGGCATTTTATGCAAGGCTGGTGGTATCGATCTTTGGTTGATGCAAAAATTCTTGAAATCAAGAAACATTGCGGCCAAGATCAGTCCAAATTAAGAAACTACCTCTCGACAAATTATCAGATAGAGATTTAAATGATTTTGGAATAATTCTATGAAAGTTTCTATCATAACCGTGTGTTACAATCGAGTTGCTACTATTGAAAAGGCAATACGGAGTGTGCTTGAACAAAATTATTCCGATATAGAATATATTGTCATTGATGGTAATTCAACCGACGGCACCCAAACTGTTATTGAGCAATATGGCCATCAACTTGCGAAGTATGTCAGCGAACCTGATAAAGGGATGTACGATGCGATCAACAAGGGACTGACACTTGCCACCGGTGAAATCGTAGGTCTTGTGCATTCAGATGATGAATTGTTTGATACAAATGTGATCGCTAAAATAGTGGAGCAATTCCAAGAAAATAATGCCATTCATGTCGTCTACGGCGACGGAATTTATGTCTCTAATTCTCAGCCAAATCAAATTGTCAGAAATAGAATTGGGGGTCATTTTTCAATAAAAAAATTAAAGTCGGGTTGGTTGCCTTTACATCCAACCGTTTATATCAAACGATCGGAAATACAGAGATTAGGAAATTATAGTTTAGATTACAAAATCGCATCTGATACTGATTTTTTATTGAGGTATTTATATCTTCATCGTTTACCTGTCGCCTATCTCAACGCATATATCATCCGGATGAGAGTAGGGGGCTTGAGCACTTCCAAATCTAGGGCGATTGAGGTCTTAAAAGAGGATTATAAAATTTATAAAAGCTTTGGTTTACCTGCCTTTAAAGTCGTTTTGCAGAAAAAAGCGCGTACGGCATTTCAATACATTCACTCTAAACTATCTAAATAAGAAATGACTACCGAACCCAAAGAAGCGTTCCCTTATTTACCACCGAGTCCGGAGTTGAAAGAACAATATGCTCATTTGTTGATGCGCTCAGTTCCCGTGCCCGTAAGATTCCCAAAGCGGATTTTCGACATACTTTTGTCGGGTATCATTTTATTGTTTTGCTTCCCTATTATTGTTCTATTATGGATATTCAATCTTCTCGAAGGACTACTAATTAGGGAGAATGCAGGTCCCTTATTTTTTTTCTACTATGGGGTTAGTCAAGGAAGAAAATTCAAGAAATGGAAGATTCGGCTCATCAAAGAAAAGTTTATCGATAAAGAATTGCAGAAAGTAGGTGATTGGCATGCTTATAAAAATGAATGGATGCCTGAATCGAGAACGATACTCGGAAAATTTGTAAAAAAATTCTACTTAGATGAAATCCCGCAGTTCTTTAGTGTGCTGGTTGGTGATATGTCTTTAGTTGGCCCGAGGCCTTTGGCAGTTCATCATTATGAACGCGATTTGGCGCAGGGCAATATTACTAGAAAGTTGCTGAGAGGCGGGCTTTTGGGTCTTGGCCATATTAATAAAGGTACGGCTGAAATGGGCAATCCAATCTATGAATACGAATACCTTGACTATTGCGTCCATCAATCATCAGTTAAACTTTTACTATTAGATTTGAAAATCATTTATAAAGGAATAATACTGATGTCAAAAGGAGGGGGGCATTAAAGTCGCCTGCTTCAATAAATATCTCACCCCATGAAAACACCACAACAACTACTCGAAAATTTTAATGTGATCTCCTCAGACCTTACCCGTCCGTGGGGAGGTTTTTATGTCATTGACGAAACCCAAGCTCAAGCGTTTTCGGATGCTTTTTTTGACGGCCTAGATGTGAACACGCTTACGATTGGCGGTAAACTGAGCCCGAAGCTTCTGATTGTAGCGCCACAACAGCGCTTGTCTTGGCAGTACCATAATCGCCGTGCTGAAATCTGGAAGGTGGTGCAAGGCACTGTTGGTATTGTGCGCTCAGATGACGACACAGAAGGTGAACTTGTTATTTATACAGAAGGGCAAACCATTAAATTGGCACAAGGTGAACGCCATCGTTTGGTGGGCCTCGATGCTGAAGCAATTATTGCCGAAATCTGGCAACATACCGATGCGCAACATCCGTCAGACGAAGACGACATTATTCGCGTTCAAGACGACTTTGGTCGTTGATTTCTATTCAAGAATTAAATCCATTAAATGGCACTACAATCCATCAACCCAACACAAACTGCTGCTTGGCAAAAGCTACAGGTACATTTCGAACAAACGCACGCAATTCGCATGCAAGACCTTTTTGCACAAGATGCCCAAAGAGCTGAAAAGCTCCACATCGAATGGCAAGATTTTTTACTCGATTATTCTAAAAATCGGGTGAGCACAGAAACGATGTCGCTTTTGCAAGAGTTGGCAAAAGAAGCGCAACTTTCAGATGCCATTGAACAATACTTCAGCGGCGATCGAATCAATCAAACGGAGAACCGTGCAGTTTTGCACACCGCATTGCGTTCGAATGAAACAACGCCACTTTTGGTCGACGGCTTGGACGTGAGGCCAGAAATCAAAAAAGTTAATGCTAAAATTGAAAAGTTCTCCGATGAGGTCATTAATGGTGAGCGCTTAGGATTTACAGGTAAAGCATTTACTGATGTAGTCAATGTTGGGATCGGTGGTTCTGATCTAGGCCCGGCTATGGTGGTAGAGGCGCTGCAATATTATCATAATCACCTGAACGTACATTTTGTTTCTAATGTAGACGGCGACCACGTTCAGGAAGTGCTCAAAAAATTGAACCCCGAGACAACGCTTTTTGTGATTGTTTCCAAGACCTTCACGACCCAAGAGACCCTCACCAATGCGCAAACAATCAGAAGCTGGTTTTTACAGTCGGCTACATCCGAAGACATCGCTAAGCATTTTGTTGCGGTATCCACGAACCTACAAAAAGTCAGTGAGTTTGGCATCGCTTCAGACAATATATTCCCGATGTGGGATTGGGTAGGGGGCCGCTTTTCGCTATGGAGTGCGGTAGGCTTGTCTATCAGCCTTTCTGTGGGTTACTCGCATTTCAATGGAATGCTCAACGGCGCTTTTGAAATGGACCAACATTTCAGAACAACACCGTTTGAGCAAAACATGCCCGTGACAATGGCACTTTTGAGTATTTGGTACAATAACTTTTACGGCGCAGAAAGCGAAGCTTTGATTCCGTATACACAATACTTGCAAAAGTTAGCGCCTTACTTACAACAAGGCATTATGGAGAGCAACGGCAAAAGCATTGGCCGCGATGGTCAGCGCGTAGCGTATCAAACCGGAACAATCATTTGGGGAGAGCCAGGCACCAATTCTCAGCACGCGTTTTTCCAGCTCATTCATCAAGGAACCAAACTGATTCCTACAGACTTTATTGGCTTTAAGCAGTCTCTTTATGGCAACAAAGACCACCACGACAAATTAATGTCCAACTTTTTTGCGCAAACGGAGGCCTTGCTCATCGGTAAAACAGATCCAATTCCGTTCAAAAACTTTGAAGGGAACAAACCAACCAACACACTACTTATAGAAAAGCTGACTCCTGCAAGCTTGGGTAAGTTGATCGCGCTTTACGAACACAAATTATTTGTGCAAGGAATCATTTGGAATATTTTCAGTTATGACCAATGGGGCGTTGAGCTAGGCAAAGTATTGGCCAACAGCATCCTTTCCGATATCGAGCAAAAGCAAGCAGCCCAGCACGATGCGTCAACTACCTTTTTATTGCACAACTACTTGAAGTAAGTACATATGAAAAAAATACTACTCGTATTATTGTTTCTTCCTATTATTGGTTTAGCTCAGCAAAAGCTCAGTGTGAGTGAGGGAGCCAAAATGGCATTTAACCGCTATGACCAAAACTATTTTGTAATAGACGACTCCACTAGCTTTTATACTTATTCCTTGAAAGCAAAGGTTTGGAAAAAAAACAAGCTAGAAATAGGAGAGTTAGGTTTTCCATTTGCTGATTTTTTAGGTCGATTTTATCCTGTTGCGATCAATAGAGGACATTATTACTTTGTAATGGATGGTTGCGGCTTAGTTTTTGAATTGAAAAATGGAAAAATACATAGAATTGATCAGAGCTATGACCAGAAAAATCAGTTTGAATCAGCCATCTATGAGTTTAGGCATAAAGTATATATGTTTGGCGGTTATGGTCTTTTCGAGGTCAAAAACACCCATACTTTTTATGAACCAATGAACAAAGAATGGTTTCAAGTGGAGCGTCAAACCAAAGAATGCCCTTCTCCAAGATCCAATCCATTTCGCATCAAACAACGCGGTAAATTGTACATTTTGGGCGGAAACCAACAATATTTTGGCAAAGTCAGGAGGTTGAATGACATGTGGGCCTTTGATATGAAAACCAAAAGGTGGGAACAACTCGGCGAGTTGTCGCCGGATTTTGTGAACCGGACGCGCATTCGTGGTTTTGTTCAGAATAAAGATTACTCCATTTTTACTTATAACAACAAACTCACAATGGTGCAGCTTGATGCTAATAAGTACTTTACCTATACCTCTGCCTCCTATTGGAATGTCAGTCGCCTCATTCCGAGTTATGACAGGAATTATCTGTTGGTTGCAAGACACAACTCAAATAGGGCAAATAATAAAGTCATTACGATCAAGCGCCTTAAAGAGATGTTAATAGGTGTGCCGAAAGAAAATTTCTTATATCGCCCGATTTCAAAGTTCAAATTGATTCCTTCAGAAACTTATCTATGGCTTTCGATCATTCTCAATATCATCCTCTTTTTCTTGTTGTTTTATATCAGAAGAATCACCAAAACAGCTTGGTACAAGCCTAGAAGCCCTGAATTGACAAGAGCGGATTTTACAGAATTAGAGTGGATTATCATTCAACTCATTTCTAAACAAGGCGAACTTGAACTTTCTGCCCTCAATGATTATTTCGACGAGCCAGGCCTTTCTTATGAAACACTCAAAAAACGAAGAGAAAGCTTTCTAAGAGCTCTGCGCATTAAGCTCGCTTTACTAACTAGAAAAGATGTCGAAGATTTACTTCCTGAAAGCAAACATCCACTTGATAAGCGAATGAAAATCATCAAATGGAATAATGAATTGATTATCAGTGAAGAAGACAAAGATAAGTAAGGACTCTCCATCTTACTTTTTGTTTTTTATTTTTTTTGAAGCAACTCTTCGCTTTTTAATGGTGTCTAACATGTAAGCTCTCCAACATGGATTTATACAAACTCCTTATATTCTTCTTATTTTTCACGGGCGGTTTTGTTTTAACCTACTACCTAACACCGGTTGTGATTCAGGTCGTAAAAGTCAAAAGATTGTACGAAAAACTCACCGATCGCAGCTCACACGCTGCGCATGTACCGAGTTTTGGCGGCGTCGTGTTTTTCGTAGTTTTCATTATGTCAATCACCTTTGCAGAGCAGTTTTTCTTGACCTTTCGTGCCGAATATTTGGTGCCTGCGATTACTATAATGTTTGTAGTAGGGCTCAAAGACGACATGACTGGGATTTCTCCTAGAAACAAATTAATAGCACAACTACTTGCTACCACCATTCTTTTCTTGAGTACTGATTTTCAAATTACTGACTTACATGGGTTTTTAGGTATTCATCAAATAAGTATTTGGCTTGTGATGCCGCTATCTTATGCGGTTGTGATCTTTTTTATTAATGCCTATAACCTCATTGATGGCATAGACGGATTAGCCGCATCATTAGGCGCTTTTTTTATGATGGCATTTGGCATCTTGTTTTATCAGCTTAAGGACTGGGCCTTGCTCAGTGTGAGTCTTTCAATGGTCGGAATGTTTGTGGCATTTTTGCGCTATAATCTATCAGAAAACAAGAAGATTTTCATGGGCGATACCGGAAGCCTTTTTGTTGGCTTCCTTATTTCCACTTTTGTCATTATTCTAATGGGATCAGATTATTCGTCCAGACTTAAATATATTGCACCTGCGAATTTTGGGGTCTTTTTGATTGCCATTCTTTTTATTCCTGTACTCGACTCCATCCGTGTTTTTGTGGCAAGAGTGATGGAACGAAGATCTCCGTTTGCACCTGATCGAAATCACATTCATCATTTGATAATGGATTACTACAAACTCAATCATCGGCAAACGACAATCCGCATCTTGCTCCTGAGCATTTGTATGCCCTTGTTAATTTGGGGATTCTCGTTCATCCTTACCCATTTTTGGTTGGTGATGCTACTGCTTGCAAAGAGCTTGCTTTTTTCATTTTGGTTACGATCCCTTAGATTAAAGCTGCAGGCAACGGCTGCATGATTTGTGGAGCTGAACAAATCAACCTAATTTTACAAAGAATATAGACAAATGATTCCTATCTACAAGACATCCCTTTTATTGTTGTTTACCATTATTGTTTTGACAAGTTGCAAAACGCACGAGAAAATGGTTTATCTTCAAACAGGTGACGCTTCTCAAGTACAGCCAAACTATCAACCTACCTTGCGTACCGATGACCAACTGCTCATCCAAGTTGGGGGTGCAGACATGGAGGCATTGGCGCCTTTTCAATTTTATTACAGCACGCAGCAAAACCAGATGAATGGTATCCAAGGGATGCAGGCCTTACAAGGAATTACTTACTTGATTGATATCAATGGGAACATTAACTTTCCTGTTCTGGGTTTTGTAAAAGTAGCCGGTCTGACGCGCTTACAAGCGATAGAATTACTACAAAAACAATTGCAAGAATACGTAGATGGCGCGGTAGTAAATATTCAATTGCTTAATTATAAGTTCACCATACTAGGACAAGTGCGTACACCAGGAGTTTATACAATTCCAACTGAACGCTACACTATTCTCGAGGCGCTCGGTCAGTCTGGAGATCTGCTACCTACGGGTGTTCGTCAGAACGTACTTTTGATCCGCGAAGAAAATGGTCAGCGCAAAGAGTATAGACTAGATCTCACGCAAAAAGACCTTTTTAATTCTCCGGCTTATTACGTTCATCAAAATGACGTCATTTACGTAGAACCAAACTACACAGGTCAGTTTCAAGGAACCAATGTCCAGACCTTTACCCAGTTAGGAACTTCAGTTTTATCTATCCTCTTGTCTGTCTTCACTCTTATTTCTCTCAGCAAGTAATGCAAGAAAATCAATTATCATCACCATTTGAGGCTGAAGAGCCCAATATTAATATTAAACAACTGCTCGAGCGCTATTTGCATTATTGGCCTTGGTTTGTACTGAGCACCTCCATTGCGCTTTTTATTGCGTTTGGAATTTTGCGCTACACCACTCCAATTTATGAAAGCAAGGCAACAGTTTTGTTTCATCGTTCAGAAGAGAAGGCAATCGAAGGCCTGTCTGTGCTATCACAATTAGGTCTTGGCGAACAGAACAAAAAATTGGGCAATGAAATGATGCTCATGAAAACGCCTGCGGTTTTGAATCGCGTGGTCAAAGAATTGCAGCTCAATGTGATGTATCTCGTTGTTGGTCGCAGAAGCGGCAAAGAGCGGGAGGCATTTCAGAAAGATGTACCCTTTGAATTAGAATTTGTAGGTGCAGATTCTTTGTTTACGGATCTTCAGGCTAGTTTCCAACTCAAGTGGCTCAATAATTCTTATTGTGAACTCACGCTCAATGAAACGGAATATTTAGGCAGACACCCTTTTAATACGCCCATTTCAACAAGTGAAGGAGTCATCCGCATTCGTCAAAAAAGACGCATGCATCATTCATTTAACGGGCAAGAATATAATATACTTGTTGCCCCACAAAAAGAAATGGTATTGCAACTCCAGGCAAATCTCACCATTGAGGCGCCGGATAGCAAAACAAATAGTTCAGACATTGTTAATTTGAGCATTCAAGGCCCTGTTATTGATAAAAACAACCAAATTTTAGAAGTACTCATTCGCGCACACAGAGAAGAGAAAATCCATGATGATAATGAGATTGCCTCTAAAACAAGCGCCTTTATCAATGAACGAATGGGTATTTTGGCTTCGGAGTTAGGTGATGTCGAAAAAGACGCCGAAACATTCAAGCAACAGCATGCCATTGTAGATGTACTTACTGACGGTCAAAGTTTTGTTGGAAAACGCGATGCATTAGAACAACAACTTTTAACGACATCGGTACAACTCAAGTTAGTCGAGTATTTACAGGAGTTTATTAAAAATCAGAACAATACGAATGAATTGCTCCCAGCCAATTTAGGATTTGAAGATCAAGCACTCGTAGAGATCACCGCACAATACAATAAACTACTTCTGGATCGCCAAAGGATGCTCAAAACCTCGAAGGCGAACAATCCCCAATTGCTTCGTATCGAAGACCAACTAGAAGGATTAAGAGCTTCTTTAATTGGCGGTGTCAATGCAAATATTTCGCGCTTAAAAATTACGCTTGCCAACTTAGGGAAGGCCAACAATAATTACGAACGCCAAATTGCCAACATACCTTCTTATGAGCGTACCTACCGCGACATCGATCGCCAACAAAAAATCAAAGAAACACTTTATATCTTCTTACTTCAGAAGCGCGAAGAAAATGAAATCAAAACGGCAGCGGCAGTAGGAAACACAAAGGTCATTATCGAGCCAAATTGTACGGGAGTACCAATTTCTCCAAAGTCTTCAATTATTTATTTGGCGGCGCTGCTCTTAGGCTTGGCGTTGCCAATAGCCATTATTTATATACGCATCCTCTTCGACACAAAAGTACATAGCCTTCAGGATCTCGCTAAATTTAAGATTCCCGCATTGGGCGAGATACCAAAAGGTGACGATACAGACCGCGCTATAGTCGTAACAAAAAACTCGAGGACGCATATTTCAGAGGCATTTAGAATGGTCCGGACCAATTTAGCTTACATGCTTGAACAAGAGCAAGAAGGATGTAAAACGATCATGATTACCTCGACAATTTCAGGTGAAGGAAAAACATTTGTTTCGATAAATATTGGTCATTCCTTGGCACATTCTGATAAAAAGACATTGGTTTTGGGCTTAGACTTGCGCGCTCCAAAAATTTCAAGATATGTCGATATTCCTCAAACCGTTGGCGTTACAAATTATATCGTAAATACAGACTTGACGATTGACGATTTGGTCATCAACGATCCTTCAAATTCAAATCTAGACTACATCATTTCAGGTGATATTCCACCAAACCCTTCGGAACTTATTCTTCGACCTCGTTTGGCAGCACTGATCAACGAAGCAAAAAAACGCTATGACTACATTGTCATTGATACCGCTCCATTAGGCATGGTCTCTGACGCCCTACATGTGAATCAATTTGCAGAATTGGTTGTTTATGTCGTTCGTGCTGAAAAACTGGATAAACGCATGCTAGGTATTCCAGCTGGGTTATATCATGACCAAAAAATACCAAATATGGCAATGCTTGTCAATTCTACTGATTTGAACAAAAAAGGCTATGGTTACGGCTACGGTTATGGTGCTGGCTACGGTTATGGCTACGGTTATGGTTACGGCTACGGCTATGGTGCGGCTTACGGAGATTCAGAGTATTTTGACGGCCCAAAGAAAAAGCCATCGAAGTTTCAGCGCTTTTTTGAAGTCGCATTCCCATTTCTTAGAACATTACGCAAGCGTACAGGAAAGAAATAATAACGCAACTTATTTTCAAAAGCTACAAAAACCTCACGCTCGTGGGGTTTTTTGTTTTCTTGATAAAACGTATTTTTACAACATGAAAGCCTGGATACTTTATTTGTTTCTTCTTATGATCAACACGCCAATTTTTGCGCAGGTATCCGGTTCTGAGCCTGTTGCGTTGCCCGTAGTTGGCATCCATTACGGAGGCGCATTTTCCGGTGGCGATTTAGCAGCGCGCTACGGTTATTTCAATCGCGTCGGACTCACTACAGGTTATAAATTCAAAAGTAACTGGAGTTTTGGCCTAGAGTCTGACTTTTGGTTCTCAGATAATGTGCGTTTGACCGGTTTATTTGATCATCTCGTCGATAACGCAGGCAATATTACAAATGATCTGGGGTTGCCCGGTTCTGTGCTGGTGTATCCGCGCGGCGTTCACGCCAATGCCTACGTCGGAAAATTAATTCCTTTGAATCAATCCAATCGCAATAGCGGAATTTTGGTGCAACTGAGCGGTGGTTTTATGCTGCATCGCCTCCGTATCGAGACCAACGACAACGTTATTCCACAGCTAGAGCTCGACTACAAAAAAGGCTATGACCGCCTCACCTCGGGTATAAATACCCAACAATTCATAGGTTACTCTTTTTTGAACAACCGTGGCTCGACTAGTTTCTATGTTGGGCTTTATTTTCAACAAGGGTTTACTTACAACCGCCGCACCATCAACTTCGATCAACCAGACGTTCTGGTGTCTAGCACGCGTCGCCTCGATTTGCAGACTGGCTTTCGCGTAGGGTGGTACATCCCATTTTATTCCTCGGAGCCGAGAGAGTATTATTATAATTGATGGGCCTGCTTTATACTTTCTTTATTGCCATTTACCAACTGCTCTTGAAGTTGGTGGCCATTTGGCACCCGAAAGCCAAAGCTTTGGTTTTGGGTCGTAGAGAAACCTGGGGCATCCTTCAAAAGTTACCCAAAACTGGCAACAAACGCTACTGGTTCCATTGTGCGTCTTTAGGTGAATACGACATGGCTTTGCCGCTCATAGAGGCCTGTGTTGCCGCAGATCAAAGTATTGAAATTGTGGTGAGTTTTTATTCGCCCTCAGGAATGCAGCACTACCACAAGCGTGGTTTTGAGCCACACGCAGTGTTTTATTTGCCAGCAGATTTACCTTCTTCTATGCGGCGTTTGGTGAAGGCCGTAGGTGCTACGCGTTTGTATGTGCCTAAATATGAGTTTTGGCCCAATTTGCTAAGGGAAGCTCAAAAAGCGCAAGTAGTTATCTTTTCGGTCTCAACGTTGTTGCGATCTTCGCAAGTGTATTTCAAGTGGTATGGTGGGTTTTTTAGAAAAGCATTGCAGTGTGTGACTTACTTTGGCGTGCAAAATGAAAATACGAAAAACCTCCTTTTGAAAATAGGCGTAAAGCAAGAACGTATAGAGATTTTGGGTGACTTGCGCTTCAATCGGGTGCTTGCAACCAAAACAACGTCGAAGCCCAATGCCCTCATTGAAAAATTTGTAGGTGCTTCGCCACTTTTAATCTTGGGCAGCAGTTGGCCTGCCGAAGAAAAAATCTTATCTGACTTCATGGATAAGCATAAGGATATCCTGACCAAGCTCAACTTGAAAATCTTAATTGCCCCCCATGATCTTTCTGAGCGCCATCTTGCTCAATTAGCGATCACCTTTCCTCAGGCTATTTTTTATTCTAAAATGGACGAGCACTCCTTTTCGCAAACATCAATGATGATTTTAGACACCATTGGCCATCTGAGTGCTGCGTATCAGTATGGTGCAATTGCTTTTGTTGGGGGCGGGTTCAGTGGTCGTTTACATAATATTTTAGAACCTTTGGCTTTTGGCTTGCCGGTTATATTTGGCCCAAAACATCAGAAATTCCCAGAAGCACAACAGTTCCTTGATTTGGGTTTTGCCAGCGTTATAGAAAACGAACAAGATTTCGGCCAATTACTAAAGGCTACAATAGATAATAGCGAAAACCAGAAGAAAGCAATTGAAAAGGAAGTTTTCAATTTGCAGGTAAAAATGAGTCCTAAAATTGTTGCTTAACAAAAGTTAATAAGCGCGTTCATTGCGCTTCTCCATCCAGTTGATAAAGGCACGATTCACAACTTTGTTGCCGCCGGGGGTAGGGTAGTTTCCGGTAAAATACCAGTCTCCGGTGTGGCCAGGGCAAGCGGTATGCAAGTTTTCTACGCTTTGATAAATGATTTCAACCTCGGCTTGCATGCCATTTGGTGTCAGCATTTTCGCAATTTGGGCAGAGATTTCTTTATCGGTGAATGGTTCGTAAATGCGTTGCACTACGTTTTTAACCTGCTCTTTTGGTAATTGTACTTGTTCGAGCGCTGCTTTGTAGACTTCGTCGATGACGTGCGCTTTGCCCGATTGACGCAACAAGGCTATTGCCGCTTCAAAGGCAATGAAATCGCCCATTTTGGCCATGTCGATGCCATAGCAGTCTGGGTAGCGGATCTGTGGAGCAGAGGAAACCACAATGATTTTCTTTGGGCCAAGGCGGTCTAGAATGCGCAAAATACTTTGACGCAAGGTGGTGCCGCGAACAATGCTGTCGTCTATCACAATAAGGTTGTCGGTACCACGGCGCACAGAGCCGTAGGTGATGTCGTAGACATGGGCAACGAGGTCGTCGCGAGAGTCGTCTTGGGTGATGAACGTTCGGAGCTTGGCGTCTTTAATCGCAATTTTTTCGATGCGTGCGCGTCGGTTAATGACTTGCGCGAGTGCGTCTGTACTTGCATTGTTGCCAAGGGCTTGTAATTGCTTGATTTTTTCTTGATTGAGGGCTTCTTCTAAGCCTTTGATAAGGCCGTAGAAAGAGACTTCAGCGGTATTTGGAATAAAGGAAAAAACGCTGTTGTCGTAGTCGTGCTCAACGCTTTCGAGTACGTCTTTCACGATCAGACGCCCGAGTGCTTTTCTTTCTTTGTAGATATCGGCATCTGAGCCTCTAGAGAAGTAGATGCGCTCAAATGAACACTGCTTGAGTTCGCGCGGTGCATTGATTTCGATTTCTTTGACCTGGCCTTTTTTCTCGATGATGAGTGCATGGCCTGGCTTGAGTTCTTGGATGTCTTCTACCTTTAGGTTAAATGCGGTTTGGATGACGGGGCGTTCAGAGGCGACCACGCAAATTTCGTCGTCTTCGTACCAAAATGCGGGTCTGATGCCGCTTGGGTCGCGCAAAACAAAAGCCGAGCCGTGGCCGAGTAGCCCCGCCATGGCATAGCCGCCGTCCCAGCGCTCAGAGGCTTTCTTTAAGATTTTGTCGATCTTAATTTCGTCTTGAATGCGGGCGTAAATATCGGTTTTGGCATAACCTAAGCTCTTGTAGTGGGCGTAGAGCTCGTCGTTTTCGACGTCTAGGAAGTGACCGATTTTTTCCATGACCGTAACGGTATCGGATTTCTCTTTTGGATGCTGCCCGAGTTCGACTAATACATCGAAGAGTTCATCTACATTCGTAAGGTTGAAGTTTCCGGCAACCACTAAATTGCGGGTCATCCAGTTGGATTGGCGCAAAAATGGGTGGCAACTTTCAATGGAGTTGCGCCCGTAGGTTCCGTAGCGCAAATGCCCCAAAAAGACCTCGCCGGTAAAACCTGCGTTTTGCTTTAAATAGTTGACATCTTTGAGTTTGTCGGGGTTTTCGTCATAAATTGCCTTGAACTTGGCATTGATTTGATCGAAAATATCTTGTGTTGGGTTTTTCTGAACGGAGCGGCTGCGCGAAATATAGCGCTCGCCGGGCTGCATGTCGAGCTTGATGTTGGCAATGCCCGCGCCGTCTTGGCCGCGGTTGTGTTGCTTCTCCATCAATAAGTGCATTTTGTTGAGCCCCCAAAGGGCAGATCCGTATTTGTCGAGGTAGTATTCTAGTGGTTTTTTGAGCCTCAAAAGGGCTATCCCACACTCGTGTTTAATCGGATCACTCATGGTCTAAAAAATTGAGTCGCAAAGGTAATTGTTTATTTGTAATTTTGCATAGTGAAAGCCATCATCGTTTTCGTTTTAATTGCGCTGCAACTTGCCATTCAGGTCGGAATCCCGATTCACAAGCATTTTTGTGAAATGGACGGTGCGTTTGCTTCCTTGGTGCTGAAGATAGACCACCAATGTGAGCAACCTCACGAGGAACTTCCGCCGTGTTGTCAGAAAGAGCAGACAGCGCATTGTGACGCGAATTTGCAAGAAAAAGATTGCTGTTCGGATGAGCTACAGGTGGTGAAGACCAATTTTGACCAAGCTTATTCCTCGTTTGAATGGCAAAATGTTCATTCCGTGGTTGGCTTGTTGCCACCGTCTTCAAATTTTGTTTTTTTCAAAATACTTCAAGAAGATCAAACTTCAACTAAAGGGCTCCAATACCGACCGCCTCCACTTTCCAAGAGGGGCAAACAAATTCAAGTGAAAAATCAAGTATGGCAAATATGAGATCGAAATTAGCTTTTATGTTAATTGTCGAACTTATTTATTGACCATGAAATTATATGTATTATCAGGAGTTATTTTTTTAACTCATTTTTTACAAGCCCAAATACGCGGTGTGGTGCAAGGCACAGACTCCTTGCAAACCAAGCCACTAAAAAACGTCAAAATTACTTTGCTCGGTACCGGCACTACCGTCTTTTCAAACGAAGATGGCACCTTCGAGATTTTATTGGGCAAGCCAAACCCTGACACCCTTCTTTTTGTTGCGAAAGGTTACCGTTCTGACCGACTTGTGGTGACCAAAGCGGATCGTTTTTTAGCCTTAAATGTGGTACTGATTTCCGGGCAATTAGTGCAAGATATCGTGGTAAACGGACGGAAAAACCCACACGGAATCTCCAAAATGAAAACCCTGCACGTCGAGGAGCTCACGAGCGCCGAATTCAGAAAAGCAGCATGCTGTAATTTATCTGAATCTTTTGAGACCAATGCAACTGTAGACGTTAGCATGTCTGACGCTATTTCTGGCGCCAAAAAAATCCAATTGTTGGGTTTAGATGCGGTGTATACGCAGTTGCAATTCGAGAACATTCCTTTTTTGCGCGGTCTGGAGAGTGCTTTTGGCATGAGCGTGATTCCCGGCACATGGCTCGAGTCTATTCAGATTACAAAGGGAACAGGTTCGGTAGTGAACGGTTATGAATCCATGGCGGGCTTGGTTAATTTGGAGTTCAAGAAGCCCAAAGAAATGCCGCGTTTGGGGCTAAATGTGTATCAAAATCGCTTCGGACGTTCGGAACTCAATTTACAAGGCGGCGTTCAACTCAATGAGCGTTGGCACATGGGTCTTTTCGGATCAGCAGCTTCCGTTTATGGTACTTTTGACAACAACCAAGATAGTTTCAGAGACCAAGCGCTTTCCAATACCTTCAATTTGCTGCAGCGGTTCAGTTATCAAGGGCGCCGAATGGAAGCGCAACTCGGGCTTCAGGCTTACGTTGATCAAAAATTGGGTGGCCAGACTTCTTATACCAAAGCGCAGCCCAATGGTTATGGAATGGAGTTGGCGAGTGAACACCTTTCTATTTTCTCGAAAACAGGTTTTTTTGGCAAAAAACCCGCCCAGAGCCTGGGTGTAATTGCTCAGCTTAAGTTTCAGAATATGAGTGGCCTTTATGGTTTGCGCACATTCACGGGCAGTGAAAAACGCGCTTACATGAATGTAATTTACGACGATATCATCGGAACAGCAGATCATAAGATCAAGGCAGGTGCGAGTTTTCAGTTCCTTGAAATTCATCAATGGGCAGGCCAACCTTTTGGAGCAGAGGTTGTTGGTTCGGACCGCACAGAGTGGGTGCCCGGCGTATTTGCCGAGTATGCTTACTCGGGCAACCGCCTGTCGGCGGTTGCAGGTGCGCGCTTTGATCAACACAACTTAGCCGGCGCACAGTTTTCTCCTCGGGCGCACCTCAAATACGCACTTACCCCTCAGCTCGATTTGCGAGTAACCGGAGGCCGTGCGTGGCGCATGCCTAACTTTGTGGCCGACAACCTATCACTTCTCGCTAGCTCAAAACTTTGGCTTTCTGATCAAAAATTGGCACCCGAAATTTCTTGGAACGCTGGCGCCTCTTTGGTGCAGGGCTTTAGTTTCAAAAAACGCAAGGGCAGCCTCAGTTTGGATGCTTACCACACGCGATTTTCGCAACAACTCGTTGCCGACCGCGACTCCCTCTCCGGAATGGTAGTCTTCAAAAACCTAGCGAACAACTCGCTGGCAACAGTGCTGCAAGTGGAGTTTTCCTATGCCTTATTGCGCGGGCTTGATTTGCGTTTGGCCTATAAATTTCAGGACGTAAGGGCACTTTTCAATGGCTCGCTTCAAACGCAAGTACTCTTGCCGCGCCAACGATATTTTGTAAATGTTGCGTATCAAACACGCAACAAACGCTGGGATTACGACCTCACTTATTCGCGCTACAGCGCTGTACGCTTGCCACAGGGAGGGCAAGGAAAACCATGGGCGCTGCTCAACGCACAAGTAACACGCAACTGGAAGCACTTTGAAGCGTATATGGGCGGAGAAAATTTACTCAACGTGATGCAGCAAAATCCGATTATTTCAACTCAAAATCCTTTTGGGTCAAATTTCGACGCTACCGAAATATGGTCTCCTATTATGGGTTGGAATGTGTATCTTGGCTTGAGGTACACGATCAAATAAGGAGAGCTACTCTAATTTAAATGAATCAAAATTAAATCTTATGAAAACAATCCTCATTTCTTTCTTACTCCTTTTCGGAATGCCTGTTGTGGCACAAAAAACAATGGTCATTCAAATTCAGACCTCTGCCCAATGTGGCGACTGCAAAGAGCGCATTGAAACGGCCCTTAACCAGTCAAAAGGAGTCGTTTATGCCGAATTAAACCTAGAAACAAAAATAGTGGAGGTCAAATTTAAAACGGCCAAAACGGATAAAGCGCAACTCCAAGTGGTATTAGTGAATATTGGGTATCAGGCCGATGACAAAAAAGCAAACCCTGAGGCATTGAAAGCCTTGCCCTTGTGTTGTCAGCCTGGCGGTCACTGACTTTGGCTGTTATTTAACAAGGGTTCTATGACCAAAAGTATAGCCAATTCCAAAGCCAGCATTCGGATAAAAACCAAACCCTGCGGTGTAGCGCGCTTGTGCATGAATATTTGCATGTAAACCAAACGGGGAATAGTAGGTCAGTTTGAGGCCAGAAGTGGCGTCGTACTTGATACTACCATCTACTGTCGGATCTTCGCCGAAAACAAAGGCGAGGCCCAGTGGGTTGGCATAGGCAGAAAGGTCGTAGCGATAGGCCAATGGGTAATGATAAGCGACACCTTCCGGAATGAAAGCAGTGAGGGCGCCAACAGCAAGTGCGCCCAGGAAGTCGCTGAATGTAAATGAGTTTTGAGCCAAAAAACGCGTCACGGGCCCCACAGCAAAAAGGCTCATCGGGGCATGTGCGTAGGTGTTGTAGGTGTCAAAAGTTCCTAGCGAATAATTGTAGAGTAAACTCCAATGACCATTGAGGTGCAGTTCGCCCTGAAGGTTCCACTCGGGTCCAAATTGTTTGTTGTAAAGATTGGTGCTTAATTGCAGGTTGAGGTCAAACTTGGAATAGTCTGATTGGGCTTGAAGAGGAAGGCAAAAAAATAAGGCAAGGCCTAAAATTAGTGTTTTCATCAGCTTTCGATTTTATAAGACAATCCGATGCCAATTACCGATTTGAATTGAGTACGAGGGCCCGTTTTTCCGCTGTTATCGGTAATTCGGATGTCGTTGTCATAGATGAGGTTCCATTGGGCTGAGGCCGAAACCAAAGAATTGACGCGAAAAAGGAGCAACAGCTCTCCGTTAACATCTATGTTTTCAGGGTTATTGAGGTAATTACTAAAAAGCTCCAGCTTGGATTTCATTTCGATGTTTTTGGCCAGTGGCCGATTGTACTTCATTTTGAGATAGGCGCCATATTCTTGGCGGTAACGCATGCCGGGGTCAACGCCAAAAGATCCTTTGGCGCTCAATGAGTCGTCAAGTACAAACGTTGATTTAATGGCAATGGAGGAAAAGAAGATATTAAAGTTGTCGTCTTTTCGGAAATCGGCACCTAGCGCAAGGTTGAGGTAGCCCGGCGCCATGAAGCGCGAAACGGGGATGGAGTCGTTGGGGTAGGCGTAGCCGTTGATACTCTGGGTTCTAAAGCTCGATGCAAAGGTTAAAAAGAATCCTTTGGAAAGCTGCATACCAAAAGTACTCGATAGATCGAGTCTATCGTCTGTTTTTTGCGCGCCAATTCCCTTGTTGTCAAAGTACTTGATGCCACCAAGCGCAAAAGACAAATCATTGGTCCATTTGATGTTGTCTTGGGTAAAATAGGCAGAGGCACTGGCCGAACCAATAATTGAAATGTTGTTTCTACCTCCGGCATTCCAATTCACAAAAGAAGTTTGGGTTCCGCTCAATGAGTAAAGCGATTTGAATTTCCAGTTGGATGTGGAATCTTGTGCCCACGTTATTTTGTAGGCCAAAAGCGTAAACAATAGGTAGAAAAATGTGTTTCTTTGGAGTCCGGACATTTCAAGTACAAAAATAATGCGAATTCTAACTTACCTTTTCGTGTACCTTCCAATTCTTTCAACAGGGCTCTATGCACAACAACCTACCGACTACAGCCTAAAACAAAACTGGGCAGCGCTCCCTGGTTCTTATCCTCAAGGGCTTGTTCAACATCTCACCGACACTAGTTTGCATGCCAAAGCCGATGTTTTTTACGTGTATCCGACCCTCAACACTAAAAAAAGTGACAAACGTTGGAATGTTCCCCTGACCGATATAGAGCAACAAAAGAAAGTCCTCGAATCGGCCCTGCCTTTTCAGGGGAGCGCTTTTGCCGAAGCAGGCCGTTTTTATAGCCCGTTTTACCGTTCGGCGCATTTGCGTTCTTATTATGTCACTGACCCGAAAGGTAAGGAAGCACTTGAATTTGCTTATGCCGATGTCAGGGCTGCATTTTTGTATTATTTGGAGCATTACAACAACGGGCGTCCGATTATTTTGGCTGGTCACAGTCAAGGAAGTACGCATTGCGGCCTGCTGCTACAGGAGTTTTTTGATGGTAAACCACTTCAAAATCAACTCGTTGTAGCTTATCTTCCAGGGGTAGGAATCTCGCCAACCGATTTAAAACATATTCCCTTACTCACCACGCCCGCTGCAACCGGCGGATACGTGGCGTGGAATACCTTTAAAAAAAGACTCGACAAGGAAGCTTACGAAAAATGGTACAAAGGAAAGGCTGTTGTAAATCCGGTTTCCTGGACCTCGGCTTCAGTTGCTTCGAAAGATGCGCACAAAGGATTTCTTTATCTCGACAACCGCATTTATCCACAACTCTTTGAAACGCATTTAATCGACGGCGCTATTTGGATTGATAGACCGCCTGGTAAATTTTTATTTCTGAGCCTCGCCATGCGCAATTATCATATGGGAGACATCAATCTTTTTTGGAAAGATATCCATGATAATGCCATCTTAAGAGCTCAAACTTTTGATGAAAAATAAGTACTTTTGTAGACCCAAAATCGACAAGACACATGACACCATTTGAAAGACGCCACATCGGCCCCGGAGCATCCGAACAACAAGACATGTTAGCCGCCGTTGGCGTAGACGCGCTCTCGACGCTCATTGACCGCACCATTCCCGCCCAAATTCGCCTCAACCGCGAGTTGCGCATCGATCCAGCGCTTTCTGAGCAGGCATATCTAGAGCACATCGCTTCGCTTGGTACCAAAAATAAAGTGTTCAAGTCATTCATTGGTTTGGGTTACCACGAAACCATAGTTCCATCGGTTATTTTGCGCAATGTCCTCGAGAATCCAGGATGGTATACAGCCTATACGCCCTACCAAGCAGAAATCGCACAAGGTCGTCTCGAAGCATTGCTTAATTTCCAAACAATGGTCATCGAACTCACCGGCATGACCATCGCTAATGCTTCTTTATTAGACGAAGCAACCGCTGCAGCTGAGGCCATGATCATGTTCTATAATTCAAGAAGCCGCGCCGACATTCAAGCCGGACGCAACAAGTTTTTTGTCGACCAAAATACGCTGCCGCAAAGTATCGACGTCATGCACGGGCGTGCGCTCAACCTAGGAATTGAATTCATCGTTGGCGATGCGCAAACTTTTACCCCAGACGCCACTTATTTTGGAATCTTTGTTCAATATCCGAACGCGAAAGGGCATATCCAAGATTGGTCCGCTGCTATTTCTTCTTGGAAAGCACAGGGCATTCAAGTTGCGGTAGGGGCAGATCTTCTTTCGCTTACTTTGCTTAAGTCACCGGGTAGCATGGGTGCAGATGTCGTTATGGGCTCTGCTCAACGCTTTGGTGTGCCAATGGGCTACGGAGGCCCGCACGCTGCATTTTTTGCGACCAAAGAAGACTACAAGCGCAACTTGCCGGGCCGTATCATTGGCGTTTCCAAAGATGCCGACGACAACCAAGCGTTGCGTATGGCCTTGCAAACCCGCGAACAACACATCAAGCGCGATAAAGCAACTTCTAATATTTGCACGGCGCAGGCGCTGTTAGCGGTAATGGCTTCCATGTATGCTGTTTACCATGGCCCGGATGGCATCAAGCAAATTGCAAATCACATCCACGGTCTTGCTGCTTCTGCAGCTGCGTCTCTCAAGAAGGCTGGCCTGAGCATTGGTTCCGATGCTTTCTTTGACACCATTCATGTTCAAGGTGTCAATTGCGCTGCAATACGCACAAAAGCAGAGGCTTCTAGGCTCAACTTCTATTACATTTCTGATTCAGAATTGAGTATCTCATTTGGCGAACCGCACACAACTGCAGATCTTCAAGCTGTATTGTCAGTATTTGGCGCACAACATGAAGCGGGTGCAACTGCAATACCTGCTAGTTTGGTGCGCACCGAAGCTGTTCTTTCACATCCTGTATTCAACTCTTATCATTCAGAATCTCGCATGATGCGCTACCTCAAGCGCCTAGAGAACAAAGATCTTTCTTTGGTTCATTCCATGATTGCGCTCGGTTCTTGTACCATGAAACTCAATGCAGCCTCAGAAATGATGGCCGTCACCAACCCGCAGTTTGCCAATCTACACCCATTTGCACCGCTCGATCAAGCAGTAGGATACCACGAAATGTTTGCGCAATTGGCACAAGACCTTTGCGAGGCAACGGGTTTTGCAGCGGTTTCACTACAACCTAATTCTGGCGCTCAGGGCGAATACGCTGGCCTAATGGTCATCAAAGCTTACCACGAATCTAGAGGAGACTTCCAACGCAAAAAAATGATCATTCCATCTTCGGCTCACGGAACCAACCCAGCGTCTGCTGTTATGGCAGGTTTTGAGGTTGTAGTCACCGGTTGCGACGAAAATGGCAACATCGACATCGAAGAATTACGCACTGTAGCCACAGAACTCAAAGATGTTTTGGCAGGAATTATGGTCACGTACCCTTCTACCCACGGGGTTTATGAAGAAGGAATCATCGAAATCACTTCCATTATTCACAACAACGGCGGTCAGGTTTACATGGACGGCGCCAACATGAACGCACAAGTTGGTCTGACCAACCCAGGCAACATCGGAGCCGACGTCTGTCACCTCAATTTGCACAAAACATTCGCTATTCCACACGGTGGTGGTGGGCCTGGAATGGGTCCTATCGGTGTAGCTGCACACCTCGCGCCGTTCTTGCCAAGCAACCCGCTCGTTCAAACCGGCGGTGAATCACCAATTCACGCTATTTCTGCTGCCCCATATGGTTCAGCCCTCATATTAACAATCTCTTACGCTTACATCAAAATGTTGGGTGCAGAAGGTTTGCGTCGTTCTACCGAAATGGCCATCCTCAATGCAAACTACATTGCTGCGCGTCTCAAAGGGCATTACGATATCCTTTACACAGGTGCCAACGGAACCGTTGCCCACGAAATGATCCTCGATTGCCGAGACTTCAAGAAAACGGCCGACGTAGAGGTTGCCGATATGGCCAAGCGCCTTATCGATTTTGGCTTCCATGCACCGACAGTTTCTTTCCCGGTTGCTGGCACGCTCATGATTGAACCTACTGAGTCCGAAGACAAAGAAGAACTCGATCGCTTCTGCGACGCCATGATCAAAATCCGCGAAGAAATCCGCGAAATCGAGAACGGGCACGCCGACAAAGCAAACAACTTGCTCAAAAACGCACCACATACCGCAGATTGCATCATCAACAAAAACTGGACTTACCCATATGCTCCTCAAGAAGCAGCTTATCCGCTGCCATATTTGTTAGAAGCCAAATACTGGGCACCAGTTCGCCGCGTAGACAACGCCTACGGCGACCGCAATTTAGTGTGTAGCTGTCCGAGCGTTGAGAGCTACGCACATATTCAATAAACATGAAACTCGATATACTTGCTTTTGGTGCTCACCCCGACGACGTCGAACTCTCTGCGGCGGGCACCTTATTGCACTACGCGAGTCTCGGCAAGCGCTGCGGAATCATCGACCTCACAGAAGGTGAACTCGGCACCAGAGGCACAGTAGAAAGCAGGTATGAAGAAGCTGCCGCCGCTGGCGAAATTTTAGGTATTTCGGCGCGTCGCAATCTGCGTTTACCTGATGGTTTTTTTGAGAACAACCAAGCGGCCAAACTCCTGATCATCGAGCAAATTCGCTTACATCAACCAGAAATAGTTTTCGCAAATGCGCTCCACGACCGCCATCCAGACCACGCCAGAGCTGGCCAACTCGTGGCCGAGGCGTGCTTTCTTTCAGGCCTACGCAAAATCCATACTTCTTATGAAGGCGAGCCGCAAGCAGCACATCGCCCTCGTTTGGTTTTGCATTACATTCAAGATTACCATCAAACACCTTCCTTCGTTCAAGATGTTACGCCTTTTGTAGATCAAAAAATCGCTGCGGTCAAGGCATACAAGACCCAATTTTTTGATCCGCAATCAATAGAACCCAACACCCCAATCTCAGGTGAACACTTCTTTGATTTTTTGAAGGGCAGAATGCTCGAAATGGGAAGGCCCGCCGGCTACAAATACGCCGAGGGTTTTGTCGTGCAGCGCTGGATGGGGATCAAAGATATCTTTTCAATCGATTAAACAACAAGAATCCGATTCCAACACCAATGCTATTGGCAAGCAGGTCATAGCCAGAAACTTCTCGCCCCGGAACAAACCCTTGTAAAATTTCCATGAAGAGGCCGTAACCAATGAGTACCAAGCCAAGTATTATTTTGAATTTGGTGCTTTGCCCGCGCCATAAAACTAATGCGTTGAAGCTAAAAACAGCATACGCTATAAAATGCCCGAGCTTATCGTTGAGATGAATAGGCGTTGAATTTCTTGCACTTTTAAGTGAAAGATAAGTGATGCCCATCCAGACGGATATCAAAGAAATCAACCAAATTCGCTGCTTGAATTTATTCATATCCCAAGCGTTTTCCTTTGTCTGTGGCAGGCAAGCCGTTTGTCATCCAATCTGGAGCTGGCGCCTCTAGGAGGTAATGATCAAAGAATTGACGCATCCGAATCGATAAATCGTATTTGTTGGCAAGTTTGGTGAGGTTGTGGTCGTCGTCGTTGTAATTGAGCATCCAGCAGGGTTTGCCCAAGCGGCGCATGCCGTTATACAACTCAATACCTTGATACCATGGAACAGCGCCGTCTTTGTCATTGGCCATGATGAGTAGCGGCGTTTGAACCTTAGGTAAGTGAAACAAGGGTGAATTTTCTACGTATAAGTCCGGTCTTTCCCAAATCGTATGCCCAATTCTGCTTTGGGTGCTTTCGTATTGGAACTGACGGTTGAGTCCGCTGCCCCAACGAATACCTCCGTAGGCCGAAAACATATTCCCGACCGGTGCGCCAGCCATTGCCGCTGCAAAGCGGGTGGTCATGGTAATGAGCATCGCACTTTGGTAACCTCCCCAACTTTGGCCTTGTAGCCCCATGCGTTTCTCATCGATAGGAAAATTTTTGATGAGGTGATCAGCTGCGCTCATGATGCTGTTGTATGCGCCCTGTGCAGGTTTACCCGGTTGATAGCGGATATCCGGAATAAAAACGAGGTAACCGCCACTCGCATATTCCGTCGGATTGATAATGCTTGCCGAAGGTTTGGGTGCCTGGTAATTGTGGAGGTTATCTGAGTTGAGTTCGTAGTAGTAAAAAAGCAAGGGATATTTTTTACTCGGGTCGTAGTTCTCGGGTTTGTAGAGTAAGCCTTCTAGCTCCTGACCATCGTAGGCTTCCCACTTAATGGTTTCTACAGTGGCCCAATTGTATTGGCTTTGCTGTGGGTTTGCAACGGATATCTGCAAGCCATTATCAAAGCCGCCGGAGACAAAGAACAGATCGGGGTAGGTGCGCACATCCATTTTTCGCAAGAGAAATTGAGGGCTATTTTCTGCTTTTGCCAGTCCTGAAATTCGCTGTGCGTATTCCGCTTTGAGTTGTAGTGTATTGTTTTCAAAGAAATAAAGCAATTCGTTCTTATTGCTTTTGCGCAGGCCAATGAAATAACCTTCTTCCAAGTTGACCCATGCAGAGTCTGAAAAATACGGCGTGTATCGCAGTGCAATTTTCTCCTTGGTAGCCACTTCGTTGGAAAGACTGACGAGCTTTTTCGAAATAGCGTCGAAAGCCCAAATATCGTATTCAGACTGAAAATAGACTTCTTTTCCTTCTTTAGAATAACCGATAAACCCAACCGGACCTGCCGCCATTGGTTGTCCATTGAGGTCTTCTTCCCACTTGATATCTTTGCGACCGCAATTCATACAAATGCGACTTTCTTTGTCAATTTCAAGTAGCATCCATTGTTGTTTCTCGGAAACGAAATATGTAAAATATCGGCCGTCGGCACAGAGCTCACCTGTATATCCAAGCCCTTTACCTAATAATTTAGTCTGCCCTGTGCTTAAATCTATGCGGTAGTAATCTGTTTTGGATGGCGCTTCCCATTGTGCTTCAATAGCGTAGGGCTTGGTATTTCTGGCCAATAAAAATGGAGCAGCCTGACGCAAGTCAATGTCTACCTTGAGTGTGTCGTTTTCTAATTGTGTAAGCCGGTCATTGCGTAAATCATAGACATAAAGATTTCCTCGTTTGATTTCTTGTTCTTTTTGCAAGAGTTGTTGGGGCTGTATTTTCAGGTCTTGATAATGCCAAATATCGATATTGACTTTTTCTCTTTCAAGTCGGGTGTCTTTCTGAAAAGCAACACATTCTCGAACACCAAAATACAAATAGCGACTGTCATTACTGAATTGCGGTTTTCTACCTGTTGCTACTTGCTGAAAGAGGTCTTTGGGGCTTTTTTCAAAATCCGTGGAGTCGCCGAAGTCTAGTTGCTTGAGTGCTTGAAGGTCAAATAGGGTGAGGTGAAAATTTTTAACAGCCGCCGTATCTGGGCTATATAAAAAAGCCAAGTTTTGACCGTTGGCGCTCCAGGAGAGTTCAGAAACTGCGGGCTGCGCTTCAAATTCTTTGAGCAAGACGAGGTCTTTCGTTTGGTAAATGCGCACTTGCAGGGAATCTAGCTTGACTTTTCTTTGCTTGATAACCGCAATTTTTGATCCGTCGGGGCTTAAAGAAAATGTAGTGATGCTATCTAAAAAAGGAAAGGTTTGTTCACCAGCAGTATAGACGACTAAGCGATTTCCGTCGGTTTTGAAAGGATTTATTTTTGGCGTTTCGGGTTTCTTCCAAAAACACAGCTTTTCAAATTTTTTAGGTGTAGGTGCTTCTACTTTTTTAGGAGTGACTTCTTGTAAAAATGCCAGCACAGGGGCCTCTTCGGCTAACTGAACTAGCTTGATTTTAGGGAATTTATAAATCGTGTCTTGTGCTAAATGCAAGATGAACAACGAATCTTTGTCCCATTTCTTTTTGTCGACTTTATTGAGTTCCTGTTTGCGCAGTGAATCGTAATCTGGGCTCATTTTCCAGGCTATGAAAGATTCGTCTGAAGAAATGAGTGCGCTGTTTGCCCTAAAAATAGAATCGTGCTTTTGGGTCTGAGGAAAATACAAATGGAGTACCGGATTGCCTTTCAGTACGGTTAATTCATAACTGATAATTTTACCATTGCTCGAAATTTGTTCTTTTTCGAGGCGTTTCCAGGTGTCGTAGGCTTTGAAGTCGAGGGCTGGTTTTTGCGAATAAAGCACGTGCACGCAGCACATCAATGTCACTAAAAGGATGTATTTCATTTTTTTGCTTTGTAAAAGGAAACTAAATAAACACCAGTAAAAATAAACAACATATACAGTATGCGTTCAGAGGTTATAGTGTGGGTGTAGTCGGCGGCCCAACCAAGTGCGGCAAATAAGACAGCAAAAAACATCACCATCACGGGTTGGGTATAGATATAAGCGGCAGAAACCGTTGCACTTACATACTTGAGCCCAAAAATAGTGAGTAGGTAGGTCAGAAACGTTACCCCGATAATGACATAACTGATCTTGAGCCAAGCGGTGAAAGGAATTTGAGCGAAGTTTGCGTTTGTAAGATTGGTCCAGGTAGGAGGGAAGAGCAATAATAAAATGAGCCCTAGCGTGAATACATATGTAATTACTTGAATGGGGCTGTATTTAAGTAAAAGAGGTTTCGACAACACGAGGTATAATGCGTAGCTAAGTGCATTGATAAGTAGAAAAAGATCGCCGAGTGTAGAAGCGCCGGGCAGCTTTCCTGAGCTCAAGGTGAGCAAAATAGCACCAACTGCACCTATTACAACCCCCGTAGATTTATGTGCCGTGAGTTTTTCTTTGGAGAGGAACATCGCTAGCACCACCACCATGATCGGGTTGAGGGCCATAATGATGCCAGCATTCAGGGCAGAAGAGAGGTTGAGTCCGTGAAAAAAGAACAATTGATTGACCGCTACGCCGAATAAGCCTGCAGCGCCAAAACGCCAATAATCTTGGCGATCGACAGGTTTTCTTTTTTGACTCAGCAACAGGAGCCAGAACAGGAAAACCGCACCGCTCACCCGAAGTAAAATAAAAGTATTGGGGTCGAGGTAGCGCGGCATCACGCCTTTGGCCAATACGTGGTTGGCACCATAAAGTACATTGACCAACAAAAGGGCGAGATGTGCTTTGAGAATTTGTGAGCGCGACATAAGGCAAAGGTAGTTATTCCGTATCTTTGTTACATGCACCTTTCTCACCTGCATTTAGTGAACTACAAGAACTACCCAGACCTCGAACTCGAGTTTGTTTCTGGGATCAACGGTATTGTAGGGCCGAATGGTGCAGGCAAGACCAACATCTTAGATGCTGTCTACTACCTGAGCATGTGCAAGAGTTACCTCAATGTCAATGACCGCCATAATTTGCGCTTCGACCAAAGTTTTTTTTCAATCGCTGGCCAATGGCAACTAGACCAAAAAGCTTGCGATGTCCAGGTGGCCTATAAAGCGGGTGTCAAGAAACAAGTCAAGTGGAACAAAAAGGCCTATGACAAACTCACCGCTCATATCGGCAAGTTGCCTGTTGTGTTTATTTCTCCTTACGATGGAGACCTCATTGCAGAGGGCTCAGATCTGCGCCGCAAATGGATGGACGGCATTTTGTCGCAGCTAGACAAAACCTATCTCGAAGAAATTCAGCGCTATGCACGTTTACTAGAACAGCGCCATGCCGTATTGCGCAATATGCACGAACACCGCCTTTTTGACCCCGACGCAATCGAAGTCTGGGATGCCCAACTTGTGCCAAGCGCCAATTATATTCACGCCCAACGCAGCGCATTTCTAACCGAATTTATACCTGTTTTTAAGCGCTTTTACCAAGAAATTGGTCAAAATGCAGAAGACGTCGACATCACATATCGCTCGCAGCTCACAGGGCAATCCTTTGCCGACCTGCTGCAGGCTTCTGCTAAGAAAGATGCGCTCACGCAATATACCAATGTCGGCATCCACAAAGATGACCTTTTGTTTACCATCAAAGGCCACCCCGTCAAGAAATTTGGCTCTCAGGGCCAGCAAAAATCATTCATCATTGCGTTGCGTTTATCGCAATTCGATTGGCTCAAGCAACACAAGGGTCAAAAACCAGTATTGCTCCTCGACGACATCTTCGACAAGCTAGACAACGAACGCGTCGCTCGCCTAATCGCACTCGTGAGCGCCGACTACTTTGGTCAGGTGCTCATTACCGACACCGACCCCGCTCGCATGCAAGCACTATTTGCCCAATTACCTGGCAAGACCCAACTGTTTCAAATCACTGATCAACAAGCCACTGCCTTATGAATCCAGATAATAAAAGGGAGCAAGAAGAAAAGCCGTTATCAATGCTCGTGACCAGCATCATGAAAGCCTATGGCTTGCAAGATAAAATGAAATCCTACGATCTCATTGCGGCTTGGCCAGAACTCATGGGGCCTGCCGTAGCGCAGCGTACCACCGACATTCGCATCGAGAACAATACGCTTTACCTCAAAATAGATTCTAGTGTCATGCGAGACGAACTCTTTCATGGCAAGCAAATCATCATTGCTCGCTGCAATCAGTTTGCCGGAGAAGAACTGATCCGCGATATTTGGTTCAGTTAGTGCTTACTTTGCTTCGCTCTTGGGCACGCTAAGTTTTTGTAAATTTGTTATTCATTATACATTCATCATATGTCAAACGCATTTTTTAAGGCCCCAATCGCCGTCAATGAGCCAGTCAAATCTTACGCCTCAGGTTCGCCAGAGCGCCAATCTTTGCTCGCCAAATACAACGAATTCAAAGACCGCAGTCCAATAGACGTCCCGATGTATATCGGCTCGCAAAAGGTAACCACCTCAAATAAAAAAGCACTCACCATGCCCCATGATCATCAACACGTCTTGGGTTATTTCAATCAAGGTGATGCCTCTCATGTCACTGCGGCAATTGACGCCGCTTTGGCAGCAAAGTCTGCTTGGGCTGCGCTCCCATGGCAAGATCGTGCCGCTGTTTTCTTGCGCGCTGCCGATCTGCTCGCGGGCCCTTTCCGCGACCGCATGAACGCCGCAACTATGCTCGCACAGTCTAAAAATGTATTTCAAGCAGAAATCGATGCCGCTTGTGAGCTCATCGACTTCTTTCGCTTCAATGTCCAATACATGACTCAAATTTACAGCGAGCAGCCAGAATCTCTTCCGGGCATGTGGAATCGCTTAGAGTATCGTCCGTTAGAGGGTTTTGTATTCGCTTTGACGCCTTTCAATTTTACGTCAATTGCAGCCAACCTTTGCGCCGCTCCTGCCATGATGGGTAACGTTGTGGTTTGGAAACCTGCCGATAGCCAAATATATTCTGCCCAAGTCATTATGGAACTTTTTGAAGCTGCAGGTTTGCCAGCGGGCGTTATCAATATGGTTACCGTAGATGGCCCTGAGGCAGGTAAAGTTATTTTTGCCCACAAAGAATTTGCAGGCCTTCATTTTACAGGTTCCACTGGTGTTTTTCGCCAACTCTGGAAAGACATCGCTAACAACATTGAAAACTACCGTTCGTATCCGCGCATCGTCGGCGAAACTGGCGGTAAAGATTTTGTAATGGTTCACAATAGTGCCAACGCAGCAGAAGTTGCTACTGCACTTGCCCGTGGTGCCTTTGAATTCCAAGGTCAAAAATGTTCGGCTGCCTCGCGCGCCTATATTCCTGAAAGCTTGTGGCCAGCGGTAAAAGAAATTTTAGTCGCACAAGTGAATTCATTCAAACAGGGCAGCCCGGCAGATACCTCTAACTTTGTAAATGCGGTGATCGATGCCCGTGCCTTTGATAAAATTGCTGCTTACATCGATTTCGTCAAGGCGCAACCAGATGCTGAAATCATCACCGGCGGTACCTACGACAAATCTGTGGGTTACTATATCGCTCCCACTACTGTTGTTACTACCAATCCGAAATTCCGAACAATGGTAGAAGAAATTTTTGGCCCGGTATTGACCATCTACGTTTACCCTGATGCCCAGTATGCAGCCACCCTAGATTTAGTCGATCAAACTTCTGAGTATGCACTCACAGGTTCAATCATTGCCACTGATCGCTACGCTATCCAGCTGGCCAATGAGAAACTCATGAATGCTGCGGGTAACTTTTATATCAACGATAAACCAACCGGAGCTGTGGTTGGCCAGCAACCTTTTGGTGGTGCACGCGGTTCAGGCACCAACGACAAAGCGGGTGCCGCCATGAACCTCCTTCGCTGGACTTCTGCCCGCACCATCAAAGAAACGTTTGTTCCGCCTGCAGATTACCGTTATCCGTTTTTAGGTTAAGTGATGCGTATAATTGTAGTTGGCCTCTTTCTTTTGATTTTAAGTGCTAGCGCTCATGCGCAGTGGCGCTGGTATCTCCAGGCAGAAGTCGGTGCCAACAAACAAGAATTACAACAAGCATCTTCACTGGCGCAACAACCCTTTGATCCAACTGCATTTTGGCGTGCCACAGCTGGTGGTGAAGTCCAATTTGGCTACACTTTTTTTAAGGTTTTCACGGCGTATAGCGGCTTGGGATACGGGCATCAAAATTTGGCTTATCAAAGCACTGAGTGGGCTACAGACCAATCTGGCGCACCTTTTTTATTGCTATGCAACAAAACAGCCACTGGCGAATTACTTACTTTGCCTTTGGGTCTTGAATTAAAAGTTTTAAGTGTGCATCTTGGCGGAGGCATGCAATACCGCTACCGAGTCAAAGGAGAAATGCAGAAAGATTTTTATTCGTTTTACCCAGGAGCAATCGGTACTACGCTGCTCTCTACAGAAGTTGGTGAAAACACCCAGGCCAAACTCGATATGGGTTATTTTGCATATTTGCAATGGAACCCGACCAAAAGAATTGGCTTGAGAGCGAGTGCTTACCGCGGTTTTCGGGACCTAAGTAATGGCGTTGAGGTCGGTGCCTACAACGAATGGCAGCAGCTTTTCAATCAAGAATCTTTTTCTATCAAAAATTTACAGTTCAATTTAGGCTTAAATATTCGCCTATCTGAATAAAAACGAGCAAGCATGAGAAAGCACATCATTTCCGTATTTCTTGCTTTGTTTTTTCTGTTGAGCAGCTCCTTTTGCCTTCCTAAAACGGACGCTCATTATTCGTCGACCTATGACCTCAAAGTGGTAGTGACCGGAATAACGAATAGCAAAGGTCTCGTTGAATTTGCGCTCTACAAAAACGCCTCTGTTTTTACACAAGCGGGCAAAACGCATCGCTTAAATAGAGAAGAAGCTCAAAAAGGTACGATGAGCAGCAGCTTTAAAGGGCTCGAGCCGGGTAAATATGCGTTGGTCGTGTACCACGACGAAAACCACAATAAAATTTGCGACAAGAACTTTTTTGGGATTCCGACTGAGGCTTACGCTTTTTCAAATAATGTCAGGCCAAAACTGAGTGTACCAAGTTTTGAGGAATGTGCCATTCGCGTACAGCAAGACCGCAGTATCGAAATCAAAATGGTGTACTAACACTTTACTTTAACTCCAATAGTTGACTGACGAGTTTTTCCACCTGAATGAGCAGTGGTTGTCCGTCATTTTGGATTTGAAATGGGGTGAGGCTCCGCTTTTGATCGTCGGGCCATTGGTTGTCTATTCTTTGGAGAATGGCTGCTCTTTGCAGGCCATCGCGTTGTTGTACGCGCTGAATGCGCAATTCTATCGGAGCGGTAACAAGAACAGTCGCGTCAAATTGCAGATAAGCACCCGTTTCAAATAAAATCGCGGCCTCATTGAAAACGAGCGGCGCTTTTTGTTGGCTAGCCCATTCTTGAAAAGATGCCCGCACCAAAGGGTGAACTATCGCCGCAATGTGCGACTTAACTTCAGGATTATTGAAAATATGTTCAGCGAGCACTTCTTTCTGAAATTGCCCATCGCGATAAACTTCTTCGCCTAAAATGTTTTGAAGTTCTTGTTTAAGTGCGTCATTGGTCTGGTAGAGCGATTTTGCTGCGTCATCTGAATAAAAAACGGGATAGCCCATCTTTTCTAAAATAGTAGCCACGGTGCTTTTTCCCGATCCGATTCCTCCGCTGAGCCCAATCTGTAACATGTCCCGAAATTAGGAAAAGAAAGTTGTAAATTTGCAGCATGCCGCAAAAAGAATGGTTCGCCACTTGGTTCGATTCTCCTTACTATCATTTGTTGTATCAGCACCGCGATGACAACGAAGCAAAATCATTTATACAACATTTGGTCGCTCAGCTCGATTTTGCTTCCGATGCTCATGTGCTCGATCTCGCTTGCGGAAAAGGCAGGCATTCCATTACCCTGGCACAAATGGGTTATTCAGTTGTTGGTGCCGACCTCGCTCCAAACAGCATTGCAGCTGCCGAAGTAGCGCGCCTAGAGTTAGGCCTTGAGCAGCTCAAATTTGTCGTTCACGACATGCGTAAACCTCTAGTCGGCGACACTTTTTCTGGGGTTTTTAATTTATTCACCAGCTTTGGTTACTTCGATTCGCTAAATGATAATGAGGCAGTTTGTAAGTCCATCGCAGCGATGCTAGAGACAAATGGCTTGTTGGTCATAGATTTTTTAAACGCTCAAAAGGTCTGTGCTCATTTAAAAGAAACTGAATATATTGAACGTGAAGGGGTAGGTTTTCAGATCAAACGCTGGCATACCGACACCCATATTTACAAACAAATAGAAGTGATTGAACTTGCGAGCCAGCAATCAAAAGGGATTTTTACTGAGCGCGTTCAGGCCTTGTCTTATCATGATTTTAGCGAACTTCTCTCGCCTTATTTTGACCTCATTGAAACCTACGGATCTTATCAACTATCGCCATTTGATGTGCATTCCAGCGATCGCCTTATTCTCATTGCTAAAAAGAAACCATGAATTTTTATATCGTTGAGCTCCTTTTAATTGCTTCAGTTGTTTTGGGTGGTGGTATTGTGAGTTACCTTAATGCGACCAACAAGAACCAATATATCAAATTGGCGCTTGCATTTAGTGGCGGATTTTTATTGGCAGTTATTTTTCAGCATTTATTGCCTGAGCTCTACGGTGCGCATCACGGTCATGCGCATCATGCACAGGAGACCATACCGGTATTTAAAGTAGGCGTTTTTATTTTATTGGGCTTTTTAGTACAGCTGGTATTGGAATACTTTTCCGGTGGCATTGAGCACGGCCATGTGCATGTTCACAAAGGGCAAGCAATGCCTTGGGCTTTGTTTATTTCGCTATCGGTTCACTCCATAATAGAAGGAATCCCGCTTGGGAATATGCTGCAGATTGGCATTGATCCTGAACATTCGGTGCCATTTAACGGAAGTTTTTTGTGGGGGATCATCTTTCATCAGATCCCGGTAGCAATTGCCCTCATGACATTGTTAATGGCGACAAGACTCAAGCGCAGCAGTGCGTGGCTTATTCTGTTGGCCTTTGGACTCATGACGCCAATTGGCGTATTGCTAGGTTTGGGGATCACGACCCAAGAGTTGGGAATGAATGTGCAACTCATTTTGGCGGTTGTGGTTGGGATGTTTTTACACATCTCAACCACAATTATCTTTGAGACCACCGAAAATCATAAATTTAACCTACTGAAATTGCTCAGTATTTTGGTCGGAAGCGGCTTGGCGTTAGGCGTATTTTAAGCGCTTCAACTTAGAAAGGCAGGTCGTCGTCGTCTTCTGAACTAGCACCCACACCAGGAAGAGGAGCAGAGCCCATGTCCATGGCTGATGGCCCACTGCTAGGAATACCTGACCCTTGGCTTTGCCCTTGTTTTTCGATGCGCCATGCTTCAATGGTATTGAAGTACTTGACCTCACCTTGTGGGCTTGTCCATTCGCGTCCTCTTAAGTTAAAAGAAACCTCTACGTTGTCATTTGCTTGAAATTGGTCGAGCAATGTGCATTTGTCTTGGGTAGCTTGAAAGAGAATATCTTGAGGATACATTGAAGTTGTGTCGGTAACGACAAACTCGCGTTTTTGAAATTTGTCTGAGATGCGTTGGGTGTCTTGGATGACTTTAATAGTGCCGGTAAATTTAAACATGGACTTGTTGTTAGTTATTAAAAGATAAAAGGGTGAGCCAGGCTTCTTCGAGCAGGTTCTGAGCGAGTAAGTCATGTGCTTGCTGATGCAAAGCTTGCTCTAGGGCAGAAGCATCGTGCTCGAGTTCAAGAAAAAGCGTGGAAAGTTCGAGTAATTTGTATTCGTTGACATCGGTCTCGTTGGGAAGTTGTTCGATGCCCGCCAGTTGCCCGAGGTCATTGGCGCTCAGGATTTGGCTGTTTTTGATGTCTTGAGGAAGGGCGTCATAGCCAATTCCACAGGTGGTGATGGGTTTTTTGATTTCAAACATAGAGGTGGTGTTGGCTCTGCAATACCAGTCGCCGCCCATGCGGGCAACTAAATCTATTTTGTGTTGGTCAATGAGGCCTTGCTCATTGAGTAAGTCTTCTTGAATATGCAGCTGCACTACCTCGCAGATGATGAGGTTACCTGCTCCTCCTTCTTGACCGAGTTCAATGATTTGATTGATTTTACATTCAAATTGAACGGGTGCCTCTGCCACGCGAAATGGCGCTACTTTTTCTGAGGCGAGTGGCGTAAAGCCCGCTTTGATAAATTCATCGATCTCTGGCGCATAGGGTGAACTTGCCAAACTCATTTGCTGCACCATGTTGTAATTGACAACATTGATCACTACCTCAGGTCGAATTTTGGCATTATTGAAGGTGTCTTTGCTCTGGCCGGTTCTGCCAGAACGAGCAGGTGAAAAGACGAGAATAGGAGGATTCGCACTAAAAACATTGAAAAAACTGAAAGGCGCTAAATTGGCGTGGCCTTCTTGGTCTAAGGTAGAGGCAAAGGCAATGGGGCGTGGGCCAATGGCACCGAGCAAAAGTTGGTGCAAACGCTGAACAGTGAGGTCTTTGGGATCGAGGCTAAGCATACAGATTCAAAGTTAGCCAAAATTCGTAAATTGGCGTTGTGAAATTACGTACATCGCTCTGTTGTTTTTTACTTCTTTTTTGCGTTCAGGCTTTGGCGCAAAATAAACGCAATTCCAACGGCGAACGTCATGGTAAATGGGTTTACACAGGCAAAGATTTCCCCAAAAAAAATATCCCGAAAACCCAAAAGGTGGAAGAAGGATATTACGTGAACGGCCGCAAAGAAGGAACCTGGATCAAATACTTTGCCGACGGGGGTGTGCAGTTAAAGGGAACTTATAACAATAACCGTCCTGAGGGTACCTATACCCGTTATTACAACAATGGTAAAATTGCCGAACAAGGAGAGTTTCGCGCCAATGGCTACAAAGGTTTACTTGTAAGGTATCACGAAAACGGACAGCTTGCATACCGTGCTAATTTCAACAACCAGGGTCAAGAAAGTGGCAAGGTTAGTTATTACCACCCTAATGGTAAATTGGCCTTGAGCTATACCGTCAAAAACGGACAAGTTCAAGGGCAAGTGGCGCGCTACAACACCAATGGTCAATTGCTGAATTCGTTTGAGGTGTCTGTCGATGGCGAAGTAGGCAAACTGCAGAAAGCAACTGCACAAGAGCGTGTAGCTGCAGTTAAACCAGTACCTGCAGCGAATTCAAATGCCTACCCTCCGAGGCTGTCAAACCCCAAAACCAAAGGATTGCGTTTTGTTCCGAACGGATACAACAAAGTTTTCAATGACAACGACGAAATCTGGATGGATGGCGAGTTTAAAAACGGTCAACTCTACGATGGAAAGGTCTACGACTACGACCAAGATGGGATCTTACAAAAGGTCCGAATTTATAAATTGGGCAAGTATCATTCCGACGGGCAGCTCTAATCTGAAGCTTTTACTTAATTTTACCCCCAAATTAATGACATGAAAGCATATGTTTTTCCTGGGCAAGGCGCCCAATTTTCAGGAATGGGTAAAGATCTTTACGAGCAATCAGAACTTGCCCGCTCTTTATTTGCAAAAGCAAACGAGATTCTTGGATTCGACATCCAAAGTATCATGTTTGAAGGTTCAGACGAGGCCTTGAAGCAAACCAACGTAACTCAACCAGCGATTTTCTTACATAGTACCATCTTAGCTGCTTGCCTTGGCGACAGCTTTCAGCCAGATATGGTTGCCGGCCACTCACTTGGAGAGTTTTCGGCTTTAGTTGCCAACAAGACCTTATCATTTGAAGATGGTCTGCGTTTGGTTGCCAAGCGCGCAGCAGCCATGCAAAAAGCTTGTGAATTGGTACCGAGTACAATGGCCGCAATTCTCGGTCTAGAAGACGAAGTGGTAGAGCGCATTTGTTCTGAAATTGATGGAGTAGTGGTTGCCGCAAACTACAATTGTCCGGGGCAACTCGTCATTTCCGGCAGTATTGCCGCCATTGAAGAAGCTTGTGCCAAATTGAGTGAGGCGGGCGCTAAACGCGCGTTGGTCTTGCAGGTAGGTGGTGCGTTTCACTCCCCACTCATGGAGCCTGCACGCGAAGAACTCGCAGCAGCTATAGAGGCTACCCACTTCGCTCAACCTATTTGTCCTGTTTATCAAAATGTCAATGCGCAAGCCGTAACTGATCCAGCCGAAATCAAAGCCAACTTGGTCACACAACTTACGGGTGCCGTTCGCTGGACCCAGATCATGCAAAATATGCTCACTGATGGTTGTTCTGAAGTAATTGAAGTTGGTCCAGGGAAAGTGTTGCAAGGGCTTTTCAAGAAAGTTGACCGCGAAATCCCAACGAGTAGCGCAAGTATTTAAAGTGTTTTTGTGGAATAATTAAGTTGATGGCATCTTTCTAGAAAACATGCTTATGAAAAACTTAATGATGGTGTGGATGCTCTTGACAGCAGCAAGCACAGTTGCACAATCTGGTACTGGTGATGTAATTGGTACTTTCATTGACTTCAATACCCAACAACCAGTGGTTGGCGCAAAAGCCATGATCCGCGAAAATGGACGTGTTTATTTAGCGCTCTCCAATGACGAAGGTCGCTTTCGTATTGTTGGCGTTCCAGCCGGAACTTACCAGCTTATTGGGTGCTTTCAAAAAGATACCACCGCTAAGGTTACTGTAGATGTGCCTGTAGAGGCCTATGGAAATGCTGGTATCGTTTATTTTCAGAGCAAAACCCAAGAAACCAAAGCGGTGCGCGTAGGCGGTGGCCGTTATGAGCAGGCGCGTATACGCATTGGAGAAACACCTGTGACCACCTTAACCGCCAAAGAAATCAAGAACCGCCCTGATAAATTCAGTGTTGTTGATATGGTTGCGAATTCCAATTCGGATGTGAAAAAAGACGAAGATGGTGGGCTCATGTTTCGCGGGGCTCGCAAAGGCGACATGATTTATGTGCTAGACGGCATCAAGTCCAATGAAGTATTCAACGTACCTAGTTGCGCAATTGGCCGTGTAACAGTCTACACCGGAGGCCTGCCTGCTAAATACGGCGATACACTTGGTGGCGCTGTTATATTAGAAACCAAAAGTTACTTTGATCTTTACCGCGAATGGGAAATCAATCAGCCTGAGTAAGTTCAGGTGCCTTCTCATAGGAAATCTCCCAAAGAAAGAGCCCCTGAGCGGGTACAGATACATATGCCTCCGAACGGTCTTGAGCAGCAATAATGCTCGGCAGTTCGGAGGCTTTTATTTTACCTAAACCGACCTCAACGAGCGTCCCGACAATTGCCCGTACCATGTTGCGCAAAAAGCGGTTGGCACTAATTTCAAAATAAAAGCCATTTGCTGTGGCAAACCATTCGGCCGCAAACACTTCGCAGATGTTGGTTTTAACGTCTGTGTGTGCTTTTGCAAAAGAGGCAAAATCTTGTTTGCCAATTAGATACCGAGCAGCACGGTTCATTTCTTCGATTTCTAAGGGGCTTTCAAGGTACCAGCTTTCATGGCGTGCAAAAGGATTTTTACGCTGATGGATAAAATAACGGTAAGTTCTTTTGCTGGCGTCAAAGCGTGCATGTAAGTCTGGAGTCACTTCCCATGCCTTTTTGAAAGCTACGTCGGGGGCAGTCATGCGATTGAGCTTGAATACAAGTTGTTGGGGATCCCAAGTTTGGGGCAGGTCGGTGTGTAAAAAATAGTGCTGCGCATGTACGCCTGCGTCAGTGCGTCCGCAGCCTACAACTTCTACATGACGATTCCCGTGTAGTTTCGACAAAGCGCTTTCGATTTCTTGCTGCACGCTTCTTGCGTTGGGTTGAATTTGCCAACCATGATAGCCTGCGCCGTCGTAGGAAAGTGAAATGAAATAGCGTGGCAAAGGTCTATTTTTCTGCTGTTTGTAGAATGCCAATAGGCACTTCAAATAAGTTGTAGCTAAAAAGCCCTTCTATTTCACTGACGCTCGCCCAGATGATTTTCTGAAGGTCAGCTGAAATTTGAAGATGGGTGTCGTCTAGGGTGGTGTTGAGCGAAGCGCCTAAATTTTTGGGTGCCGACCATTCTGCACCTTCTCGTTTACAAACAAAGAGGTCATAGCCGCCCATGCCTGGATGCCCATCAGAGGCAAAAAATAAATATTGTCCGTCTGGCGTTACGTAGGGCGTGGTTTCACGTCCTTCTGTATTGATATTGCGCCCGAGGACTTGAACTTCAGGCTGCCAAATGCCGTTGATTTTTTTAGCGACATAGATTTCTGTTGCGTATTTTTCCGCTTGGCGGTCAGAGACAAAATAAAGCTCTTCAACATAGGTGAATTCATCGATCCAAAGGGTATCGGTTTTGCTCGGTGAACCTTCAAAAAAGCTGGTATTGAGTCCTGGGATATCTGCAATGATGCGTTTGTCGTCCCAGGTGCCTGGTGTTTCGGTACTTAGTTCAAAAATATCTGAACCTTGCGTGCTGGCCTCTTTGGAGGCGGTAGTATTGAGTGTACCTAGCGCCATTAGGCCATCTTTGGATACATAGGAAAGTGCATCAAATCCTTCGGTATTCAAAACATCATTATTGCTAAAGTTGCGCAGCCATTGTCCGTTATTTTCTGGGTCAATGCCCGCTTGGTAAATGTCTTCAAAAAAACGTTGGTCGTCTGGATTGAGGTTGGCGCCCATGGCGTCGGGGTTCCGTGTTGTGAAGTAGAGCGTTTGGTTGTCGGCTGAAAGAATTGGGCCGTATTCGTCGTATTTGGTGTTGAGCCCACCGCCGAGTAGCGTCCCTTGGAAGGAGATTCCTTTGCCCTGTTCGGCTACAAAATAAGCACATTGTTGCTGCAGTGCGGCAAAACCTAAAAGTTCAAAATCTTTTTCTTTTTTGAGCTTAGATTTGGCTTTGTCGATATGCGCTAAGGCAGCACTGGCATTTCCTAATGCGAGGTCAATTTGGGCTGCTAATAGCAAATGATCGGTGGTGGCTGCCGTACCAAAAATTTTCAGGGCTTGGTCGCTGTGTTCTTTGGCATAGTTGTATGAGCGCAGATCGAATTCGGTGGTAGCAAGCCAAAAAAAGGCATTGGCATTATTAGGATCGATAGCTACTGCTTGTTTGAGTAACATGTAGGCGTTGCTGCTTTGTCCTTCGTTGAATAAGGTAATGGCATTAGAGACAATCCGATTCGCTTTGAGCTGATCTTTTTTTGCAACTGTTTGAGAAAAACTCACTAATGGAAGGAGTAAAAAGAGGAGGAGTGCTTTCATATGCATATGGTATGGAATACAAAGTAAGTAAAACTATTAAAATCCATAACTTTGAATAAAGAATATATGTCGAAAATGCAGCGTTTATTGATTTTATCGTCCGCTTTTCTATTCCTGCTGGCTTGTTCAACACCAAAGCAAAAGCGTGCAAAAAAAGTCCGCAAATATGCTAATTGGGTTTCTCTCACCGATGGAATGGAATATCGAGAAATAAATGCACCTGTCAAATCCTTTATTGGCGATTCGAAACTCTCTATTTTGCGCATGGATCCATCCAAGTTTCGCTTTGATTTATTTGCAGCAAGCCAATACGACTCCAAACCAAAAGACCTACACACTTGGGCTAAGTCCTTTGATCTTATGGTGGCATTTAATTCGGGAATGTACAGCCTAGAAAAACCATTGCAAAGTCGCGCTTATTTAAAAACGGGCAAGCATGTAAACAATGGCAAGTTACTCGAAGACTTTAATCTCATGCTGGCGCTTGGCCCCAAACCACATACCAATTGCTCCAATATCGAAGTTCTCGATCTCACTTGCGCTGATTGGGAAAAAGAGCAACAGAATTTCAATAGTTTTGCACAAGGGTTGCGCATGATCGACTGCAACGCAAAACCCATGAATTGGCAAAAAAACATTCAATCCTGCAGCATGTTGGTAGCTGCAGAAGACGAAAAGGGTTGGTTTTACTTGATTTTTACGCGTTCACCCTATACCCACAACCAAATGATCGCTTTCATGAAACAAATGCCAAATGGCTTGCACGATGCCATCTATTTGGAAGGCGGGCCAGAAACGAGCTTGCTTATTCACGTCAATGGTCACTACATCAAAAAAGTGGGTTCTTGGGTTTCAGATACCTGGGAAAGCGATGCCAACAAGCACTTTTGGCCCTTGCCGAATATTGTTGGGGTTAGAAAAAAATAGCAATTTCCATCTGAGCAAAAAAAACTGATAAATGTCATGTTTTTTGCTTTGTGTAACTCATAATTAATTTGTGTAAAGACAAGCATCTTTGTATTGTTCAACGGAACAATACTACTGGGTTTACACATTTAACTACCGTAACCTTACAATTGAGAGAGGATTCAATCAGAGCATGGGTTTAGTATCAATTTTTTCCTCTCAAAACAGTAGTAAAAGCCACCTTTCGGGGTGGCTTTTTTGTTTGTATTATTTATTGATGAGGTCTGGATACACGAGAATTTGCGCGCCTTTTTGTACTTGAAATGAATGCTGGCGCATAGACAGTGCTAATTTATTCGCGCTGATGCTGTGGTATTTTTGTAGCGTACCAAAAAGCAAAAGATCAAAAATCGGGCTGAACACTTGAGCGATGCGCTCGCCAAATCTTTTTTCTGATCGGGGTCCGATCAGTAGGGATGGTTGGTAAATGACGGTGCGATCAAAGTTTATCTTTAATAGGTCTTGTTCAATTTCACCTTTTAAACGGCTGTAAAAAATCTTAGACTGTATATCGGCACCAATTGCACTCACGAGATGAACTTCTTTCGCACCTGCGTTTTTGGCGGCCATGGCAGCAGCGAGTGTCATGCCGTAGTCTATAGCGCGGTAGCGTGTTTGATTGGGCGTTTTTTTGAGCGTGGTGCCTATGCAACAATACAAAGCGCTCACACCTTCAAAAGCTCCAGATTCTGGTTGAGAGAGGTCAGTTTGAAAAACTCGAACCTTCTGATGTGTTACAGCAATGGGGCGTCTGGTCAAGAGCCTGATTTCTGAAACTTGTGGATCTTGGATCAATTCATTCAAAAGGGCAGATCCAACAAGCCCTGTTGCACCAAGAATTACAACTGATTTTTGCATTTACAAAATTACTTATAATGTCGATAAAAAGATGTTATAATAATCCTACAAATTATTAATAGTAATGCTATTATTTTTGCGACAAATTACTTTTATGGATCTTGTTGATCGTTTTCAGATTCCTGTTCTTGAAGAAATTGCGGTGCGCAATCCGCAGTCAACACAGCTAGGTCAGCGGATTATTGAGGGCAGCATTTTTTTGATTGATGAATTGGGCTTCGAACAGTTTACTTTTAAGAAATTAGCCCTTTCGGTTGGCACTACTGAGGCTTCGGTTTACAGATATTTCTCGAGTAAGCAAAAGCTGCTTTTGTATTTAATCAATTGGTATTGGGGCAGACTCGAATGTCGTTTATTACTTCAAACACAAGGCGGCACCACAAGAGAACGCCTAGAAAAAGCACTTGAACTGGTTCTTGTATTACAGGCGAGCACCTTGTCATTTTCAAGTGAGAAACGATTGCAACGGATCGTTATTCACGAGGCCCCTAAAGTTTTTTTAACCAAAGCCGTTGATTCCGATCATCAGACAGGCTACCACAGTATATACACAGAGATTGTGCGATACATTTCAGACCTCATTCGCGTCTATCAACCTGCGTGTAAATACCCTGAAATGCTTGTCACTACTTTATTAGAGGGGAGTCATCAGCAGCGCTTTTTTAGTCAACATTTACCAGAAGTAACCAATGCATCCGAACAAGAGGATGCGGTTGCTGTTTTTTACAAACAATTATTTTTTAGCTATCTCGACCATGAACAAAGACGTAACTAAACCATTTCACCGTTTCTGGGCCATACTTAAACCCGACAGTAAAGATATCCGCGACATTTATTTATTCGCCATTGTTGGCGGTATTTTAAGTTTAGGCTTGCCGCTAGGCATACAAGCAATTATCAATTTTATCCAAGCTGGGAAGGTTAGTACTTCATGGTTTTTGCTCGTCGGGTTGGTCGTGTCTGCAATTGGCTTCACTGGCTACATGAACATTGCACAATTGCGCATTACAGAAAACTTGCAGCAACGCATATTTACCCGCTCAGCTTTAGAGTTTGCAACCCGTATTCCAAAAATTCAGCTGCGAGAGCTGTTATTGCGATACGCACCCGAATGGACCAACCGCTTTTTTGATACCCTGACCATACAAAAAGGCATCTCGAAGTTGCTGATAGATTTTACGGCAGCATCTCTACAAATTTTATTTGGTCTCATTCTACTCTCCTTCTACCATCCGTTCTTTATTATTTTTGGTTTTGCATTGCTTTTATTACTTGCATTTGTTTTTCGCATGACTGCAAGGCGCGGTTTTACGACGAGTTTAGATGAATCCAAATACAAATATAAAGTAGCCAACTGGCTGGAAGAAATTGCGCGCAATAGGCTCACATTCAAGCATCTAGGTAGTGAAGGCATTTTATTAAAACGTTCTGATGTTTATCTACAAGGCTACCTAAAGTCGCGCGATGCGCATTTCAAAGTTCTTGTTCAGCAATACATCTACTTAATTGGATTTAAAGTACTGATTGCACTGGCCTTACTGATCATAGGAGGTTTGCTCGTACTGAATCAACAAATGAATATCGGACAATTTGTCGCCGCTGAAATCATCATTGTTTTGGTACTCAATTCAGTTGAAAAATTAATAGTGAGCCTTGAAATGGTTTATGATGTCCTTACCGCAATTGAAAAAATAGGAGAAATCACAGACCTGCCTTTGGATACCCAAGAAGGGCTTGCGTTGCCGTCTGCTCCTGCATTGACAATAGAAATAGATCAGTTAGAATATCAAACAAGCTGGAGTACAGCTCCACTTTTGTCGAATTTGACGTGTCGTTTTGAGGCGGGTAAATTTTATCATATCCAAGATTTTAGGGGCAATCAAGCACAGGGCTTATTTTTAATGATCACGGCCATGGCATTGCCCAACAAAGGCCAGGTTAGAATCAATGGATTGCCCACTAGTAATCTCCAACCAGCGCAGCTTCGCTCTCTGATTGCAAGTTTGTCTCAACACGATCAATTGATATACGGCACAGTCCTCGAAAATATCGTCATGGGCCGATCCTTTCCGGTTGAGCAAGTTTTGGAAATGAGCGCTTCTATAGGTTTAGATAAACATGTTTTGTCCTTGACAGACGCTTATCAGACGGTCCTCAATCCGGAGTCTAATACACTAGATAGGCAGTTAATCACCTTGATTATTTTATGTAGGGCACTGATCTCCAATCCTGCGGCATTGCTATGGGATACACATACACATTATTTATCCATAGACGAGCTCCAATTGGTGCTGGATTACCTTCATAGAACTTTTAAGGGGACGGTTCTATTGGCCAGTATCCATGAATATAATTTATCGCAAATCCACGAAAAGTTGAACTTATGTTAAATATCTCACCGCAAAATCGCAACGAAGTAGAAGTGGATGGTCTTGTGGCAACAGAAATGTTGAACAAAGCCCCAAAAAAGTTGTTGCGCAATTCCATTTACGCTTTATTGATCATTGGTCTGATCATTCTTTTTTTGCCTTGGACTCAAAACATACGTTCCAACGGACAGGTGCTCACGCTGCGCCCCGAACAACGGCCTCAGACAATCAATGCCCTGATTGGAGGTCGCATCGAAAAATGGTTCGTGAAGGAAGGTGATTTAGTCAAGCAAGGCGATACCATAATGTTTATTTCAGAGATCAAAGAGGGTTATTTCGACCCTCAATTGGTCGGCCGGAGTGAGCAGCAGCTCAAGAGCAAAGAATTGAGTGTTGTTTCGTATAGCGATAAAGTTCAGTCCTTAGACAAGCGCATAGACGCCCTCATCGAGACGGGTAAATTAAAAGTACAACAAGCCCGAATCAAGGCCCAGCAAGCACAGCTCAAACTCAAGTCTGATAGCATTGAGAACCAAGCTGCAACTGCGAATTATCAAATCGCTAAAGACCAATACGAACGATTTGAAAAGCTATATAAAGAGGACCTCAAATCAAAAACAGAAGTAGAAACCAGAAAAGTAGCAATGCAGCGCGCGCAGGCCTCCATGATCAGCGCCCAGCAAAAATTATTGCAAAGCCGTAACGATATCATTGATGCCAAAGTAGAATTAAATGCAGTTGAAACAAAGTTTCAAGACGAAGTTTCTAAGGCTGAATCCGAAAAATTTACGGCGCTTTCAAGTATGTATGAAGCTGAAATCGATGTGAGTAAAATGCAAAGTCAAGTGGCCAATTACTCTATTCGAAACGGCATGTATTATATCCTTGCGCCACAAGACGGACGCATTGCCAAAACTTTGTCGAGTGGAATAGGCGAGACCATCAAACAAGGAGCCGCAATCGCTACAATCATGCCTACCAATTATGATCTTGCCGTGGAAATGTATGTGCGCCCTATGGACCTCCCTTTACTAGAAGTGGGGCAGCACGTGCGCATACAGTTTGATGGATGGCCGGCTATCGTTTTCTCAGGTTGGCCAAATACAAGTTATGGAACCTATGGAGGTACCGTTTTTGCCATAGATCAATTTGCCAATGAAAACGGAGAGTTTCGCGTGCTTGTAGCGCCAGATCGGAAAGAGAACAAATGGCCAGTTGCATTGCGCGTGGGTGGCGGAGCATATGCGATGCTCTTACTCAATGACGTGCCCATTTGGTACGAACTCTGGCGAAATGTCAATGGCTTCCCGCCAGACTACTATAAGGCGAAAGATCCAAAATCAATCAGCAAAAACAAGAAAAATGAAAAGTAAGCTCAGCGTTCTTGCCTTTAGTGTTTTAATCGTTTTTGGCCTTTGGTCCCAAGAATTGGTTATTCGCCCAGAAGCGTTTATGCTTCAGGTTTTGGAAGGTCATCCGTTGGCCAAACAAGCCAAGTTAATTCCCGAATTTGCCGAGACCTACGTCTTGAAAGCCCGTGGCGGTTTCGATCCCAAATTGAGCTATGATCTTTCTCAAAAGTATTATGGCGATAAAATGTACTACAGTCTATCTAATGCGCAGCTCAAAGTTCCTACTTGGTACGGCCTTAGTTTTCAAACAGGTCTAGACCAAAATCGCGGAACGTATCTAGACCCACAAGGGCTAACGCCTCAAAATGGGCTGTGGTATGGCGGCCTGAGTGCCAATTTAGGCAACGGCTTGCTCATTGACGAACGCCGTGCTGAACTCCAAAAAGCCAATGTTTATCAAAAAAGTAGCCAACTCGAACAACGGTTGGCTTTGAATGAACTCCTATTGGAAGCAGGCTACGCTTACTGGGATTGGTATTTGCAGTTTCATGCAGGTCAAATTTTGAGAGAAGCATTGCAGGTTGGTGCCGTTCGCTTAACGGCTATTCAGCGTATGGCTGAACTCGGAGATCGCCCTGTTATCGATACCGTTGAGGCCGCTATTCAATACCAAACAAGGGCTGCGGCGGTGGCAGATCAAGAAGCTAAACTTGCAGCTGCGGCTGCCTATTTGAATCGCTACCTTTGGAAAGCAGATGGCACGCCTCTAGAAATGAGCGCTAATGCACAACCCATTTTGGCTGATTCTCTTGCTTTTCAAGCACCGAGGCCAATTTATACCGGCCCAGTAGATTCCTTGGTTCAGCAACATCCTTATTTAGGAATCATAGACTACAAACTAGATGTATTAGCCATTGAAAAGCGATACAATCAAGAGCAACTCAAACCACAAGTGGAGTTGAAATATAATTTTCTAAATGAACCTATTCAATACAATCCCTTAGCCCAATTTTCAATCAATGACTATAAATGGGGAGTGTCTGCACAGATGCCTTTGTTTTTGCGCAAAGAGCGGGCCTCATTACAGCAGACCAAACTCAAAATGGAACAAACTACTTTTGAGCGCCAAGACCGTTCAGCTGAACTTACGGCCAAAATGTTAGCAGCTCGTACGGAATACATCAATGCGCGCAAGCAATTGAACATATTTACGGAAAATGCGACCAGCACGAAAAAACTGCTTGCTGCCGAACTCAATTTGTTTGATACGGGCGAGAGCTCGTTGTTTATGGTCAATATGCGCGAAAGCGCTGCATTTCAGGCCTCGCTCAAAGTAATCGAGTATCAAGCTAAATGTGAGCAGCTCTGGCTCAAATGGGAATTCCTTCAGGCTAGCTTAGTGAGATAATCCAGTAATAAAGCGGCATGCCGAACGCAATATTAAACGGGAATGTAAGCCCTAGGGCCATCGGTATATACAAGCCCGGATCGGCTTTTGGTGCTGCCAAACGCATGGCCGCGGGCACGGCAATATAAGATGCGCTTGCTGCCAATACGGCAAACACAAAACGATTAGAAATGTCGTCTGTGATGAATTGAGAAAGCCAAGCAACGACAATTCCGTTAAGGGCTGGCAACAGGATTGCAAAAGCAGCCAGCGCCCAGCCGTGTGTTTTAAAAGATTTAATGCGTCGGGCTGTTGTCATGCCCATTTCCAATAAGAAAAGCGCGAGAAATCCTTTGAAAATATCTGTTGTAAACGGAGCAATATCTGCTGCTTGTTTGCTATCTGATAGCAACCCAATGACTAAGCTTCCCATGATCATCAGAACACTGCCATTGGCCAGAGAGTGTCTGAGTAGTTCGCGCAGCGAAAAGTTGGTTTCGTTGTTCTCGTAGATCCGAAGTAGCAATACTCCAACAATAATTGCAGGAAATTCCATGAAGGCCATCACGGCTACCATGTGTCCATTAAACGGAAGGTTTTGCAGTTCCAAAAATGAGAGTGCTGCAACAAATGTAACTGCGCTCACCGAACCATATGCCGCCGCTATTGCTGCGGCATTCGATACACCTACACGTTTTTTGATGATAAAAAAACTATACAAAGGAATGCAAGCGGCAATAGCCATTCCGAAGAGTAAGGACCAATAAATTTCTGAAGTCCAGGCGCTATGCTGTAATTCCTGACCGCCTCTGAATCCGATTGAAAATAGCAAGTAAAGAGATATAAACTTGAACGATGACTCAGGGATTTCTAAGTCGCTTTTAATCAGAACGGCAACAATGCCGAGTAAAAAGAAAAGGATGGTTGGATTGCTCAGGTCGTGTGATAAAAAGGATAGATTCATTTTTGTTAATTATTGATAAAGTTCATGGATTACAATGCTGACAATATTGGGGGTCTTCAAGCATGCGGTCTGGTCTATTTTCTATTTGTTGGAAAGAACATTTTTGACAGTCAAATGCTACAAAAGCATAACTATCTGTCGGATTGCCACACCAACTGCAATTGAGGTGCCCACTGTAGTTTCTGATGGAAAAATCTGGGTGTTCGCAACGAGGGCATAAACGTTGCATTCTGTCAATGAGTTCTTGAGCGGCTTGAATAATGTTCTGTTGACGTTTTGGATTGAGATGCGCGCGCAAGTCTGTTGAAATAGACCATTCAGGATATTTCACCAAGAGTTCTGTTAGAGTGTCCCGATCTGTAATTCCCTTTTCAATAATTTGTTGATTCATAAAATTCTTGAACACCAAACCTTGAACGCCAAATTCAATGCGCTCTAGAAAAGATTCGAGTTTGTCCGTGTCTTGGTAGGTCAAGTGCTGATCACAAACATCTAGACTGATACTTTGACCGTAAATCTCAAGATCCTGATCTAAGTCGATATAGATCAATAATTCTTCGTTGATAGTTAAAAAAGGAATACTTGGATGCGGACCGAATGACCCTTCACTTGCCAGCCCTTGGCGTTGCTGAGCAAAATGCATTCCAGCAAGACATTTTTCTTTAACTGTTTGTTTGGGGCCCTCAATACGTGGTGTTTCGCCACAAAAAGTGCCGTAAGCATCGGTGTCAAAACCAATCGGTGTTACTAGCCTGACACCCATTGGTTCAAACAGCGGTTGTAAAAGTCTTTCTTTACGATGCTTGCTGCTGAGCAATAACTGAGATGGAAATGCTACCATTGATCTGTAATAAGGTATTTGGATCTAGAAGTTTAAGTTCTTGAATGAGCATTTTTTTCGTTTTTTGGAGTTCAGCGCATCTCTGTTCGGCATGAAGATCAGGTGAACCAAACATTTCTTGGTGTCTGAGTGTTTTTTGAGTGTGGTAGGCAATTTTTTGCTGAATGAGGTTGCACAATACTTCAAGAGCTTCATCGGGGTGGTACCTACTCTGAATTAATTCAATTTCATGTGTCATGGAAGAGATATTTTTTGCAAATTTGGCACATTATTTGCATAAACTAATATATAACAATAGAATATCAATCATAAATATATATTATGAACTACACGCTAAACCAACTTCGTATCTTTCTAAAGATTGTTCAAAAAGAGAGCATCACTAGAGCAGCTGAAGCGCTATTCTTAACCCAACCTGCGGTATCCATTCAATTAAAGAATTTTCAAGACCAATTTGACATACCCCTTACCGAAATAGTCAATAAAAAATTGTATGTAACCGACTTTGGCCGAGAAGTAGCAGCTGCAGCAGAAAAAATTCTCGAAGAGGTTTATGCCATTAATTATAAAACTTCACAATACAAGGGTCAACTCAGTGGCCGACTACGCATCAGTGTGGTCTCGACAGGGAAGTACATCATTCCGTACCTTTTGGCTGATTTCATGAAGGCGCATCCGGGCGTAGAGTTGGTTTTAGATGTTTCCAATCGCGCTAACGTAACCCTTAATTTGGAACGAAACGAAACCGATTTTTCTTTGGTATCAGTGCTGCCAGAACGTTTGAATCTCGAAGAAATTCCATGTATGAAAAATCAGCTCTTTCTCGTGGGTAAAGATGCACTGACACTCTCAAAAAAAGGTCCTTGGCATCAAGAGCTAGAGGAAATTACGTGGGTGAAGCGAGAAACAGGTTCGGCAACAAGAAAGGCACAAGATGAGTACTTAAATAGTCATCAAATACAAGTGCGCCGTCATATTGAACTCACTTCCAATGAAGCCGTAAAACAGGCGCTCATCGCCGGTTTAGGTTACTCCATTATGCCTTTGATTGGCATTCGAAACGAGCTGCAGTTAGGCCAACTTACGATTTCAAAACTACCAGATTTACCCCTTGAGTCTATGTGGCGTGTTGTTTGGCCAAAAGGCAAAAAGCATAGTGGAGTAGCGCAAGCGTTTAAAACCTACTTGGAGCAAAATATGGCTCGGATTGTGGAACAAAATTTTGGTTTCATCGATGGGCTCGCTGCTGTTCCAGAATCCATGAAGTAACAGATTTCATGAGTTGGGGGTCGAGGGTTTGCTCAAGGCTTGCATACTCTGCCAAGCTGCAGCTTTCACATTGTTGAAAGAGGTGATTGCCGCCTTCTAAAACGTAAAATGTACTTTTAGAAAGCGTGGTGGCACTCATGTTTTTTCTAAATCCTTCTTGATTCGAAAACGCGGGCACTTGAACATCCTTACTACCGTTGATGATCAAAAAGGGTAAGTCGAGGTTAGATAAATAACTCGCTGCCTCAAATGCCAAAAATTGTCGGGCCCAGTCGTTATTAAAAAATGCGTTCATTTGCACAATAAGATCTTCTTTCTCAGCCCCGTCTAACAACTTTTTAGGGATGCTATCCCATGCGGCATCTAGCCAGCTTTTGTATGCCTTTGCAAAATCATTTTTTGTTGTACTGAGTGCAATTCTCGCGCCTTCGATGTATAATCTTTGGTTCCAAAGACTTTCATTTTCTGTAAAGCCGCTCGCCTTTGGTATCAGATATTGTTGAGCAATGAGCACCTCCTTGCCGCTTGTGCCAACAGAAGCCGCTTCAATAATACCCGCAATGTCTTTCGTTTGAACGGATGCACGCAAGGCGGTCATGCCACCTTCTGAATGTCCGTAAACAAAAATGAGCGCTTTGGGATATTCCTTTTTGAAATACCGAATAATGGCTACTAAATCATTTGCAAAATCAACCTGGGTGGCGCTTTCAAATTTACCGGTGCTTTTTCCAATGCCGCGGTCATCATAGCGGTAAGAGGCAATGCCGTTTCTACCTAAGTGATCGGCTAAGACCCAAAAAGGCTTGTGGCCTAAGATTTCACAGTTGCGGTCCTGAGCGCCAGAGCCCGACACCATAATAACCAGTGGAAATGCACTCGCTTTCTCTAATTCAGGCAAGATGAAACTTCCAGCAATTTTTATTTTTTTGGCTGTGGTGATCTCGATGTCTTGTTCAAGATAAGGAAACGGCGCTTTTGGGTCTTGCCATTTACCTTTTACTTCTTTGGCGCTTTGTACCTCTTTGTAGAACACAGCCTTCCATGTCAAACCTGATTGAGCCATTGTACCCACCAAAGAATCACCTTGTAGTTGAGCAGCATAGGTGAGGCCGATCATTTTCCAACTGAACCACAAGCTGTCGTTAAACAACGCGTAGTCTTGCATGGTCTGTGGCTTTAGTTTAGGTTGGTCAGGAATAGAAACGATAACTGCGCCGTCTCGCCCAATACCCTCAATTTGTAAATCCATCAATAGCGATTTGCCCGCCACCTGAAAATTACTATGCCAAGTTCCTTGGATTTGCGAATGAAGCGTATGATGAACACAAGAAAAAAGGGCAATAAGTAAAAGATGATGGAGCTTCATATTCAAGTATTATATTCGGGAAACAAAGAAAGAATCCCTTCTTCGGAAGCAGCGCAAATTCCTCTTTCGGTAATGAGTCCGCTCACTAAACGGGCAGGGGTTACGTCAAAGCCGTAATTGGCCGCAGGGGTAGTTTCAGGACAAATGAGGACAGGTTCTATTTGGCCTGCGGCAGTTTTTCCAATGACATATTTGACTTCATTTTGGTCTCGTTCTTCAATAGGAATTTCACTAAGGCCATCGCGAATGCTCATGTCGAGGGTAGTGGAGGGCAGCGCTACATAAAATGGCACTTGATTGTCCTTGGCTGCAAGCGCTTTCAGATAGGTGCCAATTTTGTTGGCAACATCGCCGTTTCTGGTGGTACGGTCGGTACCGACAATGACGAGGTCTACCATTTGGTGTTGCATGAGGTGCCCACCTGTGTTGTCGACAATGAGCGTGTGGGGTACGCCATGGCGTGTGAGTTCATAGGCGGTGAGGTTTGCACCTTGATTGCGCGGACGCGTTTCGTCTACCCATACATGAACTTTGATGCCTTTTTGAACGGCTTGGTAAATTGGTGAGGTGATGGTGCCCCATTCTATACAGCCAAGCATCCCTGCGTTGCAGTGTGTTAAGATTTGCACGGGCTCACCATTTTTTTTGGCTGCAAGTGCTTCGATAAGTGGCAAGCCATGCACGCCTATCATGCGGCAGGTTTCGATGTCTTCGGCAACAATTCGTTCGGCTTCTTGCCAAGCTGCTTCTAAAAAATCGGTGGCGTTATCGAGGGCGTTTTGCATGCGGTCAAGTGCCCAAAATAAATTGACTGCTGTTGGGCGAGAGGCGCGTAGGGTGCTAAAGGCTTCGTCCAAGAAGTGGCCGTCGTGTCCGTTTTCAATTAATTCTCGGACCGCCAGAAAAATACCATAAGCAGCGGTAGCGCCAATGAGAGGGGCCCCGCGTACAGTCATGCTTCTGATGGCGAGGTCTGCATCCTTATAAGTTTGCAAGCGAACAACAACAAATTCATGAGGTAGTTGGCGTTGATCAATAACTTCAATATCTCTCTCTGGGGTGGTCCAGATGGTTCTAAATGATGACATATTTATGCATTAAAAAAAAAAGCCCGATTCAACGGGCTTTCTTGGCAATAATTAAAGGCCAAAAGCCGTTTTAATTTGATCTACGTAATCTAGCTTTTCCCAAGTGAAGAGCTCTACTTCGCGACTTACTTTGGTTCCGTCCGGAGCGGTAAAGTGCTTGGTGACTACTTCATTTTTGCGACCCATGTGGCCATAGGCAGCAGTTTCTTGGTAAATAGGATTGCGCAACTTAAGGCGTTGCTCGATAAAGTAAGGACGCATATCGAAGATTTGACCAATTTTGGTCGCCATTTCGCCATCGCTGATGCCTACTTTAGAAGTCCCGTAAGTATTGATGTATAAACCGCATGGTTCTGCTACGCCAATTGCGTAAGAGACTTGTACGAGTACTTCGTCGCAAAGACCTGCTGCCACCATGTTTTTAGCGATGTGGCGTGTCGCGTAGGCTGCAGAGCGGTCTACTTTAGATGGGTCTTTACCAGAGAATGCACCACCACCGTGCGCGCCTTTACCGCCGTAGGTGTCTACGATGATTTTGCGACCAGTAAGGCCGGTGTCGCCGTGTGGGCCACCAATTACAAACTTACCCGTTGGGTTGATATGGTAGGTGATCGCATCGTTAAAGAGTGCTTGTAAAGCTGGCTTGAGTTTCGCTTTGACACGCGGAATAACGATTTCGATGATGTCTTTTTTGATTTTGGCTAACATCTCAGCTTCTGGAGCGAAGTCGTCGTGTTGGGTAGAAACTACAATGGTGTCGATGCGTTGTGGAATGTTGTCATCGGAATATTCGATGGTAACTTGGGACTTGGCATCTGGACGCAAGTAAGGAATTAGTGCTGCTTCGTTGTTGCGAATCGCAGACATTTCTTCCAAAATTTTGTGGGCGAGGTCTAGTGCCAATGGCATGTAGTTGTCGGTTTCTTTGGTGGCGTAGCCGAACATCATGCCTTGGTCACCTGCACCTTGGTCTTCTGGGTTGCTGCGCTCAACACCTTGATTGATATCCGAAGACTGCTCGTGAATAGCAGACAAGATACCGCAAGAGTTTGCGTCGAACATGTATTCTGACTTTGTGTAGCCAATCTGACGGATGGTCTCACGAGCAATTTTTTGAACGTCGAGGTAGACTGTAGATTTTACTTCACCTGCCAAAACCACCTGACCGGTAGTAACGAGGGTTTCACATGCCACTTTTGAACTTGGGTCAAAAGCCATGAAATTATCGATGAGTGCATCTGAAATTTGATCAGATACTTTATCTGGGTGCCCTTCTGAAACGGACTCGGAGGTAAATAAGTATGCCATTAACTTGAAATATTAGGTTGCAAAGTTACAAAATAAATTTGCTTTGCTCGCGCGCTTTTCTGCGCAGCAAAGGATTGGGTCGGTAGCGGTCTTCACCGTATTCGGCGAACAAGGTTTCTAGTTGGTCGAGTACCCATTGTGCGCCGAGTTCATCGGCCCACGCGAGCAACCCTTTTGGGTAATTGACGCCCTTGGTCATGGCGAGGTCTATAGCTGTCGGGCTCGCTACTTGCATGAAAACAGCATCGGCTGCTTCATTGATCAACAAAACGAGGATCCGTTCCATTATTTTCTGACCTAGTAAAAGGTCTTTTTGAGGTGAGGGTGCAGCAACTCCTTCGTTGTAGTCGTAAAATCCGCGCTTCGTTTTGCGACCTAAAAAACCTGCTTCCATGTGTCTTTTTTGTGTAAAAGACGGCTTGAAACGCGGGTCGTAATAGAATGCAGCAAATACGGTTTCGGTCACGGTATAATTGATGTCGTTGCCGATGTAGTCCATTAGAGTAAATGGCCCCATTTTAAAGCCGCCAAGTTCTGTCATGGCCCAGTCAATAGTAGCGAAGTCGGCCAAACCTTCTTCGTAGATTCTAAGTGCCTCACCATAGAAAGGCCTCGCTACACGGTTGACGATAAAACCAGGTGTGTCTTTGCAAACCACCACTGTTTTGTTCCAAGAACCAATTAAGGCTTCTATTTGAGCAGTTGCGGTAGTTGATGTGGCTACGCCAGGAATTACTTCTACGAGCGGCATTAGTGTTGCGGGATTGAAAAAATGGATGCCCATAAAGCGGCTTGCATTTTCAAGACAAGATCCAATAGACGCAATGGATAGTGATGAGGTATTGCTCGCTAGTATGCAATGTTGTGAAACAACTTGTTCGAGTTGCTGAAACACTTGGTGTTTGACGGCGAGGTTTTCTATAATGGCCTCGATTACCAAGCTTGCTTCACTGTGGTCGCTTAATTGTGTGGAATAGGAGATGCTGTTTTTGACTTTTTCAGCTTGTTCAGTTGTTAATTTACCCTTGTCGGTTAATTTAGATAAACTAGCGTTGATTTGCTGTTCAGCCCTAAGAAGTTGGTCTGGGTTGGTATCTGTAAGCACCACGCGGTGCCCAGATTGGGCAGCTACTTGTGCAATTCCTGCACCCATTGTGCCTGCACCCACTACACCTATCATTTGTTCCATGTTAATTTCCTTTAAATTGGGCTGGTCTTTTTTCTAAAAATGCAGCCACACCTTCTTTGAAGTCGTTGGTCTGACCAGCTTCGGTTTGTAAAATTTCTTCTGTTTTGAGTTGTTCTTCCAGGGTTTGGTCATAACTCTGATTCATGGCTCTTTTCGTGAGGCCAAGCCCTTTGGTAGGCATCTGAGCAATTTGAGAGGCAAACTTAGAAACATGCTCACTAAACGCTGCATCTGGTAGTGCTTTGTAGATCATGTTCATCTTTTCTGCTTCAGTTGCCATTACCTTTTCACCGGTCATCATGAGGGCAATGGCCTTTTGCATACCAACCAAACGTGGTAACATGAAAGTGCCCCCTGAATCTGGAATGAGCCCGATTTTAGAAAAGGCCTGAATAAATGCGGCGCTTTCTTTGGCAAAGACGATGTCGCAAGCAAGTGCAATATTAGCTCCAGCACCGGCAGCAACGCCGTTTACAGCAGCAATTACGGGCTTTTCCAATTGGCGGATCTTCAAGATAATGGGGTTGTAGTGTTTGGCCACAATTTGTTGTAAAGCAGGCCCATTAGGATCTGTAGCTTCTGCTAAATCTTGGCCAGCACAAAATGCTTTACCTTCTCCGGTGAGCACAACCGCCCTTATGTTGTCATCTGAGCTGCAGCGGTCGAGTTCGGCTTGCAATTGCAGCGCCATAGTTCGGTTAAAAGAGTTAAAGACGCTTGGTCGGTTAAGGGTGAGGGTCAAAACCCCGTCTTCAAAATGAGATAGAATTTCTTGCATATTTTTTAGGATTGATAGCGTTTGAGTAAGGCTTGGGCTCTTTCTTGGATGGTCAGTCGCAGGCTTTCGGGTTCCAAGACTTCTACCTCCCCGGCGTAGCCCAAAAGACTGCGGATAAACTCTTCAGTGACGAGAATTTTTAGTTCAAAAACACTGTATTCAGGGTTGTTTTCAGTGCATTTTTGAGACGAGTGAAAAGCTTGGGTCTCGATGTAGCGCGCAGCTACTGCATCTGCTTTGAGCACAATTCGCAAAGCCTCTCCTTTAAAAGCGGTGATGCCTATGGCATCTCGGAAGTAGTCGGTGGCGTTGAAATCTGTTGGAATTTGAGCTGTTTCATCGAGGAGTTGTAGTTCGGTCATGCGGTCGAGCGCAAAGGTGCTGATGTCTTGTTTTTGAATGTCATAAGAAATCAGGTACCACCGATTGCGGTATTCTTTCAAAAACAACGGGCTTACCTTTCTCGGTTTGGATTGTCGTTGCTGAAAACTGGTGTACATAAACCAAACGCGTTTTTTAGCCTGAATGCCTTCCAAAAGTATAGGAAGGTATTCGTTTCCGCCGGTAGAAACAGCAGCTTCGAACTGAATGAATTTAGAAAGCTCTTCGCTCTGATCACCTACTGCAACGCGATCTACGATTTTGTCAATGGCCAAACCAAATTGCTGAAAAAAAGGAACTTCCCGAAATTGTTGTAGGGTAGAAACAGCAAACCGAATCGAGGAGAGCTCATCTTCGGATAACGGAACGTCGTTGATGCTGAAATCTGGATCTTCATAGAAGTAACCTCCTTCTTTTTTGCTGTAGCGAATGGGGGCGTCGTGCTCCATTTTCATCGTAAAGAGGTCCTTCTCTATGGTCGAGGCACAAATATGAGCGCCAGATTCAGAACCAAACAGGGATTCCTCACAGGCTGATCGCAGCGCTTCTTTTGACGGAAAGGGCTTGTATTTGTTGCGCAGCATCCGGTCGATGATGCGGTAGCGAATCAGCGCATTTTTAATGTGGGGCATTAGTGTTTCTCCAATTTTTGCTGGTAGCCAAAGAGCTCGAAAAATTTGATGGCTTTTACCACTTCATATGGAACATCTTCTTCCCAACTATTTACATTGGCCTTGATTTTACTGAGCACGTCGTCAGATAAAATATGGAGTAGACTTGGGTCGTATTCTTGAAGCGCGGTAATTTTGTCATTGGCTTGCATATAATTGAGCAAACCAATCATGTTCTCAGGGAGTTTGATGTTCCCTAAATGATACAAGCTGCCGTCTTCGACGTTAATTGCGGGGTAAATATAAAGCTTGACGTTGTGTCCGAAGCCTCGGCCAAATGCTTCTAACAAACCACCTGGAAGGTTGTCGTAGTATTTTTCGTCGAAAATGATGTGCAAATTGTAGATGCCCATAATGACACCAACCAAGTTACCGCGTGCAATTGACGACAAGTATTCGAGCATTTTGTAGTGCTTCAGGTAGTTGGAAACCATGACAGTATAACCCAATGAACCGAGTAGCTCTGCGCGGTCAAGAAAATCTTTATCGGAGATTTTGCCATCGGCGGTGAGGTCTTTGAGAGTGAGTTCAAAAACGACTTCGAGTTGCTCGGGCTTGACGCGCTTTTCTTTGGCAAAAGCTGCTCTAGCGCGCTCGATCATGTCGATGTGTACTTTGGTGACGGGTCTGAAACGGCCCCTCATGAGCAAAATATTTTTCTTGTAAAGCGCTGTAGATGGCTGCATTACGTTTTTTGCAAGGTCGAACATGGTGGCGTTGGTAATGCCACGGCGCACCAAATTGAGGGCAATAATGCGGTTGTCGGTGTCTTCGAAGTCAGGCCCTGAAATGCGAAGCATATCGATTTCCATGCGGTCAGGGGGTAAGCGGTGTACAATGCCGTCGATAAAATCATCGATATTGCCCGATTGGAAATAGCATGCATAAATGAGATTGACACCGAGGATCCCTAAAGCTTCTTGTTGGGCTTTGTGGCTGTTATCGTGCATCTTGATGTGCAAAATGACATCGTTTGGTTTTTTGTTAAGGCCTAGCTGAAAGCGAATACCTACCCAACCTTGACCTTGATTGGTTTTATGGTAATTGAGTGATTCTACTGTGTTGCAAAAAGCAAAAAAGCGCGCCTCTCTGTTTTTTACGGGTAGAATGTCTTGTAAATGCTTGAATTCAGTCTGGAGCATGGTCAGTAGACGCTCTTCACAGACATAGCGAACGGTTTCACCGTACATGGAGTCAGAGACTTTCATGTCATAGGCAGACTGCGTGTAGGCAATTGTGCCCGAACTTCCGCCAGCTTTAAAGAAGTTGGCCGCCACTTCCTGACCCGCTCCAATTTCTGCAAAACAGCCGTAGATGTCTGGGGTAAGGTTGATTTTTAAGGCTTTATCTTCGGTTGTTAAACGACTTGCGCTCATGTTAGTGTGGGTCTTTGAAATAAGGATTTGAAATAAAAGAGGTGTCGGTAAGCGTCAGGAGGAATTTTTTGAGTAGATATTTTTCTTGCGCGCTGAGTTGAACACCACCTTGATTGGCAAACTCAATGAGTGGATCAATAGTTGGTGAAATGTGAACCCCACTCGAGTAGTGTTCTATGACTTGGTCTAGTGTCTGAAAACGACCGTCGTGCATGTAAGGTGCGCTGAGTGCAATGTTGCGAAGTGTCGGGACTTTGAATTTGCCGTAGTCTTCGGGATTTCCGGTGACCTGGCCACGGCCAAGATCTGTAAAATTGGCATCTAGGCCATTGTTGCTGTATTTTTTTACACGCATCAGAGGCCCGTTGTGGCAGTGAAAGCAATCTGCGCCATTCAAACTTTTGAATAAGTCGTAGCCTGCCCATTCCTCGATGTCTACGGTTTGCAATACACTTTGTTCTTGCGCGGTAAGCGACATCCCATTTTCGTATTTGTACATGACATCGTATTTTGACGATGCAGAAATCATGGTTCTGATGAACTGAGCAATGGCTTTAGATACTTTAATGGAGTCAATGCCAGGTTCTCCGAAGGCACGGTAGAATTTATTGCGGTAGTTGATGTCGAGATTGAGTTTGTAGACTGCGTCTGTCCAAGACTGATGCATTTCTATTGGATTTGGAACGGGTTCTAAAATCTGCTTTTCAAGTGTACTTGCACGGCCATCCCAGAAAAAGAAATTATCCCAACCTAAGTTAATGAGCGCCATGGAGTTGCGTGTACCGGATATACCATCGATTCCTGTTGAGTATTTGTTGGGATCAGAAAAACTACTTTGAGGCATGTGGCAAGAAGCACAACTCATGGAGTCATTGCCTGAGAGTCTTTTTTCGTAGAATAACCAGCGTCCGAGCTCAACGCCTTCTGCAGTCATGGGGTTATCTGCAGGAATGATCATGTCTGGAAAGTGACTTGGAATTTCTAATGCATAAGGGGTGGGTTGAAAGGTGGTTTTATCCTTTCTACACGAACTCATGAAGAGCAGCAAGCCAAAGAAAATCAGGATTCTGGACATTAATAAGGGCTTATCGCGTTTTTAAAGTTGTTGATTACTTTTTGGGTAAGAGCCTCCTGACCCGCTGCGGTATGCGTCAGGTTTTCGGTACTGAGATTGATGCTATTTACGCCTTGTCCGAGGAAGGCGAGTAGGTCTAGTTTAAGTTTGAATTGACGCGTGTTATTGCCGATGTCGGCCCAAGAGATGGCGTTAAATTGAAGATTTTGCAAATAGGGATCTGTTCCAATATGAAAACTAAATGAAAGATCGGTATTGGTGGTGGCATCGACAATGGTGTCGACTTTTCCTTCGACGTTCATAAAGATATAACCGGGGTTCCAGCCCCAATGCATTGGGCCAGCATTGCTGATGTTTAGCGGGCTATTGTTCGGAAAAGCACTTGGGTCGAGGTGGTTGAGGGAGGTATCTACGCCAAGAATTGCACTTAGGTTTGGGAATTTTGTGTAGTCTCCTTCTTTTTTGAAGAGAAGGCTCCCGGTTTCTCGGTAGTCAAGTAGTGCGGCTTGGTGCAAGGAATTAGAACCGTTACCAAATAGGGTAAAATAACATTTCAGTTCTGTAAATTTGATTTTGTAGCCTTCTTGGGTTGTGTAGATGCTATCCATGTAAAATGGAAGCGCTCCAAACACGGGTTGCATCGAAACTTGTATTTGTGCTTTCGGTGGTGTTGGTTTGTCTTTGTCGCAGGCTGCCAAAAAGAGCAAAATCGATAGGCTAAAAAATAACGTTCTCATCTAACAAAAATACGTCAAAACGCTCAAATTGTTCTTAATTTTAGGAAAAGTTCAGTTCAAATTCACATAATGCTCCAAACAAACACTAAGGCCCTCCGAGTTTATGCTGCGTCAGCAGGAAGCGGCAAGACGCATCGCCTTGTTTTAGAGTATCTTAAGGTCTTGCTTTCAGATACAAATTACCGCCAAAAATTTAGGCATATTGTCGCTATGACCTTCACCAACAAAGCGGCAAACGAAATGAAGGACCGCATCCTTCAAACGTTGAGTGGTTTAGCTTATACAGCAAATGCCACTCCTAAGTCCAATGCGCTCAAGGCCGATTTACTCAAAGAAACAACCCTCACGGAGTCTCAGCTACAACAACGAGCAGCGGCAGCATTGCAAGGCATTTTGCACCATTATGAAGATTTCAATATTTCTACCATCGATAAATTCAATCTTCGTCTGATACGTTCTTTCAGTCGAGATCTAGATTTACCTGCAGACTTTGAGGTCGTTATGAATGAAAAATTAGTCCTCGACGAAGTCGTTGATCTGCTGATCGCTCGCCTTGGTCAGCCTGATGCAGAAGAGCTTACCCGCTGGATGCTTGCCTATGCCCGAACTAAAGTTGCAGAAGGTGAATCCTGGGATTTCAAGTGGTCTTTGCTTCAATTTGCAGAGGTATTGGGTAAAGAGAGCAATGCAAAAGAAGTTGAGTTGTTACTCAAAAGTACTTACACCCCCGAGACCTACAAAGCTTTTCAAGACAGAGCGCAGCATATCAAAACAGATTTTCTGGCGCGCTGTGCAGAAGTACACGCTTTGGCAGCACCCTTCAAAGGCACCCAATTCAAGACCCCTTCCTATCAAAAACGCATAGATGCCTTTATCGAAGATCCAAATTGGGGCTTGGGTAAACTCAAAGGAGATTTTTACGCACCAACATTCAAAGAAAAAATTGAAGAAGGAGAATTTGATCTACCTGCTCATGTGAGGGAAGCATTACTCGATTTGGAGGCGGCTTATAATCAAGCAATGGGCGCTTTCAAGTTAGCTGAGATACAGCGCAAGAATTTTTACAACATGGCCTTGCTGCAATACGTTGCGCAACAAACAAAGGCCCTCATGACCGCCCAACAACAAATCCAAATTTCCGAATTTAATCGGCTCATTAGTCAGCTCGTTCAGGGTGAGCAAGCGCCTTATATTTACGAGCGATTGGGCATCCGCTATGAGCACTTTTTGCTCGATGAATTCCAAGACACTTCTCGTTTGCAGTGGGTCAACATGATTCCTTTAGTGTTGGAAGCAATCGCTTATGAGCGCCCTAACCTCATCGTGGGCGATGCCAAACAAAGTATTTATCGTTTCAATAATGGCTTGGCCGAACAGTTTGTCGCGCTACCTAGTTTATACAATCCAGAAAACGACCCTCAAATGGCACTAACAAGTGCCCGATTCGAGGCTAGCGGATTCAAACAAAGCCTTCAAGATAACTACCGTTCTGCGCCTGAGATAGTCGAGTTCAATAATGCGCTATTTGATCAACTGGCCTTGTCTTTACCCGCTCAGCACCGTGCATTTTACGACGCTTTGCACCAACATCCACAGTCTGCTAAAACAGGATTTGTGCGCATAGAAAGCTTGGTCAATGAACTTCCAGATGAGCTGCTCTTCGAGAAACTTATTCAGACCATTCATCAAGCCTTACAAGATCAGTTCAGGCCATGTGACATCTGTATTTTAACCGAAACCAATAAAAAAGGCAATGCTATTACCTTAGCTTTGACCCAGGCCGGCATGCAGGTCGTTTCTCAAGACTCCCTTTTGCTTTACGGCCATCCTTTGGTTCAGTTGTTTCTTTTGTATCTCAAGAAGCGCGCGAAACCCTCAAATCCGACACTTGGCAAGCGCTTGGCAGAAGCGTATTTGCGCATCAAAGGGAAATTCGATGTGGCGAGCTATATGGCTTATTTCAAAACCTATGAGAAAGAAGGCCGTCAAATCCGCTATTTTGATGAGCGTGCTTTTTACAAAGATGAGTTTGGTTCAGAAGAAGCACTTTTCATGCCATATGAGCACCTTTTCGACTTGCTACAAAAAGTAGCAGCATGTTTTCAAATTAACGATACCCAAGAGCCCTACGTACACCATTTTTTTGACGTCGCTTTTCAGTACCAACTCAACCGCAACGCTGAATTACTTCCTTTTCTCGAATTTATTGAACAAAATAAAGAGAAATTGGCCCTGCAAATGCCAGAATCCAGCGAAGCGATTCGCATCATGACCATTCATAAAGCGAAGGGCCTAGAATTTCCAATCGTCTTATTACCAAGCATAGACTTCAATATTGCCCTGTTTGGTTTTGCTAAATTCTTGATGCCTGCTGGAGACGGACTAGCCTATTCATTCCCTTCCGACACCATACCTGAATTCAAATCATTTAAAGAGAAAGAGGTTGCTGCAATTTATCTGGATAAACTCAACTTGCTTTATGTTGCACTTACCAGACCTGAACGCAGGCTTTATGTCTGGAATCATCATAAAAAGAAAGGACTGGGTGCCCAAGTTCACGATAAACTGATGCAGATTCCAGGTCTGAGCTCAACTGAAGAGCATATTTATATTTCAGGAGAAGAACTTCCATTATTGATTACTGATGCAGAAAAGGAGCAGCGCGATGCAGCCAAAACTGCTTTTTATCACCCTTTGGCTTCACCTGATCAGTTGTGGTATCCATCTCTCGTATTCCGAACGCCAAATGCAGAAATGGTACCCGATCAATTATTCGGTCTTTCATTTCACCGACTCATGGCGCTTTGTTCGGCACCCGATCAGGTTGAAGCTGCCATAAAAATTGCATTACAAGAAGGAACAATTGCACAAGATCAAATAGAAGCAATCAAGAAGGCAGCAATGAACTTCTGGACCCATGTAAGTGCGCAAAATTTACATTTAGGGCTAGTCGAAGAATTCAATGAGCAGCGCATTATTGCCGATCTCAATCAAATTAAGCAGCCTGATAAAGTATGGCTCAAGGAGAATGAAGTTGTTGTGATAGATTTTAAAACGGGTCTAAGGCAAGATACGCACATGAAACAAATCATCTCCTATGCCAAGCTCCTAGAAACAATTTTTGATTTGCCTGTGAGGCCATTTCTTTACTACACGCAACTCGACTTATTCCTGGAGTTGTGAATCTAGGCCAGCTGTTTCTGCTGACAGCTTTAAGAAAGTATAAACCAACGGATGCGGTAGGTCTCGGGTAGATGAAATTTGCGGGCAAAAACAAGTTGCTAAAAAGAACGGATGCGACTTTAGGGTGATGATTTCTGGGTCTTCGAACTGATTGACCGCTTCTATATCGATAAACTGACCAATCAACTGCTCTAGTAGCTGTGGATACATGCTATAGCGCGTTGCACTGAGTTCTACAGACGAGCAATTTTCGTATAATCTTTCCATGGTGAGCGTGCGCGGCAAAACGTCTATACGTTCAAAGTGCGTACTGTTTACTAGGTTCTCAGAGATGAGTTTCTCACCATAGGGGTTCATGTTATTGGCTGTGATGAGGTAATCTATGAAAATACGAAAACACTCTCCGGTTGCAAAAACAGGAATTTGGAGTTCAACAAGATATCTGAAAACGCCATTTAAAAAGAAAGGATTGATGTAAGGGCCTGGAGCTACCCAAATACCATCGTATTGTTCAAATGTTTGCTTTTTAAACTGAAGCGCTTCGTTGATTTTTATCCAGTAATAGTTGACTTCAAGTTCGAGAAACTCGGCGGCGTGGTCCAAGGAAAGGTTCGTCGCGTGGTGCGAGTTGTAGGTGAAGTTGTAGTCGCCTATAATTGCTATTTTGAGTGCTTCACTCATTCAGGCGTTTTGGTGCAACTTTAGTTTAGCGTTTGAACCAACCGCGTAGCTTGGCGTTGTTGATTTGGATCGATTCTTCAACGCTGGTTTGAGGGTCAACGTACCAAACTTTACAACTGAATGTTACTTCGTATAAAGAGTAATCGCCGGTGCCATCGGAAGCTTGCTTGAGGATGGTGAAATTTGCGGTTTGCCCTGGGTCGGTTTCGCGTGAAATCCAGAATTTACCGGTATTGTCTGTGTAAGAAACTTGAACGCCATTGATGCTGTTTGTAGCAAGCGTTGCAACATCTTTGAATGGAATAGGATTTCCTGAGTTGGTCATGTGAAAATCATTGAACATCGGAAGGGTAGGTGTTGAGCTGCCTGTTGCATCCCATTCTAGGGAACCAAATGCCAATGAAATACTTTGAAGATTAGAAGTTGAGGCAATACCTGAAGTATAGATCACCTTAGACATGACAGGTGCAACGTTGATGATTTGGCTGTCTAGCGCAAAACCCAAGTAATTCCCGACATTTTGTGTGAGCTCTACTTGAGTGCCGTTGATATACCCAATAAAACTAGCATTAAGGTCTACTTTGTTGCTCGGCGGTGGAATCACTTCGTGTTCAATGCAGGCAGAGGTAATGAGTAAAAGTAAGGTAGCTAGAAAGGCAAAGCGCGTCAATTTCATGCGTTTATGTTTAGGTGATAATGACCCAAATTTAGCTCTATAAACGCAATTGTCCAAAAAAAGATGCTTTCTCTTTGAAAAAAGAATACTTAGGCGTTCTTCATGAACTTCAGAAATTCCTGAATGTCGTCTTTGTGGAGTGGTGTTGCTCCTTTGCAAATGAGCTGATAAACTTCAGTTGATTTATGTTCAGAACTTTTCTTGGAGCCTTTGTGCATGGCTAATTCTGACCAGTTGTTTTGAATGATTTTGAGGAAGTTTTCTGAAGTGGCTAACGCGAATTTAGCTTTGTCTTTCAACTGAAAATGATACAGTTGCCAAGGGTCGGTGTGTAGGTCAAAAACACTTATGAAATTTTCGCCAATGTGAACCAAACCAGGAAGGTTGTTGTATACTTTTTCTAGCACAATATTGGAAAACAAATCGATGAAGCCCTGCGCTTTTTGAGGGTCTTCGCTTGCGAGTTTTCGCCATTCAGCGTCGTAAAGTTCATTGAGGATGAGAAACTGTTTGAACTCTGTTTCAAGTTCTGTGAGTTCAGTGGGGGTAAGGGATCTGAATTTGAGCATTATTCTGCTTCGCTGACTTGAACTTCCAAACTGATATCGAGCACTTCATCGACTCTTTTTTCGGTGATGGCTTGTTCGAGCTCAAATTTATATTTGCCTTTGAAAGGCACTTTTCGACGCTTGAATATCAACTGATGTTCTACAATTGTTCCGGATTTATTTCCAATCCAGTTTCCGTTAGGATCAGCCATTTTGATTTCATAGGGTTCTCGAACACTTTTGCCAGTTGGAGGGGTGGTGCGCAAGAAAATCCAGAGGTTGTTGTAAGCGTAATCTGTGGTAGAACGAAGCGTAAAAATGAAGTCGTATAGTTGGGTGGTGTCTTGGATATCGACTTCAAATTGCGGCTTAACGGCTTGTGTCCATTGTTCGTTTTTGAAACGATAGGCTTTGGTATAAACGGCTTCTTTGGTGCAACTCGCTAAAAGTAAGCCCAGCAAGAAAAAAACACTAATTAGCTTTTTCATTTTTTGGCCCTCCTGGGTTAGGTTTGCGGGGTTTGCGATTGGGTCTTCTTTTCTTGTTATTGTTGTTGCTGAAAGATTTTTCAAAGCGCGTGAGGCTGTCCTGACCCACCACGTTTTGATAACCGATTTCTTCTACCTTTTCTTTGACTTGAGCGA